>SDBV01000178.1_pt1 | contig 83170 bp, 66 predicted proteins | sample 2277081 | NCBI WGS metagenome assembly SDBV01 (sample SAMN10402039, study PRJNA504765) | marine sediment metagenome | isolation source: marine sediment core GS10_PC15, 223 cmbsf | place: Arctic Ocean: Southern Knipovich Ridge | collected 2010
AATGGATAAAATCGATGCTGTTTATCACCGATGTATATCCCGTCAAGTTTTAGCTCAGTAGTGTTGGTAATCTGTTCTTCACTCGCTTTTTCTGCGAGCGGCACGAACAGCCGTGAATCATCGCTGAACAACTCCCGCAGGCGCTGCAGAGAAAGCTTCAGCGTTCCTCCCATCCAATTCGTCAGGAACGCAACGTTCCAGAAATGCCTGGGCAGCAATCGGCCGTCCGCCTGCAGGCCTCGTTCCATCCGCCTGGCAAGCGAATGGTTCGGCCGAAACCGAAGCGCCTCGCCCAGCGCTGCCGGCAGTCGCAGCCCGGGCGACGATAGCGTTCCGTCGGCTACGTCACGGATCAGGCGCTCGGCGTACTTCTGCCCGGTCTCGATGAGTTTGATCGTACTGGACGGATTGGCCGTGCTGATGATGCCTACATCGTGCCCCACGCCGCAACGCAATGTGGTGTAGTAACGTGCGTCGGGATCGGCCAGCGACGAAACCCCCGTCGGCACGACGTACATTCTCCGCACGATGCTTTTCTGCGTATCGGCCAGCAGGCCGCTGATCGCGCCACACGGAATACCCATGGGACTATGCGATTCGGCCATTGGCGAAGTTATCTGAATGATGCTCCGCAGCCAGCCCGCAGGATGATCCAGCAACACCCTCACGCCGAAGGTGTTCCAGCCCCTACGCATTTCCTGAAGAAATCGCCGTGTGACTGGGATATTTTTCGGCTTTCCGGTCGTACCCGACGTCTGCGAAAACATCAGCACCCGCTCGCCGGCAGGCAGCAGCGCCTGGATATCGCCTTCGAAGACCCGCTCCATGTAAGGCCGAACGGTTTCGTAATTACCTACCGGCACCGCCGCCTTGAAGTCTTCATAGCCGCCAATGCGATCAAAGCCGTGATCTCGGCCGAAGCCGGTTCCCGCATGGCGTGCGATCAGTTCGCCCAGCAGTTCATCCTGGATTTGCCTGGTTCGCCCGTGCGCTGCGAGAAATTGCTTCAGTTGCCCCGTGGCGTGCCGCCCGGCAAAGAGGGCGAGAGGCTTCAAAATGGTTCGGGCAAATCCCATTAGCGAGCATTCGGTTGGTCAGACAACGAACGGACCGACATCGGCCGGATTGCGGCTCGATGTGACGACTGCGTCAGGCCACGCCTGTCTCCGCCGGCGCGATAATTTCATTTTCACTGACGGCCTCTCCGGCCAGGTGCCGTCGGAAAAACGTAATGGTCCGTGCGGCATATTGTTTCGGCTCGACCACGACCGAATGATTGTGCTTGGCCTCTTCGACGATCCACAGATATTTCGGCGATGGGGCCTTATCGTACAGCATTCGCGTCTGTTCCTCTTGAATGTAACTGTCGCGCTTACCGTGGATGAACAGTATCGGCCTGGCCTGCATTTCACGCAGCGCCTTGGCCACCGACAGAAAGCGACAGCCCAGTTTCGGCTGGGCGAATCTCATCAGCAGCCAGACCAGCAGACGCCAGAACGTATCCGGATGCGATTCATACACCAATCGTACGCGCGCAAAAATATTGGCCCAGCGTTTCATCAGTGCGATCAACGTGGTTTCCGTATTGAATGCGCCATCGCAAATCACGGCCTTGATGTTCGTATCGCTCGATGCAGCCAGCAACGCTGCTCCGGCGCCGCGCGAAATTCCGAATATGCCGACGTCGGCAGGCTTGCCCTCGGCGGCCAAGACCGCCTCTATGTGAGCGCAAGCACCCAGTACGTCTTCCAGTTCTCGATCGGTAGGCCACTGCAACGGGTGATAACGCTTGCCGCAGGAACTGTCGCCGTGCCCGCGGAAGTCGAATGTGAACACGTCGAAGCCGACATCGAGCAGAGGACGGGTGTAGCGGGCGCAGCTGTACATGTCGGAGCTGAATTCATGGCAGAATACGATTGTCCCCTTACATGCGTTGGGGTTGTGTGTTCGCAGCCGCATACCGCGCAGCGAGGTGCCGTCGAAACTGCGAAAGCGTACAATCTCCCCCTCGAGTCGTTGAAAATCCAGCGGGCCCAAGGCCATCGGGGGATGCGTGTCAGCAAAAAGGTTCAGGCAGATTCGAACGTACTTCGACAGCAGCCGCACGATGAATGCCAGCAGGGAAAGCACCGTCAGCGCAATGGCCACCGCCGCCCAGTGCCGGGCGATCCAACTCCACAAATCCGACGTCATTGACATTTCCACTGAACCAATCATGCTTCATTGACCCTGAGGCATTAGCCACGTTTTCTCAAACGCAAAGGTGTCGCCCGCAAGAGCGGGTACGGAAAGGATATCCGCGTAAAATTGCGAAAACAAGCTTTCGGAGCATCCAAACGCGGGTAATCCCCTTGCCTACAGCGATAAACTATCATTCGCAGGCGGTAATGATCAGCGTATTGTTTTGCCCGCCGAAGCCGAAGCTGTTGGACATGCAGGTATTGACCGATCCTTTGCGCGGCGCGTTGGGAATATAGTCCAGATCGCAGCCGGGGTCGGGCACGCTGTAGTTGGTGGTCGGCGGAAGAACCTGGTCGCGTATAGCCAGGATGCAGGTGATCAGTTCGGTAGCACCGGCCGCGGCGATTAAGTGCCCCAGCATGCTCTTGACCGAGGAAACCGGCACCTGCGCGGCGCGGTCGCCGAAGACGGCCTTGAGGGCCAGTGTTTCGACCTGGTCGTTCTGTTTGGTGCCCGTGCCGTGGGCTGAAACATAGTCGATCGCGTCGATCCCCACGCCTGCGTCTGCCAGCGCCGCACGCATGCTGGTAGCCGCACCGTCGCCTTCGGGGTCCTGGTCGGTAATGCGGTAGGCATCGGCACTGGCGCCGTAGCCGATCACTTCGACCAGGATCTTTGCGCCTCGCGCTTTTGCGAACTCGTATTCCTCGAGGATGAGGATACTGGCGCCTTCGCCCAACACGAACCCGTCGCGGGTCATGTCGAACGGTCGCGACGCGGTCTCGCAATCGTCGTTGCGGGTCGACAGCGCCGTGAGGCGGTTAAAGCCCGTCATGCCGTACGGGTGAATCATGCTGTGGGCGCCGCCGGACATGATCACGTCGGCGTCACCGTAGCGTACCTGCATGACCGCCTCGCCCAGTGCCTGGGTGCTGGCTGCACAGGCAGTCAGCACGTTGAATGCAGGCCCGCGAATGCCGAACTCCCCCGCCAGGTGGGCCAGCACCATGTTGGACTCCTGGGCGACTTCTCGATGCAAGTCCATTCGCTGGAAAGCCAACTCGGCCCATTTGCGGGTATCGACTCGGCCGTTGTCCCATGCGTCGACCATCAGCGAGGTAAAGTTCAGGAAGTCCAGGCTGCCCTCGCCGCTTCCGAGGTAAACGCCCATGCGGGTCTTGTCGAGCGATTCGCACGTTTCGAGGCCGGACTGACGCCATGCCTGGGTGGCCGCACCGATCGCGAAAGTGCAATGGCGCCCCGCGTGTATGTGGCGTTCGGCATTTTCGACCTGCGAGGCCAGATCGTAATCGATAACCTGGGCAGCGAACGTGGTCGGAAACGTGCGAGCATCGAATATTTCGATCGGGCGCACGCCGCTTTGGCAGGCAAGTATCGCTTGCCACGTGGACTCCACGTCGTGTCCGAGGGGATTAACCGTCCCCATTCCCGTAATGACTACGCGTCTGTCGCTCATGATTTATATCGCTTCAGCACACATGCGGCGCTCTGGCCGCCGGTCGAGAACGCGGCGCTGACCGCGTATTCGATTTCTTTCTGTCGCGGCTGGTCGGCAAACTGCAACTCGCAGCCGGCGTCGCCGGTAGTGAAGTTGACCATCGCCGGAACCGTCTGGGTGCGGACAGCCATGGCCGCAGCGGCCAATTCCACGCCACCCGCCCCTGCATACAGCGAGCCTACCCCGCCGGTAATGGCCATTGCCGGCGCCTTCGACGCCATATCGCCCAAGGCCGCCTTCCAGCACTGCCACTCGCAACTGTCTTCGCCCGGCACGCCCGTGCCATGAGCGACGATCAGATCGACCTGCTCGGGACCGATGCCAGCATCGCGGAGCGCCCCGGCCACGGCCAGGTCCAGCCCGCCCGCGTTGGGTTTTTCCACGTCCATCCCTTCGGGGTCGCAAGCGGCGGCAAAACCCACCACTTCAGCATATATCTTCGCACCGCGTTGGGCGGCCGATTCGAGATCTTCCAGAACGATCGTTCCGCCGCCTTCGCCGACGACCGTGCCGGCGTGGTCGCTATCAAATGGCCTGCACGCCTCGGCCGGCTTGTCGTCGCGGCCGATGCATACGCGTTTCAACAGTCCCTGCCTCAGCATACCCATCGGGTTGATTTTACTTTCGGCGCCGCCGGCCAGCATAACGTCCGCCCGCTTGTGGGCGATCAGTCTGGTTGCTTCGCCAACTGCAAGGTGAGCCGAAGCGTCGCCGCAGGTGATTGTGTTGGAGGGGGCTTCCGCGCCGTGAATGATCGTGACGTGGCAGGCCAGCATGTTCGGCAAATACTTCAGAAGCCACAGCGGGGTGAGGTTTCCTACGCCGACTTTGCCCCACTGGCCGAAGTCGAACTTGCCGTCCACCACGGCCGTGTTAACGGCCGAGCCCAATTCGTCCAGGTCCGTGCAGATCAGCCCCGCACCGATACTGCATCCGATGCGTTTGGGGTCGACGGTGACGGCCTCGGGGTCAATGCCCCTCGTCACCAAACCGCTGTCGCGAACCGCCAGGTCCGTCGCGGCCACTGCGATCTCGATATCGCGAGCCATCACCTTGACCGACTTGCGGTAGCTCTTGGGAACGAATTTGCGTGCGGAGAAGTCTTCGATCTCGCCGCCGATTTTGGAAGGGAACTTTGAGGCGTCGAACAGGGACACTTCGCGAATGGCCGACCGGCCGGCAAGCATCGCTTGCCAGAAGTCTTCGATTCCGCTCCCCGTCGGCGTCATTACGCCCAAGCCGGAAATAACTACCCGCCTAGGCATCGCCACTCTCCAGCAATGGTGCCACCAGCCGCTCGAACTGGCCGGTGAATACGAAATTTTCCTCGGGGAACTCCACGCCCGACATGTTCTGATCGATGTGCGAGAACATCAGGTTGACCTCGCCGATGTGCTTGCCGTTGCAAAGCACCTCGCCACGGGTCGATGCCGCTTCCGGCGCGATCGAATCGATCTCGGCGCGGAAGGTAATCTGATCGCCGGGGACGACAACGTCGTCGAACTGGGCTTTGGATATCTTGGCGAGGATGACCTTTTCCTTGAAGTCTCGCGCTTGGCCGACCAGGATGCCGGCCGTCTGCGCCATGCCCTCGATCATCAGCGAAGCCGGATGCGTCGGGAACGGCTCCCAGTGATCGTGCACGTGCTCTTCGGCAAGTGATACGTTCTTGATGGCGGTCGCCCGCTCACCAGGGACGAACTCGACAAACCGATCGATCCAGATCCAGCGCATCTTTGGTTCCCAATTCTCTGTTTCAGACTCCAGAGCAGCTCACTTCGAGCCTGCATCATTTCTGCTGGCTGCGTCTACGGCTGACAGCGTCAGAAAATGTGCATCTCAAGCGTGAAATGCTCTAGCGGCCTAACTAACTGACCTTGGTCGTGACATAGTTGACGATGGTCTGGACCTTGAACAGACCAGCCATCTTGTTGACGTCTGGATCATCCTCAAACCCGGTGAAATCGGCATGTGGCATGCGTTCTTTCAACTCGGCCAGACCGGCGTCCGTAAGTTTGCCGCTCTGAACGAACTCGGGGTTGTTCAGGATGTTGTCGGGGAATAATTCGCCCCGGGGAATCTTGATGTCGAACGTTTTTTCCAGGCGGAACACGATGTCCAGAAAATCGATGGACTCGGCCCCGAGGTCTCCTGTCAGCGTCGCCTCGGCGGTCACCTCATCGTCATCCACGCCCAGGGCGTCGATCAAAGCTTCCCTAACTTTCTCGAATACTTCGTCTTGCGTCATCGGCATTGGCTCGTTTCTCCTCTCGTGCCGTATGGATGCACCGTCCATGTCCTTCCGACGCTGGCGTCGGAAAGGCACCTATATATAGGCAGTCAGCTGCCCAAAGTCAACGTTTCCTGCGGACTTCACTCGCCGAGCGGCTTAACCGGCCGCTTCGGTCGCCGCCGCCAGGGCAGCCGGGCCGCCAACCAATTTGAATCGCGCCCTCAACTGCTCGACGATCTGGCGGTCCGCATCTGCGAGGTACGCCTTGCGATCTACCAGGTTAAAACATCGCAACTCCAGGCGAGCAGAGACCGTCTGGCGATCCCCGACCCGGCCGATGCCCTTGAACTTCACCAAATCGTCGGAGAAGCTCCTGACCTCGACCTCGCATCGCAACACGTCGCCAGGAGCGACAAAGCTCGTGTATTTGACGTTGCGGGCGGAGGTCAGTACGACCATGCTCTTGGCGAAGTCCTGCTCTACGCGCACCAACCAAGCCGCCGCCTGCACCAGCGATTCCAACATCAACACACCTGGAAGCACCGGAAAGGTCGGGAAGTGGTCGGCCAAGTATTCCTCGGCCAACGACAACGCCTTGACCGTGACGATCCGCTTGCCCGGCTCGATCGACTCGATTTTGTCCACAAGATGAAATTTCATTTTTTTACATTCGCTCCGTCAAACCCAGCGTACTCCGCCGGATGGAAGATTGGGAGCTTTTATTCCCTGGCAGGCGTTTATGCAAGTGTTTTTCCGCGAATTGGGGCAAATAGCACCGGCGATGGCCCTACGGCAGGTAACCGCGGGCGTGGAGGGCCTGGCAGACCGTTCGGACCGCCAGGTACATCGCCGCGTTCCGCATGGGCCAGCCTCGCTCTTCGGCGAGTCGATGGACACGGTCGAATCGTTCGACCATCCGCTCATCGAGACGGCTGTTCACCTCCTGTTGAGTCATCTGTTCCTGCTGGGTTTCCTGCGTGTACTCGAGGTAAGAAACGAACACGCCGCCGGCGTTACAGAGAATGTCGGGAATCACCCAGACACCGCGAGCATGAAGGATTTCGTCGGCTTCGGGCGTGGTCGGACTGTTGGCGCCCTCGGCGATAATTCGCGCGGAAATCCGTGATGCATTCTCGGCCGTGATCTGTCGGGCCGCGGCGGCGGGGATCAGCACGTCGCACGGTTTTTCCAGCAGTTCGTATGCGTCTACTTCCTGTGCGCCGTCAAAGCCTTTCACTCCACCAGTCTGCTCGACGTGCAGTGAGAGCTCGTGCACGTCGAGCCCGGCCGGCTGGTAGATCGCACCGGACAGGTCGGCCGCGCCAATCAGTCGCACGCCAAGTCGGCCCAGTGCCGCAGCCGCTGCCAAGCCTACGTTACCGAAGCCCTGCAGTATGGCGGTGGTCTCTAGCGGGGCCATGTCGAGCACGCCCATCGCCTCGCGGATGCAGATCGCCACGCCGTTGCCGGTCGCCTCGCGTCGGCCTGGAATGCCGCCTAAAATCACGGGCTTGCCTGTCACGTAGCAGCCTTGGGTGGTCGCCTGGCCGAGAGAATAACTGATCGCGTCCTTGATGTGGCCCATGTCCTGCTCGTTGGTGCCCATGTCTGGGGCGGGCACGTAGACCAGCGGGCCGATGTGTCGCTGGGCGTTGCGTGCAAAACTGCGAATGAGTGTCTGCTTGTCGTGCGGGCTGAGCGAATACGGGTCGGCCACGATGCCGCTTTTGCCGCCGCCGAACGGCACGCCGATCAACGCGCACTTCCAGGTCATCTCCATCGCCAAGCCCGCCACGTCGTCCAGGCAGACCGTGGGCGTCATGCGAATGCCGCCCTTGGCCGAGCCCATCGCCTCACTGTGATGCACCACGTAGGCCTGGAACGTGTGAAGTTCGCCGTCTTCGAATTCCGGGGTCAACTCCAGCTCGATGCGCTCTTTCGACAGGCGAATCTTGATCAGCAATTGTGCGTCCACTTCATCGCCAAGCAAGGCCGCCGCCTTGTCAAAATTTTCCAACGCACTGGAAAGAATTGTTAGTTTTTTCTGTTCCATCATCTTCGCCCAATGCTAGGTTGTGTCAGCGGTTCAACTACAGCGTTTCGGCAATGCCTACCAGCACGTCCAGGCCCTCGCGAAGGGCGTCTTCTTCGATCACCAGCGGCGGGTTGATCTTCACGGCCGCTCCGCCCAGACCCACAGGCGCGAACATCATCACGCCCTGCTGGATGGCCTTTTCCACGAGTGTCCAGGCTGGCTCGGGAGCGGGCTCGGTCGTGCCTTGCTTGGTGAACTGAAGCGCAACCACCATTCCCTTGCCCGCAACATGGCCGACGTGGCCGTTGCTGGCCTGCTGGATTCGCTTGGCGCCTTCTAAAAGGATCTCGCCCAGCTTCGCCGCCCGCTCGAAGAGTTTTTCTTGCTTGATCACGCGGAGGTTCGCCAGCGCCGCGGCCGAGCAGATCGGATTGGCCGAATGCGTGCTGGTCATTTCGCCCGGGCCGTACATGCTCATCAGTGCCTCGGTGCCGATCACCGCCGCCAGCGGCATGCCGCCCGAGATACCCTTACCGCAAGCGGCAAGGTCCGGCACGATGCCCAGATGCGAGAAGCCGAACGGCGCGCCCGTCCGCCCGAAGCCCGCTTGCACCTCGTCGAAGATCATCACGGCCTTGTGGTCGCCGCACCACTTTCGCAGGGCCTGGGCATACTCGGTGGGCATTAGCGAGGCGTTGCCGCCCTGGTACGTTTCGCTCATCACGCCGCACACGTCGTCGGGGTTTACGCCCTGATCGGCGAGGCTCTTGGTGAACACGTCGAAGCTCACGTCGGTCTGGCGGAAGCCGTCCGGGTACGGAACCTGCACGAATCGCGGGTCCAGTTCGCCGATCCAGCTCTTCAGCGCCGCCGCTCCGCCCGCCAACTGCGAGCCCAGCGTCCGGCCGTGGAAGGCGTTCTCGAACGTCACGAAAATACTCTTTTTGTCGCCGCCGACTTTCTGGCCTTGCGTACGGGCCAGCTTGAGGCAGCATTCGGTGGCTTCCGAGCCGGTCGTCAGCAGGAACACGCGCGACAGCGGCGCCGGCAGCAGGCTCGTCAGCTCGGCGATCAGGTCCAGGCGAACGTCGGTCGGGAAGCAATAGGCGTGATAGAGGCCCTGGGCGGCCATGTCCTGGATGGCCTGGATAATTTCCGGCCGGGCGTGGCCACAAGCCGTCACCAGCACGCCGCTGGAGAAGTCCAGCCACTTGTTGCCGAACGGGTCGTACACGCTGGCGCCTTCGCCACGCTGCCAGACGATCGGCGGCTGGCCGCCCATGCTCCGCGGCTCGAGGTCGCGAAGCTGAGTAAGCTTCTCAATCGATTCAGGAACGGGGATCTGCGTGTGAATTTTGCGGTACTTTGTTTCAATCGCGTCCACTTGCTGGGGGACCAGCGGATATTCTTTCGTCGCCATCTTACTGCCTCACTGAAAGGTTAAATGTTTGCTGCCGTTCGTCCGGCATAGCGTGTGACTTATAAAAATCGGCTTCGCTCAATATTCGCGAAAGCTCACGGTGTTGGTATCGTAATCGATCGTAACCTCTCGGCCGCTGCTGAGAATGCTCATTCGCCCAGCCTCGATCACCAACTCGTTATAGCTACTGTTGGTCGGCGTGGCCATGATGCCGTCCGCGTCATAACGGTCGATAAGTTTCTGGCGATCGGCCAGGCCGTCGATCTCAGCCGCTTCGCAGCAGGCGCGAACGATGTAGTCCACGCTGCGATGCCCGTAGCCAGCGGGCGTCAGGCCTTCACCGCCAAAGTCGATCAGCTTGAAGTAGTCGGGGTTCGGCTCGGCGTAAACGGTATCGCCTGGGGCATCGCCGGCGGCGACGTAGCCGTGCCTCACGCCGCGGAACTGATCGTCGTGATCGAGCAGCGTCCCATCGTTGTTGCCCTTGCCCCACATCACCATGCCCTGAGCATTGCCGCCCGGGCCTGCGTCGGGGTAGCCCAACGCGTTCATGACGTTCAGCGTCGCGCCGTTCTCCCAGATCACGCGACCGTCGGTCCACAGGTACCCTTCCTTGCCGTTGGGGTAGGTGTCCTTCACGCCGTAGACGCTCACCGCCACCGGGCGCAGGCCCGTAATGAAGGCCAGCAGGTCCACATAGTGGCAGCCGATGTAGGTGAACATATCGCTATTTTCGCACGTGCACCAGTTCTGAAAATTCGAGTGTCGATAGTACCAGCACTCGTGCAGTTTCGCCTGGGCGAGGCGGAACTCGCCGAACTCGCCGGCGCGATATTGCTGGCGTGCCATCATGTTTCGCCAGTCGAATCGTTTGTGGTAGTCCACGCCGACCATCAGGCCGCGCTCGCGTGCCATTGTGGCGACTTCATCCGCCTCGGCGTGAGTGAGCACGAGGGGCTTGACGATGCAGACGTGCAGGTCGCGGGCGAGGGCCTCTTTCAGCATAGAAAAGTGCAGGTGATCGGGAACTGCAATCACCGCAATCGACCCGGCCGGGGCTGCGTCCAGAACTTCGGCGTACAGGTCCGGGAACGGCTGATCGGGATCGACCTTCGCCGGATCGGGAAACGCATTGAAGCTCTGGCCCGGGAAAGCCCGCTGAAGCGACTGGTCGGCCTGGATGTCAGCCAGCGGCGCGGCGTTCAGCGCACAGATGTCGATCTCGCCGATGACACCTTCTCGCTGGAGGTGATAGAGCGTCGGCAGTAGTTGCACCTTGGTGATCATGCCTCCGCCGATCACCGCCACTTTCGGCTGCTTGTTGGGGTTGCTCATTTACAGTCTCCGTGATTCGTTTGCCCGGAAGTGCGAATTTTCAGGCGGAGCCTAAGCCAGTGAAGCGAGAATCTCAAGTCCCTTGGCCAACGTTTCGTCTTTGGTGGTATATGCGAGGCGAAAATGCGTATCTTTCTGCGAGAAAACATTGCCCGGGATGATGAGCACGTTGTTTTCGATCGCGCGGGTGACGAAGGCCGTCGCGTCGCCGCCGGGGGCTGGGACAAACGCGTAGAACGCACCCTGCGGGCGGACCAGGCCGAACTTCTCGCCCAGCGCGTCGAACACCATGTCGCGTTTTATCTTGTACGCCGCAGTCTCGGCCGACATGTCGCTATTGAGCGCAAGGACCGCCGCGGTCTGGGCCATGCTCGGCGCACAGACGAAACTGTACTGCTGGAGCATGGTCATTTTCTCGATGATCGTACTCGGGCCCGTGCACCAGCCGATCCGCCAGCCTGTCATCGCGTAGCTTTTGGACATGCCGCGCATCAGCAGCGTGTTTTCGTACAGAGAAGCTATGGACACGAACGGCTGGTCGTAGCAGAAATGGTTGTAGATCTCGTCGGAGACCACCAGCAGGTCGTGCTTGGCTGCGATCTCGGCGATGTCTCGCAGTTCCTGCTCGCTGTAGACCGCGCCAGTCGGGTTACAGGGCGAGTTGAGTATCAGCATCCGTGTCTTGTCGGTAATCGCGTCGGCTATCCGCTGCGGGTCCGGCCGAAAGTCGGGATACGTGTCGACAGGCACAGGCACGCCGCCTGCGAGGTTCACCAGGTGCGAGTACATCACGAAGAACGGATCGACGAACACAACTTCGTCGCCGGGATCGACCAGCGTGAGCATGGTCAGCACCAGCGCGCCGCTCACGCCGGAGGTGATCAGGTAGGGTCGATCGTCGTCCCAGCCGAACTCGCTTTTGCACTGGTCTGCCACTGCGCTGCGTAGCTCGGCCAGGCCCTGGGTCTGGGTGTACCTGTTGAGCCCGGCCTGGATGGCGCGGGCCGCTTCATCTTTGACTTCCTGGGGCACGTCGAAGTCGGGCTGGCCGATCGAGAGATTGATCGGGTCTTCCATCTTCGCCGCCAGGTCGAAGACCTTGCGGATACCCGAGGCGTCCATCAGCCTCATCCGTTCGGCAATTTTATGGCTGTCGCGCATCGTGACCTCGTTTGGGGCGTCGCCCCAGCCAAGAGAGTCCACCAGTAGAAAAAAAGAGCGAGAATCAAAGCGCTCGGACACCGTCGCACGCCCATGGGCCGGCCGGGTCCGTCGCCTTCATTCCCGCTCTGTACAAGACAGGCGTCAGAGCAATTCACTGTGAACCTGCAACATTTCTGCTGCATCCCAATCGTGAAATGCTCAGTGAAAATACTAGCTTTCGCTGCCAGCTTCGCCTTCGGTGCCTTCGGCGCCCTCGGCGGTCTCCTCGGCCTTTTCCTTCTTGGCCTTCGAGCCGGCACGCGAGCGGCGGACCTTCACCTTGGGCAGACCCAACGCCGAGTCGGTCTCGGGGTCGAATTTGCCTTCTTCGGTCAATTGGGCGATTCGCTCGGCCCGGGTCAGTACGCTGCGGGTGCGGAGCATTCCGCCACTAACTTTCAATGTTCTGTCTACGGTCATTTCACTTACTCCAAAACGTCGCTGCCCTAGCGGGCCTGCGATTTCAGTTCTTTCAGTTTCTCGGGATACTTCCAGTAATATGCGCCTTTGAAATCATAGTCGTTGCCGGCTTGGCTGTATTGCAGGCCCAGTCGTTCGATCGAAGCCCTAAAGCCGTCCGCCTGGTCGCCTGTCGTTGCGTCCACACCTTCCAGCGAAAGCACACGGTACCGGCCCTGATAGCTCACCACATAGGCGGGCACTCCCTGATCGGCCAGATAACGCATAATGACCCAGGCGTCCTGCTCATGCTTGGGCTCACCGCCGGCAAGCTCCTGGATTACCAGGCAATACTTGCCCTTATTCCACGTCAGGCCCGCCAACGGATTGTCCGAAACCTGCTCGGCTCCGCCGTCGGCCTCGACCATCTCGGTCGGTGGCGCTGCCGGTGCAGGCTGGCCGGCCGACCAGCGACCCAGCCAGAATCCAATCGCCCAAAGCAACACAAGCGCCAACGCGATCGCCACGCAACTGACGTAGTTCAGCGACAGCGTCAGCCGACCGCCAACCGTCGAGATCATTTCCGCCTCGACCGGAGCGGGCGCTCCAGGACGATCGCCCGGCGACGCCTGATCGTCTGGCGCTGCCTGAGGATCCATCCAACCAGGCACATGAAAGTCCGCCGCCTGGCTGCTTTTGTCCCTGCTCTTCGAGATCACCTCGAACAGAGCAATGGAATCTTTTCTCTTAGCCACGGTTGCGCTCCTGGTCAGCCCGGGACCACCATCATCGAAAACAGCCCGGGGTAAACCGTTGAATACTAATAATATGTCCGGCCCCTGTCAAGTACAACCCAGATGAATATGCCTGCGAATTGCATAGACTGGCAAGTGCACGCAAGTAGCGGCAAAAGGTTAGTATTCCAGATATCGGTAATATGCCCCACTTTCAACTCATGCCTGCAAGCATTATCGCATCTCAAGCCGCTGGAAAAATGTCTACAGAATGTGATTATCTGGACATTTATCTTGGACATGTCGATAGCATGAACATACCCTTGTAACATGTTCAAAAAAGCTTGTTTCGCGAACATTATCCCGAGACATGTCCATCGGATGAACATGTCCCTGTAACGTATGCATAGAACGCGTATATTTGAACATCTTTCACGAAAAGAAGAATAATGGTTACAACACCCAACCGCAATAAACCCTATAACAAACTGCCTCCTATCCCACCCAAAGGGGTGGAATTAGAGTCAAAGCCGATCCTGAAAGCCTGCATTAATGCTCGAACTGCGTTGGCGGAACTGAACCAGGCAGGCAAATTGATACCGAATCAAGCTGTCTTGATCAACACGATTCCGCTATTGGAAGCGCAGAGTAGTTCGGAAATCGAGAACATCGTCACCACAACAGATAGTCTGCTACAACTTGCGGCAAGACGAGATTATGCCAACGTCAATCCGGCCACAAAAGAAGCGTTCCGTTATCGAACGGCTCTGCACGAAGGTTTTCTGCACCTGAAAAAGCGGCCTATTGGAACTGTGGTCGCAGTAAACCTATGCCGCACACTCCGAGAAGCAGCAATTGATATTCGCAATACACCCGGAACCAAGATCAGAAACATGGCCTCTGGAAGAACCATTTACACTCCACCGGAGGGCGAAAATCTCCTTCGCGAAAAGCTCTCTAACTGGGAGCGGTTCACAAACACTCAAAAAGAGATTGATCCCTTGGTGCGAATGGCTGTCATGCATTATCAGTTCGAGGCCATTCATCCATTCACTGACGGCAACGGTCGAACCGGGCGCATCTTGGACATACTCTTCCTCGTCCAGGAAGGCTTATTGGATATCCCCGTGCTCTACCTCAGCCGGTACATCCTCGAGAACAAGAACAACTATTACCATTTACTGCGCCGCGTCACGGAACGTCAGCAATGGCAAGAGTGGATATTATTCATGCTGGCCGCCATTGCAAACACGGCCGGATGGACCTATCGAAAAATAACCGCAATTCGCGAACTGATGCTTCAGACCAAGCATTTTGTCCGAGATAATTACAACTCGATCTATTCTCACGAATTAATCGACATTCTCTTCTCGCAGCCCTATTGCAGGATTGCCAATCTCATCGATTCAGACATAGCTAAAAGGGTAACCGCATCTGTTTACCTGACGCGGCTTGCCAAAGCCGGCGTTCTGCGGGAGCATGCCATCGGGCGAGAAAAGCTCTTCATCAACACGCGGTTCCTACACCTGCTGACGAATAACGACAATGATTTCGCCCCCTTTGCCTGATTCGCTTGCAGGGTTCTGAATACATGTCTCCGCGTCAGCGAGTCGATTTACCTATATAGATGAAGGCAAGCCCTTGTCAGTCTGCGGGCTGTCGCTATGATGATTGCGTAGGCTTACCTTGCGATACGGCGATCGGCTGACGTTGCGACTGCCCCGGCCGGGCGCTACGGAAGGCAGGATAAGCCAGAGGCAGGCGCTTCTGTTGGAGCATAGACACCTGTGGAACCTCTTGTTTGGGTCGCAGCGGCGTTGACGGCCCTGTCGGGATTTTTCTCGCTGACCGGTTTCGCGCTGCGTTCGTTTCGGCGCGTGGGCCTGGAAGAAGCCTTCGAAGGGCCAAACCGTCAAAAGCGTCTGGACATGCTGGCCGAGCGCATCAAGGCGCTGCGACTGACGGCGTCGCTGGGCGGGGCATTATCGAACCTGGCCCTGGCGATCACCTTATTATTCCTGTTCGACTCGCTATCGCCCGCGATGCGCGTGTTAGCAACGATGGCGACGGCCGGCGTTCTGCTGGCGATTTTCAGCGTGGCGATTCCGCACGCATGGGCAGCTCACGCAGGCGAGAAGGCCCTGGCCAGCTCGCTGCGAATCCTGCTGGGCTTCCGCATTGCGATGTACCCGATCATCTCGGCGATGGAGGCGTTCGATCTGCCGATCCGCCGATTGAGCGGCGCCGGCGACGAATCGGACGCCAATGGCGACAGCGCCAAGCTGGAGATTCTCCAGGCCGCCTCCAAAGGCCAGGCCGAGGGCGCCGTAGACGCCGATGAATTCCAGATGATCGAGTCGGTCATGGAGTTCAGCGAGACGCAGGCCGGCGAGATTATGACGCCGCGGACGGACATGTTCGCCCTGCCGGTCGAGACGCTCTGGAGCGAGGCCGTCGAAAGCCTCCGCCAGGCCGGCCACACCCGAGTGCCTGTCTACGAGGGCGACATCGACCACATCGTCGGCATCCTGTACGCAAAGGACATGCTCGGCCGGGGCGGCGACGACAGTATCCAAAGCATCCTTCGCAAGTGCTACTTCGTGCCCGAAACCAAGCCGCTCGACGATCTGCTCACCGAGTTCAAGGCCCGCAAGGTTCACCTGGCGATCATCCTGGATGAATATGGCGGCACGGCCGGGCTGGTCACCATCGAAGACGTGCTGGAAGAGATCGTCGGAGACATCGCCGACGAATACGATAAGACAGTGGATGCAGCCCCGCTCAGTCGCCTCGACGACCGCACGGCCGAGGTGGACGGGCGGTTCCGCGTCGACGAACTTAACGGCGAGCTGAAACTCCACCTGCCAGAAGACGAGGACTACGACACGATCGCGGGATTTGTCTTTTCGGAACTGGGGTATATCCCCACCGTCGATGAGACACTCGAATCGCACGGCGTGAAGGTGACCGTCCTGGCAGCCGACGAACGAAAAATCTCAAGGTTGCGGATCGAACTGCTCGAACCGGATCGCGTCGAAGAGTAATCCCGCCACACCGGGCTGGCGCTGTGGTATAGTCACCCCCCTATGCGACACCGAGAGCCTGCAATCTGTCTGCGAACCACCGACTACAGCGAAACCTCTCAGGTCGTTCACTTCCTGACGCGTGGGGCCGGCGTGGTGCATTTGCTGGCCAAGGGCGCGAAACGTCCCAAGAGCAAATCCGGCGGCGCGATTGATCTGCTGGGCGAGGGTGATCTGGTGTTCACGGTTCCTCGGAGCGACGCGTTGGGGACGCTGATCGAGTTTTCGCAGACCGAAGCGCGCCCGGGATTGAGGCAGGATGCGAGGAGGCTGTACACGGCGATGTACCTGATCGAATTGACCGAGGCCATGCTCGCCGAAGCCGATCCGCACCCGGAGGTGTTCGACCTTCTGCACAATGGCCTGGGGCGCCTGGCCGAGCCCGACTCGCCGACGCCGGCGGTGCTGGCGTTTTTTCAGTGGCGGCTGTTGGCGCACGTGGGCCTGCTGGGCGACCTGGAAACCTGCGTCACATGCGGACGAAACCTGGCCCAGGCCGACCCTACCGAACGCCAGGACACATGGTTTTCTTCGTTTGAAGGTGGGCTGATCTGTCGCGATTGCGAGCCTGGCGCTGCAGAAAAATACCGCGCCGAACCGATTGCACTTGCAGGGCTGGCCGCATTGCAGGCCGCTCAGGCGATCAAGGCGACCGGGCGAAAGGTAACGCTGCCTGCCGCCCAGGCCCACGCGGTCAACCGCCTGTTGAACTACCATGTGACCCAGCAACTCGGCAAAGTGCTGAAGCTGGCGCGATACGCGATAGCAGATGGCCTCGGGCCGTCAAGATAATAGGAATGTTTTACTTCACTTGCGGCTGATGATTTAGAAGGTATAATCAGCGCGCAGAAGTCTACCCTTTGGGAAGATGTGCTTATGAATAAAGTCAAGTGGCGACATTTTCGGTATTTTCGGTATACGGTTGTGCTGTTGGCCATGTCGACCGCCGTCGCGCAGGGTCAAGACCGCTTCGAGTGGAAAGGCGGCAAATGGGTCGCCCAGGCCAAGCCAGCCAAAGGCACGCCTGAAGGCGAGCTGGAACTCGTTCGCCATCACATCGAGATGGCCCACCCAAAAAAGGCCGTCAAAGTCGCCAAGAAATACCTCGGCCTCTACCCAGACCGGAGCGAATACGAGGAAGTCTGCCTGCTGGCCGGGCAAGCGGAAATCGCCCGCGGGCGATACTGGCAGGCCTTCGAGTGGTTCGAGAAGCAGTTGACACACTACCCCGCCGGCAAATTATCCGACCAGGCTATGGAGCACGAATTCGAAATCGCCGACGCATTTCTGGCCGGCAAAAAGCGAATCGTATTAGGCTTCTTGCGACTGGGAGCCGAAGGCGAAGCACTGGAGATTCTCTCCCGCATCGCCGAGCACAGTCCCGGTACGCGAATCGCCGAGAGGGCGCTGCTGCGAATCGCCGAGAGACACTATCAAAAGCAGCGATGGGCCGAGGCGGTCGATTCCTACGATTTGTTTATCGAATTGTTCCCCAAGTCGGCCAAGACCCCCATGGCGATGTTCCAGGCCGCCCAGGCGCAATACGAGTTGTTCCAGGGCGCGCAGTTTGACGACACGCCTCTACTGGAGGCAGAGCAGAGATTCAAGATCCTGGCCGAAAGCTACCCCACCGCGGCGAGGAACGCCAACGTGCCCATGATCCTGCAGAACATCGTCGACTCGCGGGCCGAGAAACTCTACCGGACCGCACTGTTCTACGAACGCACCGCCCGCAAGTCTCCGGCGGTTTATTACTATCGGCAAGTGACTGCTCGCTATCCGAAGACCACCTGGGCAAGCGACGCAGAGGTGGCTATCGAGCGTTTGGGCGACGTCAAGCCCGTCCGCCCCGCAGCCAGGCCGGCGAAGCAACCCGCCAGCACAGGCAAGGCCCCGCAGGCCAACTGAAGTCCCAGAAAATTCCAGAAAATATTAGAAAAAAGCAGACAGCGGAAAGGCAAAACGCGGCATGAACGCAATGACGCCCATAAAAGTGACGATACTCCTGGCCGCAGTAGCCGCACTGGCCGGCTGCGGACCTTACACTATGAAGAGCCCCTACCGGTCGGGCATTCGCTCGGTAGCCGTGCCGATCTGGGCGCGAGGCAAGAGCGTTTATCGGCGTAACATCGAGATGGATCTCACAGAGGCCATCCAGAAGCGGATTGAAACCTGGACGCCGTACAAGCTGGCCTCCGAAACCAAGGCAGATACTAAGCTTACCGGACGAATTGTTCGGATCGACCAGCAGGCGCTGGCGAAAGTTCGCGAAACCGGCCGACCCGTGGAAGTCGAAGTGACGTTCGTGCTCGAATTCTCCTGGAGAGATCTGCGAAGCGGAAAAGAATTGCTCGATAAAACAAACTACCGCGTATCAGCTACTTACGTGACGAGTGAGCCGTTCCGCCAGGAGTTTTTCCATGGCAGCCAGGAAGTGATCAACCTGGCGGCCCAGCGCATCGTAGAAGAGATGGCCGACATCGACTAGATCGGCCGGCCAAGCAATGTAGTGCGAGCCCGCCGTTTGCTCGGGCGGGGGTCGCCATAACCCGAAGTTTGATTCTTCTGGTCTTTTCTCCGATTCATCATATGATGATTGTAGAGGCAAGATCTTTGTACTGGACTGACTTGCATGAACGAACCTGCCCCAGAAAAACCTGATAACAAACCTACACCCCCACCGAAGATGCCTCCGCGCTTCGGACGGTCGATGACCGGATGGTTCATCATTATCATTCTGGGCGTACTGGCCATGATGATGCTGCGCGAAGGATTCAGCGCGAAACAGAAAATCAGCACCACTGAATTCTGGAGCTATGCGGAAAACGGCTATCTCATCGGAGAGTTGAATGTGTCTCCCGGCAGGATCGCCGGCGAGTTGTCCGACGAGACGCCTGGCCTGAAGCCCGACCAGCCACGCGAGTTCTACGTTGAATACTTTTGGCAGAACGATGAAGGCTTCGACGTACGGCTTCGCAACGTATTGGCTAAACACGACAATGCACCGCAGGTTTACCACGAGCGCGAAAGTTGGTGGGTGGGCGTCCTGCCACACCTGGTGCTTATGGTGGTCGTATTCCTGCTGATCTGGTTCCTGCTGATCAGACGCATGGGATCGGGCGCCGGCGGAGGTGGATTCCTGGGGAGTTTCGGCCGATCGCGCCACCGCCTGGTGACCAAGGAACAATCGCAAGTCACGTTCGACGACGTTGCGGGCATCAACGAAGCGAAGGACGAAGTCCTCGAGATCATCGAGTTCCTCAGAAATCCCAAGCGGTTCCAGCGGCTGGGCGGGCGGATTCCTCGCGGCGTGCTGCTGGTGGGCGCTCCTGGCTGCGGAAAGACTCTGCTGGCAAAGGCAATCGCCGGCGAAGCCGACGTGCCGTTCTTCAGCATTTCCGGCAGCGATTTCGTGGAGATGTTCGTCGGCGTGGGCGCGTCGCGCGTGCGAGACCTGTTCAAGCAGGCGAAGGAGTCCTCGCCGTGCATCATCTTCCTGGACGAAATTGACGCCGTCGGTCGCCGCCGTGGCTCTGGCTTCAATGGCGGCGGACACGACGAACGCGAGCAGACCCTCAATGCCATCCTTGTCGAAATGGACGGCTTCGACAGCTCCGACCAGGTAATCGTCGTCGCCGCGACCAACCGGCTGGACGTGCTCGACCCGGCGCTGACCAGGCCCGGACGATTCGATCGCGAAATCGACGTATCCCTGCCGGACCTGCGGGGACGTTTTGAGATACTCAAAATCTATGCAAAGAAGGTTCTCTGTGGGCCGGATGTCGACCTGCAGCGCATGGCTCGGGGCACGCCGATGTTCAGCGGCGCCGACCTGGCCGCCATGGTCAACGAAGCCGCCATAGGCGCTACGATGGCCAATAAAGAATTTGTCGAACAGGCCGACATGGAAGAGGCTCGCGACAAAGTTCGCTGGGGGCGGGCGAAAAAATCCCGCGTCATCGACGAAAAAGAGAAAGAACTCACCGCCTATCACGAGGCCGGCCACGCGCTGGTCCAGTCGCTGCTGCCGGACGCAGACCCGCTGCACAAGGTCTCGATCATTCCGCGAGGGCCTATGGGAGGCGCGACTTTCTCGCTACCGGAAAAGGACCGCCACTATTACACGCGATGCTACTGCGAAGCGCTGCTGGGCGTGGCGTTCGGCGGAAGGCTGGCAGAGGAACTTTTCTGCCACGACATCTCCAGCGGCGCCCAGAGCGACATTGCCCAGGCGACGGAAATCGCCCGGAAAATGGTGGTCGATTGGGGCATGTCCGAGCGGATAGGTATGATCAACTATTCCAACGGCGATCGAAGCCAGTGGCCTGCTGAACTTGCGGGCAAGGACTATTCCGAACACACCGCCGAACTGATCGATTCCGAAATCAAAGCCATAATCGACAAAGCCTACGCCGAGACAAAGCAACTGATCGAGAAAAACCGCGACAAGCTCCAGGCCATCGCCAACGCGCTGCAGAAATACGAAACGCTCAACGCCGACGAGGTCAATCAGATACTGGCCGGCAAGGTGCTCGACAAACCCACCGTCGATGACCTGCTGGAAGTCGAACTGGCCAAGTCCAATCCGTCCGCAACCGACGCCGCCGACACCGACGAGTCGCCACTGTCCGAGCCGCCGGCCGACACGCTACCAGAACCAGGCTAGGCTTTCTAATGATTCAACAAGTGTGTGGCACAGGTTGCTTGCAACCTTTGTTCTTGCGGCTACACGGCTTGACAAGCAAGCCGTGCCACCCCCTAAAGGCAGTGAGTGAGTTTATTAGCCGAGCCTGGACGCCAATAAATGCGATTCAGGTAGAGCGAAAAATCCGGGAAACCTGATAGACAAAAACTGCGGAGAGTCCCCGTGCCCGCCACACTGGAAGACATTCTGACCTCTCATCACACCGGGCGGACCATCGTGATGGGGGTTCTTAACGTCACGCCCGACAGTTTCTCGGACGGGGGACAATTCATCGACCCGCTCACGGCCGTCGCTCACGCCCGAGCCATGATCGACGAAGGCGCCGACGTGATCGACATCGGCGCAGAATCAACCCGCCCGGGTTCGCAGCGCGTCTCAGCGGCCGATCAGATAGATCGCCTGCGAGAGGTGGTGCCCGCGTTGGCATCCCTGGCCGCGCCGATCAGCATCGACACGACCCTGGCCGAGGTCGCAGCCTGCGCCCTCGACGCCGGAGCGAAGATCGTCAATGACGTCTCGGCCGGGCGGGACGATCCGGACATGTTCGCACTTGCAGCCGAGCGTAGCGCACCGATCGTACTGATGCACATGCTCGGCGAGCCCAAGAGTATGCAGGCCGACCCCCGCTACGACGATGTGGTGAGCGAAGTCCGCGACTTTATGGCCGAGCGGGTAGAGGCGGCGGTGTCGGCGGGCATCGACCGGAAGCGATGCATTCTCGATCCGGGAATTGGTTTCGGCAAGCGGTTGGAACACAACCTGGCGCTGCTGGCCAACATCGAATCGCTCGTGCAGTTGGGCCTGCCGGTATTGATCGGCGTATCGCGAAAGCGGTTCATCGGTGAGTTGATTGGCCAGTCGGACCCGGCCATGCGAACGGGCGGCGCGATAGCGGCCTGCCTGGCCTGCCGAAGGCAAGGGGCTACGATTTTCCGCACGCACGACGTTGCACAACTGGCTGCGGCGCTAAAAGTCGACCGGGCTATCGAAGACGCCTCGGCCTGAAGGCCGCGCCGTGAGACCGCTCGGCCACGCCTCCAGATAAAAAAGCCAACGTTCGGCTATAGTCATCGCCGCCGGCGTGTCGAATATAGTTAGGATGGACGTAGCGGCCATCGGTGCGCCGCTGCACATTTGGAAAGAGAACCCATGAGCAGTTTGTTGCGGGCCATTACGACCTACCTCGACCGCGTGGCGAGCTACAGCCCCATCGTCGTGATCGTGGAGTTGTTGCTGATCGGCATGGTGGTGTGGTGGGTAACGCGGTTTCTGCGCGGCACGCGCGGAGCGAGACTGGTCAAGGGAGTCTCCCTGCTGCTGATCGGCGTCTATGTCGTAATCCGCCTGCTGCCTCGCAACTTCGGCGAGGTCAAGCTCGACTGGGACCGCCTGGACCTGCTCTATCGATACTTCCTGCTGTTCGCGTTTGTTTCAGCCATGGTCGCGTTCCAGCCTGAATTGCGGCGTGCGCTGATCCAGATCGGCCAGACGCGCCTGCTGCGCGGCGCCCGAGGCGACGTCGAAAAACTCATCGACGCCCTGGCCGAGTCGGCCAGCTATCTCTCCCGCAATAAGATCGGCGCCCTGGTGGCGGTCGAGCGCAGCGTGGGCCTGGCGGCGCTTATGGAAACCGGCACGCCCGTCGACGCCGACGTCACTCCGCAACTGCTCAACACCATCTTTTTCCCGGGCAGCGCCTTGCACGACATGGGCGTCATCGTAAGCGGCCATCGAGTCGCAGCGGCCGGCTGCCAGTTCCCCCTGGCCGAAAGCGAAGACGTCGATCCGTCGCTGGGCAGTCGCCACCGCGCGGCGCTGGGACTCGCCCAGGAGTCCGACGCGGCCGTGCTGGTCGTCTCCGAAGAAACCGGGCGAATATCGCTGGCCTGCGAGGGCCAACTGTCTATCGGGCTCGAAATTGAAAATCTCCGTGAAATGCTCTTTGACCTGCTTGCATCCAAACAGATGATCCAGCAGCGCCGCCAGACCAAACGAAGCGGAGCAGCCTGATGGCCAAGACCAGAGTCTATGCTCCCCAGGCATCGCGTTTCAGCCGTCAGTGGTGGTTCGACGGCCTGCGCAATTGGTTTTTCGTCGTCCTGATCTCTGCGCTGGTGTGGATATATGCCGACATGGAGGTGACCATGGACGAGCAATTCACCGTGACGATCGTGCTGACCACGCGCAACTCGCCGGAATTGATTCTGCGGTCGGCGCAGCGGCTGGAAATAGACTTTACGCTTCGCGGCACTCGGCGAAGCCTGGCGAAATTTCAGGAAGTTCTCGATGAAAAAAACGCCTCGCTGGAATACGACGTCTCGGCCGACTACGAAGCGGGTGAAAACAACATCAGCACTGAGACCCTCCTGGAAAATGCGGCGAATCTAGCCGAGTTCAGCTTGCTGGTGCATGAAACCAAACCGTCTCGCATTCATTTCGCGCTGGACCGGCGAGTGGCCCAGCCAGCCCGGGTCGTGCCCGACACCGCCGGAGCGTCATTCACCAGGGAACCCGATGTCGTTCCGGTCGAGGTGACCGTCTACCTCGCCCAAAGCGATCTGGATAAGATACGAAAAGACCAGAGCCTCGCCCCAGGTGAGCCGATCACGCTGAGCACCCCGCAAATCGACCTGCGCAACAGCCCCACCGGCGAACCTTATACCGTCAGCGTCGAGGTCTTGCCGCCAGCCGCGGAGTTCCCCGTCGCCATCAAGCCGAAAACCGTCCGCGTAACGTTCGAAATCGACCAGAGAACCGACGACCGCCTCTTCCCCGTCACGATCCACGTCAGCTCCCCTTACACATGGACAGAAGACGACACGTGGAGCCAGTACGAAATGGTCAAACGGGACACGATGGAATGGCGGCCAAAGATCACCGTTCGCGGCGCAAAGAAAGATCTCGACCAATTGCGCACCGAGCAGATCGACGCGCAGGTCGTGCTTACTGAAGATGACAAGACCCCCGTGGCCAGTTGGCTGCCACGAAAAGTCTCGATCCGCTTCCCAAAAGGGATGGCCGTGGAACTGGTGGGCGAAGCCCCGACGGTTCATTTCAAGCTGGCCAAGCGTTCTCCCGCCCCATCCACGCCCTGACGTCATTGCCTTGGGGGGCAACTTGGCTTAGGCTATAGGTACGATAAATGTCCCAAAAAATGATTTCGGAAGAGACTCCCCATGAACGCTAAACAAGTAATTGCAGAGCTGGCCGGCGAAGCTCGCTCGGCCGCGGCCGTGCTTGCAACGACCCTGGGCCAACAGCGAAATGCTGCGTTGACCGCTTGCGCCGCAGCCATCCGGGCCAAGAAGGCCGATCTCCAGGCCGCCAATGCCAAAGACCTCGCACGCAGCGAAGAATTCAACCTGACCGATGCATTGGTCGACCGCCTGCGCCTCACCGACGCGCGGATCGAGGGCATGGCCGTCGCTCTGGAGCAGATCGCCGCACAGACCGACCCCGTCGGCCAGACTATCGCCGGCTACAACCGCCCCAACGGACTGCGGATCGAAAAGCGACGCGTGCCGATCGGCGTGGTGGGCATCATTTTCGAATCGCGCCCCAACGTCACCGCCGATGCTGCCGGGCTGTGCATCAAGTCCGGCAACGCCTGCATCCTTCGCGGCGGCAAGGAGGCTATCAACTCCAACCTCGCGATCGCAGAAGTGCTGCGGGAAGCCCTCGCCTCGGCCGGCCTGCCCGCGTCGGCCGTGACGGTGATCGATAACCCCGACCGCGCACTGGTGCCCGCGATGGCCCAGGCCGAGGGACTAATCGACCTGATCATTCCCCGCGGAGGCGAGGCGCTCATCCGCGCCGTCGCCCAGGCCGCAACTATCCCCGTCATCAAGCACTATGCAGGCAACTGCCACGTCTACATCCACGCTGCGGCGAACCTGGAGATGGCCTCGCGAATCACCCTCAACGCCAAGTGCCAGCGTCCCGGCGTCTGCAACGCGATGGAAACGCTGCTGGTCGACCAGGCCGTTGCGAAAAAATTCCTGCCCTCGATCTCCGCCAAGTTGCTGGAGGCCGGCGTGGAACTACGCGGCGACCAGCTCGCCAGAGAACTGATCGCCAAAGAAGCCGTCAAGGAAGCCACCGAAGACGATTGGCGCGAAGAATATCTGGATTTGATCCTGGCCGTGCGTGTCGTCGACGGGATCGACGCCGCCATTGAACACATCAACACTTACAGCAGCGCACATACCGAAGCGATCGTAACCGAGTCGGTAGCTGCGGCGGAGAAATTCGTCACAGCCGTAGACTCTTCCAGCGTGATGGTCAACGCCTCGACTCGCTTCAGCGACGGCGGCGAATACGGCCTGGGAGCGGAAGTGGGTATCAGCACCGATAAGCTTCACGCACGCGGCCCGATGGGCGCCGAAGACCTTACCACGTACAAATGGATCGTCACCGGCCGAGGGCACATCCGCGAATAGACGTGCGCCGCAGGGTGCGAAATGACCGCAGTTCCACCGTAAACTGAGCTATTTCTGCATGCTCTGGTTGGTCTTTTCGACAGCTTCTGTTAGCTGCTGTTCGGAGAGGCTCTCGATCTTCCCGCCCAGGTAAAGAACCGCATACAACCCTTTCGAATCTGGCGTCGAAGGGTACAGCAGTATGTTGTTCGCAGGCGATCGTTGGCTCTGGCCGGGGATATACACCAAGCCCTCGCTTGTCGGGCTGGCGTCGGCGAACGCGTCGCGCTGGATACCGCACTTGCTGGACAGATCATCCGTCGAGGCCGGCATTCGGCCAGCGTTCATCATCCCAAAGGTAGCCAAAGACCTGCTGATACTCTGGAGGTTCACCTGCTGGACCGTGATTTTTGCTTTGTCTTTGGCGCCGATGACGGTTTCGGTATAGCTCTGGCCTCCGCCTGGCTTGAAGAAGTAGAGCGTGAATATTACCGCTACCGCCAAAAGGGGAACGAGTATCAAACCGGCCCGGCCGGCACGTTTGATTTCGTGAAATGTCGTCTTCATTCGATCGCTTCCTTAGAGGGTTACCAACTCGCCTGCCTCTCGAGCTTAGCTGGAGAGCGGAGGCAATTCAAGTTCGCCCGCTAGATACCCCCAACCAGAACGCTTTTTCATAATAAATGTCGCAGCAGTGCGTAGCGAGATGCCTTGGAGCAAGGACGCGACTCGAATCGTGAAAACAGCTCCAGAACGCTTTTTCATAATAAATGTCGCAACAGTGCGTAGCGAGATACTTTGGAGCAAGGACGCGACTCGAATCGTGAAAACAGCTCCAGAACGCTTTGTTTATTGCACTGGCTGCTGAATCGTGTAGACTTTTCAATCTATCTGTCTTACCTCAGCAGGAGAAGCACATGGAAACATTCGGTGACGAAGTATTGAAACGTACACACACATGCGGCCAGCTGCGCGTGGAGGACGCCGACAAAGACGTTCGCCTGTGCGGGTGGGTCAAAAGCTATCGCGATCACGGCGGAGTCATTTTCATCGACTTGCGCGACCGTTACGGCGTGACGCAGATCGTCTACGATGTTCCCGACGACCAGAGCGACCAAGCCGCCATGGCTATGTATAAGCTCGCTCGAGATCTGCGGAACGAGTGGGTGATCTCGGCGGCAGGCACGGTTCGCCCACGCGGGCCGGAACGCGAAAATCCCAAGCTGCCCACCGGCCAGATCGAAGTAATCGGCCACGAACTAACCGTGCTGAACCGCTCCGAAACCGTCCCCTTCGAGCCTGACGAGTTCACCGAGGTCTCGGAAGAGATGCGGCTGAAGTATCGCTTCATCGACCTGCGACGGACGGAGATGACCCGCGCCCTGCGCATACGCAGCGATATCTGCAAGACCATGCGGAACACGCTGGACGAGCAGGGATTCATCGAGGTCGAGACGCCCTTCCTGACCAAATCCACCCCCGAGGGCGCCCGTGACTTTTTAGTACCCTCGCGGATGCAAGAGGGCGCCTTTTACGCCCTGCCGCAAAGCCCGCAACTGTTCAAGCAGATCCTGATGATAGGCGGGCTGGACCGCTACTACCAGATCGTCCGCTGCTTCCGCGACGAAGATCTCCGCGCCGACCGCCAGCCGGAATTCACCCAGCTCGACGTCGAAATGAGCTTCTGCACGCCGCAAGACGTCATGGATGTGGTCAACAACGTGATGCGGAAAGTCTGTGCCGTAGCCGGCAAGTCGTTCCCCGATCAAGTTCCAATTATGACCTATCAGGATGCGATGGAGACTTACGGTTGCGACCGGCCGGATCTGCGGTTTGATCTGAAGCTGGTGGACGTGTCCGACATTGTCGGCCAGACGGACTTCAAGGTGTTCACCGCGGCGATTGAATCTGGAGGCATTGTCAAGGCGATCTGCCCGCCCGGCGGCGCTAAATTCACCCGCAAGGAAATCGACGCATACACCGTCTACGCAGCACAGTTCGGCGCGAAGGGTCTGGCATGGTGCAAGGTTGAGGCCGACCAGTTCGCCGGCGGCGTGTCCAAGTTCCTCCCGGCCGAGATGCAGGCGCAACTCCGCGACGCTCTCGGCGCCAACGAAGGCGACATTCTATTTTTCATGGCCGACGGCGCTGCAACAGTTCACAAGGTTCTGGCCGCCCTGCGGTGCAAGCTTGGCGAAGACCTGAAACTGTACGATCCAGAGCACTTCGAATGGTGCTGGGTGGTGGATTTCCCGCTGGTCGAATGGCGCGAGGAAGACCAGCGGTGGTATGCATTGCACCACCCGTTCACGGCCCCTCTGCCGGAGGACATGGACAAGCTGGAATCCGACCCAGGCGCAGTTCGCGCCCGAGCGTATGACATCGTCTGCAACGGATTGGAACTCGGCGGCGGATCGATTCGTATCCACTCGCCCAAGATTCAGCAGCAAGTGTTCGGCCTGCTTGGCATTGACGAGCAGGAGGCCCACGAAAAATTCGATTTCCTGATGAATGGGCTGAAGTTCGGCGCACCGCCGCACGGCGGAGTGGCGCTTGGGCTGGACCGTGTCGTGATGATCCTCATAGGCGGGCGATCGTTGCGAGACGTCATTGCCTTCCCCAAGACCCAAAGCGGAGCCTGCCCGCTGACCGGCGCCCCATCGACGGTGGACGAGACCCAACTGGCCGAATTGGACCTGAAGGTTATCGTCCAACCCAAAAAAAACCCGTAGCGAGCTTAGAGCATCTTAAAGATTGAGATGTCACAGATCCGAGCCCTTCACCCCAAACGGAGGGCTCGTCTTCTTGGCCTCTCAGTGCTAAGAGCCTATCCGAATATCCCCGCGGGCCGCGACGGTGTGGTTTTTGTCCAGACCAAGGCGCGAGGGTGATTGCGACCCTGTCGGATCGCTGAGCCCGAGAAACGCCGGGCTGGACAAAAAAACGCTCGTCCCTTCGGGTTGAGACGAAAGCGAGCATCTACTGCGTCCCAACCCCTCACCAACCCGCCAGGGTTGCTCTCGTCATTCTTTCTTGTATCCATCTCGTTTTCGCCACAACGCGGCTCCGTGCGGTTATCCGGATAGGCTCTAAGGTTGGCCCTCAATCTCGCCGATATTCCTTTTACGCCGCGGCGTACGTCGAGCCGCTGGTTTTTGCGGAGAAATGTCTGCCATGAATAAGAGTGCACGCATCGATAGCCTGACTCAGCGGGACGGTGGCTTGGTGACGATCGACGCCTCAGTCTCTGTCGCCAGCGCCGCCGGGCAAATGAAGGCCAACAAGATTGGTTGCCTGATAGTGATGGACGGAAAAGATGTCATAGGAATCCTTTCCGAACGCGACATCGTGGAGCAGGTGGTGGCGACCTCGGCCGACCCTGCCGCCATCGAAGTTCGCCACATCATGACCGAGCATATCGTCTCGGCCCCTTCGTCGGCGACCATATCCGAAGTTCATAGGCTCATGGCGTCTCACGGCATCCGCCACATTCCGATCATAAACAGAGGCGTGCCGGTGGGGATGATTTCCTGCCGAGACATTCTGGACCAGGCACTCGAAGAAGCCAACCTGCGCCTGATGGAAGCCACGAAACAAGCCGAACAAGCCATCAATGCCCGCCGCGAACTGCTGTCGAACGTCAGCCACGAAATCCGCACGCCGATGAACGGCATAATCGGCATGACCGACCTGGCGATGGATACAAAGCTGACCACCGAACAGCGAGGATGCCTGGGAATCGTCCGTGATTCCGCCGAATCGCTGCTCAACATGATCAACGAGCTGCTGGACTTTTCTGGCATCGAAGCCGGCAAAATCGTTCTCCACGATGATGAATTCGCTCTCCGCGAAGTAATCGGGATGATGATCGGAACGTTGGGTCGCAAGGCCGAAGCCAAGGGACTTAACCTGACGTGCCGGATCGCCCCGGACATGCCCGAACACGTCTGCGGCGATGCGGCCAGACTCTGCCAGGTACTGGTCAACGTCGTGGACAATGCCATTAAATTCACCGATACCGGCCATATCTCCGTACGCATGGAAACCGAAGAATGGCGGGAGAAGGACGTCCTGCTGCATTTCCTTGTAGCTGACACTGGAATCGGAATCCCCGCCGATAAGCAACAATCGGTCTTCGAAGCCTTCCGTTACGCCGAGGATGCATACAAGCGAAGCTGCGGAGGCATGGGTTTGGGCCTGGCGATCGCATCACACCTGGTCGACCTGATGGGGGGCAAAATCTGGTTCGAAAGCCGCGACGGCGGAGGCACCCAGTTCCACTTCACCGCTCGCCTGGAACTTTGCAGCCAGCCCGAGGCGTGGGAATATCGCGACCAAGTCCTGTCTGACGAGAAGAAGTAAATTTCTACCGGCTAGAGCAGTTCACGCCGAGCCTGCAACATTTTTGCTGGCTGCGACTACGGCTGACTGCTTCAGGAAACCTTCGGAATATCAAACAATATGCCTTGGTTTCCTTCCTTGTCAGCCTTGTCTCGCCAACGCAGAACATGTTGCATCTCAATCGTGAAATGCTCTAACGCCCCGTAGAATTTCGGCGGAACAATAACGTTTTGTCGAATCGGATTAAAGCGACAGATTGGCCAGGCGCTGGGCTTTGTCCCTGGCGATCAGCGCGTCGATGAGTTCGTCGATTTCGCCCGCGATGATACGATCCAGATTGAAGTTGGCCCCCTCCTGCCCCTCACCCTTGAGACGATGATCCGTGCAGCGATTCTGCGGGAAGTTATAGGTGCGGACTCGTTGCGACCGGTCACCCGAGCCGATCATCTCCTTGCGAGCAGCGGCCTCGGCCGCCTGCTGCTTGCGAAAGTGGTGCTCGTAGACGCGGGCGGCCATGATCCGCCTGGCCTTGGCGCGGTTCTTGTGCTGCGATTTTTCATCCCGCATCGAAACGGTAATTCCGGTTTCAATGTGGTCGAGGCGAATGGCGGACTCGACCTTGTTGACGCTCTGCCCGCCGGGGCCGCCGGCGCGTGAGGTGTGCTCGAGCACGTCCTTGTCCCAGTTAATATTGATTTCGACGCTGTCCGGCTCGGGCAGAACGGCGACTGTGGCGGCCGAGGTGTGAATTCGGCCGGAGGCTTCGGTTTTGGGCACGCGTTGAACGCGATGGCCGCCGCCCTCGTAGCCGAGACGCGCCCAGGCGCCCTCGCCTTTGACGTTGATGACGGCCTCCTTGACCCCGCCGATGTCGGTCGTCGAAGCCGAGAGCAGCTCGAACTTCCAGCCACGGCCTTCGCTGTAGCGGCGATACATGCCCAGCAGATCACCACAGAACAGAGCAGCCTCGTCGCCGCCCGTGCCCGCGCGAATTTCCACCATCACCGAGTCGATCTCGCGGTCGTCGCTCATGACCAGCAGGCCCTTAACGTCGTCGAAGGCCTGAACGGCCTGGGGGGCGGCCGACTCGAGCTCGGCGGCGGCCAATTCCCGGAATTCTTCGTCGCTTTCCGGATCGTCGAGGATCGCCTGTGCCTCTTCACATTGGACCTCAAGGCGCTTGTACTTGCGATAAGGCTCGACAATTTTGCCCAGTCGGGAGTGTTCCTTGGCCAGGGCGATGATCTGATTCGGGTCGGACGCGACGGCCTGGTCGTTCATCTTCTCGGCAATCTCGGCCTGCCGGGCGTCTAACTCGTCGAGTTTTGCGATCAATGTGTCCTGATTGGCCATGTCGTCGGTTCCACAAGAGGCAACTCATTTTATCGCCGCCGAGGAAGGCGACGAGGCGGGAATAATCCGTAATTCTTTTTCCCGCAGGATAATGTAGACAGAAAAACACCGACTTCCTCAGAGAGACAGGAAAGTCGGCGTTTGAATTCGCAAACGTTGCTACTTCTTGTCGTCGCCCTGGTTAAAATAGTTGCCGCCGAACTTGCGTTGGAATTTTTCCACGCGGCCGGCTGCATCGACGAACTTCTGCTTTCCGGTGTAGAAGGGGTGGCACGCCGAGCAGATATCCGCGGGGATGTCTCCTCTCGTCGAGCGAGTCTGGAAGGTATTACCACAGGCACACTTGACCGTGATATCCTTGTATTCTGGGTGGATGTCTTTCTTCATGATGCACTTCCTCGTCTATCGAAAATACTGGAAACGGGCAGTGTACCACAACGCATCGCAAGATCAAGGGCCGATTTCAAGGTTTTTCAGCCCTTTCGCACCCTCGGTTGAGACATCGCCACAAACGCCGCTAAACCAGCCTGTTCATTCTTGCCAAATTATGCCAAAAAAACGCCATGCTGGCCGTCAGTTCAGCAGATCGCTGAGCAATCGGACGATCTCCCCAGCCTGCCTGCTCACCAGGGCAAGGGGCACGACGAGCATCGCGGTGGCCACCAGAAGCATCGCCATGGCCATGGGGCTGGTTTCGGCCGGTACTTCCGCCAGCGCGGCGTCCAGGGCATATTCCAGCCGCCCACTCAGGGCTTTGGCGGCCTTGGCCTCGCCCTCGACTCGAACGGAAACGTTCCGCAGCAGAGCGAAGCTGGTGATGCGCAGGGTAATGTTTTCATCGGCCAGGTGGAATTCGCCGCGTCTGGTGCATTCGGGATTCAGGCCCATCCGCTGCAACGTACGTTCGACCAGGCGAGTGGCCGCCGACAGCGGAATATTGTAAATCACCCAACTGGCCCCACGAGGCGCCACCGCCCATATGCCCGCCAGCACCGCAATGCCTGCCACGAGTATCCGCACCGGCGATCCGGCAAGCAGCGGCCAGGCCGGGGCAAGAAAAAGCGGGCTCAGTGCGCCGACGAGCAATGCAAAGTCGTTTCTCCCGCGCAGCATTTGCGGGTGCGATCGGCTATTGAGCAACCCCAGGATGAGGAAGTACCCCGCCACCGGCGCCACGATCGTGGCCAGGTGCAACGGAAAACCGGGATGGAATGCGCCCAGCATGTCTTGCTCTTTCCTGTACGGCAGTTCAGTTCATTCTTATTTTACTTGATATCGCCCGCCTCGGCAACCTTGCGGTAGCCCAGCGCGTGCATTACGTCCAGCACCTCTGTCCAACTGGGGAACGGACGCTTGTTCACTTCTTTGTACTCGTTGATGGCCTGGAGGAACGCAAACTGCTCTTCGGTCATCTCGCCTTCTTCAGCGGAGCGTCGGTCTTCGCTTCGGCGTCGTCCCGGCCCGCGCCGCCGATCCAGCCCACTTCGGCGGTCCACAACCGCTCTGTTGTCGCTACGGCGGTCCTGACCTCTTCGTTCCTCCCCTTCGAACGGCTCGGCCTGGGCGGTTTTATCAGCTTTTTCGGTCATCGTTTTTTCTCCTGCTTCCATGCTATTCGAACATTCAGTTAATTCAGCTACCGCCAGCCGGCAATTGCATAGCGAGGTACGCTAACAAACCTCATTCTTCATCTTCGGGTTCCTCATCACCGTCGGGGTTGAGGAACGAATCGGCGTCGTCGTCTCCACCGAGCAGTTCGTCGGACAGTTCTTCGCCGAAGCCGAATTCCACATCGTCCTCGTCGTCGGCCTCATCGGAGTCAGCAAGATACTCGTCGGCATCCTCGTGATCGGCGATGATCTCTCCGGCTTCATCGAGAAGCTCTTCGGGCACGAGAACGGGCACGCCACGCGAGCTGCCTTTGTCACGAACAGCCTTTGCGGCGCCTTGCCCATCCGGGTCGGTTTCCTCTTCCGCCAAAGCCGCGGGAATATCGTGATCATTCAGCAGTTCACAGTATTTTTCCGCGTCATCGGCCGAGCGAGCCACCATCACCGGAACAAAATCTGCGTACTCTCTTTCTTCTGCCGTCATGGCGCCATCCACCTCAAATTAGAGCGAATGCCTACCTGTCAGTATCATAGTTTCATCATCGTCCTATCGGCGGGGTTATTTTAACTATTTTTACCGTGATTCGACCCTGCCCACATCAACTATTATCGGAAAAAAACGCATGCCAAATACAGGAAGTTTGTATTTTACCTGCGTATAGCTCTCTCGTTAGAATATCGGGCAGTGAGCGACGTGGGCCAAACAGCCCATGATCGACTCGAAACCTTAGTTCGCTTCTTCATTTTCGGCCGAGGCATAATAATGAGTCGTACGACTTTTGGCGTGTTGATTATTACGCTGGGGCTTCTGGTTGGCTGCAATTCAGAGCCAGGCAATTCCTTCTACACCACCCCAAGCAGGATGGCCAACGGGCTGGTGATTATCCTTCCCGGAATTGAAGGCGTAAGCTCCAACAACATCAACATCCGCCGCGGGCTGGAGTCGTCTGGCTCAAATAAAGCCATGCCAATCCACAGTTGGGGCCGACCCATCCCAGGTATCGGCATGCTGCTCAACCAGGCCGACTTCGTTGGCAATAAGCTCGCCGGCGTGCGAATCGCCAGAATGATCGAACAATACCAGGACAATCACCCAGGCCAGCCCGTCTACGTGGTGGGCCACAGCGGAGGGGGCGGGGTTGCGGTTTTCACCGCCGAGGGTCTCTCAAAAGGCAGGCAACTCGACGGGCTGATCCTGCTGTCGGCCAGCATCCACTCCGAATACGACCTGACCAAGGCGCTGAGCCACTGCAAGCAGGGCATCGTGAATTTCTACAACGAAGACGATATCGGCCTGCTTGCGATCGGCACGACGCTCATCAGCAACGTCGACGGCAGAAGAGGCCCGTCGGCTGGACTGAGCGGTTTCAAAAAATACAAAGCCGGCAACTCGCACGCCAAGGTCTATCAACGCAAAATTTCCACGGGCATCGGAGACCCTCACACAGCCGCTACGCGCCCGAGCTTTGTCCGCAGACGCGTCGCACCATGGATCAACTCGGTCAACTGGGCGGCTGAATTCGGCTCGGTGGCTGTTTCCAGCTCGCAACATTGACCCGCCGCATCGCACCAATAGCGGCCTTGGGTTTGTCACTCCCTGCGCGGTACACTTTCCATTGGCCTCACAACCGGAAGGAATGCGTGCATGGTTACCAATCGCTATCCACACATGGTGCACGAGTACTACGTCGCTCGAATTCGACGGATTCTCGAACAGCGTCGCAGCCGCATCGACCAGTTACGCACTCGATCCGATGCCGAAGCCTACGTCCGCAAGACTCGCCGGGCCGTGCGGCGATGCTTCCCGGCCATGCCCAAGCGAACTCCGCTCAACGCGACGATCACCGGCAAGTTGGAACTGCCAGAATACGTCATCGAAAAAATTCTCTTCGAAACCCGGCCGAACTTCCTGGCCAGCGGGAATCTGTATCTGCCGAAAAAACTATCGAAAAAAGCTCGCGGTAAGCGCCCAGGCGTACTGGCCATCAGCGGCCATGGGTGGGACGGAAAGGCCTTCGCCAAATACCAGGCCCTCTGCCAGAACCTCGCGCGGCGCGGGTTTGTGGTGTTCACCTACGATCCGATCGACCAAGGCGAGCGTGCCCAGTATTACCCGCAAGACGGCGGCCAGCCGCTCGACAAAGACGGACGCGGCAAGGTCTGCAACTGGATCGGGCACAATCGGACGGGCAACCCCCTGCTGCTGACGGACGATTTTTTCGGAACGTGGCGGGTATGGGACGCCTTGCGGGCGTTGGACTACCTTTGCAAGCGGCCGGAAGTGGACCGCACGCGACTGGGTGTAACGGGCACTTCCGGCGGGGGCACGCTGAGCAGCTATGTCACCGCACTCGATCCGCGTCCAACCATGGCGGCCCCGTCGTGCTACATCTGTTCGTTCCAGGTGAACATGGAATGGGAACTGCCTTGCGACAGCGAGCAGAACCCGCCAGGCATGCTGGCGGCCGGGCTCGACCACGCTGACCTGCTGATGTGTCATGCGCCACGACCGACGATCATCCTGAGCCAGGAGCAGGATTTCTTCTCGCCCGATTGGGCGCAGCGTGCCGCCGAAGACGTTCGCAAAGTCTACCGTCTGCTGGGCGCCGAACAGAATGTAGAATGCTTCATCGGGCCGGGAGGGCACGGCTTCATGCCCGAAAACCGTGAGGCCGTGTACAAATTCTTCATGAAACACGCCGGCATTCGTGGCCGCTGCAAAGAAAACAACTTCCTCACGCTTCCCGAAAAAAAACTGTTCGCGGCGCCCAACGGCGAAACGTATCGCGCGGGCAGCCGGCGAGTGTTCGAGTTCACAGCCGACCGAGCCAAAGAACTTGCAGCCCAGCGAAAAAAACTCTCGGCCAAGGCCCTGGCCGAAACCGCCCGCAAGCTGCTGGCCATACCAACGGCCGATGGCCTGCCCTGCTTGCGGGCGCTGCAACACACAAATCGATGGAACCCGATTCCCCACCAGCACCAGCAATTCGCCGTGGAAACTGAGTCGGGCATCCAGACGATCCTGACAGTCTACGGCCCGGCCCAGCGTAAGAACCTCCTGCCGAGCGGCAACGTCTCGCTATACGTCGGGCACACGTCCGGCCAGGAAGACATCGAGAAGATTCCCGAACTGCGAAAGCTTACGCGCGGACGTGATACACTGGTGGCGGTCGACCCGCGAGGGATCGGCCAATCGCGGGCGCAGACGGCCGGCTCGATCGATTTCTTCCACGAGTACGGCAGCGATTTTCTCTACGCCGCCAATTCCGACTTGCTCGGAGAGAGCTACCTCGGCCGGCGCGTATACGACATCCTGCGGGTGATGGACCTGCTGTTGGCCGGCGATGCCAAACAAGTGAAGCTGATCGGGCGAGGCATGGGGGCGATCACCGCAGCCTTTGCCGCCCTGCTGCACCCGGGCCGACCTCGCGTGAAACTCATCAACTACTTGCCAAGCTACGAACTCATCGCACGTACGCCCATCAACCGCTGGCCGCTGTCGGCGATGCTGCGAGGGGTGCTGCACCACTTCGATCTGCCGGACGTGTACCGCGCGCTGGCCAAGCGGCTGACGCGCAGCAAACCGTGGGACGCCCGGATGAAGCCCGCCCCCAAGCGAGGATAGTATTTCCCGATTGCAGACATCCTTGACCGTGAGGGCGTCGGACAATAGATTGAGGCAAGGCTGACGACCAGCATGCCGGTCACCGGCAGCCGCAACATCTGCCTTTTAATTCCCGACGCGGTTGTCGTCAGGAAAAACGATAAGAGATGGTTACGTATTTAGATAGTTGTAATTGCTTTGCGAAAGCGTAGTTACGTTTTTTGGTAGGGTGTCCGAGCGGCTGAAGGAGCCGGTCTTGAAAACCGGTGTGCCGAAAGGTACCGTGGGTTCGAATCCCACCCCTACCGTTTTTGGTTTCATGCAATATCCGTCGCGATGAGCTACCTGCGACGCTTTACCGCCGCCATTGCTCCCGCATCTCTCTGAATTGGCCACGCAGAGTCTCACGGTAGAGTTGCCACTCGGCCACAGCCTTATTGTTGCCCGCCTGCTTGTTCATCCAGACGAGCATATCGCCCACAATAGCTCGACATTCAAGAATCCACCGCCCGCCGGCACGTTGGGTCGGCATCTGATCGAGTCGCTTGATCTCACTTTCGAGATAAGCAGACATGTCCTTATCGGAGATCATTTTTCCTTCCCACAAATTGAACAGTCTCCCATAAGCCTCCCGCGTGGGGTGCAGTGCGATCGCTTTTTTGAATTGACGAATTACCCGATTGACGCTGGTTTTGCCCTCGCGTTGGATTGCTATGGATCTCATGCACATCGCCCTGCTCATCGCCTTGATGGCTTCAGAGGGATACTTCGCCTCGCCGCTGAGCACCTTCTCGATCAGCGGCTGCATCCGAGACGATTTGGTATTGGCGAGAATGTATTTACTATTGTTCCAGAAAACGAAGACCCAGTTGGATTCTTTATTCCACACAGCCTTTTTGACCATCTCTTTATAGCGCCCCCCTGATTGCGGCATGTCGTTCAGCGTGATCATATCAAACTCGAGCCGCTCCAGCATCTTGACGTCATGGCCACCCATGATCCGCTGGAATAGTTCAAACTCATCGAGGCGATACACCTGCTGGGCTCGCCCGCCGACGAATAGTTCCAACTCGGGCAGTTGCCAATGGAGGAAACCTTCCCATCGCCAGTCGTGGAAAATTCGCCCTGTGACGCCGTTATCTCTCAGAAATTCAACGCCCTTGTGCGGATAGTTCTCGAAGAGCACCATTCGCTGGAACGTCGTCAGCGGGAGAATCGTCGGGTTTTGGGAATCGTAGTGCTTGATGAATCCCGGAGCAGGGCCCATCAGTGCGGGGATCAGCAGCGCCGCCGCAGGCAGGGCCAGCAGCCACCACTGTCGCGTCAGGCGGTAGAACAGGCGATAGAACCACTCGATCTGCACGGCCACCAGCGGAACGACCAGCAGGAAAGCCAGCGGAATGAACCGGCGAGACTTGATCGCCATAAATATGACCAGCGCGGCCAGGATCAGCTCAAACAAGGCTGTCACCACGTCGCCGATTTCGAACTTCCCAAGGCGATACCGAGGCGGTGCGCCGCCACGCTTGCGGAGCCCCGAAAACAGGATCATCGCCAAGGGCACGCCAACCATGATGGCTGGAAGCACGACGAACGAAAGATTTCGATGGGCCTGCACAAAAAACTTTCGCTCACCCCTGATGGGGGACCACTGGAGAAGCAGCCAGCCCACAACCAGGCTAAGTAACATGCTGAAGCCGAACAGTACGACGTGATTGAAATTCAGTGGCAACGCTCGCTTCTTACGGGAGGTAGCCAGGCAGAGAATCACACTGACAATCGCCAGGCCCACCATGATCGACATCAACGTAAGGAACTCCCAAGTCGAGCCGAAATTGCCCTTGTGGATCGACCGCCACTCGCTGATTTCCCGCCATTTCTCCGATCCGCCGATTTGCAGAACGTGCGTGAGGTTGTCAATACCGAAAGGCGTGATTATGCCCGCCAGCAGTATTCCGCCAAGCACAGCAGCCGGGAACGGCCAGTACTTTTTCAGCGCAGGCACCGGCCCCATGCGAACCGCATACGCCCCGATCCAACAGACGGCCCAGAGACCCAACATGCCAAGCCCGAAAATGAATCCGCCGTGAACGTTGGCCCACAAAAGCGCCGCAGCGGCGGCGAACCAGATATTATGAACGTTCTTCCGCGAGCGAAGCAGCAGCCAGACGATCAACGGCGAGAACGTCAGCGTCATCAGGTTGGGTCGCATGTCCACAAAGGCTTGCACGGCGCCGATCGACACGCCACCGACTAGAATGGCCACCGGCCAACTGACTTTACGCTGGCGACACCTCATGACGATAAAAAATGCGATCAGCAGCAGCAGACCCGCCTTGAGGATCATCTCGCCCATCTCTCCGCCGGCCCACCACGCACCGTAGAACATCATGTGGCAGCCCCAGTTCTGATTGAACCATATCCGATCACCCGTTAGGAACGACCAGGTGTCGGGCGAAGTCAGGGAGGACAAGCCGGATTCGGCCATGTCTCGCCCGGCCGCCAGACCGACGTAGAAATCGCCGCAGGCCCGCGGTCTTGCCCAGCAAATGGCGATGAGCACAACGAGCACTGGCAATACGAATGCAATCTGGACCGGCAGCCATTTCCGCACGGGCTCGAGGGGCAATGGCGATTCGCTGGCTTTATTAATTGGCAACTTCACTGGAGCGTCTTTTTTGGCGGCCATGACTTATTCCATTTCGATACATCGAATTTCTCTGAACCCGCTAGGGCAAAAAGCGAGATATCTGCTTGAGTTTTCTGGGCAGGTAGGTCTGGGCGACAAACTCCAGGCCGTGCTTGGCCAGAGCCTGCTGCTCGACGCGAACGCCCATCTTGAGCATTTTATGAATCGCCTTCTGCCAAATTTTGTGATGCTTAATGAACGGATCGTTTTTCAACGCGTCCATCGCACGCTTCCTATCCACTTCCTTCAGTGGATGCGTGGGTAATTTGTATTCGATTATGTCGTCCGGCGTGACGCCGAGAAAGCGGGACCGCGGGGCGCAGAAATACTCGTTCAGGTGAGCCGCGTTGCCGGAGCCGACCTTCAAGGTGCGGTAAATATTGAAATACCCGTAGGGGTCGCCATCGGTAAATACGTATACGGGCAGCTTTCGTTCGTCGGAAAGCCTGCGAATAAACCGCCTGCAGGCCCGGCTGGGAACGCCGCCCATGGAAACCAGGATGCAGTGGTGTTTATCGGAGAATTCTTCCTCGACCAGGCGTTCGAACATGCCCTTGGTCTCGACCGCGAGCAGGAACTTGGCATTGGTCTTGAACTTGAGGTCTTCGACGACGGTTGGCACGCTGTAGGCTCCGCTGCCGAACTTGGTGCAGTCGATCTCGATGGGCTTGCCCGTCTTGCGGTCGCGATCGACGACGATCAATTCGCCCGCCACCTCGCCGCCGTGCTCGTCGGCGCGGAAGTTCAGCTTCTCGCGATTGGTTGCGAGCATGGCCTCTACGTCGTCCATGACGGTGTCCGACTCGTCTTGGCCGGCGAAGGCCGCCTCGCCCCAGTTGTAGGCCTGGTAGTACGCTTCCCGCTTGGTGGAATGCCTCCCCGTCGCGATCAGATCCATACTCATCGCAAGCATCTTGAGCGTCTGGGCGAATGTCTTGACCGTGCCGACGGTCAATGTTCGAATCTTGTTGCGCCCACGAAGCTTGAAGTACCCCTCGCGCGGACGATAGCGAACGTTCGACAGGGACCGGATGGGCAGTTTCATGTCCGGCTTCTGCTTCCGCTTGATGCGGTTGTAAACGCTTTCGGCCTCGGTTTTAATTTTCTCGACTGTCGCCGTTTGTTTCTTCGCCACGATCACTTCCTACAGAGCCAATTTCGTCAAGACAACAATTCTCGCGAGTCTGACGTGAGGTTCAAGGCCCAAACGCCTACCACCCGCATCGGGTCAAGCGCCGGGCAAGGCGTGCGATTCGGTTCGGCCTTACTGCCGCACCGGGACTGCATCCGCCAGGCCGTATTGCGAAACCCATCGGTTCAGCCGTTCGATCACACTCTGGCGGGAAACCACCAGATCGTCTTCGGCGAAGAGTTCGATTTCGACCAGGCCGGCAAGCCACCTCGCCGTGACCGGCCGGAGGTGCCAACTGCGCCGGGCAAACTCACACAACCATCCTTTGTCCCAAAACGTCAGCTTGCCCGTATTGTATCGGATTCGCAGTTGCTTTCTAAGCGTATTGCGCCAGTCATCGTAAGCTTCTGCCGCGTCGGCCGCTGCGTCCAGGCCAACATGACGGAACGCCTTGACGACCATCTCGAAGATCGCCGAGCTGGAGATACACTTGTAGCTGCGTCGGGTGAGATACAGCTCGACCGCTTCGGCCAGTCGTCTGGAGTGGTCGTATCGGGCGCCGACCCCATGCATCGCTCGCCAGATCGACCCGGCGAGTTTGCACACGTCGAACAACTCGACGCTCTGGTCTCGCTTGATCACCCGGATCGTCCATGATCCGTCCATGGCTTGCTTCCTTCTTAGAGCTGGTTGTCCTCGAAAAGCTCTTTCTGTTGTGGGCTGACCTGGGGTGCATCCTTGACTTCCGTAGCCTCGTCGATCAGCTCACCGACATCCGCAAAGTTGCGGTAGACGCTTGCGAAACGAACATATGCGATCTGGTCGACGTTTCGCAGATGAGACGCCACCGTGTCGCCTATAAATGAACTCGGCACGTCCCGGTCGAAACTGCGGAAGATATCTTCCTCGGCCGCGTCGACAATGGCTCGAATCTGCTCATCGCTTATCGGGCGCTTGTAGCACGCACGCTGCAAGCCCTCGATGATCTTCTCTCGAAGATAGCCAACCCGGGCGCCGTCCTTCTTGATAACCATCAGGCGCACGGTTTGTTCCGGGCGTTCGTAGGTGGTGAACCGCCGATCGCAGGCGAGGCATTCTCGACGTCTGCGAACCGCCCGCCCGCCTTCGCTGCTGCGCGAGTCCACAACCTTGTCTTTGTCCTGTCCGCAGAAGGGACACTGCATTCGACACGCCTCAAGGGCAGCGAGTTGGCCAAACGGTGCTCCCCACGCTTCCCGCCCTTTGCTCAGGCGGCGCGCGGACCAACACAACTGCCCATATATAGAACCTGTATCAGTGTAGCACGCTATATGTTGGGCGTCAAGCTATATCGTATATTACAAGTGGCTCGCATCTGTCAAAAGATGTTAGCCGGCCGGCGGTAAATGACGATATGACTTTAAGAGCACTTATGACACTGCGACTACGCAATAATGTTTGCGATGCTACCAATGCGGCAATCGTTTTGGCATTCATCGGATACGCCCTGCTGGGCGGGTCCGGCCCGATCTCCGCGTCCGGTGCCGGTGCCGGTGCGACGGACGCTACGGTAGCGGCGTTTCCCTTCATCGAAGGGTACGACCGTGCGGTCGACACACAGCGCGGCCTGCGATATTTCAGCGCACTGGACAAAACCCATTTCCAGGATACAGCAAAACTTCTGGCGAATTTTTCCGACGCGTTCAACAAGACACTCGACGTAACGCGGCCGGAGTGGCAAATCACCGTCATTCTCCCAACTGCCGATGACTATCGCAAACTGCCCGTCGACAAGCGGGTTGTCGGTTTCTACAACTATCCCAATCGAACTCTCGTGTCGCTGAATCGCGGCCGGGTGCTACTGCATGAATTCACCCACGCACTGCACCACGGTGACGCCCGCAATTCGGGCCAGCGACATGCAATTTGGGTTTGCGAAGGCTTGGCCGGTCTCTTCGAAGCCAGCCAGATAGAATCGGACGGCCTCATACCTAAAGTGGACATTCGCCTCCTGACACTCCAGCGGGCCATCCAGGCAGACAAGGCCATTCCATTGGCGAAATTACTCGCCATGGACCAGAAGGAATTCAACAAACAGGCCAACCTGTGTTACGCCCAGGCACGCTACCTGATGCTCTATCTGCATCAGAATAAGAAACTCGCCCAGTGGTATCGGGCCTACAAGGCCGACTTCGCTAACGACCCTACCGGCGAGGCTACCCTTCGCAAAGTTCTCGGCAAGCGGCTGCGTGTAATCGACAAGCAGTGGCAAATCTGGGTTCAGACGCTCCAACTGCCGTGGGGCGAGCGACGCAGCAGGCAGGCCAGGCTGGGCATCCATCTTCAAGACACCGGCCGGGGGGTTCGCGTAGCCGGGTTCGTCAAGGGTAGCGCCGCCGAACGGGCCGGACGAATCCACAAAGGCGACATCCTGCTGAAAATTGATGGACGCAAGGTCGCCAACACCGCCGAAGCGGTCGGCGCGATCCGAAAAGCCGGCGCCATGCAGACCATCACCATCGAACTGAAGCGTCAAGGCAGACTGATGACGGTCCGCCAGCCGCTCGGCGCGCCAAAAAGCATCTAAGCAGCCCTCTTCGGCTGGAGCGTTTCACGGCGGATCTACGTTTCGAGCGAACAAGACACACCTTCTCAGATGCCGTCAAATCGAAATTGCTTTGCAAAGCCATTTGCGGTAAGCACAATAGCGGTGAATAATGGTTCGTCGGAGTACTGGCCGGCAAGGGATCATCGAATGAAATTGGCCCGCAAACTTGGATTCTGGGACGTGTTCTGCATCGCCTCGGGGGCGATGATCAGCAGCGGCCTGTTCATCCTGCCCGGCATAGCGTTCGCCAAGGCAGGCCCGGCGGCCGTGCTCGCATACGCGCTGGCTGCTGTGATGGTGATCCCGACGGCAATGGCCAAGGCGGAGCTCGCCAGCGCCATGCCCCAATCAGGCGGCAGCTACTTCTTTGTCGAACGAAGTCTTGGCGCCCTGCCCGGAACGCTGGCTGGCCTGGCCAGCTGGTTCTCCATTTCACTGAAGAGCGCTTTCGCACTGATCGGGTTTGGGGCACTGGCCATAATAATGTTCCCCTCCTTGCCGCTCTGGACGCTCAAGGCCGTCGCGGTCGGTTTCTGCGTAGTTTTCGCCGGGATGAACATCGTCAGCGTGAAGGTCGCCGGGCGCTTTCAAATCATCATGGTCGCATTTCTACTGGCGATCCTGTGCGGCTTCGTCGTGCTGGGCATGCCGAAAGTTCAGCACGCATCGCTGGCGAATTTCATGGGCAAAGGCTTCGGCCAGGTATTCGCGACGGCAGGGCTTGTCTTCATTTCGTTCGGCGGCCTGACCAAAGTGGCCGCCCTCGCGGGCGAGGTCCGCAAGCCCGGGCGAAACCTGCCGGCCGGCATGTTCGCCGCACTGATCGTCGTATCGCTTCTGTACGTCTCGGCCGTGTTCATCACCGTCGGCGTAGTCAAGGCCGACCAGCTCTCAGGCAGCCTCGCGCCGCTAAGCCTCGCCGGCGGGGCGATCCTCGGCCCGGTCGGAGCGATGGTTTTGTCGGTGGCAGCACTGCTGGCGTTCGCCACGACGGGCAACAGCGGAATCCTAACCGCGTCGCGAAGCCCGCTGGCGATGAGCCGCGACGGCCTCCTGCCGGACATCTTCCGCAAACTTTCCGGACGGTTCAACACGCCTTACGTCAGCATTCTCCTGACGGCCGGGTTCATGATCCTGGTCATCGTCGCGCTGAGCGTCAAAGACCTGGTAAAGGTAGCCAGCACAATGCAACTGACATTATTCGCGATGAACAACATGGCCGTGCTGATCATGCGAGGCAGCAAGCTCCAGAATTACCGTCCGCAATATCGCTTGCCTCTGTTCCCGTGGCTGCCGATTGCCAGCATCGTGATGTATGGCCTGCTGATTGTCGGCATGGGCACGATTCCGCTGGTGGCCACTGGGCTGTTCGCGGTGGGCGGAGTGCTGTGGTATTTCGTGTACGTCCGCCCGAGAACCACCCGCGAAAGCGCCTTCGTCTACATGGTGCGGAACCTGGTCTCCAAGAAAATGTACCGAAGCAGCCTGGAGGACGAACTGCGCGAAATAGCACTCGAACGGGACGAAGTTATCCGCGACCGCTTCGATCGGCTCATCCAGAACTGCGCAATTCTGGACCTTCCGCAGGCAATGCCGGCCGAGGAAATGTTCAGCCAGGCCGCGGCTGCCCTCTCGCCGAGGTTGAACGTCTCGCAAGACCGGCTGACAGAACTGCTCAAGGCCCGCGAAGCCGAATCGAGCACGGTGATTCATCCGGGTCTGGCGATTCCCCACATTGTCGTCGATGGCAAGGGCCTGTTCGACGTTCTGCTGGTCCGCTGCCGCGATGGAATGATTTTCCCCGGCCAGGACGAACCCGTCCGAGTGGCGTTCCTGCTGGCAGGCTCGGCCGACGAGCGCAACTATCACCTCCGCGCGCTGATGGCCATCGCGCACATCGTGGAGGAACACGACTTTACCCGGCGGTGGCTCGCCGCGCCAAAGGCCGAGCATCTCCGCGACCTGGTGCTGCTGTCCGAGCGCAGCCGGGATGTCTGACCGCCCAAATCGAACTCAATCAAGCCCCTAAGCCAAGTCAACACATAGCCTTATTGCACAAGTGCATAATCGCACTGGTTTGTGGTCTGCCGGGCTGGTATTTTCTGGTATTATGATTGTTTCGTACGCGAAGGGACTCGCAAACGAGGGAGATAAATGACGGGTTTTCCGACAAGACGACTGCGCCGTCTGCGCCACAACTCGACACTGCGCGAGATGTTGGCTGAGGTGTCGCTATCGACGAGCGATTTTGTAGCCCCACTGTTCGTGCGCGAGGGCGAAGGCGTGCGTCTCGAAATCCCCTCCATGCCCGGCCAATACCAACTGTCGGTAGATTCAGGAATGGAAACGGTTCGCCGCTGGGCCGATGCGGGCCTGCGTGCGGTTCTGCTGTTCGGTATCCCGGACGTCAAGGACGCCCAGGGTTCGCAGGCGTGGGATGAAGGGGGCTCCGTGCAGCGCCTCAGTCGGCAGATCAAATCCGACCTGCCGGAGATGCTCGTGATCACCGACGTCTGCCTGTGCGAATACACCGACCACGGCCATTGTGGCCTGCTGCACAAAGGCAACGCAACCGTCGGCGACGTGGACAACGATGCAACGCTGGAGCTGCTGGCCAGGACGGCCGTGTCGCACGCTCGCAGCGGCGCCGACGTGGTGGCGCCCTCGGCAATGATGGACGGACAGGTGGCCGCCATCCGCCAGGCGCTCGACGCGGAAGGCTTCGCCATGACGGCGATCCTGGCCTACGCGGTGAAGTTCGCATCGAGCCTGTACGGCCCCTTCCGCGACGCCGCCGAGAGCCCGCCGAGTTTCGGCGACCGCCGAACCTACCAGATGGACCACCGCGCCCCACGCCAGAGCATGCTCGAAGCCCAAAGCGATCTCGACGAGGGTGCGGACATGCTGATGGTCAAACCGGCCGCGGCGTATCTCGACGTGATCGCCGCAGTCCGCAACCGATTCGACGCCCCGCTGGCTGCGTACCACGTCAGCGGCGAGTATGCGATGATCAAGGCAGCCGCACGGGCCGGATGGATCGACGAACGCGCCGTCGCACTGGAAGTCACCCGGTCGATTAAACGAGCCGGAGCCGACATGATTATTACTTATTTCGCCGAGAATATTGCCGATTGGTTATAAGTTAGGATTTTTCAATGCAATCGTATCAGGCTCATATAAGTTCCGGCGGAATTCGCGACTGTGGCACGTTCTTCCTGGATGCGTGCGGGCGGTTCGACGTGGAACACACGACGGTTACATGGTCCGACGAGCCCCGCCCGTCCAATCCGCAAATCGATCGACTAATCGAAAAAACCTGGGCCGAGCAAACCGCCCAGCCAAGACGCAATCTCTTTAACGGCTCGCTGTGCAGGCTGCTGGACTGCGACGCCCGCGACGGAAAACTGTCGCTTTTACTGGCGCCGGTGAGCTTCAAGGAGTTTCTGGGCACGAACCTGACCCACCCACATATTCGATACGTTCACGGCCTGGATGTACTGGCCGACGCGGTGGGTGTCTCGGCTGCGATCACGACCGGCGACGGTTTCCTGCTTCTGGGCAGGCGAAGCGAGAGCGTGGCCTTTCACGCAGGGATGATCCACCCGATCGGAGGAATGGTCGAGCCGGCCGACGTCCTGACCAGCACACCCTGCCCCTTCGATTCGATGATCAAGGAACTCGCCGAGGAAACGTCCCTGTCGGCCGGCAGCGTGCGCGAGATCGTCTGCGTGGGCCTGGTTAGAGACAAGCGAATCGTCCAGCCGGAGTTGATCTTCGACATCACGGTCGACACGGACAGAGAAACCGTGCAAAACGCCCTGGCCGACGCAATCGACGGCGACGAGCATTCGGAACTCGTGCCCGTCTGCAATCACCCCGATGCGATTGTCAGCTTCCTCGCACAGCGAAGCGAGGAATTGACACCCGTAGCGACGGCGTCGCTGTTGCTTCACGGCTTGCGAAACTGGGGCAGCGGATGGTTCGCCGCGGCTCGAGGCAGCACGCAAGGCGTAGTCTGACTGGCCGCTGCAGCTCTGGGCGATATAATACAGGCGTGACAAGAACGCCCCGCCGGCGCGTTCGGCGCATGTGGAAAGCATACGATGAAGGGTCAAATTCTCCTGGTAACGTTGATTTGCTGTATTGCGCCTTGTGCAGCCAGGGCAGCAACCAGGCCAAGCGCCACCCAGCCGGTCTCGCCCGCAAAAGCCCTTGTCGAAATTCTAAAACGCCCATCCCTGTCCGGCGCCTTGGACAAAGCCTTCAAGAAATATCAGCGGCTGACCGGCCTCCGCGTGGAGGTGGACTGGCCCGCCCTGGAGGCGACGGGCGTCAAAAAGACCGACAAAGTTTCGCTGCGAGCCGCCAAAATATCGGCCGAGCAATTGCTGGAACTGCTGCTGGCCAAGGCGGAGAAAAAAGGCGAGCCGCTGTCATGGTATCTTAACGGCAAGATAATCCGCGTGACGACCCAGCGACGGGTTCTTTCGCGGCGGCGTCTGCCAGTATTCCGTCGCACCCGGGCGAATATTAATCTCCCAAAGAAGGGCCGGCCCACCCCTCGCACCATTGAATTCGACCAGACCGAACTGTCGGACGTGATCATATTCTTTCGCGAGACGACGGGGCTGAATATTTACGTCCAGTGGTCGAGCCTGGAAGCACTCGGCATCTCACGGGAGACGCCCGTCACGTTGAAGGTATCTGGGTTGAGGCTCGCCAAGGTACTGACGATGGTCGTAGATCAGTTGAGCACGAGCCGCGATAAACTCAGCCGCGTGTACTGGGTGGTGGACGGAGGGGTCGTTAAGATCGCATCGGGCGCAGCGCTGAATACCAAGCTGCGTACACGAATCTTCGACGTAGCCGACCTGCTGATGGCCGTTCCCAATTTCTCCGCCCCAGCCGTCGGAACCGGCGGGAGCAATTCCACCACCACCGGCAGTACCGGCAGCGGTAGCAACGGGCGGGACGGTGACGATTCCGGCGCCCAACGCGAAAAAACCGCCGAGACTCTGGTGGAGATCATCAAGCAATCGATCGGCGAGGAGATGTGGCATCCGATAGGCAAGGGTTCGGTGCGAATTCATAACAACAGGCTGATCGTTTCGCAGACATTGCTGGGCTTCAAACTGATGGAACAATCCGCCGGCAAGTAATTTTTAATACGCCCTTCTACAACTTCAACTTGACGGTACAGTTCTCCGGTAAGTGACTCTGGTTCGCCTTTCTGTGGGGCAAAGCCTTTCCTCCCTCTTGGCATCACGGCTGTGCTTACCTAAGATACTTCAGTTTCTTACCCAGCTTGATCAGCAAACTCTGACGGGAACGATCTGATGGCACAATGCAAACGCACGGCAGGCAGTCGACGGAAATCCAACTCGCGAAAGACCAACTATCTATCCGGCAAGCGGATTGCGCCCAAAGGTCTGACCGGCAGAGAGAAGCTCTCGACGGTGCTGGCGGAAACCTTCCTGGCCTTCAACGCGGCCAGGCTGCGAGAAGGGTGCGAATTACTGGCCCGCAAGATGCTCCGGCCGAACGTGACGGTGGGCATGAGCCTTGCCGGTGCTCTGACGCCTGCGGGGCTGGGCTGTTCGTGCCTCGTGCCGCTAATTCGCGCGGGTTTTGTGGACTGGATCGTATCGACCGGGGCGAATTTGTATCACGATCTGCATTTCGCATTGAATTTGCCCCTGCACGCCGGCATCCACGCCGTCGACGACGCCGACCTGAGAGACAACAACGTCGTGCGGATTTATGACATTCTTTTCGATTACAACGTGCTGCTCGAAACCGACAAGTGGGTTCGACAGACGCTCGCCGGCGGTGAATTCCAGAAGACGCTTTCGTCCAGCGAACTGCATTACCTGCTCGGCAAGTACGCCGCACGCGCCGAGGCCGACCGAGGGCTGAAGAACGTCTCCCTGCTAGCGGCTGCATACCGCTGCGGTGTGCCGATCTATACCTCCTCGCCCGGCGATTCCAGCATCGGGATGAACCTTGCCGAGAGCCACCTTAGCGCCAACGGTAGCCGGCTGGTCGTCGATACCGCCCTTGACGTCAACGAAACCGCTGCGATCGTACTGGCCGCCAAGCGAGCAAACGGAAAGAGCGGCGTGTTGTTGATCGGCGGGGGAAGCCCAAAAAACTTCGTCCTGCAGACCGAGCCGCAAATCCAGGAAGTGCTCGGACTGGCCGAAGAAGGGCACGATTACTTCTTCCAGATCACCGACGCGCGGGCCGACACGGGCGGGCTGTCAGGCGCGACGCCGCAGGAGGCCGTCAGTTGGGGCAAGGTAGATCCGACCCGCCTGCCGGACGCGGTGGTCTGCTATACGGACTCAACCCTGGCGCTTCCGCTGTTGACGCATTACGTTCTGGCCAACTGCCCCCGCCGCAAACCCAAGCGTCTGTACGACAAGCGCGAGAAATTGCTGGACGTGTTGAAAGTCGAATACCGCCACAAGAAACCGTCGCGCAGCTGATACTGCAGGGATTATTTCGGCGCGTATCGCTGCTTGCGGAAAGCTTCCAGCCCTCGCGGTGCGGGGAAGTACGTGGCGAAGTCAACTTCTTCGGCTTTGCACTGTCTTTTCAACTCCTCGGCGATCAAATCGTAGATTGGCAGCCGGATGGAATCTTCCGTTCTGCGGTAGAGGTCCGATCGCTCCAGCAGGGAGAGCTTCACGCCGGTTCGCCCCGGCCAAATGATAAGGTCGTACAATCGTTCGGCCACGAGATATCGGAAACTCATCAGGCGGTTTCGGTCGGCGGTATGCGATTGGTACACATCGTATGCCCGACGTGCGTAGGCGATGTGCTTTAGATACGCCGCGGAGTTGCCCTTGGCTCGCTGGACGAATGCGACCGTCAGAGTCGAAGCGATCTGGCTGCGAATCCTGTCTGGGATGGGGTCGCCCTCAGCCTTGAGCGTCTCGATGACGAAGCTCTCGACATCCTGCGTCCAGCGATCTCCCTTAATCTTGTAATTATCATGAACCCACTTCATCATTTCGCGAGCCTCGTCCAGCCGATACGCGGTGAACAACATCTGGACGGCGTGTTCGATGAAGTTCACGTGCCCGCTTCGCATCGGATTGTTTCTATATTCTCGCTTTTCCGCTTCGCCGTGAGCGGTGGTCAGCACTAGGTATTCTTTCTGCGTAGGCTCGATAAACCGCCAATCGGCGCTCCAACTGATCGCGGGCATGTCGGGATTGTTCGGATTTTCGATGTAGCTGAGCCTCCCATTCCATGAGAGGGTCTTGAGGCAAAACATCACGATTCGGCTGGTGTTAAGCGAGTTGATGTCCGCCAAATCGATGTTTTCGCACACGTGCAGCCCGTAGGTCACCCAGTACAGCCCGTGCGGCAGCACCATCCGCCAGTCCAGCGGGCCGAATTTCTCCATCATCCCAAGCATCCACTGCGGGTCCATTTTGTAGTCGTTCCACAACACTTGGGCGCGAACGAAAGACAGCAACTTTTTTCTGGCGTGGACGTGCTCGGGCTTGGCGCTATTGATCAATTGCGCGACGGCCAGCTGCGCTTCGGTTTCCGGCATGATGATGCCCATGCCGGGTCGAACGGCTCGCACTTCAAAATCGAAACTATAGCGATTGTACGCTTCCAGCAGACCGCTATCGATTTGAATACCCAAGGCCTGAAGTTGCTTTGCATATTCGGCGCAAGCGGCGTCTTCGCCCAGCAGCAGATCGAGTTGGTCCCGTTGGATGGCACCTTTCTTCTGCCGGCGCAGGTCCTTGTCCAGCGGCGCTTCGGCGATCGGGCGGAATTGTTCGATTGCTTCGGCGGTCGTTTCGTACGCCGGCGTTCCGAGCAATCGCTGCATGAGGGCGGCCCATCGCTGCTTGTAGGCCATGTGCATGTCATCCATGTGACCGCCCATCTTGTTGTAGAAAATCCATCCAACCCGCTGATAGAGATACAGCGCGTCGCGGTTCTGCGGGATACCTTTGTCGCGAAGCAACTCCACACCGGCGTATACCCATCGCCATCGCTCTTCGGGCGTGTGGGTCGCCACGGAAATATTCCACGCCAGATCCCATGCGTAGAAATCCCAGACGGAGGGGAAATTCGGCTGAAGCTTGCAGATGATCTCGGCCAACTGAACCGCCTCGTGGTGTCGACCTTGAGTTTTCAACTTATCCGCTCGCATCCACAGATATGCAACCACCGGCGCGCGAAGACCGCCCGGCGCCATGGTCAGCAGCGCCTTGCCGGGATGGTTTTCTGCGACTTCTAGAGAACTGATCCCGTGCGCTTCGCCGAGCGAATCGAGGCCGACCTGGCACATGCCAGCGCCTACAAAAAACGCCACCGCCAGGGCCAGCCAGGCAATCTGCAATAATCTGGATCGATTTCTCATAGCCTCACACCTACACCTGCACTCGCGCCAACTCGCGTTTGCGGAAAAGCAGCCACGAGATGAGAAGAACCGCCACCGTCTGGACGCAAATCGCCCACAGCGCCGTTTCTCCCAATAAACTCCAGGGTATGTCCGCCCCTTCCACAAAAGCCTCGGCCGGAGACGATTTGCTGAAGTCCGGCAGCAGACGATTCATCACCGTCATCACCAAATTACTGAACTTGCCAAACAGTCCTTGTCCGGCGTACCGCGGATCGATCGCCCCGGAGATAAATTCTCTGGCCAGTTGGAACGGCAACATCGAGAAACTGATCAGGCACGCGACCGGGAACGAAACGAAACTGCCCGCCATGACCGCCAGCGCCGCAAGGAACGTCAGCATGATCATGATCATGCAGAAGCCTTTGACGAAATTCCAGCCGAACCCGCCAACTGTGTGTAGCACGGCCAGGTCCGAATTAAGAATGGTGACGCTGGTCGAGAAAAGCACTCCGCTTCGCAATTGCTTGGGCAAGTTCCTGTAGTGAACGTGCAGTTTTCCGTCGTCACCGATCAGCCTGGCTGGAACCGTGATAGTTCGGCGGATTTTGGGCAGGTCGTTGCGGACGAACCGCGCAAAACCCTTGTCCGGGTGACCCATTTCCCATAGCGCCGTCAGTTCCGGCTCGGCGCCTGGCGGAGACTCCGACGGTGTAATGGTAAAGGTGAACTGTACGGTCGGCTCGACGGTAATTTCGACTTGTTTACCGGGCGAAAGCGACTGAATTGAACTGTGAATGAACTCGTCGGCGCCGAACTTCGCAATAAAGCGGCCGTTGGCTTTTTGGCTCACGGCAGCGTCCACGCCATTGATGACGACCGGCCCGCCGTAGATCAGCTTCGCGACCAGCAACGGGTCGGATTCGAGCAGCACGCTGCTGCGATCGCCAAGCAGGGCCAGCACGCGTCCCGGACCGACCGATTCGGAGCCGGCGGTCTGGACATCCGAGAACACCCACTGCATTTGTTTGTTCGGGCCTACCGATTGAATCTCGGTGGTGATATTCATGTAAATGTCGTGGCGAAAATTTTCCTCCGCCTGCCGACGATCCACTCGATCGCCCATTGCAACGCTCTGCAGCTCTCGCTCGTATCGCCCTTCCGCCTTCAGCCGGCTGATTCTCGCATCCACCAGAGCCTTGAGATCGGTCGGATCGGGGGCGACGCTCCGGCGGGCGACGAACACTTCGGTTTCGACGGCGCGACGATCGTCGTCGTTCAGCGGTTCGCCGGCGCGAAGGTACTGCGCGAGAAAGTAGATCCCCCCAGCCGTCATTGACAGCAGGACCGCGTCGAACAACACCACGCCCAGCCAGCGGCCCAGGAGATACTGCAAACGTGAGATCGGCTTGGTTGCGATGCTGAATATTCGCTTGTTCCGCACGTCGGAAGAAACTACCGATGCCCCAAGAAACACGGTCACCAAGCAAAGCACCCCGGTGGTCAGCCAGCCTGTGCTGTAACTGAGAAACGTTCGAATCTTCCCCGCCAACGTCCCGTCGCCTTCAATGACGAACGGCACGGCCAGCAGTGTCACCGCCAGTACGATAATGAACAGCCCCGCGATTTTCATTCGCAGGCACTGGCGAAACGTCTGTCTGGCTACAGCCCACAAGCCGAACATGCTTACTCCTTGTCCTTGTCCGACTTTGCCCGGTCAATCAGATCGCCCAGCACGTCGCGGTCGACCTGAGGGGCCGGCGCCTGGCTGGATTCGTCCGGGGCCTGCTCGGCGGATTGCCTGGCAGTAGTGACCAGTTCTTCGATGACTTGATCCACCACCTCGGGCTCGGACGGTTGGGGCTCTGGTTCTGGCTCGGACGGACGCGCCGCAGCCAGCAGATCGTCGATCACCTGTTCGCCCTCGGCCTCGCCAACTCGCAGGAACTCGGCCACCTCGCCGCCGGCCAGTGCTCCGCCGGTCGTCACGCGCTGCTGCTGGGCCTCGTTAACGATTCGCAGGAACAGCGATTCGAGTTTGTCTGTCGGGGCCGTCACTTCGTGTACCTGCCGGCCTGACGCGGTAATCACGGCCTGCACCTTGGCCAGGGTTTCGTCGTCAAGTCGGTCGGACGTCAGTTGTGTTTTGCCGGTCTGGGCGAGCAACTCCGTCAGCGTGCCCTGGTCCCGCTTGCGTCCGCCGTAGAGAATGCACACGCGGTCGCAGACGTCTTCCACGTCGGCCAGCAGATGGCTGGAAAGGATGACGGTCTTGCCGCGAGCGGCCAGCGTCTGGATCAGATCCTTGATCTGGTGCGTGCCGATCGGGTCCATGCCGCTGGTCGGCTCGTCAAGGATCAGCAGGTCCGGATCATTGATCAGCGCCTGGGCCAGCCCGATTCGTCGCTGCATGCCCTTGGAATATTCGCCCACCTGTCGATATGCCACGCGGGACAGGCCAACCATATCCAGCAGCATTTCCGTTCGCCGCTTGCGTTCGCGTCGAGGCTGGTGGAAGAGACGCCCGTAAAAGTCCAGCGTTTCGTGGGCGTCCAGGAACGGATACAGGTACGAATCTTCAGGCAGGAAGCCGATCTTCGCCTTGATGGCGACATCGGTTGGCCGGCGGCCGAAAACGGCGATCTGCCCTTTCGTGGGGAACAGCAGCCCCAGAATCATCTTGAGCGTAGTGCTCTTGCCGGAACCGTTTGGCCCCAGCAGGCCGAACACCTCGCGCGTTCGGATATCCAGCTCGAGGTCGGCGACGGCGGTGACTTTCTCCCGCAACCAGAAGTCGCGAAACACCTTCGTCAGGCCAACGGTCTGGACTACGCTTTCATTAACTTCGGACATCGTCTTGCCTCTCTGCACTGCCTATCGTCCATACGCCTCATCTCGACGTGAGGTTGACGGGCGAACCATCCGTCGATGATTTTTTATTGTTACGACTACTTCTTCAGCTTCATTTCTTCCTGCTGAATCTCTTTGCGCATTTGCGGGTCCGGCGAAATCCGCAGAACGAATTTTTGCTTGCCCGGAGTGATATAGACCTTGGCGACCAGCGGAGAAGACAGGATCTCTTCGCGGGCCTCGGCCCAGTGTCGCGCCAGGAAAAACTCAGGAGACTTTCTGTATTCAGGGAGCAGTTCCGCAAAGCGGCGATAGCGAGACTTGGCCTGCTCGACCGTGTTGATCTTGTCGGCCTGCGCCATGGCTATAATACGGGCCGCGCTGCCGCTGGTTTCTGGGGAAACGAGGGCCAGGTCGATCTGGTCCAGCAGTATCGCCGCCTCGGCAGCCTTGCCGGCCCGGCGGGTCGTTTCATATTGATAGATCAGACCGGGGCCTTTAGGCGCGTCCGTTTCGCCTTGAATTTCATTGCGTTCGCCCACGAGCAAAGCGTATCGCGGCCCGGCCGCCTCGTGCAGGGTGGCTTGCGCGTCTGCCTTGGCAGAATTAATAGCGGCGTCCATTCCCTGCTTGGCCCGCTGGGCCCTCTGGTCGGCCTGGAGCGCCATTTGCGGCACGGATTTCTGGGGCATGGTGACGGTAAACGCGATCGCTTCGGGATCTGTCGGGGCCAGCCCGAGCAGCTTGGCGAGTTCCACCTCGGCCTGCTGCTGCACCTCGCGGTGGAATTCGTCTTCCTTGCGACGAATGCCGTCTGCGGTCTGCACGGCTGCGGCCTTGATGGCTACGTTGCAGATCACCGATCGCAGAGCTTGTTCGACGTCACCGATGCGCATCGCGCAAATCAGCGGGTCTTTGATCACGTAGTTGCAACCCAGCCGGACGTGCAGCAGGTTTCTGTCGCCCGTCAGCAGCGTGCCGTCTCTCTCGATATCCAGCCCGCGAATCTTCTGGTCCAGCAGATTCTTGCCCCGCTCGCCTCGCGCTTCAGCCTTCCAGAAATCGTTGATTTCGATGCTCTTTTCCTGAACCTCGACGATTTCGATTTCGCCGATCGGGAAAGGCCAATTGTAGGCCAGGCCAGGCTCGGCGACGCGAGTGGCCTTGCCGAAAACCTTCACGATGCCTTTTTCCTGCGGCTCGATGGTTTCCAGGCCTGTCATCAGGAAGGCAATCACCACGAAGATCATGATCACGCCAAGCAATCGAAAGCTCACTCGCAGCGCATCGGCCAGCGACTTGGCGGCCGGGTCTGTTTCAGGCGCCGTAATCACCGGCAGGTGAGGCTCGTTTGGGTCGGTATTATGCTGTTGTTCCGCCATAAGAAATCTCCAAGGTGAGCTATTCGCTCTTGGATGCGTCGGTCTTGTCGGAATTCCGCGTCCCGATCGGCGAAGGACCGTTCTTGAAGAAATCGATCGCCGGGTTATAGCTGGAATCCAAAATAAGAATGGACTTGCTGTTCAGTTCCTTCTTGAGTGACTCGAGTGAACGAAGGAACATGCTCAGCTGGGGTTCTTCGTTGAACATGGAGTAATACTGCGCTGACGCCCGCGCGCCTTCCGAGCGGATGTCCTGCGCCTTGCGCGTGGCGAATGCCAGGATTAAGTCGCTGTCGGCTTTGGCCCGTTCCCTGATTGCAGTGGCGATGGCCCGGCCTTGCGACTCGTAGCTGCTGACCTTCTTCTCGCGATCCTTTTTCATGTTCGCGATGACCTGATTACTGACCGACTTGGTCAGCCCGAGGCTCTTGATCCCAACGCGAACGATCTCGATGCCGTAATCCTCGTCCGCCCTCTGCTGCATCGGAATGAGAATTTCCTGTTCGATCTGGGCTATCTGCATCGCATTGGGATCTGTGTTCACCAGCTCGCTCATTCTGTGTTGCGTGATGACGTTCTTCTTTTCGGCGCGCAGCAGCCTGCGAAGGCTGCTCTCGGCCTTGTCTTTCCGCTCGATCTGGCGGTGGAATTTCGTGGCGTCCTTGATCCGCCAGGCGCAATACATCGTGACCATGATGTTTTTGTCGTCGAACGTGGCGATCTGCCCGTATGCGTCTTCGAAGACATTAGTGCGCGCGTCGTATTTAACGCATCGTTCGATCGGCCAGGGCCATTTGAAGTGGAGCCCGGCCTCGGTAGCGCCGTCGAGAGACGTGACCGTCTTGCCGAATCGCTTGACCAGCGCGAACTCCGTAAACTCCAACTGATACATCACCGTGCTGGCCAGCAGAGTCGCCACTACCATCAACGCCAACAAGAACATTCCCATGTGCTTCTTCATTGTCCGATTCCTCTATAGGATGGGCTGTTCGCCCTGAAATTATTGCTCTGTATCCTCATACACACCGGCCATCAGCTCGGATTCTTGCTCCCAGTTGAGCCTGATCTCGACGCGATCGGGGTCCGTGCCGATGATGTACTTTCGAATTCCCGGCAGGGTTGCGTCGAGCACGTCCAGTTTGCGATCGAGCGCGTACACCTGCGGGCTGGCCCGGAAAGCCTGCACCTCACGCAGGAACGATTCATATCGGCCTCGCTCGGTGAGTTCCTGCCACCATCGCCCGGCCTCGGCCTGGGCTGCCAGTACTGCGGCCTGGCCCGAAGTCGAATCGAACAGTTCCGTAATGCGAGTATCCATCGAGGCGATTTCGCCTGCGTAATCAAACGTCGCCGGTGCTGACTGGATGCGGTTCAGCAACTCCACGTATTTGCCGGTCACGTCTCGCAGAACCTGCTGGGTCGTCATCTGGTCATCGCGGACCAGACCCAGCAGTTTTTCTTCCGCAATTTCGCGTTCGAAGACCGCGAGGCGGCTAGCCGCTGCCCTGGATGCCTCCCCGAGCCGCGCCTTCAAATCCGCCGGAGCCTCTACCGACCGCTCCAGGCTGCGAAGTTCCTCGATCATCTGGATTCTCGCAGCAAGTTCGCTGGCCAGCCTGGCGTCGCCCGCAGCCGCGATGAGTATTTTGGCTGCCTCTGCTTTGGCCTCGGATCGTTGCTGATCTCGCTGTCGCTCGGCCTTGAGAACGTTCTCGAATGCCTCGGCCGCATCGACCGGCGGATGGGCTGACAGCACGCCGACGTAGGTGATCTTAACGCCAAGATCCAAACGATCCGCAGCAGCCTGGATGCGATTTTTGAGCTCCTTCGCAGCAGCCTGCCGGCCGTAGGTCATAATCGCCTCGGGACGATCCTTCGCTTCGCCTGGTGCCGGAGAGTCCAACGTCGCGCTGGTGCAATAGCGGACCATTTCGCGGTGCGACTCGGCCATCAGCAGCTTGGCCGGGTTTTGGGCGCCAAAGCCCCACTTGAGGACATCCTTGATCTGGTAATGCACGGGGACGACCAGTTTAATAATCTGAACCGGCGGAGCTTCCTCTTCGCTTTTGTATCGGGATTTCTTTTTCGCACCGACAGAGGCTGCGATCAGGAAATCCTGCTCCTTATACTCTCCGTGATCGTGCTCTTCGGCCCAAAGGAATATTTTCTCTTCGGGAGATTTCTCGTCATGACCGTGGTCATCTTCGGAGCCGCTGTCAGAGCCCAGCCCCAAAGTAAAATCATGCACCAGCCCCACATTGAAATTCTTGGTCGTATCGACCGGCCAGGGCCATTTGAAGTGCAGCCCGGCGTCGAGAACCCTGTCGGGGCTCCCCCAGTGCAGCACGACATGCTGCTCGCCATCGCGAACCAGCACGATCGAACTCATGCCCGTCAGCACCAACGCCCCGAAAAACGCCAGCGGCAGGAACGCACGGGAGATCAACTGGTAGAACCACGTCTTGGAAACCTCGAAGCCGAACTGGTAGTTGAGCGTCTCGGCGATGGAATGGCCGACCTGCTCGGGCTCGGCAACCAGACAGAACAGGCGACTTTCGAAACTCGGTTGATACTCCTGGCCGGGAAGCCGAGGACGGTACAACTCGAGCACGAAGTTCAATATCAACTCGCCGGCCAGCGCCAACTGAACCAGCGGCATGAAGTATGCGATGACCAGATCGACGCTGTGCATCCCCTGCCAGGCTATGATCAGTGAGGCCAGTAAAGCCGCAGCGAACAGGACGGTTATCAGCAGGTAACTGCCCGCCGACCGTAACAGCCGCCATTGCGGAGCCCGGCCCATGCCTGTGGCGTACCGGCTGAAGAGAAACGCCGCGAACCCGGCCACGATCACCAGAAGTATGGCCGGCTGAGAATGGCTTACCTCGTAGAAGGCGTCGCCCATCAGCGAGCCGAATACGAGTTGCGGGTTCGTTCCGTCGAAATACAAAAACAGCAGCGTGCCGAAGGCGATCTGTAAAGCCGCCCAGATCAGCGTGAAGCTCGGAACGATCCAGCGTTGCATGAAGGCGACTCTCGAAGCGGCCGGGCGAAGCTCCTCGCCTTCTTTCAGCTCGAAGATCGTCCCGGTGGTGGCGCCCTGCTGTGTGAGTTCGTCGAACTCGGCCTGCTCGCGACTGGCAAGCTGGCGACAATATTGCAGCATCGTCACCATCAGCCACAGAGGCAAGCCGGCAACCGACATCAATCCGCTAGCCAGCGCCGCATTCGAGCCGGTCACCAGCCACACGCCTAGCAGCACCACCGCCAGGCCAAGCTGGACCACCGCTCCGGTTATCGCCACGTTTTTTCCGCGTCTCTCGGCAATCATTTCGTAAAACTCTCCTCGTCGCCGCGTGTGGATTTCGCCCGTAAACCAGACAAAATCGCGTTCGTCCGTTCGCTCGAACGGGGAATATTGACTTTGTGCTCTTGCCCCAACCGCCCCGACCGCGCTACAATCTGCCGCGCCGCCGACAACTTTTTCATCACAAGCGGCGTATGAACAATACGAAAAGTATTTGACGCCGCCCACGACCGGGCTATTGAGGGCTGATTATGATTCGATTCTGGGCCATATGCAAAAATACGTTCGTGCAAACGATTCGCCAGCCGATCTTCAGCATTCTGGTGCTGGTGACCTTCGGCATCCTGATAATGTCGCTTGCCGTGGTCGGCTGGACGGTCGAAAGCAAGTACCGCACGTACGACCAGAAGATGCTGGAAAACCTCGGGCTCAGTACGCTGCTGGTGTCGGGGCTGCTGATCGCCGCGTTCAGCGCCTCCAACGCGATCAGCCGCGAGATCGAAGATAAAACCGCCCTGACGGTAATCTCCAAGCCCATTTCGCGGGCCACGTTCGTGCTTGGTAAGTTCGCGGGCGTATGGGGCGCGGTCACCGCCGCGTTCTACCTCAACGCCATAGCGTTTTTGATGACGGTTCGCCACGGAGTAGTGCCCGCACGTATCGATCCCTACGACTGGCCGGTGATCGTGTTGGGGCTGTCGGCCCTGGCTCTGGCGATGCTGATCGCATTGGCCGGCAACTATTTCTTCAAGTGGGCCTTCGCATCCGCGGCCGTCTGGTCCGTGCTGATTCTCTTTACGCTGGCGATGGCCGTGCTGAGTTTTGTCGGCAAAGAATGGAGCGTCGTCCCGCTCGGATACGACACATCGGAAAACGCTGCGATCCATTTTCCGCTGCTGATGGGCATCGTGTTGATACTGATGGCCGTGTCGATTTTCGTAGCCGTCGCCGTAACCGCCAGTACACGCCTTGGCCAGGTCATGACGCTGTTGATCTGCTGCGGCGTGTTCGTAATCGGCGCGATGCACCCGTACCTGTTCGGCTACTGGATCAAGGAAGGCTACCTGGCCGCTCGCGTCGCCGGAGCGATCACGCCAAACCTGACCTACTTCTTCGCCGTCGACGCGCTGATGAAGAAAGAGCCCAATATCCCCATCGGCTACGTCGCCAGCGCGGGCGGCTACTGCGCCCTCTACATGGGTGGGCTGCTGGCGATGGGAATGGCGCTGTTCCAGCGACGTCAACTGGAGGCCGAAGGCTCCGCGGCAACGCTGCCCGGTGCGGTGACGCTGCTGGCTTGGGTCGGCCGGGCCGGCGCACTGGCGATCGCCCTGGCTTCGATGGTGATGGTCACCCTGGCGAAATTCCAAACCCTCCAGGGAGCAGGACTGATCGCAGGGCTGTTCGCAGCGGCTGGAATCAACTGGCTGCTGTGGACGCATTTCGCCGCGGGAAAGCGGTGGGCGTACTGGCTGGCAGTGGTCTTGGGAGCAGCAACTCTCGCGGGCCTGGCCGGGGCGGTGACCTTCCCCGCACGCTTCGGTATCCAGCTCAACGCGCCCGAGCGAGTGCTCACCGTGGCAGGCGCTGCACTGGCCGCGGCCGTGATGATCATTCTGCTTATGCCCAAAACGCGTCGTCATTTCAAATCGATCCGGTAATGTAAAATACTGGTATCAACACCAACATTGGCGGCCGTTACGCTGCCGGCACGGGCTCGGTTCGCAAGCGGCCCTGCTCGGGTTCGGGGGCTGGCTTGTCGCGATGGAGTTCCTCGCCGAACCGCACCAAGCGGGCGCTGTTGAAAATCACGAGAACAGCCGTGACCATGTGCATCACCGCAGCGAACACGGGGGTTATCCAACCCAGTGCAGCAAGGATGATCATCGCCACGATGAATCCAACGCCCAGCAGCAGATTTTGGTGAATCACCCTGGTGGTCTTTCGGCTGAGACGAATCAGGAAAGGCAGTCGTCGCAGGTCGCTATTGAGCAGCGCGATAGTGGCCGAGTTGATCGCCACGTCACTGCCTGCGGCGCCCATGGCGATGGACAGATCGCCGGCGGCCAGGGCCGGGGCGTCGTTCACGCCGTCGCCCACCACGGCGACCTTGTGCCCACGACGCTTGAGCGCGTCGACCAGTTCCAGCTTGTCGGCCGGCAGGACCTCGGCCTGGACCTCGGTGCAGCCCATCTCGCGGGCGACCCGCCGGGCCACAGACCATCGGTCGCCTGTGACCATGACCAGTTCCTTGAGGCCCAACTCGCGGAGGTCATCCATCGCCTCGCGGGCCTCGTCGCGGGTGCGGTCTTCCAGGCCGATCCAGCCCAGCAGCTTCTGGCCGCGTACGACGTAGAGCGTGCTGAGGCCTTCCGGCTCGGTGTATTCATCTGCGGACATTGCATCGAAGTTCACGCCCTGCTCCGCCAGCCAGGCTCGTCGCCCGACGAGGACCTGCTGGCCGTCGACTTTGGCCCGAACGCCCAGGCCAGAAATTTCCTCAAAGTCATCGGTCTGGCCCAATGTGACTCGCGCCTTTTGGGCCACGGCGACCACTGCACGGGCAACCGGGTGTTTCGAGAACTGCTCTGCCGAGGCGGCCGAGGTCAGCAGCTCGGCGCCGTCGACATCGGGCGCAGGTAAAATTCGCGTTACCGACAATTGCCCCGTCGTCAACGTTCCAGTTTTGTCGAACACGAACGCGGTGATGTTCTTCGCCAGTTCAATATTCGAAATATCCTTGATGTAGATGCCCAGCCTGGCTGCACAGGACAGCGCAGCGACCATCGCGGTCGGCACGGCCAGCACCAGGGCGGCCGGGCAGGCGACGACAAGCATCGCCACCGCACGATCCATCTGGCGGGTGAACACCAGCACCGTCCCGGCCAGCATCAGGATCGTCGGGGTGTACCAGCCAGCGTAGCGGTCGATCATCCGCATCATCGGGATGCGGGTTTTCTCGGCCTCGAGGATCAACTTCTGCACCTTGCCGAGAGTGGTATCCGCACCGGCGCGGGTCACCTTCACGTCGATGACGCCGGCGAGGTTGTTCGTTCCTGAGAACACTTCGTCGCCGATGGCTTTATCGACCGGCAGCGATTCGCCGGTGATGTTGGCCTGGTTGACCGAGGACGAACCCTCGATCACGTTCCCGTCGGCAGGAATATTATCGCCCGGCCGCACGCGGACCACGTCGCCGGGGCGAAGCTCGCGGGGATCGATGAGCTCTTCACCGTTGTCGCCCAGGCGGTGCGCCTTTTTGGGCGAAAGGCGAACGAGCCCTTCGATACTGGCCCGAGCGCCCAATGCGGTGCGCGTCTCGACCAGGTTCGCCAGCAGCAGGAAAAACGCCACCGCGCCCGCTGCCTTGTAGTCGGCCGACGCAATCGCAGCGATCACCGCCAGGGCCACCAGTTCGTCCATGTGCATCTTGCCTTGCAGCAGGTGCTTGGCCGCATGGAGAATAATTGGCAAACCCAGAAACAGCGTGCCCAGCAGGGCCAGCGAGTCGCTGTACTGGTTGAGTGTCTTGCCGTCCGCGACGAACGTATAGTCCGAGAAGAACCACTCGGCGAGGAAGGAACAGCCAACCAGCACGCCGCCAACGAGAATCCCGACGATCAGCATGCTGTTACGGCCGGTTTGTTTCTGAACAGAGTCCTTAACGATTTCTTGAGCCATTGGTCGCTCCGCGAACAGAGGCGTGAAAGTAAGCAGCGCAGACTACGAGATAAAAGCTGCTATTCCATCTGATACGCCTTGTGTATCCGGTAAGTTCTTTAAAAGCAGGATTTTTTATACGTTTTATTGCGCCTGAATGCAAGGAGAGCCCCAATGGTTCAATCAATCGGACATGTCAGAAGCCAACGATTTGAAAAAGTTTCGGAAAAGTTTCTGCCCACAGGTGCGAAATAAGCCTTTTGCGCAGTCCGTTGGTAGGCACAAACGTTGCCGCAAAACAGCCTCCAGACGGGCGGAACCTACAATGACACGGGCGGGAGGCTTGACTGGTCTGGCGTAAGGCGTAGGATGGCACTGGAATTGAAATGAAACTCAACTGCGACAAATGCGGAAAACCCGCCACGGTGCATCTGACGGAGATCACCAACGGCCAGAAGGCCGAAAAGCATCTGTGCGAAGACTGCGCGGTGACCGAAGGCATTACGATCAAGGCCAACGTGCCGATCAGCCAACTGTTGGAAGATTTTATCCTCCAGGGCTCAGCCGAGGAGGGAGATGGCGGGGGCGATCAAGTCTGTGAAATTTGCGGGCTGCGATTCTCGGAATTCCGCAAAAAGGGACTGCTGGGCTGCAGCCACGACTACGACGCGTTCGCCCAATCGCTGGACCCCATGCTGGAACGAACCCACGAGGGTGCGACCCAGCACGTCGGCAAAGTGCCTCGCCGGGCCGGCGCCGACCAGAAAAAAATGAACTCGCTGCTTCGACTTCGCGCCCAGCTTAAATCCGCCGTGATGGCCGAGGACTACGAAAAGGCAGCCGAACTCCGCGATCGTATCAAGGAAATGGAAAAAGTATGAGACTTGCCGATCTAACGCAACAGGCTGGAGAGTGGCTGCGCGGGGTCGGCCCGATGCACGACGTTGTGATATCGTCGCGGATTCGCCTGGCGAGAAATCTTGCGGGCATGCCGTTTCTAACCCGCTGCAGCGAAGCCCAGCAGATCGAATTGGCTGGCCGGCTCCGCGAAGAAGTGCTCGCGGCTCATATCGCGCCCGAAGTGTTCTACGTCGACATCACCAAGGCGGGCGAGATGGATCGCCAGTTGCTGGTGGAAAGGCATCTCATTAGCCGACAGCAGGCCGACTCGCGCCATCCGCGCGGCGTGGCGATCAGCGGCGACGAAACCACAGCCGTAATGGTCAACGAAGAAGATCATCTGCGAATCCAGGTGCTGCGAAGCGGGCTTCAGCTCGGCAGCGCCATGGAAGAAATCAATCGGATCGACGATCGGCTGGAGCAGCGGATCGATTATGCCTTCCACAGCAAATACGGCTACCTGACCGTCTGCCCGACCAACGTAGGCACGGGGCTGCGCCTCAGCGTAATGCTCCACCTGCCCGCCCTGAAGATGAGCGGCGAGTTGGACAAGGCCTTCCGGGCGGCCGGGGACATGCGACTGGCGATTCGCGGGCTGTACGGCGAAGGCACCGAAGCCAGCGGAGATTTCTTCCAGATTTCCAACCAGACCACCCTCGGCAAGAGCGAAGAGCAGATAGTCGAGGAATTCGTCGAACAAATCATTCCGCAATTCATCGAATACGAACGGCAAGCGCGTCGTGGCCTGATGAAAAGACGCCCCGAAGCGGTGGACGACAAGGTGTACCGCTCGCTGGCCCTGTTGCGGTCGGCCAGAACGATCAGCTCCGACGAAACAATGTACCTGCTGTCGCTGGTGAGGCTAGGCGTGAACCTCGGACGAATCGAAGACGTCGACCTCAAGACGGTGAACGAATTGTTTCTGTTGACCCAGCCGGCACACCTGCAGAAAATATTAGACAGCACCATGGATTCGAGGCATCGTGGAATAGCGAGGGCGAGTTACATTCGCAAGCAGCTCGGCGCGGATTGATCGGCTGGAGAGGTGTGTTATGGAGATTCAACTGGGAACGGTGGCTGCGATCGGCTTCGACGACTTACCCCCTGCCGAAACGCTCGCATGCTATCGCCAACTGGGCTGTCGATGCGTCCAGGCCTACCGAAACCACAACGCAGGCATCACCGCCCAGCAAATGCTCGACGCCATCGCGGCGGGGCAAATGCCCTGTGACAGCCTGCACGGCGTATACGGCCCGCCGTTCGACCCCTCCAACCCGGATGAATCGGCCAGAAGGTCGGCCGTGGATGCATTCAAATCGGAAGGCGAACTGGCGCTGCAACTCGGCGGCCCGCTGGTGGTGGTGCACGTGGGCGATATCGTCGACAAGCCGATCGGTGCCGAAGAACATGCGATCCGCCGCGATCAGTTAGGCAAATCGATAGCAGAGTTGGGCGGATTCGGCCGACAGATGGGCGTGGAGTATGCGTTCGAAAATCTGCCCGCCTATCATGCCATCGGCTCGAACGTCGCGGAGTTAGCCGGGGTGCTGGTCGATGTGGCGGCGCCGAACACGGGCATGTGTTACGACACCGGCCATGCACACATGGTATGCGACTCGGCCGGCGCCGTCGCTGAAACGCGTGGGCAAATCCGATACGTGCATTTTTCGGACAACCACGGCCAGGCCGACGATCACGAGATGCCCACCTACGGTACGCTCGATTGCGAGGCGGTCGCCCGCGCCCTTCATTCCGTGGGGTTCGGCGGCACGATGATGCTGGAAGTGTTCTACGGAGTGGACAAGCTCAAGCAGTTGATCGACGAAGGCTGCGGCGAGCGTTTGGGGCGAATCATCGACATCGCGAACGGCAGGCTCGAAACCGCACCCGGTTGATTCTCAACTATTTGTCGCCACTCTTGGGCTTTTTCGAAATCTTATTTTCCGTCCCGGCCAATAGTCTGCCGATGTTGCTGCGATGACGGACGATAATCAGCAAGGCCATCGCCGCAGCAAAGACACCCAACGGCCAGTAGTCCGTCGCCGGCCAGTTGAACGCCACGAACAGCGGCCCGAACGCGGCCGCCGCCACGACGCTGGCCAGCGAGACATATCGGCTGATCAGCGTTACGGCGATCCAGATCGCCAGGGCGCACAGGCCAGGCAAGGTGAAATACGGAAAGATCCCCACCACCACTCCCAGGGCCGTCGCCACGCCCTTGCCGCCGCGAAACTTCAGATAGAAGCTGAACACGTGGCCGGCGATGGCGCCGAAACCCGTCGCAAGCCAACTCGCCTGGTGAATCAGTGTCGGGAAGCCATCCTGCCGGCGGAGTAGCAGCCCCACAACCAGCACCGGGATGAGCCCCTTGGCCACATCGAGTGCAAAACACAGAAAGCCCCACTTGCGGCCGAGCGTTCTGCCGACGTTGGTCGCGCCCACGTTGCCGCTGCCGGCCTTTCGCAGATCCACGCCCCGACTGCGGGCGATCAACACGCCGAACGGCGTCGAGCCGATCACGTACGCCAATAGCGGAAAACCAACCAGCATCATTACCGGGTGTTGGATCATGGCGACTTGCATGCCTCCTCGTAAGCTTCCAGCAGTTGGTCCACGTGGCGAGCGATGCTCAGACGGTCTGCGACGTGCCGGCTGGCTTCACTGCATGCGGATCGAACGGCCGGGGCCGATAGTTCTTCCATCGCAGCGGTCACGGCGGCCAGGTCCGCCGGGGACGAAACCACAATGCCTGCGCCCTCGGCGAGTATTTCTGCGGCGCCGTTGTATTCGGTCGTGATCGACGGAATGCCCAGCCGCGTCGCTTCCAGCACGGTTCGGCTGCACGGATCGTACCAACTCAGCAAAACGCAGGCGTCGGCGGCTGCATACCACGGGTAGATATCCGGCGTGCGTGGCAGGAACGTTACCCGGTCGCCGACCTGGCAGGAATCGGCCAGGCGCTGCTGACGGTCGAAACGATCTTGCCCGACCACCACCAGCCTCGCGCCGAGTTGCGGGCGGTTTTGCAGAAGCTGCCCGAAGGCTCGGATCGCTTCGTCGACACCCTTCAGCGCGTAGTTTGTCGCGACGGTAATGAAGACGACATCGTCCGGCGCGGCGCCCAGTTCATCGCGTCGCTGCTGCCGCCACTGCGCCCATTGGCTCGCCTCGACAGGCGGGATTTCCACTGCGTTGTAGATGGTCCGAACGTTTTCGCGTCGGCCGTAATGGTCGGCGAATTCGCGCGAGACCATCTCGCTGACGCCAAGGCAAAGCACGTCGCGGTCGGCCATCACGGCTCGTTCCAGGCGGGCCAGCTTGCGCCGGCTCAGGTTGATGCGCTCGAACAGGCCAACTCGGATCGGCCCGAGGCGTTTCCATCGTCGCCCGCTGGCTGCGACTTGTGCGGGAATCGTTCCGCCTCGTGGCTGATACACCGTGGCGCCTGGAACCGGCAGCGTTGCGTGTACGACGTCGTAATCGCCTTCGTCGATAGCGATGGCCAGGTCGGCCAGGAAATTCACCTGGCGACGCGAGCGACAGCAGCCTCGCCGGCCCAGTTCAACAATTATCACGCCCTCACATTGCCAATCGCCGGTCTGGCAGAGGATGGTCACCTCGCAGCCTCGCCCAGCGAGTTCCGCCGCGATTTGCGCGGTGGACAGTTCCCGCCCACCGCGCTGCGGGTCCATCTTCTCGATGACCAGGGCCAGTTTCATTCGCCGGCCTCGTTTCGTTTTCGTTCCGCACGGCGGCGCATGGACTTTACTCGGCGATCGATCTTGCGGTTCCACTTTCGCAGGATTTGTTCGTCGGTAGTGGCGAGATATTTCTCCATGAACGGCTGCCAGTATTGGTCGGCCCAGCGGGTGCGCGGCATGGAATATTTGAGTTGGGCAAGGTCCTTCACCTGCCAGCGGAATCGCCGCAGCTTCGGGGCAAATACGCGTGCGAGATCGATCAGGCACAGGTCGAAACGATCTGGCTTTTCGTCCATGAAAACGTGGGCCGAATACAGATCTCGATGCACATAGCCGGTCTGGTGGAACTTTCGCACCAACTCGGCCAGGGCGAGTGTGAACGACCAGAGCACGTCGGAATGATCCACGTGTCGGTCAAGAAATTCCGAGACACACTGTTCGAGCTTTTGCCCCCCCACTGCCGTCACGATCAGATAGCTGCGATCGACGTCGATCGCGCCGCGCTGCTCGCCGCATGCGACGGCCTGCATCGTTTCAACGCTTGCGGCCTGCATCGCCTCGATGTTATCGAACTCGATCCCGGCTGTGCTTGCGCCCAGACCGTAAAAACGCCAGCGACGCAAGCGGTCGGCGAGGCCCTCTCGTCCGTAGCGCTTGAGGTAGAGTTCGTGCTCGCAGCCGGCCCGGTCGGTCAGCGCCAACCTCGTTCGCCGACGGTGGCGCAGGTTCGGCTTGTCGAGATCTTCTCCGCCGCCGTATGCAAATGCGCCTTCGACCGTGTCCAGTTTTTCGCGCTGGATCGCTTCGCGCAACTGCGGTGTCACTTCCGCGCCGAACCTCATGGCCCGCCCTCCACCGCAGCGGGCTGGTCCAGAAGTTCCAGCGCCGCAGCCAGCACCTGCTGAGCGCCGATCTCGGCCATGCAGCGATGATACCCCGGCCCGGCGGGCAGTGGGCAAACTGCTTTTTGACACGGGGCACATGGCACGTTCACACGGACGATTCGCTCGCGCGGATAGTCAATTTTCGCCCAGGTCGGATCTGTGCTACCGAAGATCGTCACGATCGACGCGCCCATCGCGGCCGCGACGTGTCGCGCCCCCGTGTCGTTGGTTATCAGCAACGTCGAGCGTTTCAGCAGGCTCTTGACGAGTGAAATCGAATTCGTCTGATCGGCCAGGTTGATCAGCGGCGGCGCCTGCAGGGGCCGGGCGCCGGCTGCGGCGATTGCATGCTCGCCGGGAGCGGCGTTGATGATGATCTGTGCGCCTCGTTGGCTTGCGAGTTCGTCGGCGACGGCTGCGTATCGCTCCGCCGGCCAGAGCTTGCTCGGCCCGAACGACCCGCCTGGGTTGAGCGTAACGATCGGCCTGTCGAAATCGACGCCGGCGCCCCGCAATATCTTGTCGGCGGCAGCCTCGGCCTGGGCGTCGACCGGGAGCGACATTTCGCGAGATTCGACTTTCGCATCGACTCGCTCGGCCAGGGCATTGTAATACGTCACTTGCGGGATGGGCGTGAACCGTCCGGTTTCGTCGCGTGGGGCCTGGAGTTTTTCTGCCAGCATCCAGCCGCGACCGTCGCGATCGTATCCGACGAGCCGCCTGGCCCGGCCCAGCTTGCACATCAGCGCCGAGCGAAAACTATTGGGCAGCAGCACCGTCAGGTCGAATCGACTGCGGCGAATCGCACCAACCAGCCGCCAGAACGTCAGCAGCCGCCAGCCCGCACCGCGATCGTCCACAAGTTCCGCGTCGGCCAGTTGGTTTTGACCGCGCAGCAACTCCAGCGCGACCGGCCGACCTATGAACGTCAGCCGGGCATCGGCAAAATGCTCCCGCAGCGCACGAAGAGCCGGCGTGGCCATGACCACGTCACCAACCCAGCTCGGAAGCACTACGGCGATATGCTCAGCTTGCGACATTAGGGGATATTGTACCGATGGACCGCGGCAAACGAATCCTTTTGTTCGCGAGACATTTTTTTCATTCCTTACAGAACATCACGTATTTATACGTGAGGAATGCACCACGATGGTAGCGAGCCGTCGCGACTCCTGAATCTTGATGCGTGTACGGAGTTCTGTGCAGGCGGCAAAATTCAGATCAACTGCGTCTGCCGCTGGGAAGGAAAGATTAGCAATATCGACCGCCAAGGCGTCAGGGCAGTTGCAGGCCCATCTCGGCCAGTTGCGCCCAAGACTCGTAGCGTTTAGCATCGACCGCTTCCACGTCGGCCTGGCCTACGACGATCGGCTGGATGCCGGCGCCGGTGAATGCCTCGGCCGCCAGTTGCGAGCCACACAGGCCCACCGATAGTTTCGGCAGCACTTCGCGCAGTTCGGGCAGCAGGCTCACCATTCGGCTTTCGACGACCACGCGCGGCCAGCGGAATCGCCCGCTACGATCCACGCGCCAATATTCCCTCCGCCACCGCAGGATCGCCCCGTCGGGGTAGCCCTGCCGATCGAAGCGTTCGTGCATGGCCGGATGCTTCGAGGTCGACTCGCTCGTCAGGTAAACTATCACCGCTCGTTGGGCCAGGTCGGTCAGAGCCCTGGTTGCATCGCCGGCCGAGGCGGACAGTTCGTCGGGCAACGTATCGGCGTCGACCGCCACCATCGGCCGGTCGCGGTCAATCACATACATCGCCGCCTGGTGTGCCACTTCCTCGCCCTCGCGAGAGTCCAAGTGATCGACATACAGCGGGTGCCGCCCCGGCCCGACCGCAACCGGAACCATCGTACCTGCGTAGCCCTTGTCGTCGGTATATGCTCCGCACTCCAGGCCATCGGCTACGCGAAAGCGGAGCAGCGAGCCCTTTTCCGCCAGGTTCAGAAAGAAGAAATCATTCCTCAACAGCCTGGCCACCACAGGCGCATCTCCGCCGGCCGGGGCCACGTGGTCACCCGCTACCAGACTGAAGTATCCGCCGCACCCTCCAAGCGAAACGGCCAGCACCATCATAATCATCGCAATTTTCATCGTTCACCTCGGCCTATCATTTACGCCATATCGCGGTCGAAATGCAAACCTTCTGTTTGCTCGGTCCGGGCCTGGCAAAATGAACGCTTCAAGACCGACCGCTCGTCGGATAGACTCCCGATAGGTTTATTCGTCAATTTGTACTGATTCAGGAGACCGTAATGAGCGCATTGAAAACCGAGGGGTTTACCGAAAAAGACACTTGGCGAATCTTTCGCATAATGAGCGAATTCGTGGAAGGCTTCGAGACGATGAGCAAGATCGGCCCGGCGGTGAGCATTTTCGGCTCGGCTCGCACACCTCGATCCGACCCGTACTACGCCAAGGCCCGCAAGCTGGCGCGAATGCTGGCCGAGCGCGGATACTCGATCATCACCGGCGGAGGCCCGGGCATTATGGAAGCGGCCAATCGCGGTGCAGCCGAAGGCGGCGGACACTCGATCGGGCTGAACATCACACTTCCACACGAGCAGAACGCCAACCCCTACGCGGACATTCAACTCGACTTCCGCTACTTTTTCGCCCGGCTGGTGATGTTCGTCAAGTACGCCAGCTCGTTCGTATGCTTTCCCGGCGGGTTCGGTACGCTGCACGAATTTTTTAATTCGATGACGCTTATCCAGACCGGAAAGGCAGACAAATTCCCCGTCGTCCTGATCGGCCGGAGCTACTGGAACGGCCTGGATGAATGGCTGGATAAAACAATGCTTCACGGCCAGCACCGAATGATCGACAAGGATGATCGGGATCTCTTCAGCATCACCAACAGTCTCGCCGATACCATTCGGATCATCGAGGAATCCTGTCCGATCACAGCCGAAACCATCGCGCCAATCGTGGCGACGATATCACGCCAGCCCACCGGCGAAGGCACGCTGATCGGCAAGCCATCGAAAAAATACCGTAGGGGAAACCACATTCGCGGAGCCAAGTAAGTTCGGCGACTGATCGGCCATTCAATTTTTTCGCTGGTAGAGCGCCACCAGGCGTGCGACAAGGATCGCCAGGTAGAGCGGACCGATGACGGCTTCGACCAGAACCAGCGATCGCGCGAGCGGCGATAACGGAGTGATGTCTCCATACCCGAGCGTCGTCAGCGTGGTGAAACTGAAGTAAATCATCCAATGCCACTGTCCGGCAAGCTCGGCCGGCACGTTAAAAGCCGTCGGGTCGACCCTCATCACCATGCTGTACAGTCCCGTCCAGGCCATGCCCAGCATGAGATACGCCGAAGCAGCCTGCGCCATCGTGTCTTTCGTGGCGACTTGCACCTTCATGATGTTCGTCATCAGAATGACAACGACAAAGAGCATGAACATAGTCAGAAGACAATGACGCGAGATCTCCCAGACCGGGCCAAGTGCGACAAAATCATCCAACCAGGTCAACCCCAGCCAGGGGATGGTCATCACCGCCAGCACCACACGCAATTTCCGTTGAGTCCAAATCGAAACCCCAACCGAAAGAGCCATCAACGTGAACAGCGAGCTAAGTACGAGCTCCGCAACTCCCGAGCCGGCAAAGAGAGGATGAATCAGCAGTATCCCGAACAGCAAAGCCGTCAGGGAGACATGATAGTATCGGCCGTGTTGCCGATTGCCTTTCTTGTCCAGCGATTCGGTCATCGACTATTCCTACGCTGTATCATCATTAGGCACGCGGTAGAAGATTGCATATAGAACGGGCACGACGAGCAGCGTGAGCACGGCCGCGAAGCTCAGGCCGAACATGATCGTCACCGCCATCGACACGTAGAATGCGTCAAATACCAACGGGGTCATGCCCATCACGGTCGTCATCGCCGCCATCAGCACCGGACGCATTCTCGACACACCCGAATCGACAATCGCATGGTAAATGTCCTTGCCCTGGCCGATCTCAAGATTGATCTGGTCGATCAGCACGATGGAATTTTTGATCAGCATTCCAGACAAACTCAGCATGCCCAGCAGCGCCATGAACCCGAAGGGCTGACCCGTCGTCAGCAGCCCGACCGTCACGCCGATAATCGCCAGCGGAACGCACAGCCAGATGATCAACGGCTGGCGAATCGAGTCGAACAGGAAGATCACGATCAGCACCATCAAGATGACGAACATCGGAATGTTGCCCGCCAAGGCAGTCTGGGCGTCGCGAGAGTCTTCGTCTTCGCCGCCCCACTCCAAAGTGTACTGGTCGGACAGGCCGTGATCGGCTTTGTATTGCTCGAACATAGCCCTGGTGCTGGGGCCTACCCGCCGCAGCAGATCGCTGGCGTTGCCGGTTCTCTGGTCCGCGTGGACCTTAATCGTGGGCAAGCGATGTCGCCTCCAGATCACTCCGTCTTCCCATACCGTACCGAAATGATCGGAAACCACCTGCGTCAGCGGAATCATTTTGTGCGCGACCGGGCTCCATGCCTGCAAATCGTTGATGAAACGTATGTCGGAGCGATCCTGCTCGGGCGACCGCATGATAATCGGCAGCAGGCGGTTTCGTTCGCGATAGAGGCCAACCTGATAGCCCTCGAAATTACGCCGGACCGTGGCGGCGATTTCCGTTCGCACTATTCCAGCGCGGCGGGCCTGGGCCTCTCGCATTACCGCCTGGCCGACCTTGACCTTCTCCCGCCAATCGATGCGAACGCCAACGGCGCCGCCGTCGTCGAGCACAATCGACCGGGTCTTCTCGGCCAGCTTCCGCAGATGCTCCCGGCTGTGCCCGCGAAAACGAGCCTGAATCCGTCCGCCCTCGTTCGGCCCGAGAATGAACTTTTTGACGTTGCACATAATGTCGGGGTAGGCATCAGCCAGGTACTCGCGCAATTGATCCCGCAGGCCGTCGATATTTTTATAGTCGTCCACTTCGACCAGCAGTTGCGCGTAGCCGCTATCGAGCTTTTCCGGGTCGTAAGTCAGCATAAATCTGGGGGCGCCCTGCCCGATCACCGATGCGACGTTGGTGACATGATCGAGAGTCGTCACGTGCTTTTCGATTTTCTCGACGACCTTGGTGGTTTCCTCGATGTGCGTATCTTTCGGCAGCCAGACGTCGACGAGAAACTGAGGCCGCGTGGACTGCGGAAAGAAACTGTCATCGACCCAGCCGAACCCGAGCACAGCAAGAACGAGCAGGACGACCATCACGGCTACGGTGATCCAACGGAAACGGATGCACCTGACGAGAAGGCTGCGATATATCTGGAAAAAGCGTCCGGCGTATGGATCTTTGTCCTCGCCTTCGGCTTCCTTTTTCCCGGGCTTGATGAACCAATAGCAAAACAGTGGCGTGATCGTCACGGCCGTGACCCAACTCATCATCAGCGAGATCAGCAGTACGTAAAAAAGCGAGCGACAATACTCGCCGGTGTTGTCCTGCGACAGGCCGATCGCTCCAAACGCCAGAATCGCGATCACCGTCGCGCCGAGCAGCGGCGTCTTGTTCTGGTTGACGACTTGCCGGGCCGCTTCCAGGCGATCTTCGCCGGCCTGAATCCGCACCAGCATCCCTTCGGTGATGACAATCGCGTTATCCACCAGCATCCCCAACGCGATGATCAAGGCGCCCAGTGAAATCCGTTCGAGAATGATCCCGTACATTTTCATGACCATGAACGTGGCCAGAATCGTGATCATCAGCACCGAGCCGATAATCAACCCGCTGCGAAGCCCCATCGCCAGCAGCAGCACCATAATGACGATGCCGACCGCCTCGAGCAGATTGATGATGAACGCATTGATCGCGTCGGTCACGGCCGAGGATTGATAAGCGATAATCCCCAGTTCCATCCCGACCGGGCGATCAGATTCCAGCTCTTCCAGCCGCTTCTCGATCGACTCGCCCATCGCCACCACATTACCTCCGAGCACGGTCGAAATCGCGATTCCGATCGCAGCCTTGCCGTCAAAGCGGAGCTTTACCGATGCAGGATCCTGATAGCCTCTGCGAATCTGCGCCACGTCCTTGAGATAAATCACCCGATCCGTTCCGAACCCGCTGAGTAACAGATTGCCGATCTCTTCGACGGACGTGTACTCCCCGGCCACCGCAATGGCGGGGAATTCGTCTCCGACCTCGACCCGCCCGCCGGATACGACGGCGTTTTTCAGCCGCAGTTCCTTGGCGATCTGCTCCGGCGAGATCATTAAGGCGGTAAGTTTCGCGCGGGAAAGCTCCACGTAGATCACTTCCGGCTGAAGGGCGAACTGATCGACCTTCTTGACGTCCTGACAGAGCAATAACTCGCGACGAAGCATGTCTGCGTAGCGGCGAACCTCCTCGTAGGTATAGCCGTCTCCGGTGATAGCCAGGAACACGCCGAACACGTCGCCGAAGTCGTCGTAGACCAGCGGCTCACCTGCACCTGGGGGTAAGTCTCGCCGGGCGTCGCCGACCTTGCGGCGCAGTTCGTCCCAAACCTGGGGAAGCGCCTGCTTGTCGTACTTGTCCTTGATCTTCACCTGGACCGTCGAAAGCCCGCGCTCGGACTTGCTCCAGACGCGCTTGAGTTGGCCTAGCTGCTGGGCGGCGATTTCGATTACGTCGGTGACTTCTTCTTCGACCTCGGCGGCCGTGGCGCCTGGATAGGGTGTGATCACCAGCGCGTCCTTGATCGTGAATTCCGGGTCTTCCAGGCGGGCCATGCCCTGGTATGAGACAATGCCCCCGATGACCACGAGCACGATCATCACCGACGAGATGGTCTTCTTGCGGATGGACAGTTCGGCTATGTTCATCCCTGCTCCCTTTGTGCTTCATACTGAAGCGGACGAACCTTCATGCCTTCGACGAGGTGGTGTACGCCCGAAGTCGCAATCGTCTCGCCGATCTGCAGGCCCTTGAGCACTTCGATCTGATCGCCCGCCATCGCGCCGACCGTTACCTCGCGTTTGTGAACGGCCTGTGTTTTAGAGTCCTGCACCCACACGAACCGCTTCGTGCCGGCCTCGGAGAACACCGCCTCGACAGGCGCGTAGAATGCGGGGTCTCCGCCGACGGCTTTGAACCGGATTTGGCCTTTCAGCGTGGCGGACATACCAGGCAAAATCAGCCCCGGTTTTGGCGCCGGCATGGTGAAAGTTACCGCGTAGGTGCGAGTGAACGGGTCGGCTGTCTTCTCGTCCTCGTAATATTCCACTTCGAAAACCTGGCCGGGAAGATCTTCGAAGATCACGGTGATTTTCGATTCACCCTGGTCTTCGGCCGCCGATTCGCGAATGAGCAGCCGAACGCCTTCTGGAACGTCGATGACGACTTTCAGTTTGGACACGTCCTGAAGATGAAAGATCGCTTCCTTGGCGAGTACATCCTGGAAGTTTTCTTTGTATTGTCGGCCGACCTCGCCGGCAAACGGCACGCGGAGGATCGTATCGTCGAGCGCCTTTTGCTTGATCGCCGCCCGGGCCTTGGCCACGTCGTACTGCCGAGCCGCTTCGTCCAATTCCGATTGCGTGGCGGCCTTTTGGTCAAAGGCATCTTTCACGCGGGTCATGTACGCTTTGCGTTCGAGCGCATAGGAGTTGGCGGCGTCGTATTCATTGACGTAATCCTTCGGGTCCAGCCGGGCGAGGATCTGCGCGAGTTCGACCGACTCGCCGCGACGGACGGGGATATCCTGCAGCCGGCCCGAAACCAGAAACGAAAGGTCCGCCTCTTGAAATGCCTTGATCGTGGCCGGGTAGGATAATTCCCTGTAGATTCCTGGCTTTTCCAGCGTCAGCAGCTTGACGGGGCGAATGGGTTCGGGCGGCGGTTCGTCCTTGCTGCAGCCAGGCGAAAATAGCAAAGCCGCCACCAACAGTAATGGAACTGACGAATTCATCTTAATCCTGCATTCGGCGGCTCTCGCCCTCCATGACAGGTGAGATTTTGGCGAGAGAATAAACGCATGTGAAAGATATTTCTTCATTTGTCGATCCCCGGTTCATTACACAAGTGCGTTCTGCGAGACTGTGATGAATGAACAAACGCTATTGAAAAGAGTTATCTTCCCTTTGCCCCAATTATAGCGCCCATTATTGCAAGAGGACTTTGCTAAGCGGTCCGAGGTAAGCCTCTTGGAAATTTAGAGCAGTTCCCCTGCCGCAATCGCGGCCGAACGACACAAGCTAATCGTCGGCTTCAAGCACCGCCAGGAAAGCCTTCTGCGGGATTTCTACGTTGGAGATCATCTTCATTCGGCGTTTGCCGGCCTTCTGCTTCTCCAGCAGCTTGCGCTTTCGTGAAATGTCGCCGCCGTAGCACTTGGCCGTAACGTTCTTGCGAAGGGCCTTGATCGTTTCTCGCGCGATCACTCGCGTTCCGATGGCCGCCTGGAGAGGAATTTCGAACAGGTGCCGCCTGATTTCCCGCCGAAGTTTATGGATGATCATCCGCCCCCGAGCCTGTGCCCTGCTCTGGTGACAGATCACCGACAGCGCATCCACCGGCTGATTGTTGACCAGCACGTCCAGCTTGACCAGATCGTTGGCGTAAAATCCGATCACCTCGTAGTCCAGCGTGCCGTAGCCGCGCGTCGCCGACTTGAGTTTGTCGTAGAAGTCGTAAATGATCTCCGACAGCGGAAACTCGTAAGTAAGAATCACGCGATCGGAGGAAAGATACTCGGTTTCCTTGTAGACGGCGCGTCGATCTTCGCAGAGCGTCATCACCGAGCCGATGCTGTCGGCCGGCACGATCAGATTCGCCAGCACGACCGGCTCGCGAATTTCCTCGCGAAAGTTGGGGTCGGGCATTTCCCCGGCCGACTCAACTTCGCGTGTCGTGCCGTCTGTCAACAGCACCTCGTAGGGCACGGTCGGTGCGGTCTGGACGACCTCGATATTGTGCTCGCGTTCCAGCCGCTCCTGCACGATCTCCATGTGGAGCATGCCCAGAAAACCGCAGCGGAAGCCGAAACCCATCGCATCGGAACTGATGGCCGTGAACGTCAGGGCCGAATCATTCAGCTGGAGCTTCGTAAGCCCATCGCGCAGTGCGGGGAATTGCGTATCCGGACCCGGGTAAAAATCGGAGAAGACCATCTGTTGTGGCGGACGGTAGCCTGGCAGCGCATGCTCGGCCGGCCCGAGCGCGTCGGTGATCGTATCGCCCACGTGAATGGCGGAGATCGACCTGATATTGGCGACGATGAATCCGACCTCACCGGCTGAAAGCGACTTGACCAGGGTGCGCTGCGGGCAAAGTTTTCCCATCTCGGCAATCTGGTACGTATCGCCGGTGCCCATCATGCAGATTTTTTGTCCTATCTCCAGCCGCCCGTCGACCATTCGCACGTATACGATCACGCCGCGATAATCGTCGAAGGCACTATCGAAGATCAACGCCGTTGGCGGTGCGTCGGCATCTCCGCCCGGCGGCGGCAACTGGCGAACGATCGCCTCGAGCATCTCGTCGATACCTTCGCCGCTCTTGGCGGAGGTGAAGATGCAGTCCTCGGCAGCCCTGGCCTGCCCGCCCCCTGATGTCGCCAACAAGTGCTCGACTTCCATGGCCGTGTCTTCCGGACGGGCGGTCGGCAGATCGATTTTATTGATCACCGGCACGAGCACCAGATTGTTTCGCTCGGCGAGGTGAGAGTTGGCTACTGTCTGGGCCTCGACGCCCTGGGCTGCATCGACGACAAGCAGCGCCCCTTCGCAGGCCGTCAGGGACCGGCTGACTTCGTAATGAAAATCCACGTGACCGGGCGTGTCGATCATGTTGAGCATGTACTTCTGCCCGTCGAGCTCGTAGTCCATAGTCACGGCCGAGGCCTTGATCGTGATGCCGCGCTCCCGCTCGAGATCCATATCGTCCAAAAGCTGCTCGCGGAATTCGCGCTTGGTGATCGCTCCGCAGCGCAGCATCATGCGATCGGCAAGCGTGCTCTTGCCGTGATCGATGTGAGCAATAATGCTGAAATTTCGGATGTACTGTTGATACGACGGTTTCATCTGGAAGATTCTAGCATCTTCGCGGCTTCAGACAAAGGGGTTGGAGGTTTTATCATCTTTCTGGATTCAGGCATTGGCGAGAGAGCGGTAGCATCTTCGCTGCCAGACGCGAAGATGTTCGCTAGCGGGCGGGCAATTCAATGGCCGGGTCGATCGCCGGCAGAACGTGGCGATCGATGTACTGGCGGTGAATCCGATTGGCTGCCTGACGATAGGAAAACACGTCCGACAGGGCTGGTGCGGCGTCGGAGCCGAGGGCGCCGAGAACCTTCATCGCGCCGAGAGGAGCGATTCGGAGTTTTGCCCTGGCCAGATCCAGCATTCGTTGCTTGTCCTGCTGGGAAGCCTGGCCGACCAGCGCCGCCATCGCGGTCAGGATATGCCCGGTTCGCTTGCGCCCGGGGCGGACGCGCTGCTTTTGGGGGTCGAATGCGTCCAGCAACGGCGTTAGGGCCTTGCCCGCCTGGTTTGCACAGGCAGCCAACGTCCTGCTTGCCGATTCCTGAACGATCACGCCTCGATCGCGAGTAACCAATTCAACCAGCTTGTCGATCATCGCTTCGTCGCGAATTTCGCTGGCCATCGCCAGCGCACCGGCGGCCGCCGCCCGAACTTCGTCGCGAGGATCCTCCGTCGCCTTCATTGCCAAGGGGATCGCCTCAGGTTGGCTTTGCGCCCTTCGCCCGAGAAAACTCGACGCCTTCCATCGCACAAGCGGGTCCCAGTGCCCCAGCGCCAGCATCGCATCGGGCATAGAAGTTGGCACCTCGGCGTCCGTGTTCATCAGCACCAGCCAGCCGCGAATCGACGCTGCGAAGGTGTCTTCCTTGGCGGCGGCTGAGGAGTAATCGCCCATCGCCTCGATAAAACTGGCCTGTCGGAAGAAACGGGCAAGCATCGACTGGGCCAGGTGCGTCAACAGCCGCTGCTCACCGTAGCCGATTGGTTTGCCGGTTAGCGACTTGATGCGTTCGGCCAGCGCCGTCAGCATCCCCTGCTGGGTCGCCTCACTCAGCGGTGCCAATGACCAATCGCTATACTCCCTGCGGCAGAGTCGGAAATAGGTCTTCAGCAGTGCCCGCTCGGAGAAACTACGCTTGGAATTGAAAAGGAGGCGGTGGATGTCGGCCTCGTCGAACGGATCGCGGCCGAACTGTTCCAGAGCAGCTGCGTTGATATTGTCACTCGCGTAGCGGCCCATCAGCACAGCGGCGGCTTCGGCCCGGTCAGCGGTCTCTGTACGCTCGACCAACTTCATCAATCGGATGGCCGCGTCGGTAAAGTCGGGCGAGTCTACGCGGGCATGACACATCACGGCCCACGAGTCGCTCATTTGTTTGAGTGGAAGCTTGCCCGCCTCTTCCCCGCGCGCCGACGCAGGCGACATCGCCGCCAGAGCCGCCAGAATAACCATTGCTTGAGAAATGCCGTTTCGCATCACACTCGGCCCTTCAATCGACGTGCAACCAAATCAGTGTCCCTGCAAATCACATAGCTAAGACTCTGCAAGGTATCAAATCAGCGCACACGTGGCAATTGAGAATCCACGGCACTGGCTGAACGGCCGCTATGGCTTGGCGGCGGCCTGGTCGAGCATATCGCGCAGGTCGGCCACGCTGAAGCCGCCAACCATCCGTCGCGGTGGCGCCTCGCCGGGTGAATAGACGATCGTCTGAGGCGGAGCGCCGCCGATGGTGTCTCGCAACCATTTACTGGCGACAGAATTTCGATCTGTGACGTCAGCCACCATCGCCAGGACGCCGCGCTTACGCAACTCGTCCGCTGTGGCGGCCTTCTTGAAAATGCGATAATCGATCACCTTGCATTCCAGGCACCAAGAGGCCGTCACTTTCACCAGCACGACCTGCCCGGCTTTGCGAGCCTCGGCGAGCCGGGCCTCGTCGAACGGCTCGAACTCCACGCCGCCAGCGACAGCCTTCGGCTGGGGCAGCATCCACATGCCCGTCCCCACCGCCAGGGCGACCGCCAGAGCCCGAACTGCGACCTTGCGCCTCAGCGGCGCATCGTAGCGAACCCAACTGCCCCACGCCCACAGCGAGAACGCCAGCACCACCGCCCAGGACAGCAGCCAGAACGGCCAGGTGTTATCGCTCAGCGTACTGATCAGCCAGATCGACACCGGAAGCAGTGCGAAACCCATCGACTGCTTGAACAGTTCCATCCATCGGCCGGGCTTGGGCAACTTGCTGACGAGCTTGGGAAACGCCGCAAGCATCGCGTGCGGAGCAGCCATGCCCACACCGACGGTCAGTATGGCAATCGTGCCCAGCAGCGGCGGCTGCAATTGCGCCCAAGCCATCGCCGTCAGCAGATACGCAAAGCTGCACGGTGTTGCGAGCACGGCCATCATGAACCCCATGCCGATCGACTTGAGATGCCCCTCTCGCTGTGCGGCGCCCTCGGCTGCGGCCAATTTACTCGGTACGGTAATGTTGAACGCGCCGAACAGATTCGCCGCCAGCGCAACCATCACCATCGCCAGTGCGATGCGGACGGCTGGGTATTGGAAGTGGTCGGAAATATTGATCGCCTGGTCCGTCGCCAATCGTAGCGTCAGGCTCACGCCGGCGACGCCAGCGAAGAACAGCAACATGCCGGCCGCGAACGCCAGGCCCAGTGTGACGAACCGGCGACGCGAGTCGTGCGCCATCGCCACGATGCCCAATATCCGCAGCGGAATCACGGGCAGAACGCAGGGCATGATGTTCAGCGTCAGCCCGGCCAACAGCGCCAGGCCCAGCCCCCACCAGACCGCGCCCTCGGCCGCCCGGGCCGAAATCACTTCCGTCCCAGCCTTGGCTCCGCCTGCGTGAAGGGCCTTCAACTGATCGGCCGTCATCGCGCCGCCCAGCCCAGATGCGACCGGCCCCGTCCACGCCGGATTCACCTCGCCCTTGGCCGATATGCGAACACCAACGCTCGCAGTCAGGCCATGAATGTCCACGCACACCATTTCGCAAATCTGCCCGCCCGGCGACAAAACGATTTCATGCTCCCCTTCCGCAGCATCGGCCGGGACGCGAAACGGCACGTAAATGTACGTCTTGTGACTGTAGGTATTGTTGGTGATCGACTCGTCGCCGAGGGTGGTGGTCTTGGGCTTGTCCTTCAGCCAGAGCGGCTCGGACGCCACGAACGGTTCGGCCTGAACGTCCAGCCGACCGCCAATCACGTCTGGGCCTGGGTCCGGGCTGTAATAAACCCATCCGTCCGCGATTTGCAGTTCGACCGCGACGTGGAATTCCTCCCCAGGCGCCACGGACAAGTGCGAAGCGATCGCCCTGGCCTGGAGATTCTGCGCCACAATCGAACCGCCCGGCTGGAAGCTGAATTCTACCGGCGACTGCTGCTGTCCGCTTGCCGCCGCAGCCAAGACGACTATTCCAACAGCTATCCAATGATACTGTTTCATGCGTCGTGCTCCCTGCTATTAGCCCTTATGACATTTTACGAAGCGCCCCTGCGTGGGGTGCGATAAAGTGCTCTATCAAATTGGCTCCATCAGCGGAGATGAATGCAAGTGAAATCTCCTGTTGGAGTTTACCGTTTTCGTGATATAAAGGACTTGGTAAGGTTGTTGTAGCTGGAGAGCCCCAATGGCCGAATGCAAGCTGTGTCATCAGAAGATCGGCATGTTCGCCAGGAAATTCACCGGCGCCGCGGGTGAGGCCCTGTGCGTTACCTGTGCTTTGAAGGCACAGCGACAACAGTTCGCCAGCCGTCTGGCATACAAGGCCAAGGAAGTCGAAGCCTATCCCAAAAATGTCGAGCCCGTGCGCGACCTCGCCGTCGAAAATTACCTGGCCGAGAGGCTGCTGCAATCCGACGAGCCGCTCAGCACCCGCCGCAGCAAGGAAATGAAAGAACTTCAGAACCGCACCAAAAACACGTCCGCCTCGGAAGTGATGTTTCAACGCAGCAAAATCCTTGCCGCCTCGCGCAAACTCATCGAGCAGTTAAAACAAAGCTGACCGGTTGCTTGCTTCCACCCAAGGCGGTTTGTTATCACGCGCGGGGTGATTGGGGACGTGTGAGATTCGTGGGGTCGGGCACATCGAGCAAATATAAATGGAAGCGATCGATACTGAAGTCCGCCGATCTACCTGATATGTAGAGAACATGGTCGCCCGCAGCAAGTTCGTATATAGCGGGAGGCTTGGCCGTCGTCTCGTCGGGATCTTGCTTCGTATCCCAGTTCCAACGCCTCCTCTGGTGCGAGAACACTTTGATCCATATGCCGTCATCAACGCGAACGAACACGTCGTTCGATTTGCTGTAATCGGGGTCATCATGGCGATTGTGCAGGCTCAGGCGGTATTGTCCGGGCTTGGTGATCCGCACCGGGTAAGCCAACATACCCGTACCGGGCCGGTTGAACAGGTTCGGCCCGCGCCAGGTGTAATAGCCCTCGCCGCTGTAGCCGACCAGGTTAGTCTCCAACCGCCAGCCGTCGGTGGGCGGGGCAGACTCGATCTCGACAACCACAATTCCATCGCGCTCGAGGAAGGGGTGAAAATGCGGATCCGGGTCGCCAATGTCCCGCAGGCTCCGGCCGTAGTTGGCGCGAACGCGCGACAGGTCCGTGACGTTCACGCGGCCGTCGCGGCTGATGTCGGCACGAACTTGAGCTTCGTCATCCGACGAGATCAACGACGTTCGTTGGAGGCGGACCAGCGAAAGGTCCGAAACGTTCACGCGAAGATCCTGAAAAATATCGCCTTCGAGCGCACTGAAGATCCGGTCGGAGTCGCCGGCCAGGGCGTTACCCGCCAAGTCGGTTACGTCGGCAATATGTACTGCATAGCGGGCGTAATCGGGCAGGGCCGGACTGAAGGTGATCTCACACTGCGAGCCATCGCCGGACGCCTGGGCTGTAGCGGTCACGCCCGCCAAATCGATCGGCAGACCATTGGCGTCATTGCCGGCAACGGCCACGGTGGCCGCCGCGATGCTCGTGACGTCCATAACCTCACTGAACTCGACGATCAGCCTGCTGATGCCGCCGCTGCGAGGGTCGCAGAACGCGTCGGTGTCGGGAATATCGAGAAGCACCTCGCCGACGCCGCGTGCATGGGTCTTCGCCGAGTGCCACGTCAGGATGGTCGGCGACTCGTTGTCGACCGTCTCGCCAGCTGGGGCTGGGGCTGGCGCCACTTGGACATCGGCCTGCACCTCTGCCGGCATGCCCGGGCCGTGGTGAAGGATCAGCTTGTCGATGATAAACCCGTCCTCACGCATCCAAACGTTCACCGGATAAACGCCGGGCGAATCAATCTCGAAAGTCGCCGGGATCGGGGCGTTTCCATCCATGTCCAGCGTGGCATTGGTCCACGTCCACTCGCCGAAAGCGAAAGGCCCGATCCGATCAGACGTTTCAACCGCCAGGCCAGACAAGCCCACGTGCACCGTATTGCCGCCAACCGTGCCGTACCCGCGAACCCATACGTACCATGTGCCGGGCGTGTCGAACTGCACGCTGTACGTCAACTCCGGGCTACTG
>SDBV01000179.1_pt1 | contig 83169 bp, 183 predicted proteins | sample 2277081 | NCBI WGS metagenome assembly SDBV01 (sample SAMN10402039, study PRJNA504765) | marine sediment metagenome | isolation source: marine sediment core GS10_PC15, 223 cmbsf | place: Arctic Ocean: Southern Knipovich Ridge | collected 2010
GTATCAGGGAGGGTGGACTCGGTAGGAGGTGCCTTACGCTACAAAAAAACCGCCGGTTGCTTTGTAGCGCCGGTGGCTTTTAGAGCTAGGCTCCTTTTTTTGTTCATAAGGCAGGTGGCTTGAGTTTATCTTTATACTAAGCTCTAGGTTTTGTCCTCCCGTAGTCGTCCTCAACCCTAACGACATCCTCCAGCTCGGTAGTGGATACCTCAAGGAGGGTAGTATCTTCAATAGCTTCCAGGCGATGCTTGGTACAAGAAGGAATTCTGATGCTGTGGCCCTGCCGGGCTATGTGCGAGGTCATGTCGCCATCGACCCCCTCAACCTCTATCTTGGCCTTACCCAAATAGATGTACATGCTCTCATCCTTCTTTTTATGGTACTGAAGACTGAGCCGGTGTCCCTTTTTAATAAAAATTACTTTGCCGGCATACTTTGGGGTATGCGCATATAACAGTTCGAAGCCCCAGGGCTTTTCTGTTTTGCGTGGAAGCTGAGATTTCATCCCCATGTTCCCTCCTTACCGCCAAATTAAGTGAACCCCTGCTTCCTGCCTCCTTAGAAATTGTGGGCCATCCTTAGATAACCGGTAAGCACACATCCTAGCCAAATAACCCATATAGCCACTATGCCATCAAAGAACCACGGGGTGTAATGAAGCCAGAGAACTATACTAGTGGCTATACAGGGAATTGATACCATCATGGCTATGCGGTGCCGGTACAGTAGATCCTTATTCATTTGTGCCCCTCCTTAAGGCTGTTTTTAATAGGCTCTTCTCTTTAAGTGAACCCCTAAGACAATACCTACTGCCACTAGACCCATTATAAGCCCCATTATTATATTCCTATAGTAAAGTAGGGAGCCCCACAGATAAGCGTCTTTGGCTGTTAGCCAAGCTACTTGGGTATCCAGTGTGGCTATCTTGTAGTTTAGGGCATCAAGCTCTGTTTCCGCGCCGGCCAACTTAGAGTTAAATACGGATAATTGATTATCATTAGAATCTAGCCTGCTGGTGTATTGGGGCCGCAAGTTTTCTAAATCTGCCAGTTTGACCTCATTATTTTGAGCTAACAAAATAACCTTGGCTAGACCATCCATATTCAGGATTACCAAATCTTCTGTATACTCCATCCATGGGAGGATGTCTTCCTTTATGGTGTTCTTAGCCCACCTGTTAGTGCTACGGCTATGGTAGGTTACGAATGGCACTTCACCGTTTATAGTGACATTTGAGTTGTCCCCTACAATGTCCACATTAACATCGGCATCATCCCCTATGACAGCGATATCAACATCAAGCCCACTCGAGGGGTCATCGGCGAGCACAGGGGTAGCACACAGTGTCAACCCGATTAGCAAGAGTGCCGGTATTAGTAGCCTAATCTTTTTCAATTTACTCTCCTTTATATTCTATTGTTTGGGGAGGAGTTACCCCCACCATTGAAGATGAGGGTAACTCATTATTGTGTTCTGTGCTGGTTAGTTGGCGGTTAAGGAATAGTCGGCGATACTGAAGCTGTTCACGAAATTAGCTACGACGCTTAAACTACCGCCTCCAGAGGACATCCCCATACCATTGAAGGTAATACTATTATTACCCATACCAACGGCTTCGAAGTATCCATTCCCAGTAGCAGTATAGTTAGCGTCAGTAAAGCTTCCACCCCCACGCCCAAAGGTTAGAGACCAACCCCCACTAGCAGCGGATACCATAGAATCTAATGTGGCCGTGCCTGACCCCTCTCCGTAGACCCAGCCACTGTTGCCTCTGCCATCTTCTATCCCTCTATCTATTTCGTAGTAGGTAGCATCGACAACAATGTTGTGCCCGCCTGGGAGCTGGAATCCGTAACTAGCATCTGACATTGAAGCATAGTTTGTAGTTGTGCGATAAGCCATTGAAGCAGTACCACCGGCAACCTCTACGATACTCCAAGAGCTCTGCCCTGCTGGCCCATACATAGGAGAATATGAGTCAGCTCTAAAGCTTCCAGCGTCTATTACTCCATTCACAACACTAGCATTTAGGTAAGCGCTGAAATTATCCACCCCATAATTGTATGGATTGTTGTTGGAATCTCTTGCGGAATAAGATCCGCTGATACCCTCTCCAGCAGTCAAGACACCGGCCAAGGTATCTCCTGTATCAACATTGACCCCTACAGCTCCAGTGCCATCCCAGTCAACATTGACATCAGTGGGGTCATCCGCAAAAACGGCAGTTCCTAAACATAGAATTAGTGCCAGTGCCAACACAAGGGCAATTCCAATTCGTTTCTTCATCTGTTCTACACTCCTTTTTGTTGTTTTTCTTTTTACTTAGTTGTTTATTTTTTCCTGCCACCTAACCGACCATAGGCTATACTAATCAGTATCGGCAAGCATTTTGTCTATAGCACGCCGGGTAAGTTCAGCCACCGACAGCCCTGTTTCCTTTGATAGCTTCCTCAGTTGGGCCAATTGTTTTTCCGTTAGATGAAGATTAACTCTAATCATACCTATATTATACACACTTTTCACTTAAATGTCAATCCCTATTAGCCACATCCACCACCTTATAAGGGGAGTAGGTATCCATAAACACAGCGTCATTCCCTATCATAGTCCATATCCCAACATGCTTATTCTTCGTCTCACTAACCTTTATCCCAAGCAAATACCCCTTGTTTATTATCTGCTGTGACACCAAAAACCCATCCTCTAGTATCTTGCGTTGCCATGCCTCGGCCACATCATCACAATCCTCCTTCTCGGAATAGCTATCAGTAGGCATACGGTACCACTTGCCACTTATCTTTACTAATAGCTCAGTATCCCTATACTCCTCCAATTCCTCTATGCTGGTAAAAAGCCTATATTCATGAGGTATTTCCACCTCCACCGGCACTTCCCTTATAACCTCAAACTCGACAGGCACATACTCGGTCACGGTAACGGTAAGATATTCCTTCTCCGTAACAATGATAATCTCTGGCTCCACTGCCTTAGTACCAGCAACATACCCTAGAAGCAAGCAGGCAAGCCCTGTACTCATCACTATGGCTAAAACCTTTAATTTACTCACATTACCACCTTTCAATCCCTATTTATGATAAAGACAATCTCACCTGTTTGAGGCTCGATAAAATAGTACGCGTTACCGGCCACAGCTATATTGCCGGCATGATTACCAACCTGACTTACATACGCCCCGTAAACGGTGCCATAGCTATCCACAAGCGCCACCGACACCCTGTATCCATCCCAAAGGGCATCCCTCTGCATTGCTTCGGCAAAATTGTCACAATCGGCATAGCGCGCCGCCAAATCCTCATCCCCCCCTGTCAAAACCGCTAATCCAAGAAACTCAACAAACACCGGCATATGCTCCATGTTCCATTTACTAACCCATCTCTGTAATTCATCAAGGCTCTCAAAATCTCTTGGTTGGAGCTTACCCCTCAAATCTAAAATAACGGCTGTCTGATTCTCAAGCGTCTCAATAAGCCGGGCATTACTATCCTCCAGCGTTTCCACCTCGCCTTTAATAAGAGCATAGTTTACACCGACAAAGCATAACAGAACCCCAAGCACGGCTAGTAGCACACCGCGCCATTGTTTATTTAACCATCGGCGATTAGTTCCTGACATTTAACACCCCTTTTATCTTCGGCAAAAGGACTAGTAATCTAGGTAAGTATTCAGCACTGCATTTGAACTGGCCCTTGCCATTGGGATAATCGAAAAACAACCTCACATAAAGAGCATCACTTTCGAGCCATTTCCCTAGTGCTGACAAGCTATTCGCAAAGTCCCCTGCACCTTTTATGGTATATATTTCATATAGCACCGAGAATGCCCGCGATTTCCCATTCCTATGAAGCCACCCAAATAGATTCTCCTTCCCCCCATCGTGGGCAATGGAGTAATCTGGATACTCCTCTATGAGCTCCTTTATCCGCTCTATTTTATTTATCGGCAACTGTACCTTCATCTAATCACCTAATTTTATACCACGCTATATGGCCCCACTTATTTTTTTTGAGTAACACTTCCCCCCGCTCTGCTGCCGCCATAACACTCCAAGTATCGTTACCCGACAACCCCTTAAAGCTGGCATAGCCATCACCATCCTTCTCCCTTTGCCACCAAGACATCGCCCTCTTCGTCAATTTCTTACCCAACTTAGGGTCGCCCTTACGAAGCTTCAGCACCGTACCCCATGCCCGTCTATCACTAGAAAGTATGTCATTAGCCTGGGGCTTGGGTTTCTGAACTTTTAACTTCTTACCTTTTTTTACCATGGCTTTCAACGCAAAGACTTTATCTTTGACGGTGTACTCCTGTGACTACTATTCCTTTTACTCTTCTTTTTCTCTTTCCTTATCATCGTATCATACGCAGGTGCACTTATAGTATCAAACCATAAATCCCTTCGAGACTCTGTTTCTACCCCTGTTATCGCGCTTATAGGTACTTGCTCATCAATATAAAAAGTCCTACCTATAATTGGGTCGTCACTTTTAGCTCTAAACAAAGGGTCTTTCTTTATTTCAAATCCCGACACATCCACAGACAACACCACTAATCGACCTAACCCTTTTCGTCTAGATGCCTGTGCTTTTGCCAATCGCAAATTATGAGTTACATAAACGGGGGGATATATATACCCGACATCCAACATCTTCCGATACCTACCCTCTACGGTACCATGATACATTATCATTTCTTCACCTCATACACCACGGCCTTACCCTGCCGGTAAACCATAACGGCATCATCAAGCTCGGGTAATGCTTCGTATGTCCTTAACCCTGGGCTTTTCCCAAACACCATCTTATCATTTTCAATATTCCATGTATGCAAGAATATATAATGCTTCCCCTCGTATTCCCTATCGGCATACCCCATGCCATATTCATAACTCAATAGCATTGACCAGCCAAGGTAATCCGTAAAAACAGGGAACTCTTCCAATACATTATCGACCATCCATTTAGTACAAGCCATATCATCATCGTTTGGCACCGCCACAATGCCGGCCCTATAGTTCGACAAGGCAATAGAGTATGGCAAGTTCATTTGGTTAAGCGTCTCTTCCTTTGTCACCTCAAACAGCATGCCGGAGGTAAAAGAAAAGTAGCCCAACAACAAAGCGCATACTGCTATAACCGGCTTCTTCCCCATGCTATCCCCCTTTCAATATCTCTAACCCCCCACTCGACCCCCACCACCAGTAATGGGGCCAGGAAAAACATCGCAATAAAGTAAAAGCGGCTTGTGCTCACTATGGTAGTAAAGAACGGTAGGAACACGCATAGCCCCAGCAACACGAAACACGAGATAACAAACGCCCCATACTCTGGCTTAAAGTGATATTCCCTGCGCCCCCTTAACATACCGAAGAACCCATAGACAAGCATCGCCTGGGTTGCATACTGTGCCAGTCTAAATATCTTGGCCGACAACGGTACAGACCTCCAATCTAAACCTATCGCAGCCCGCACAAGTGCATCCTGCCGATGAAGATATGTATCACCGACATCCATAGGAGCTGTACGAACTAGATACTTGTCTATCAATATGCTTTCTTCATCCACTTCCGCTTCCTCATCCACTTCTGTAACCACAGGGATAGCAACCTCATTTAAGTCCAAAGACTCATTTCTCTCGGCTACCTTACCCACAGTAGTATAAGAGACTATATTTACAATATTGACACCTACCGCCTTAAAGGTAAGTAACATAGACCCCCCACCTATAAGGCTAAACCACACGACTATAGCTACCAGGCATATAGATAAGGATGCTACGGCATGTCTAGCCCCCATACCGGCCATATCAAACCGCCTACTTATAGGGGTACGCGCAATTAGGAGCAATACGACCACCATGCATATTAAAAGCCCCGCAACGGTACCTGCCACCGTATAGTGGCTTACCACTGTTCCTATAGCCAAAGCACCTATCCCAACCCCCTTCTGCCATGGGCTAAGATTACTAGTCGCAAACCACACTATTAAGGCCAAGCAGGTAAGCGCTACCATCGACTTAACCATACTCATAACCTCCATGCTAAACATCGGTAGCACCATTATGAACAAGCAGGCAAAGTATGCTCGTTTCACTCCAAAAAGGTTACGGTAGGCATACCACAATATCACCGGTGCCGTCGCAAATAAGGCAGGGAAAAGAGCTTTGAATTGCCATGTTATCGGCATTCCCATCTTTGAGAACAATGGCGCTACAAAACCTAGTACCGCCGAGGTATTATTGTTGTTAGCCCAACCCCAATCCCAACCATTAGCCAAGGCCATATTAGCTACAAAGTATTCGGTGTTTATATCGACACCCACTATATACCGCCCAAGCATGCTTGTCTGCCACAACAGGGCCAAGGCAAGCCCATAGATATATATCGGGTAGTGCCGGGGCTGTATTTTCCCAACCGCCACTAAAATGGTAACGGCTATTAAGGCGAGGGGGGGTATAAACATCATCGGCTGGTTAAGGTAAACCGCCCCCAAAGCCGTTGTAACCCCAAGTGATGCCATCGTTAAAATGGCTACTTTCATTCTGTCCCCTTAATAGTTTTCTCTAACTTATCCATCCTATCCTCTAACCCCTTAATACCCTTACTTATATCCTCCATCTTCTTAGCCATAGGATTATCGTGTTGCCAAAACTGGCTATTAAAGAAGCTAAAGAAGCTGGGCAACCCCAACTTATATAGCACCACCATTGTCACGCCAAACAGCGCCACAAGCATCAACATAAAATGAGTAAAAGACAGATACAAACCGTGTTCATACAACCAATCCCTAAACACCGTCTCCCAGGCAGTAGGGGCCAATAAGGCAATATTTACCGCCCATATAACCGGACTAAGCTGAGAGATAAGTTGTATGAACGCACCCCACCCATGGCCTGTTTTCTTCTGCTTTAATATATTCCTTAACCGTAAAACCATATCAAGCACCTCTCCTCTTAAATACCATAAGTCCGTCCTGACAATGTATAGGAGGGAATCCTCTCACATGCCCTACTTCAAGCGGGCTTAAATTAACACAAAGGTTATATTTATGGCATAGCATATTATTGATTCTATCATTATATTCAGGCTTATGCGTACTTATCATAAAGTAATCTATCATCCCAGCATCTATACTCTTGACACAACCCTCTACCACCTCGCACTCAGCATACTGGACATCCATCTGTACAATATCCACATGCTTTAGCCCATACTTAGAGACTAGGCTATCGATTGTGTACATTGGCACCTTCAGGGCTTTGCCAAAAAGCAGGTTATAAAACCCCAACAGTATGCTTTTCTCCCGCCAGTGCATAAAACTTACTCGTTGCCCATAATGAGTACCTGGGGATGTATCGGTGTTAAACCTACATGTCCCACACTTGTTAAACACAGCACCATGTACAACATCCCCGTTTACCCCCAAGCTATTAAAGTGCTCCTGTGTCCACCGACAATGCACCGGCTCCGCCTCCACAGCTAGACAATAACACGCCTTCGGCACCATAGGTATCACCCTATTTTTAATCGCACCGTCTAGGGCAACACACCACTCCCCCCATCCGGCCCCCGGCTCTATAAGCACCACCTTATCACGCCTTATATCGGACAAGATGCTTAGAAAGCAATCTATCTCAAATTCCTGCTCCCCTATTTCACCAGCGCCAGCCTCGGCATAAAGTACACTACTATCGGCTTCAGCGGCCTTTACCCTTGACCATACATCACTCTTCCTCCAATTACCATTCCATAATGGCACCCACCCATCCCCATCTGGTGGCTGTGTCTTAGGCATCTTTATATCAAAGTGTTTTATCACCATCTGCGACTTATCTCTCTCACGCGCCACTTATAGCCATGCCCCCTATATAACCTGCTAGTTATTTCTTCCAGACGATAGCTCGTGCCAACTTTCGAATGCTTGCGCCAATGTGCCAACTGCTTTAAGGCCTCAGGTTTTGACTTAAAACGCTCGATATTTGCCGTGAATGTCCTGCTAACTTGTGGCATTATTCCACCCCCCTTAATAGTTCTTTATAAACCACTATGCACTTCTCCGCCCACTTATCCTCCGAATAGTCGGCAAGGAACCTCTCGCAGCCCCCCATAAGCATTGCCACCTTTTCCCTGGGTAACGCCATATACTCCCTTAATGCCGCTGCCATCGACATCGCATTCTCCGCCTCAAAAAGCATGCCCAAATCATACTCCAACACATCCTCCCCAAGCCTATTAGCATCACTTGATATCACCGGTAGCCGATACTTAGCCGACTCCCATATCATACTTGATGTGCTGGCAAAAGCCTTAGTGTACGACAACACCATAGCATCGGCAGCCCCGAAAAGGTAAGGCTTCTCATCCTCTCTTATATACCGACTTATTACCATTGCCCTGTTGGACAACCCATACTCCTCAGCTAAATCTATAGGGTTAGACCCAAGACTAAATGTATGCTTCCCCCCATGGAGTAAAAACACGCCTTCCACACTGGCTACCGCCTTAAAAATGCTCACCATATCCTTCCCCGAATGAGGGGCGCCAAATGACAGCAACACAAAAGCATCCAACGGGATGCCCAACTCCTTACGAGATTCCACCTTATCAGGCTTAAACCCGTCAGAACTTATCCCCCAAGGAACACATACCACCCTATCACTAAATACGCCATCCATATATTGACGATATCCCTCTGCGGCTACATCATTTTGTGGCATCAAAATAAATCTATTTCTCCCCATGCTCCACCGGTAAAGCCACCGCCATAACCTAGCACTATTCACCGCCTTTAATGCCATCGTATATAGCCAAACATAGGGTCTCTCCCTCATATCACCCGCCACTAACACAGGCTTAAAGACTATGGCAGCTGTCACGGATATGGCCCACCGTAAACCCCGATGCCTCAAGCTGGCAAGATGCGACAAGAATAGGAAAGGCTCCCCATCACGCAAATGGATAATATCATAGCCATCCTTCTTCGACATACGAACCGCCTTGAGTAGCGTTATAAAAGTCTCTACCATCATTAGACCCCACCGAGATAGAGGCCTTTCCCTTATTACCCACAACAACCTATGGATAATTCTGTGCTTGCCCGAAGGCAACACCTCCGCATGCTTCACTCTCGGCTGAGTACCATTTATAATTCCGCAAAAAGTTAGAAGGGTAGCATCAACCCCAGCTTGCTCAAGTATCGCCGGCTCCACCGTGGCCACATGGGGATGATGCCCTGAATAATGAGCAAAAGGGCAGACATATAGCACCCTTAACTTCTTTTTACTCATATCTCATCAACCATTATATGGAACCATAAAGACCCGTCTTTATGCCTTTTCCTATCGACTTTAGGATTACCCATGGTAATACCGGAAAAAGTCCCTGCATAAACTAACTTATCCCGCATGAGTATTTTCTCAGCTTTTTCCTTAGACTTTACAGGGTGTTTCCAAGTGATTCTCTTTTTATTCATTATGTACCCCCAAAGCGTAATATTTTACACCCGCATCCACAAACTTCTTCCTATCCCAAAACCGCCAGCAGTCCAGTACCACCGGTATAGCCATAACATCCTTTAATCCTGAAGGCTGAACCTTCTTGAACTGTGACCATGGTGTTGCTAATATACAAAGCCCCACACCCCGCAAGCAATCATAAATCGAGTTGCAATACCGAACCATACCACCCAACTCTCTCTCGGCATTCTCTATCCCCTGGGGGTCGTAGACACTTACACTATAGCCGTGCTTTGCCAACCGCCTCGCTATATCCAATGACATTGAATCCTCAACTATGCTAGTATTAGGCTTATAGGTAAGCCCCAATACGGCAACACTACCATTACGCAACAAACTTTCCGCTTTATTGGCAACCCATTCACCATGCATACGGTTAAATAAGTCCGTCCCCTGTTGCAAAGGAGTGCGCACTCCAAACTTCCTAGCCATAGCAATAAACGCTTTATTGTCGCGCCCTAGACAAGTACCACCATACCCCAACGCCCCCTTTAACAGCTTTGGCCCTATTCTTCTATCACTCCCAAGGAAGGAAGCCACTATGTCAGCGTCCCCAGTTGGCATAGCATCACACACCTGCTCAATGGAGTTGCCCAAGCTAATTTTCAATGTCAGTGACACATTAAGTGCTATCTTGGCAAACTCAGCATTCCATAAAGACATCCTATGCATTGCCGGTTTATTCTTCGTTGCCTGCTGGTGAAACTCCTCCAACATCATACCAGCCCCTTCATCACTTTGCCCTATTAGCATAGCATCAGGCTCCGCCATATCCCTTAACACTGAGCCGAGAGCTATGAATTCAGGGTTATAGCAAAGCCCAAACGCTTCCCTACACTTCTTGCCCGACAATTCCTCAAGCATCGGCTTTACCAAACCCTCACAGGTACCGGGCATAACCGTGCTAGTAACTACAACAAGGTGGTAATCATCTTTGCCGCGTAATACCTCAGCAATCTCAGCCACGGCAGAGGAGACATACTCATTGCTAAACTTCCCTGACTTTTCGCTGGGTGTTGGCACTATGATAAAGCTAATGTCCGAATCCTTCACCGCATGGGTATAATCTTGCGTAAACTCTACCCTGTTACGCACTTGCTTTAACAACTGCTCCAACCCAGTCTCCTTAACAGGGCAATGTCCACTATTTAACTCGGCTATCAATTTATCATTACAATCCAACCCGATAACATCGTGCCCCCGGCTGGCATAGTACGCAACCATAGACAACCCGAGCTTACCGGTTCCAATTACTGAAAGCCTCATCATATTACCACTCCCTTTAATATAGTGGGTACCCCTTCCTCCTGGCATACCACTGCCAATAAGCTATCACAGATAGCCAAAACGGCAATGATAGGAAAAAAACTATTACCCACCCTATTTCCTTCGCCTTATCCCAAACAACCTTTTTTCTCATCAGATATTCTCCAATTCGCCATAATGCTTTTCAGCCCACTTATACACGAGGGGAAGCCCCTCCTCAAGACTTACCCCCGGCTCCCAATTAAGCACCTTACGCACCAAAGTTAAATCAGCGTTGCGCCCTCTAACACCCTGCGGCTTGGACAAATCGTGTGTCGGCTTTATACCCTTGCCGCTTATACCAATAATTAAGGAGGCAAGGTCGTCCACCGATATAAGTCTATCACTACCTATGTTAATCGGCGCTCCGAAGTCAGTCCCCATAAGACGCAATACCGCATCAATACAATCATCTATATATAGGTATGACCGGGTGGCCTTGCCATCGCCCCATAACTCAAATGGCGGGTTAGGATGTTTAATAGCCTTCATTATCAAATGGCATGGGGCCTTGCCCTTCTGTTTATCAAAGGCAGTGTAAACGGTACCGTAAACATTATGGAACCGCGCCATCTTGATATCCATCCCGTAATCTTTTTGGTGTGCTTCTGCGAGTTTCTCGCTAAACAACTTTTCCCATCCATAAAACTGGTCGGGGTCAGCCGGGTAAGCATCACTCTCCTTCAACGGCACCACAGCTACATCCAACTGCTTATAATTGGGATAAATACAAGCACTACTCGAATAGAAGTAGTTGTCAACGCCGAGCATCATCGCTGCCTCTAACATATTAAGATTTAGCCGCGCACTATCACGCATAATATCAGCACCTATTGCCGTTATATAGCCTATTCCACCCATGTTAGCCGAGAATTGGAATACACAAGATTTACCTATCATGGCATTGATACATTTAACATAATCCCTCAAATCAACTTTTAGGAATTCAATATCATTCAATATCTCCGCGATATTTTTAACTGACCCACTTGATAAATCATCGGCCACAGTTACTATAGCCCCACGCCTTAATAAATCCCTGGCCATATGCGAACCTATCATTCCAGCACCGCCGGCAACCAATACTTTTAAGCCACGCCAATTACTAATCATAAACAAACCCCTTTACTTTTTTGTAGCCCTGATAGCCAAATGCCAACCCAGTTCGTATTTATTATCGACACCCAACTTAACCTTCCTCACCCCATCGGTATCTATAACATTGTACAGCACCGCTATCTCAATATCCGTGAACCGCCGTGACAACAACTCCTCCGCCTGTTTCTTGGTATAGGTTCTAGTGTACGGGCAACCCTCTATCCTTTCGGAATAATACTCCGCCAATTCCTGCGGAGTTCTATCCGTCAATCCCAAATCCCTCACACCATGGCGATAAATTATACTATACGCATACAGGAGACTATCCGTATTATATAGCATCCCCAAGAATGTACCGCCGGGCTTTAGTACCCTAACTATCTCGCCCAACGCCCTATCGGCATCGGGTATATGATGCAGGACGCCAAACGAGTAGACACAATCAAAACTTGCTGGGGAAAACGGCAACCCAAGAGCAGATGCTTTGTGCACCTTAATAGGAAAACTCGCCTCCTCTGCCAATGCCTTTGTGACTTCAACCGCATTTTCAGTAAGGTCGATGGCGGTAACAACGGCACCGTTCCTAGCAAACTCCATAGCGTCTATGCCACTACCACACCCAGCATCAAGGACTGATTTGCCGTACCACTCCTCAAACCTATAAAAATCGTGCATATAGTTCTGAAGGTCGTAACGAAACTTACGCTTCTTCTCATATGCCCATTTCTCGCGGCCAAAGACCATAGGAGTTGCCTTATTCCAATACTCCTCGATTGTCGGCTTGTGTACTACAACAGGATTAACCATTTATTTTCAGCTCCTTCCTGCTACATAATAAGTTTACGCTATAATCGTTTTCCGCACACCGCTTCATAGCATCATCGTATATCCCTGGGGCTATCTCCTCACGAAACTCATCCAATATCTTTATATGCTTAAAACCCATATCCTCTAACATCACCCAAATCTCCTGTGGGTTATGACCCGCAACTCGCAGCCCCGCCGGCCAAAACTCCACAACCACAATCAAATTGTCATTCCTCTGTATCAATTTTGAAGCACCTTGTAACACAGCAAACTCATTGCCCTCGGTATCAATCTTTAGCAGGTCAACATTCATATCCCTCACTATATCGTCTAAGCATGCCAGGGAAACCACGACATCACTTTTCTTCTTCGTATGGCTTGGTAACAAACTATGCTCACCCCATTCAACGGCTGACAGATACATTGGAGCAAAACCACACCGGTCACTCATTGCCTTATGAAACATCCTAACATTCTTAATATCATTTGCCTTGATATTGTCTACCAATTCATTATAATTCCTCGGCTCAGGCTCAATAGCCAACACCCTACCCTCCTTCCCAACAAGCGATGCCGCTAACAAGGTAAAGTAGCCCACATTAGCGCCAACATCTACCACCATCATTTTCTCTTTTATCAATGACTTAAATACCTTAGTTGACATAGGCTCATACACCCCGTCAACCATCAAGTTCACCGACAACGCCCCCAGCTCCGGCCTTATAGACAAGCTATACCCACCCACATCCACCTTCCACATATGCTCCGGTACCACTAACCCCGCAACCATAATATAAACCTGCTTCATAAATGGGATTTTACCCAAACCCTTACCGACTAATTTGCGTGCTATTGACCTAAACAAAGAGAATGCAATATGCCATACAGTTTGCTTTAACTCCAGCTTCAGCCTCCACTTCAACAAAGCCGCTATTACCTGCAAGCCGTGCTGTAATGGGCCTAGTGTTGAGTTCTGCCTATAATCCCTATGGTAAATACACCTAATGGGAACCTCGGCTATCCTGTGGTGTCTGACACGGGCTTTTATTAGCATCTCCACACTAAAGCCGAAATCCGCATCCTCGAGGCTAATATCACCCAAAACCTTACGACTATGTGCCCGGTAGCAAGATTGAGCATCAGAAACCTTAACGGTGGCACCAACATTATAAAGCCACCTTATTATTCTGTTACCCCACATCCTGTGCCCCTTTGCACTATTACCACCCATAAACCGTGAACCAATAACTAGGTCAGCTTTGCCGTCTAGGATAGGTTTTATTACCTTTGGCAATTCATCAGGGTCGTGTTGGCCATCGCCATCAAGTGTCACGACCACACCAGCATCCAAACAATTCAAAAACCCAAATCCTCGTGATGTCGCGACACCCGCCCCTTTAGCATCAACCCTGAGAACAATAGCGCCGGCATTACCAGCCACAACCCCTGTGTTATCTAACGAACAGTTATCCACAACAATAACTTCGTCTACCTGTTTCAGTACACGGGCAACTATGCCCCCTATAGTACCCTCCTCGTCCCTACAAGGTATTATTGCAACTACCTTCATCCCATTATCTCTTTCCTTAATTTCGAGGAGGAATTTAGCAAACCGCCAACACCACAGGCTTTTAGCAACAACCCTAACTGTTTATTGTTGGGCTTTAGTTCGTAACGATATGATTGATTCACTTTCACTTAATTCCCATCTTTTTTGTAGCACAAATTGAAGGCAACATCATTTGAATAGAAGCCTCCGCATCAATCCCTCTTATGTCTGCAATGGAAAGTATTAAAGCATGCCCTATAGCCAAGTGTGCACATTGGACTCGTGACGAAGATGGCCCCTCTGGCTTGGCCTCACTTTTTATCACCACATCGGCAGTATGCCCAAGTGGGGTATCCTTGTTCTCTGTTATGGCAATAGTAAAATTCCGCCTAGCCTTTGCTATTTCCAAGAACCTATATACAAAACCGGTACCCCCGCTTGCCGATATCGCCACACACACATCGCGAGGATTTATCACATTAGTAAAGTAACCCGCTAATGCCTCCTCATCCTCAAATGCCCCCTTGGCAAAACTAATTGGTTGTGCCACCGCAAAATTGTTTGTACAGACAAAGCACGGTATCCCCGTCTCCTGTGCCTGCCCCGCCATCTCCATCGCCACTAGTGCACTTGCCCCCGCACCACAGAAAATAACCTTACCGCCCTGCTCAACCCTATTTATTATTGCGCGCACCGCCAACTTTAGCCCCGGCAATGCTGATTCAATAGACGCCACTACTGCCTGTGCATCATCAGCCATACACTTCCTCAGCCGGCTTGCTACATCTGAACAACCACTAAGGTCAACTGACACCATAAGAGGTTTGCTTATATCAATTACCTGCCCCACTGTATCCACCAACACCCTGCCGCCATACTTATGGGCAGTAAACTCCAATGTAGTCCCCGGTATATCACCCACAGGGTTATCCTCTCCTGTCAATGCATTTATAAGACTAGTTTTGCCTGAGTTAAATATTCCAAACACACCTATATGTATCCCTGGTCGCCAATCCGATAGCCTTTGCTTTATCTCCTGAAGCCCACGCTCCGTAGCCATTGACGCAGGTATTACCTCCCCACCTAACTTCAGAGTTATCGGCCTAATATCCGCCCTATTAACCTTGTCGCATTTGTTTAAGACCGTAAAGTGCGACATCCCCTTTATGGCACTATAAAACACGGCCAGGGTGGCATACTGGGGGTCAGAGGCATTGACCACAAGTATGGCCGCCTCAATATCCCTTAACTGCGGAACTAGCTTCTTTGATACCCTACTTATTCCCATATGGCACCATAAAATACGGACAAGGTAGCATATTGAGAGTCGAAGGCATTCAATTGACGCTCAAACATATCAAACCGAGCCACAAATCTCATCGATTTACTCCCAAAGTAGAATCGTGCTTGCTTCCTGCTTCACCGTCGCCTGCCCGCTCACACGCGGGGCTTCTAGCAACTCCACAGGCGTGAATTCCCGAGGCTCTCTCGGTATCTAATATCGCAATTCCAGCTTGGCGTATGTTCTTGGCAGCGTTCTCATCGCGGTCGTGTGCTGCCCCACAAACCATGCAAACCCACCGCCGGTCACTTAATGTTATGCCCCCATTTACAGCACCACATTCTGAGCAGGTCTTACTTGACGGGGCAAACCTATCAATAACCACTAGCCTTGAGCCATACCACTTTGTCTTGTACTCTAACATCCGCCTAAATTCGCCCCAACCAGCATCGGCTATCGACCTCGCTAAATGCCGGTTGCGTACCATCCCCGCCACATATAAATCCTCTATTACTACCACCGACTTGTCTTTTGCCAGTGATGAGGTTAGTTTGTGTAAGTAATCTTTCCTCCGATTTCGTATCTTCCTGTGCAATCGAGCCGAGCATAGGGTGGACTTTCGCCTGTTGTTGGAACCCTTTTGCTTACATGAGTGTTGCCGTGCTAGGCGCTGTAACCGCTTGAGGGCTTTGGCTAACGGTTTAGCCGGGCTAACCCGCTCCGTATTTGCCCCGTCATGTATCACAGCAAAGCTGTTTAACCCCAAATCTACACCGACTATACCCCCACCGTTGGGCTCAGGCTCAAGCCGTTCCCTCTCAACACACAGAGAGACATACCACCTGTCCGCCTCTCGGCTAACCGTAGCCGAGAGTATCCGCCCTTTGAATTTCGATGTGCCTTCCTTTAGTCTCATAATACCAAGGCGAGGGAGTTTAACACCTTTGTTGTATAAATGAATATGCCCCCGCAGGTAGAAGCTATCATGTATGCCCTTTTTCTTGAACCGGGGGAACCCCGCCTGATTACCATTCTTCCGTCCTCTCCTAAAGTTCTTGAATGCCACTTCTAGGTCACGCAATGCACCCCATGGTGCACAGTTGCTTACCTCGTACATCCATGGATAATCTGTCTTTTTGAGGACTACCAAGCGTTTATGCTGGGCATACCCCCAGGTGAACCTATCCCTACCCTCGTTCTGCTCAAACAACCTTATCCTCTCAGCCAAGCCCCAGTTCCAAGCAAACCGGGCCACGCCACAGGTTTTTACCAATAACCCTACCTGTTTATTGTTTGGCTTTAGTTCGTACCGGTATGCTTGGTTGATTTTCATTAAATTCAAAATCCCTCTTTGCTGAGTATACCTTCAATATCACTAATAATGTGAGCCTTCGTTGCGGCCATAGAATTACATAACTCAATAAATTGCATTGCGTTATTAACACTGACAATTATTTGCGGGAGCTGGACTGTATCTACTTGTTTTTCACCGCAACAAGAGCAAGTTATATAAGAATCTATAATTTGGTCGTCAGTTAAAGAATCAACTAATTCCCGACTGACCTCCCCATAATTGTATTGTCTTCCCCTTAATTCACTTGCCAGTCGTTCTTTTAACATTGTCTTATCACCTCGATTCTTTCTTAAAACTACCAGCAACCTCGACCGCCAACTCTTCTACATCTGCCCTAAGTACGCCCAGTTGACGCTCAAACATTTCGAATGCCCTTTTATCTTTATCCGCAAACTCCATAATCGCTTCGGCGGTAACAGGCTTTTGCTCCTTGATTAACCTCTTGGCTTGCTTCTTAAAGGTTCTTCTCACCTGCTTTAGCACCAACCTTATTACTTGACGATTACCCATTAACCCGGCACTTGCTATCAAACTCTCGGCTACATCTGTTAAATCGGCACTTGCCATCTTTCCTATCATCCGCCGAGCTTTACCTATATTAGCCACAGCACCAAACATCTGCTTTGCCTTACCAGTATTCTGTAATTTCCCAAGGCTACCCATTACCCCTTACCTCCTAAAATCAACGCTACTTTTTTACTCTTCTCAATTCTATACTTAGGATAATGACACCCAGTTCCCTTGAACTCATAACGAACCATATCATCTCTTCCTATCATTCTACAAGTATATGTACCATCTGTATTTTTCTGTAAATCCGGGCATCTCCCATTATTCTTCTCCGTAATTCCATATCGTATTTGCGCAAAAAAAGCAGGGTATTGCCTTGCAACATCCACCGCACCTAATACACTCTGTCACCACCACTTACCCCCTAACATAGTATTAAACCAAAAATCATCTCTATCTATTATCACTACTTCTCTCTTCAAGGGAAGCATTACAAGGCTATCACCATATAAGCATCGCAACAGGCTAGAATCAAAAACCCATATCTCGCCATATTCATACCGCATATATCCATCTTTCAATATCTGCCAGACCTTCCCTTGTGTTAGCAAAAGTAACTCTTCAATCTCTTCGGCAAACCCTTGTTCTAGATAAGAATCCCATTCGCCACAAAGCACTTGCTCTACTAACCAGTTAGCCCAATTACATTGTGTCATCTCTGGTGAGGATAAAAACTCGGCGTGTTTGGGGAATAAGCCACACATTTCATCACCCCTTACCTCCATAATTTCCTCCTGCACTTCCCACAATTAGGCTTTGATAGCATGTATTACAAACTCCTTGGCCTTAACTTCTTTCCCATTTCCATTACCCTCAATATATTCACCGTCAAAAACATCAATTATATTAAACCCAACTTGGCGTAGCATCCTTTTCGTCACAAGGAGGTACTTTTTATCCTCTTCAAGTATAGCTATGTAAACCACACCACCCTTCTTTAACACCCTGTAAAGCTCACTAATCGGCTTTAGCCCATGTATCCTAGCCCCTATCCCCCACCTACTTATCCCTCTATCAAAATACTCATCCTCATAGGGCAAACAACGAGCATCATAATTTATATACTCAACCAAGGATTTAGGGATAACTACTTTCTTTTTTAATCCCTTGCCGTTTTTAGTAAATAATCCCCTATTTATATCCACTGCCCTAGTTGCACCGAGGGCCGGGCTTGTACCGGCACCTATATCTAAAACCTCGAAACCCTTGGGAAATTCACCCTTAACCCATTCTCTAACTAATTTAGCTGTCCCATTTCCCCCCATCATCCCTGCCCTCCTATAATCTGCCTATTTTGTTTATTAAAATACTTCATTGACCTCAAGTATCTTGTTACATTGACAGCAGACTAAATATTCAAGATAACAAAAGCTCAACTCCTCCCCGATTGCCTGTTGGTGTGCTATCCTTTCCAGTTTAGCATAATCCATTTCGTAACCTGCCGTTCCGAACTTATGGCCATCCTTACCAGGTATTTCAATTAGTTTACCCCTAATCCGATGTTTGCATACCATTGTTTTCTTTTTTGTTTTTCCCATCACCCCTTACCTCCTACCTCCCTTAAAAATATAGTCACTTTTTATCTGCCCCACAGCAATGGTACTTACACCGGCCAGTACCCACCAGTAAGGGGCAAGTTGTGTCCACATAAAGTGGTCCCAAACCGCCAATGCCAACACCGCCGACCACGCATACTTCCACCTCGTCTTCCACACACCCATAATAGCAATAAACAGCCAAGCCACCCCTGCCGCCGGCCCTATTTGGTCCACAATTATTAGAGGCACATTATGCACCGTTTCCTCTGTGTACACCGTCAACTCGTAGCCATGCCCCAACGGCACCACATCACGCACTGTCCGCACATAGTCACCCCACCGCCCCACAGTAAGAGTATAAAGGTCTAAGGGTGGGCTATTTAGCTCGGGAACTACCTCCCCGACTTTTACACCGGTACCCACCTCATCCTCTATTCTATAAGGTGGCGAGTCTAATACGGTGTCTTCCTCAAGATTAGGCAATGGCACTGGGCTTACCTCAATATAACCCTCTTCCTCAAGGGCTGATGTGTCAACCCCAACCGCTACCGCCTGTGTCTGATATCCTGAATAGTAATCCTTTAATATGCCCAACTTGTCAAGCGTTGGGCCATAAAGTGCCCCCGTAATGCCCAAGGGCGTACATATCGCAATCGTAATCCCTAAAGCTAAAGCAGGGGCAACCATACGCTTTGACCAATCTCGCCGTGCCAGCAATATAATACCCAGCACCGCCATAACAAACAGCATCTCGGCGGCCCCGGTAAAGTAGAGTGCCGGCAAGACAATGGCAAGCATAATCCACCGCCTCTTCCATATCGCCACTACAGAGCAAAACACCAGCACACCGGTAGCTATGTCGTAATTGGCTGTCTCAATGAAATTGGGGGGGCTAGTTATAATCCCTCCCGCCGGCACCCCCGGCATGGCAACCCCGTAGCCTATAACACTTACCGCTTCCATTATTACAAAAGGAATAAACGGCAAAAATACATCCCTGCCCAACTCCCTTGCCGCTATGTAAACACCGAACATACTTCCTAAAAATAATAGCCCCGCCACCTCCTGCATATTCTGATAAACCACAACGCGCCCCACCATAGCACCTACTATCACCAGCATGGGTATCCAAAAGTATTTGGGACCAAGGTTGGGTTTCTTCTTCATGCTGGTAAAAAGCATCGCAAGGCAAATCATCACAATGCCAAATCCTACCTGTGGCAAAAAGGCATAAGTAAGCCCCGGTTGCATACGGTTATGAACAGCAAAAAGGCATAGCCCTATACCTATACCCCAGGCTAAAAGCCGGCGGTCATAGACCCACTTCCCACCTTCACGGTAAAGCAACTTACTCATGGCATTACTATTATTGTATGTGCCTTCAATTTTCTCGCATATTTCTTGGCTTTGGCTAATGCCGCCCCGAAGTTGCCAGTGTAACTCATATCCTCGCCCCCCGGCTTAAACTTAAATATCCAACGCCCATAACCACGAGGGTTCTTCGTCCATGAATTAAAGAACTTACTTCTATCAACACTAGCTGGCATTTAGCACCACCTTAATTAAATCTGACCCTTTTCTTCAAACTTACGCAATGCTTTATCGCTAAACTTGCCACCCTTCGCCTTTCTTCTCCGCCTACCTCTTCTCCCGCCCATAGACTCACGCATATCAGCCCGTGCTTGTTGTTGTGCCGCATTCTGGCGCTTTTGCAATGCTAAATCCGCAGCATCCTCCTCATCAAACTCATCGGGTTCATCATCTTCAAAAGTAGACGACACTTTGGTTAAATCGTCCTCTCCCTTCCGCTGACGGATAAACATGACTTCAACAATACTTGCTATCCCCATAAACATCGAAAAGAAGAATATTCCATAATTCAGGTCCCATTCACTAGCCGACATCTGATAGTTATAGAACCCATAAAAGAACCATAGCCCAGCAGCAGCAAAGGCAAGCACCTGTTTCTTAAAATAATATGCTGCGATTGTCAGCCCCAAAGCCAATATCCCCAACACTAGCATCTGTATCATTGTCCCTCCAATCCTACCTTGGGCATAATCCGAAGAATAGCCATAATCATTCCAAGACCACGCCCGATAGTAGTAAGCAAAACTCTCAGTGTCAACCGAAGCATCGCTAACAGTTATACCCGCCCCCTCATATATCTCAACCCCCTCAGTAGGTGAGACAGGATAACCCTCAGTTCCCCTCCTTACCACTGTGTATGTCGCCCCTACGCCCTTTGTCCACGCTATATCCACCTGCGATGGACTTGCCATAGTCAAGGTAAAGTTTGTAGGAGCAAGAGGACCGAACCCTATCAGGATAACCAGCATAGAGTCGGATACACCTTCCCTCGCCACATATTGAACGGATTCGAGCATGTCCACCCTACCCACAACCTTATAGGAGCCTATCGACGTAGGAAGAACAGCAATCGCCATTCTCATGGGCATCGCAAACAGAAACAGAGCCACTATGCCCGTAATAATCAAAGCCCGGTACCATCTACTTATCATTCGCTTCCATCCCGTTAACTACCCCTCACTACGCAAGAGGGCTTCTCGGTGAGAATGTTAAACTTTAGTTATAGTCAAACTCAAACCCAATGATTCTCAAGTCAGCTATATCCGACAGGAAATCAATAGCCACATAGTCACCACCAACCAATCCTGCTAACTGCCCGGATATATCTACCTCGGTTATTTGGTCAGCCGTGACAGCTAGGGTTTGGTCTACTGCTGACCTATCATCGTTATTGAATGCTTCCCCTACTGCTGAAACGCTTACATTTATATCCCACTGTATAGTTTCAGTAGCATCAGGAATCATAACTACTTTTGCGTTAACCAAAGATTCAAAACTCTCTGACACTTGGAAAATAAAATGCGTATCCTGAACAGCATTTATCGAAACGACATCCCAGTTCCCCACCTGGCCTGTAGGGTCTTCAAAAGGCACAAAGAACTCGTGCTTTATAGCTGTAGCACCAGTAATAATAGCATGGTCAACCCCAGTATCATCAGTGAAGTAAAGTTTATTAGGGGTATCATCTTTAACCCAGACTTGACCTTCGCCAGCAACATCAGCTCCAGCAGCAGCTCGTTCAACCATAGCCAATGGATAGTATGCCATTGCTTTAAGTGTAGTCGCATCTATCCCCCCCGCACCATCACCAGTGCCAAAGACACCAAGCACGCTACTACCACCCATTTGAATTTCTATTATGTGGTCAGCTGAGCCAGCGTCAATGACGCTGTTTATAGTAAAGTTAGCTATGTTTTTTCTAATATTGATACCCTGGATGATATTGAGATACCGCCAAGAATGGGCAGTTACACCTAAATCTGTAGTAGCATTAGTGGGTATTAGACCGTGGGTGAGTGCGAATCTATTCTCTGACTCATCCCAAAAAAGTCTTGGTGTCCCAGTAACTCCTACTGTTATCAAGTCAGCATCAATATCGGAGCCAGGATTTACATCTATGCCGTTGGCGGTTGAAATGATAACATCTGAATCAAAATAGGCTACACCATCAACCTCCATCTCCCCTGTAACCATGAGGTCGTCCTCGGCATTCAGTCCATGCCCTGTAATGCCAGCATCACCCACACGCAGGTAAGCACCTGTGCCGTATATAGACGGAACATCTTCCCCATTTGTCCCAAATGTGATATAGTCGTCGGTATCAGCCGACGGCCTGAGCGTCACCACTGTATCAGTATATCGTGTAAAATATACTGCGCCTATCAACACATCCTCTACCAAGTAATTTGATGCTCCCGCAACATTTACGCCACCAGCGTCAGTGGTAAAGTTCCTAAATGTCCATCCGGACTGCCCGCCAGCAGAGAATATCGCCGTTACACCATCGTTGCTGAACGAAGTTGACGGGCCAAGACCCTCAATGGTTACACTATCTATAACCCTTGCTACCGTAGCACTCAAAGAGTAGTTCCCGGCTAGTACAATAATCTTTCCACCCTGTGTCGGCAAATCATCCAATGCCAACTGAAGCTGGATATCATCGTCTGTCCCGTCACATATATAGTCCGCATCGGCAGCAGCATTCACTTCGTTCCCCACTGTAATGGTAAATGTATCCTTGCCAACCGTTACAGGAGCAACAAACCCAACATCCGCCATTGGTAAAAAGAAATAAGCTAATAAAGCAGCAGCAACGCCAATCACTACAGCCTTACCCGACTTCTTTTTCCCCCAACTATTAATCCTTACCCACCTCATAGTTCACCTCCGTAATTGATATTGATATTATCCTTCCTCTCCACCCCTCATCACTTTAACCTGGTTGCTCTTAACCAGTTTTTCAACATGCTTGGCAACCCGCCGCGCATCCATCCCCGTCTTTATGCCTATATCCTCTATACTGGATGCTCCATGCTCATCTAAATAGCTTATTATGGCATAGTTTGGACTAGCCACCTCAAATTCCTCGACCTTCCTCTTTCCAATCTCAGTCAAGCCTACTGTAGTGTACCTCGACAATGGTTTCTTTCTTATTTTATCTAACAGACTCATCTTGAACCTCCTTTTACCATGTGGGTTTGCCCACTTTTGGCATTTTGCTTGACATTACCTTCACTGCGGACTTGCTCCTGTAAAGGTCATAATATCGCTTACCTCCAAGCACATCCCTTGGTTTGGCCCCATCTATCTCAAATTTCTTTGGCTTACCCCTTACCATATGAACACCCCTTTTCCCAATAACCCTACGGGTATATACCTTTGCCAACACAGTATCGGGTCTAGTAAGCATCCAGGAACAAGCCACATGGTAGTTTAAGTAAGGGATACAAGTGTACTCGTCCAGCTCATCCATCTTGGGGGCAATAATCACTATTAGCAAATCAAGATGCCCCCACAACTTTATCAAGCCGGCAAGCAGTATCCCCAGCGGATTATGAGGCCGACGCTTGAGGAAATATCTCCAACCCTCATCCAACACCAGGACCGCATCCTTAAACATCCCCTCCCCTTTATCGTCCATCCATATATTAGACATATTGGTAATTTTCTGTAGAAGTTCCTTGTTCTGAACCGAGATTTCTTTAGGCATTTCACCGGTAGCCATCTTCCCCATCTTTTCAAGCTCATTAAGAAACACAGCCTCGTTGAAAAACTGGTATGGCTCCCTATTGCCTTTTGTATCATCAAACAATTTGCGGGGACGAAAATCCATAATGACTCGTTTGCCAAAGTAGCGGCGTAGCTTCCACGCCAATGTAGTAGCATACAGCCCTTTTCCTTGCCTCGGCATACCAGTAACCAACATCACACCCCTAGTGTAAGATGATATCTGCTGTGCAGCATTTACCTCGACATCAGACACATCCGGCATTAAGTTAATACCAAAGAACTCACCTTCATCCGGAGTTTCGTCGTATTTCTCAAAACAAGGCAATGCCAAGCCATCCAAGCCATCCAATTTCGCTCCCGTAACCATTATTACTCCATTTCCTCCCCACCACCTTCCGCTTCTTCCTCCTCAGTATTTAACTGCGCCTCCGCTAACATCCGTGCACTATTCAAATGCACCCCCCCAACACTCCGCTGATGCCTATAAAACGATTCACGGAACAATGTTGGCAATGACTTTACCCTCTTGGGGTTAATAACAGTCACAACATCCAACGCCTCCATCATGGAAAACAGCAATGCATGGCGCTTCGGCAACACCGTCATCTGGGACATAAGAGTCGTAGGTGTATTAAAGGTAAGGTTTACCAACCTTAGAGCAGCAGCATCATGCCCCATAAGCTCCCGCAAGCGTTCAGTGGCATCCTCATCGCTTAATATCTCCGCTATTGTCATTTTTTCGATGCTTTTTTTCGTCTCAGCCATAATAGTACCCCCTTATCCTATTCCCAATGCCTGTTTTATGGCGTCTAAAGATGCCTGCACCTGCCACGCCATGTAAGCACTGGTCGCACTGGCCACAATCGCCACAACAAGAAGGATATAAATTAGTGTCGGGTTTAGTACCTTGGACATGGCACGTTGCATCTGTTCCATCCGGGCACTCACCAGAACAGCAAGTTCGGTGAACTTCTCCTCAATCATATTACGGATAACTTTGCCCGTTACTACCGGTTCTTTCAACCTTTTGGTCTGTGGTTCAGGGTCGCCCTCAATAAAATGGAACTTCCTTACCTGCGTACCAAGAGCCCTTAGTAAACCCGATGTGGGCCACCATGCGTTCCAGCCCGCATCACGCCTAAGAAAATACACCGTGGAGGAACTGCCTTCGGTATCTTTTATATCAACCGTCTTCCCTTTGTAATTATAGAGCCCCTCGTCGACATAGTTGTTTACCCGCAAAAGCTCAACTAGTATTTTGCCTTTGACAGCTTTGCGGAATTCCCTGCGCTTCATCTCCATCCAGATAAAGAACCCCACAACCGCACCGGTACAAAGTAGCCCCACCGCCAACCACTGCATAGTACTCCAGTTCACAAAATCCACAGCTTAACCTCCTTTTGGTTATTACACTGCATTTTTATTTTATCGAAGCGGGCTCGAGCTTGCTACCCAATACCAAGCCGATATTTTTGTTTCCGGCTTTGCTGGCCGGGGGTTGACACCCGCAACCATAACTATCTTATTTTTTGGTTGCACCCACCTCTGTTTTATAAAACTGATGGGCGACGCTTTAAGGGATAATCGGTACGCCTCACTATCCATTCACGCCCTATTTTGGTAACACGCGCACCATAGCCAGCCTTTCTAGATTCCTTGGCCTTTTTCAAAGCAGCACGCTTCGTCGAGAATGTCATCATAACCCCATATCTAGGCCCCATAAGAAAATACCCCCTTTTGTTTATTATACTACACTATCTCATGTAGGTTAAGGCTTTTCACTACTGAATACCGATATCACTGCCTCTGTGCCGTACCCGCTCAATCGCGTTCTCTATTGTCACACCCTTTTTCCTCGCCTTCCTCGCCTTATACATCTGCGTGGCCGCTGAGAGACTTCTTGTCTTAAACTGTACGCACTTATAATCGTCCCCACCAAAGGTTTCGTAGCCTAACCGGTTTGCACCATCCTCGTCAAGCTCCGGCCCAATAACCACAGTGTGAATCCGTCCTTTCTTCATCACCTTACCCACGACCCACCAATATTGACCATCCTGGGGAACACCTGCCCTCTGCTCCATACTATTCACTCTATCTTCAAACGCTTTGCTGTAATCCTTTTTACTATTATACCCCATACCTCACCTCACAAATAAACGGCTAAACACTCCCCCTAGTGCACCCATGACAGTCAATATCACAGTAATAATAAATCCTGCACTAACACACCACAGAAAGTATCTCAAATATTGCCACCCCGGCTCCTTCAAAAAGTTAAAGTCCCAAGTCACCAACCGGGGCATCGTAGTGGTAACAAACTTTATGACGAAAATAGGAAGGGATAAAGCCCCCATTGTCGTCCCCGTGGCAGCTACATTAAACCCCAATGCCGTGTTCATAACGCTTGCCTGCTCACTGTAAACCATAGTGTTGGCATCATATGCTCGGGCATTGGTATTGTCCCACCCTCTAGTAGCACCGGTAAAGGTAGTGACAGTTTTCCCCATATACCTTATTTCCTCATCACCAATAACCAGTACATCACTACCAAGAAAGCCACGAGTTGTAGACACATTTACAGTAGTAGCCACCTCCGTTAGGTTGCTAGTCAAGCGCGTAGTGACTACACCCCCACCACCCTCCATAATACTAGAGAGTATGGCACCTATGAAAAAGAGGCTCATAAATGTGGCAAGTAACTTATTGATTGTCCTTTACCTCCTACACTTTTCTGGGCATCTTCTGATAGAGGGCATATCCACCTTCTATCACACTCACATAAGCGCCTTGCCCCTTTTTCCTCATAGATATCGCATTGCCATAAGCTGCTAATGACCTTTTATATGTACGAATTAGTTTATAAGTAACACCACGGCGCTTTATTTTTTTCCTTGCTTTAAGATTCCCCTTCATTATTACACTTCCTCCTTTTACAACGCTGGTGTACGCTCCATAACCGCCGCCCCCACGACACCCATTGAGTTTATCAATATAAACCACCATGGAAGAACCCCCATAGCAAAGAATAAACCGGTAATTATCACTGCGGCTACACCAGCCATCCAATAATGGCGAAGGAACTTGTAGGTAACTGCTAATACTATAATGGCCGATATCCCGTAGAACCACCACCACACCATCCATTCAGGTGTATCCCCAATATCAGCTATCATCTCAGCCACCGGCTTTAAGATTGTCCCTTGCCCCATCGTAGCCTCATCAGGGAAAAACATACCGGAGGGAGGGGCTATTTCTCCCACAACCTCAGGGGTTACAAGCTCTTCCCCTGGTACGGTAACACCCACAGGCAACAGGCTTGACATGGCAATGGCCACACCTGAAGGGTTGTTGCCCCATGTGAATATACCGTTCTGAGCAGCACCTTCCCGGTCAGGTAGAGTAGTACCGCTTATTATATCAACGGGCTGGTACCATGCTATGAGCGTCCCTCCAACCGTGTGCTTATAGAACTCCATATATGGCATAACGTTGTTCTGTGTTAACACCCAATCATTAGCATTGTTAGGTACAGAAGCTACTGATGCAGAATCCTTGAGAACATCATCAATATAAATTGCAAGACTAACTTCCTCTTCGCTTCCAAAATCTAGTAAGTTATCCCACAGGGATTCTTTAGTTGCCTTAATCCATTCTGCACTTCTTGCTATGTCAGAGATGCGGACTTCATCCATTAACCCATCATAATAACTAGTAATTATATTCTGAGCAAAACCTAAGTAAAGATTGCCAGTCCAAGCCTTATGACTGCCTGGATTCTGAGTTTGCTCTAGTGCTCCGTCGTGATACCCCTTTAGCACACCAGACTCATAAGTAGTTGTGTTAAAATACCGAAAAGCTCCAAGCGGTGTAGTGGTCAACTGGTAAGTTTGGTAGGCATCGTCAGCCTTTTGCCACCTAACAAATACAAAAGCTGAAGGGTCACCCACATACCATCTCCCACCAGAAGTGCTCCTATAAAATAGCTGATATCCTTGTGCCAAGTCGGGATTTACTAGTATAGATACAGTCAAAGCATCTCCTGCTCCTGCGACGTCAGGGTTTCCATAAAGGTATTCTTCATTCGCAGCAGTGAAATCCTGTGCTTCCCCTATATCTCCTGCAGCCTCAGTAGGTGTATTAGCCGCTTTCTTCGTCCCATCATTATCATTCCCTGTAGAGTCATAGATATGTTCATTGTCCACCCCATCTGCCATATGGTAGACAGCTTTGAAATTAGCATCCCAGACATTCTCGGCAACAGCAGAGTTTGTATCACCGACATAAGCATTGTTATCTCCATGAGTGGAGTCAAAGTAGAAATAGAGGTCTGTATCAACACCACTGGCAACACTAGGAGCTTTAACCCATAGCCACGCTTCCTCGCTGGCATCATCCCATTTCTCTATCTCAACATAACATTCAGTTATGCCATCATCCTCAGTTACCGCTATTTTTAGCCTGCTAGCATCATTCTGAAGTTCATCAAAGATAAAGGAAACATCTTCACTGTTACGCCCCGATGATGTGCTGAGATAAACCAATATAGGAAAATCTGATAACGCCCCGTCTATATCAGTATTATCAATGGTCAGTTTTACTCGCTTGCTCCAACCCCCTAAAGTAGCTGCCCCCGTCTCAAATCCCTGCTCAACCTTGACTGTATGCTCACCACTAGAGACGCCAGTGGCAATTACCTCTACTGCATCACCTAGGAAATCTACCTCATAAAGTTCACCCTTAACAAAAGCTGTAGCTCCTGTCTTGTAGTAACGCACCCTCATCTGTGTTACTTCACCTACAGCAAAGCTCTCTTCATGCCAAGCCGCCTGAATAGGATTACCATCATAAACACTAACCCACGAACTATCTTTCTCCACATCAATCTCAAGTATAGTTATGCTAGTGTGACTTCTATCAGAAATAAAACGGATAGCAGTACAAGAAGGCACAGTGCGTTCAAGATACAAGTAGGATGACCAACTATTGTCACTAACAGTAACTTCTGCATAAGTAGCAATATTATCATCGTAGGCATTAGTTGGATTAGTCCACGCCCCAGTATGTGAAGTAGGACTCAACCACCCCACAACAGCCGAAGTAATGTCAGTATCTCCTGAAATGTAAGTCCTAAAAGCCCCCTGCTTATAGACTAGGTTTTTGTCACTCCCAGCATCAGTATCAACATACCCCTTCTGCTCAATCTCAAAGTTATTGCCCAATTCAAGGGCAGCAGCATCGGACACAGTCACATACCCACCATAACCCGGTATGATATCAAAGCTGGACAATGCCGCGTTATCAGTAGTGAACTGATATGTCTTTGAGCTTGATGCCCCCACTGTGTCGGCGAACATCAACTTATCTTCAGCAAGCATATGAGGATAAGCCGTCGCCCCCACCTCAACCCTTGTGTCAAGCCCTGTGTTAGTTATGTAGCCCTCGGTTTCTAATGTGGCCACATCTAGCCCGTAGCGCATGCCGAGCATATTGTAGCTATTCCCATCAGTTTCAGAAACAACCACATCTGCGGTATAAGAAATGGCAGCTAATACCGGCAAGGTAGCCAATAATACCATAAGGGGGAGGAATATCCCCAACCTCCATAATCGCTTTTTAATCCTCATACTTGCCTCCATAAAATTAGGCGTGAGCACCTCTGTAGAAAAAGATATAGACCACCATACTGCCGGCAAAGAACGCCGCTATAATAGCCACGATAATAGGGATAAACCCGGCATACGCCCCGGCAGGCATCATCCCAAACATAATCAAGGTCGTCGGTTTATAAGAATCAGTGTACTTTCCAACTATAAAGCACATAGCAAACGAAATGACGAACCATACAATGGTAGAAACCCATATACGAGGCACACCAATAGCGGTACCCAAGTTGGTCATATCAAACTTTGTCCCAATTAGGCGCCCCTCAAGTTGTTTAGCATACGACATAGAATGTGCCTCTGCCCCCGTATTGCTAAACATAAAGTCCCAAGCACCCCCACCAAGAAAAGCCCAGTTTACCCCCGCATTACCACTGGTACAGGCTTGGCCAGCCGCATATACACCGGCAGTATCCACCGCCCAATTTACGGACGCCGCCGCACTCCTGACAACTATGGCATAGACCACACCCTGTGTCATAGCATAGTTCGTAGCAAAGGGTATATGTAACCATTCCCCATCAGGAAGGACAGTATATGTTGCAAGTGTACTTCCATCAAAGGTACCGAGGGCAAGGTCAAGCCCTGTAGGTAGCCCTGCCGCAGTCAACCTTATGCTTACTGTTACAATACCGGGAGCGTTTGATTGGCTTAATCTCAACCATACCCCGTTGATGCTATAAGCCGAGGCGGCAGTAAAAGTTTGTGCCCCCCAATCTGTATTGTCTAAGGTGGATACCGCATCATTACCACCAGTATAATACTCACCCACAATCGTCCCACTCCACTGCTCAAACTCCGCCGGCGATACCAATGTGCTGAAAAGGTCAGGGCATATATCACGCAGGTTATCTATAACCTCTTCAAAATAGTACTCCCCTGCCACTGTCAGCTTCAGCACCCCAGTAAAACTTTCAATAAGGTCAACTCCCCATGCGTTCTCTAACTGCATCGCCAAGAGGCGTAAACTAATAGTCATCCTTTCCTCTGTGCCACCTACTGTGCCATCATCAAACCACAATACAAAGGCGCTAGTCTCGGTGCTTGGGGCGGCACCCCCTACCCATGTAAGAGCAGGGTTTCCCTGTAACTTTATGGTGTAACCCGTGACAGGACCCCACCCCATACCCGCAGCAAGAACATCAGCGGCACTAAAGTATATTGATGTAAGCCCTTCTTCGTAGCCTAATGTGCTATAAGGAAATGGGGCCTTCGCTCCTAGTTCAACGGCACCATCCATTAGTCTCACTAGATAAGCATCATTTACGGGAGGTAAATTTAAGGTGTATTCTACCTTGACATACATCTGCGTTAATCTGGCTTGGTTAGCAACATTGTCAATAGATATACCCGCCACCACCTGAAGGTCATCTAGGTCGCTAACCGCCCAGTTTCCTCCCCCCGGCCTATCCAGCTCCTCACTATATGTCCCATAGGTAACAGCGTTCTTGAAAACCTGTGACCCTAAAGACTCATCTGTCCCTAACCGCAGTGACGGTGTACAATACGCATATGACGCCGCATTATCTGTAGCAAAACGATAAAATACAATAACCCTCGCTATTATGGCATCTGCGGAAATGGACGTATTAAGTAAAGCATAGGCGTCTTTTTCTTCACTTAAACTTTGTGTATTGACATAGGTAGTATTATCATCTGGCGCAGCCACAGGGTCGTCCACCGCCTCCCAATGTGTGGCAGCCCCAACGACATTAGATATATTGGTATAATCGCCAGCCCCGTTAGGAGTTAGGTATTCGACTTGTATTCCGGAGTCAGCATAATCAATGGTATGAGAGATAAGGTAAAGCTGGTCATTTAATTCCAAGGTGTTCCTGAAAACTTGAACTTGATTTATTTGGATTGTTTCCGGCTGAGGAACGGCAGCATGTACAACTGATGGAAGGGCGACCATACCCACCATCACAAACAACAATGCTATGGCAATACGCTTCTTCATGTATCTTAATATCATTATACTACATTACACGGTAAGCGGTAAGCTGTATCCAATTACTGTTACTGTTCGAGAATATAAAAGCGAATAAGATACTTCCCCACTTTTCTAGGATTAAACTCTCCGCTCGCCTTCAGCACCTTATATGCTACATTCCTTTCACTCTGTGTCGCAAAGCGTGCCACAGGTGGGGTTTTCACCTGGTCAACACTATATGCGCGCTTTAATTTGGCACGCTTTAATGTATCCCTTAAATGTGGACCAAAACCCATAATACACCTCCTTAAACCGTTTTAACTTCCTTAATTTTTATCATAGACTTAGTTTGCCGTTTAATATCCCGCTTAAAACGAATGCTCCCCTTCTGCCCCTTAGTTTTGGGGGTTCTAATTTTAATGTCCATAATTCCCATATCAATGGTTAGCGCTATATCAGGGTTTCCCCCAAGTTGCTGAATAGTTTTATACGCAGAGCCGGGGCCGGATACAATCGTAGCCCCTACCGGCGTGACAAACTGCCTCGACACATCTTTAGCCGACTTATATGGAGGACTTATCACATACCACTGAGGTCTCAGCTTCCCGCGAATTAAAAGTGCTCCCTGGCGCCAGGCTATTCTGCCCGAAAACTTTTCTATAGCCACTAATTTCTTCACTTTAGGAAGTAGCAAGAACGGTGGTTTCGGCTTTGGCGCCGGCTTTGGTACCGGCGTTGGCACAGGCACAGGAGAAGGCACAGGTACAGGCGAGGGTGCAGGCGAAGGTGCAGGCGAGGGCGAGGGAGATGGTGAAGGCGAAGGGCTAGGACTAGGATAAGGGGATGGACTCGGTAACGGTGATAAACTAGGGCTAGGAGAGGGAAATAGGCTAGGGCTTAAAAGGGAAGGTAAACTAGCCAACCCTAACGATGGACTAATTGTTGCTAATGACGGAGCTACTTTAGGACTTACAACCCCTTTAGATATAGACGGCACCAAAGATGCTATGCTGCCTGATAATTTAGCATACATGCTTGGCGATACAACATAAGGCGATATGGGTGACGAAATTTGCCTACCTAAACTACTAGAGGCTACAACCGAAGCTCCTAGAGAGCTTGGAATGTGGACAGTAATAGTGGGTGTGGCCCCAGGAGAGACTTTAACTTGGCTCGTAGGATAAATACGATAACCCACCAAGTCTGACGGGGTTTCACTAGCTACTTTCAATGCAGCCTTTATCAAATTAGGTAATACTTTGGATAATTCTCCTTTGGTGTAACCCATCGCCTTTGCCCACGACTGCAACCATTCGTCAGCAAGCTTCTGACCCTTAAAGGTACGCAGAATAACATAGAAGTCCGCAGCATCTTTGGGCATGCCGGGCGATGCCATACCACGCTCAGGGGGAGAAAAAACAGTCCCCGCCTTTGTCTGCCTAACCCTTAATATGGTGTCTGCTTTCCGTACACCCGATTCGGAAAGCCTCATAATATTAAACTCGCCTACACCTGGGTATTTAACTGTAATAGCAGGCTCAGCAACTAGCCTACCATAAGAATACTCACCTGTGGCATCTAGTTTAGAGGGCGGGATTACCTCGCTACCTAAAGCAGAGGGCATCTCATGGGAATGTATATCCGCTATATGAACCCATTTGCCCTTTACCATTTTTTCGACCAGCACAGGTGTTTTGGGATTAATTCGGTACTGGCGGTTGCCACCCAATTTGCGTAACTCTTTCAGTATTGTTTGTGCAAATGTAGCCGTTTCCTTAGGACTCATAGTGGTGCTAATATCCCAATCGTGTATTGCCCTCCAACCTCTAAGACCGGGAGCAAGCTGAGGCTTAATTGTAGCACTCCCATAAAGTAGGTCTACTTGCTTTACCTGTTTGTTATATTTGTTAATCTGTCTAAGGAGAACGGCTATCTCGTCCGCATCAAGACGCTGTGTCGGATGGAGTAATACCTCTTTAGCTAAAAATGGGGACTTTGTACCGGCAAACAGGTTTCTACTCTTCAGTGTTGTAATTAAGTAATCAACTTGGGTTTTAGAAAGCCCTGCTGTTTTTAGTGCCTTAATATTAACAAATACTTTTGTTTCAAGCATCATCTGCGGATGATAACCATTAAGTATAAGCCTGACCTCTGGTAGTGTAATGTTCCTTGCGCCAATAACAAACCTGCCCCCCGACTTACCAATTATCGGATGCCCCGCTATTGACAAGCCCTTCCAGGTAGGAATCTCTCCTCTAACTGTAGGAATGGCTTTTACGGACGAAATCTTTATATTCCTCCCTGCCATGCGTAGTAACGGTAAAGCATACAGCACGGCGGCTCCCACACCCAAACCTCTTTGGGAAGGAGATAAATCTGCCCAATTTTTCTTTACTTCGTAAGTTATCAAACCAGAACCGGTAGTAGCTATCTTTGTTATAGCAGGTCCTCGTGCTAACGAACCTATAAGAGCACCAGGGGCAAAGGCTACGCCCATCAAAGCCACATTGACAGCAGCAAGCCCCCACTCTACGGCTGTAATATCCTTGAGGGTATATTCCGGCAATGCGGCCTTAACTGGAGGAAGTACTAATCTGCTAATCTCAAAAGCTATACGCTTACCCGTAGGGCTTGTCACCCCTATGTTATGCTGAGGATGAGGGCCTAGAGCATCCCATTCAGCAGTATGTATTTTGCCTTCTTCGAGTAGCCTAGCTAATTTAACCTCATAGTCATCGATTATCTTGTCTTTTTCTGTAGTAGTATAGGTTTCGCCGGTAGTTAAATTCAGCCATTCGACATCTCCGCGCACTGCTACACCTGTAGCCTCAGCTACCTTTACTGTCTCTACTGCTTTATCAACATCCTTCTTCTTAAACCCAATTCTAAGCAGGTCATCACTGGTTACGATACCCCTTGCCACTGCAAGGGATAAGTTATTCTGAATCTCCGCTAAGTTCTTAAGAAGCCCCAGGTCGTATTTAACCTTCTTAGTTATATCGGCAAATTCTTCTTTCCCCCAAATATCAATGGGGTACTTCGCATTAAGTTTACCACTCTCAACATCCTTAACAATACCTACTATATCATAGCCACCAGTTTCCTTCAGTAAATCCTTATATGCCTGTGCAGTTATTTCCTTGCCAGTCCATTTTTTATAATCAAGAACGCCCACCATTATTGCTCTATCATCAAAACGAGGAGGGATAATATACGGACTCAGAAACTCTTGGGCGGCATCAACCGCCGCTAAGTACCTTATTCTCGCTTTATTATATCCCTCAAAACCACCACGCTCATAGGCAGTCTGTAATACTTGGGGAAGGTTAGGTAATAACGCTTCAAAGCTCGCTGTCGCCTTGCCAATATCTACCTTTGCCCTAATCTTTTCTCCTGTTAAATACCCCCAACCATCCCTGCTTTCTACATACACGGCATCAGGGGGGACAAGGCCAATCACCTGTGCCTGGCTAAACTGTGCCCTCCCCTCAAGCTCGGCTAATTTCGTTATTGCCCTGCCTAAAGGAGAAGTGCGTGTGGGTACCATACCGGCAACATCTATGCCGGGTATTATAGTAGCCCCAAAAGCATCTGTTCGTATAAACCCACCTGTGGGATTAACAGCCCAGTAAGTACGATACCCCTCCTTATCCTCCACTTGCACCAACTCTGGAGCACCAACTGTATGGGGTACCCTTACCCCATCTTCAAGGTGGAACCCGCCACCAAAGGTTATACTACGCTCCCCCGCCGGCAATGTATCTACAGCCAGAATAGGCTTCCCAGTTAAAGCTTCTAATGGATAAAGAGGCCCACGAAGAAGACGAGGTATATCCTCTTCCGTAATAACCTGCCGTTCCATCAGCATAGAGGGCGTCGGCAACCCTGTCTGTCTCACACGCTTAGTGATATCAACTTGCCTCTCTTGTTGTATCTGGGAAACACGAGCTGGCGTAGGTAGCCCCTGTTGCCTTATCCCATACTCCTTAGAGGCTTTAACTATGCGTGCTGAATAGTTTGGAGAGTAAAATACTGGCATCTTGCTACCTTTTACCACCAAATATCATCATCTTTCCCATTACCCCTTACCTCTCCCATATACAACATAAACCATTTTACCTTTACCTTGCCCTGACTTGATTTTATCTCGTAGTATGATATATGTCTCATTTCTATTGTGTCTTTTACTAAAGGCTTTCATTTCATTTAGGAGTTTGGTAGCTTCCGCTTTGGTGGTAAATGCCCATTTCCCAACAGACATAAAAGTATGACCCCTGTAGTCCCTGAAGTTCATAGTACCTATATTATACTTCGCCATTACCCTTTACCTCCTCATTTGCTAGTATGAATGAGTCGCTTTGCTCCCGCAGTAACGGCATTTAAAGGTCGTGTATCCCCTACGTTGCACTTTTGTTTTATACATGCCCTTTTTACCACACTTGGTGCATAACCCAAAATGTCTTTTCTTTGCCATTACTCCTTACCTCCTTATGTCTCTGATGTACTTGTTTATCTTCAGCACAGCATCAGCTAGTGTTTTTGCTCGTGCCTTCCTCATCTTTTTGGGGATCTTATAGGACACAGTAAATTGCTCAAGGACTCCATTCCTATCAAGGCTCAACATAAAATACCTTGAGTTTCGGAGGATACCATTAGGCCAAGCCTTTTTGTTATCCAGCGACACAGTAATCATAGCTGATGCCCGGGAGAGCCCCCCAAGGGTGGATATTGCTACATAGGTAAATGGAGCCTTTATCTTGCTCTTCAGGTAACTCCTGACCTTCCCCCTTTTTCCCTCAGTGTCTGCATCAAATATCTTGTTTAACATTACCCCTTACCTCCTAGACTCAACTTTTTTTAACCTTGTATAATAATCAGGGTATTCTCTTAAATGTGCTAATGCTATTTTCCCCGTCATTTTTAGATTGCCATGTGTTACATCTCTGTGCTCTAATTCTACCTCAACCCCCATCCTGAACTGTTTTATATCAACCTTACCCCAATTTACTTTAAGGGCATTACCAATCTTCCTGGCCACATATTGAGATATCCTCTTCTTCACCCTTTGCCTCCTTTTGCCCTTCTTTTTGGCTCGGTTATGCTGACTTAATGGTTTATTGCGCCTTCGCTTTGCCGACTTAGCCATGACCCCTTACCTCCCAAGAACATATTCAGTTAAACTTTTCCCAACATACTAAGCTAAAGGCGCCGCAAGGACTTTCTTGTCCTGCCATATCCCCTAAAGCCCTTATGCTCGTGGGATATATGCCCGCCCTCATGCCGGTGTGCAACCTTCACGCCCTTACTCTTAAAATGGTAATGACGCAATCCCACCGGTTTACCATTCTTCTTAAAGGCCACCTCCGTTATCCTGACTACGGCCCCAGTAGCAATAATCATCGGTATGGTCGTTGTCATAAGCCCCAATGCTCCCCCCATTACCATAGCTACACCTCCTTAAATATATTATCTCCCCTTGCCTTACAAGGGATTACTTAACCACCTTCCACTCTATACCTACCTGTGGGTCAGAGAAGGTACCGGGCCAACTGTATCCTTTACTTTTAACCAAACCCTTCTTCACTAATGCCCTCATTGTAGACAGTGATTCCTGCAACCTATAAGACGATTGCCACCCACCATGTCTTTTTAACTTATTATAGGCTCTCAACTGAACTTTAGTTAATTTAAGTTTCATCACCCCTTGCCCCTATGTTTTCGCTCCTTTTTCATACCGAAAACCCCCTACCGCCCTGCGACACCACCAGTGTAATGCTACGGCTTTTATCCCCCCTCTTTTTTAGTAGGCTCATACCTTGCCTCTTTAGATTCCCACTAGGGGGCGTCTGGGGGGATTACCGTCTTTTAACATATACAACCCAATAATCGTTCTCCTCGACAACCCTAGCAGGTTCGCCACCAAGCCTAAAACCTACAGCCTTCCTTTTGGCATCGGACTTCTTCATATAAGCACCATGCAACTTATATCTTTTCCCACCAAATTTACGCACAGTTGCCATTAGCCCTTACCTCCTAGCTCTTTTCAAATGGAAAACGCTCTCGTCCCCTCTATCTATTCTATCTCTTATCTCCTTTACCCTTTTTACCACTTGCTTGGTTTCCCCACCTTTCATTTTGCCTTCGTATATAAGGAAATTCCTCCAGCCCCGAACAGTAGCAGTAAAACGCCGATATGAGTACCCTAACCTTTCTTTGCTCTCATCATAACTCTCAGTTATAGTAGCACCACTTACCCATTTATGCCTGCCTATTACTTTCCAAGCCATTACCCCTTACCTCCTACCGGAATCTATCACGCCTCACATAAACACCATAACCACCGGCAATTTTCACTACACGCACAAGCCGACCGCTCTCCCGTTCATCCCTGGCAATTCGCCTAGCTTCCCTTTTCCCCAATGGCTTGGGCCAGCTAGTCGTTTTATCAGGATATATCATATGATACCTCTTGCCATTAAATAGCCTGGTATTCTCTGCCATTATCCTTTACCTCCTTGTCCATCGAGCATAAATAGCAACTCGCCCAAACGCCTCATCTGGGACAAGCCTTACATTACGCCCAGTAGCCCTCATCTGTTTTGCCAATACCTTTGCCACACTCTTTGACTCTATGGACGATAATGTGAAAATCTTACCGCCGAACTTTCTCCTATGTGCAAATTTATATTTCGCCATTACCCCTTACCTCCCTATACATTTCACTATGAAATCTATAGTCATTTGCTTATCGTTTCAGTTTTCCTAATTCCGCTACTGTTATTTTAAAATACTGGAACCCATCTACCGTAACAGTCTTTTTCCGTGGATGCACAGCAACAGCACGATGTTCCTTCCGTAACTTTCTAATTCGATTAGCAGTGATATATCTCTTAACTGTCGCCATTACCCCTTACCTCCTTTTAAGCCAACGATACGGTGCCACGCCAAACCGCTTCTTTATTGAGGCCACTGTCGACGCCCGGCGCGCCCCTGTCCCTCTCACAGGGACAAACATCTTCCAGCCCATAGATTTATAATACCCCGGCCCATCCTCCTTGAGGATTGATACAGTAACATACGATACATTCCACTTAGTATCATTCCTTTCCGTTAGGCGGGCGAGTTTGACCCCTAGCCTTTTTGCCTCTGCCAGCGTGTCGGCATAGGCATGCCTCCCTGCTGATATGCTCACTTGGTAGGTTTTACCTTTTGCCATTACCTCTTACCTCCTAGCAAACTTAAGCCGATAACTGATAACACGATTTGCTGCCACAAACTCTTCCCATGCTTTTTCCTTAGTTACCCATGCTTTATCCCAAGTATTAGTAAGGGCATACTTCTCCATGTTCTTTCTCATTTTGGCTATACGGGCAACAGCTCTTGAATGCTTGGCTAATGCTTTACTTGCCTTTGCCCTTGCCTGTGTTAGTGTAATCATCTTACCTCCTATTTGAATAGGGTTACTCTTATTTTCTTTATATAGTTAGCTTTAATTTCTTGTTTTGTTCCAAGCATCCGGTAGACAGCATCCACCTTGCCAGATGCCTTTATAGGGGATTTATATGTCATACTGTTTCTACCATCATAGTATTGGACTGTATACCACTTTAGTTCCTTCTTCTTTGCCATTACCTTTTACCTCCAACTATTTGCTTGTCTTTCATCCCGGAAACCCCTTATCGCCCTGCGGCATTACCAGTGTAAAGCCACGGCTTTTATCCCCCCTACTTAGTAGACCAATACCCTACCTCGCCAGATTCCCACTAGGTGGCGTCTGAGGGTATTCCCCCTCGCTCTATATTCTTTGCCCTCATGCTATACGGTAATCACGGTCCACCCTGCCTTTTACAGTACGCAAACCCCTCGTCGCCCCATTAGCCCCACCTTTCGTTGGGAAAGCATCATAAATCTTATATACGCTCCCCCTATAGACTACCCGTGAGGTATTCGCAGACTTTGCCTTAATCATGGCAACCTCCTTTTAAGGTCACAATACCCTTATTTATATGCCTAAAGCCTTACGCACATCTTGAACCACCCCATTTGCCTTACCCCCAATATGCCAATCCCTTAACTGGGATACCGGCCTACCCCTTTTACCAAGATAAGCCTTACCATCCTTATAATTGTAGATTGTCACAATTTTCCCGGCAGGGCTCTTTAGATACCACTCGGCGTCCGTCTTGTAACCATCGCCCTTCTTGGGTTTGCCAAATGTGTTCACGAGTTTCCTGTAACTCACATCTACCGCACCCTTATAATTGGTACCTACCACCGACTTGAGACTCGCCCTTTTCCATCCTTTAGGTAACATTGACTTTACCTCCTTTAGGCCGCAATACCGTTATTTATTAGTTTCCTATACCTTTTATAGAAATAGCTCGCATCGAGGTGAGCTAAATACTTAACTTTAGGATTCCGCCTTGCCCTTGCCAACGCCAACAATAAATCGCTCGCAACCTTATAGTCCCCATCGGCAACCCGTAGCGCCGCCTTGCGTCGCATCCAAGGTGGACTCAGCGGATACCACTCTTCTTTTAGTTCTTCCTCAGCCGTCTTATTCATCTTTTTTTGCTCTTCTTATATGCCCTAAATAACGCTTTGGCGTCAGACCGCGCCTTCCTAGCAACACTAGGGTTTATCCTCTTCTGAACATTAGCCAATGCTTGGGCCGACCTTGCCGCCGCCAGTAAATCGCCTTTATGGCTCTTTACTAAGTTTTTAATACGCACTGCCTGCGGGTCGGTTTTCAACCACCCCGTCTCAATTTCTGGGCGGAACCAATGTTCCGACTTAGGCGTCCTACCCGGCTTGCCCCTATCCTTTATCTTGAAAGTAGTCTTAGGGACACGGACACGCTTTCCGCCGCGTTTGGCATAATAGCCCTTACGTTTAACCGTTAATGCCCTACTCATCAATCACCTTTAATCACGCACCGGGGAACTTGTTAACGGGAAACTTGTCGGCCTTACCATAAGGGGTGTCGGGCCACCTTTCCTTTGGAAACTTCCCGCCGCCAGCAGGTATATTCCCTATACCAACAACCGGTACATCATTGCCCATTAACACATCTTTGCCAAAAGGGTCACTTCCCTTGCGTCGCTTCCCTTTCTTACTCATCTGTTCACCTCCTTACTTTTTCCTTATATGCCTAGCCGTTATTGGATAACTGAGACCACTCACGGAATAGTAGCGTTGCCCCAACTGGTTTACAGGCCATGCCTTAGTTTCAGCCTCACTTTTTCACCTTTTCGATATCGAGCACCCATAAGATGGCCCCCTTATCACCTACAATGATGACACTTGCTACAGGTAATGTCTAGCTTCCCGCCATTTAATTTGGCTAATTGTTTCAGATGATAATCAGGGTCAGTTAGCGATTCGGGGGGTAAATCCTCTGGATTCCTGAACTTCGGCTCAATCGCCGGCACCTTAATTTCCTTCTTTTTAACAGCAACCTTAACACCCATTATCCCTTACCTCCTTGCCTTGAATCTTTGGTAGTCCCGCCTTGCTATGTCTTGTGTGCCAGGTCGATACCAAATACGATAGTCTCCCCCAAACCTCTCAACAAAGTATTTTACACCATCTGCCTTAAGTCTGTGTGTCTCCCATTCCACCAACCTCTTAGTCCCCACTGTCGACCAAAGGCGGTAATAATCCTTACCACGCCTTTTTATTGCTGAAGCCTTATATACTTCTGGTCTCCTAGGCATTACCCCTTACCTCCTAATGTCAAACTTGCTACGCATAAAATACTACCCACTGTCCGCCTATATCAAACATCCTCGCAAGGTATTTGCGGCGGTGTAACCTGTCTACTGTTTTCTGAGCAGTATGTCTACCTATATAATGGCTATGGTAGATATAGGTAATCTTCCCTACTTTCTTTGATTTTGGAAAATGTTCCTTCACCATTATCCTTTACCTCCTATGTTTAACTTCCGCTTATACAACCCAAACCAAGTAATGCCGCTAATGGAGATTTCCTTAACTTTTACCGCGTACCCTCTGCCTTCCCAATATGCCGCCCCTACCCCTGCTTTGTGCATAGACGGGTAGTATTTGCCGGTATAGTAGTACCGCTTGCCATACCAAGTTATCGTTTTGGGTATATCATTTTTCCTTTTCCTCATTACCCCTCTACCTCCTTTAGTGAGCTTGTATTTTATTCTGGGGTATTTTTCAGATACTATTTTAATACACCCCTTGCGCAACAATGCCCACACAGTAGCAAGGCTAACATCCTGCGCCTTGCCTCCTACTAACGGCTTATCTTGCCTTCCTTTTTCGCATCTTCTTAACTTTAATTCTGGCATCCATAATCATTGTAGCCACCCCAGTGCCTAATTGTGCGTAAACATTATTCCCAAACTTTACATTGGCTGGTCCGACTCTTTTAATGACTATGCTATGCCTCTTTGACTTAGCTTCTAAACTCTCCCACTCTTTTTGTTCTGATTTGCTTAATTTGCTTGTTGCCTTTTTCTTTGCCATTACCTCTTACCTCCTATATGTATAAACCACCTACATATATAAACCTATTGCAGTCCTTGCAATATCGGTGCGCCTCTATTAACCCCTTACCTCCTTATTGCTCTGCCCAACCCATAAGTGCCATCACTTTCACGCTTTATCGCCCATATGAACTGAGGGGCTAGTCGCCTCCGTGCCGCTAGTTTTTCCTCTGCTAACTCACGAGTCATTCCCCCTACAATAGCATAAGTAAACCGTCGACCTCTTCTGTTAAACCCTTTTGCCATTACTACTCACCTCCTATATGGCTTGCCCTGTATTTTTTGGTTCTAATTTTTGCTTGGCGAGAAGTTAAGTTTACTCCAAAAGGGCTATGCCTCTTTTTAGCTTTCTCCCAGCAGGTTTTGTGCCAGCGATTACCATAATGAATCTCACCGCCTCTGTGTACTAGGGCACCACATTCTGGACATCTACTTTTTACCTTCACCCCTTACCTCCTACCGAGTTCTTAAGTAGCATCTATGCCCTTTTCTTAGGCTTCCAAGCACGATGCCAGACCTCCCATCTCCCCTTTTGATTGACTACACGAGCACCATTTCCCCATTTTACGGAAGTGAGCTGCTTCTTTGTTAGCTTCAGTCTTGGCTCGATAACTACCAAAAAAGTAATAGTTAATACCAGTGCCAAAACTATTAGGTTTTCTTTTTGCCATTACCCCTTACCTCCTAACACTTCCTTGCCTTCTTTTTAACGATGTGAAAAGCGGCACCACCATAAACAATTTCCTCCCCGCGTTTAAGCGACCTTAACCCCCCCCTTGTAGTAGCATGGACGCCTTTCTTCTTTCGCTTTCCTTTATTAAAAATGCGGTTTTCTTCTTTAGTATTCTTGGCCCCTTTTATCCTGTGCGTCATAACTAATTCCTTTTACATTTGGCTACCGACGAGCCAAAAAGTAAACCCGCTTGCGTCTCCTACACCCCTTGGGGTGGATATAAAAATAAATCCTCTCTGCCTTTTTCACCATATAGCCCCTTTAATTTATCCCCTCATGATTTATCATAACAGAATAACCACCACGCCCATCATCCTTAGACACCCTGCTTCGGTATCCATTTTTCCTGTACTCTGCGCTTTCCTTTAATGCACCCGCCTTAGTCCTATAGTTGCCAGCAAACCAATACCGCCTCCCACTATATCTTTTGAACCTAAGTACCTTGCCCATACTACCACAGCCTCCTTGTTTCTTCGTCATGTATAAACGCTACATTCTCAGCCTCAAGAAGGATTACACGCTTTTGTAATGCGGCTATTACGCCCTCAAGTTTTTTAATATGTTGCTCCATACGAATATACGCTGTGTGTTCCGCATTGCTGGGAAGAAGCATGAGATTCTCAAGCCGGTTATCGGTCTTCTTCCCGTTTTTGTGGTGAACTACCTCCCAAGCCTCCAACGGCCTACCCAATTTCTCAGCCATTACAACCCGGTGCTCTTGAACCGTGTGTTGACTAGGGTGGGCCATACAGAAAAACTGATGGTCAGGTGACAATGTTACAAAGACATAACCACCCGTAGTAATACGCCTCCCACCTTTCCACCGTGGATGATTTTCCCCCCAACTCCATTTTATAAGACAGGCAGGACATCGCCCCCCAACTTTGCACTTAGTACGCCAAAGCACTTTGTCGCAATCAGGACAATGGTCTTTATAAAGCATATGAGTACCTTTAAGACCAAGCTCACTAGGATGTCTCATCTCGAGGTCTTTCAATCTAACTGAAGCATGCCTAGTCTTTGCTGACGCTTTTCGCCCACAAACGCCACATAATTCTCTATTAGCACTAGGGTCAACCCACCTTGGCTTTCCACACTCCTTGCAAGGTTGCCACACAAATTTCGTACTCTTGTTTAGTTTCCCTATATCTCTCCCATGAACCACTTCGCCGATAAAAGCACCACACCTCTTTTTACCCTCCGGCACAACCACCCCCCTATGACCTTGACTCATACCACACGCACATTTTTGGCAAATAGAGCCTTTGCACTCTTGCCTCACATACCTTTCCTTCCAGCATACAGGGCAACGACGCCACTCAAACTTATAAGTACCACGCCGCCCTAATTCTTTAGCTGTTTTTATTTCACCTACATGAGGCATCAGATACTACAACCTCCTTTATATGCTACGGGGGGAGCAACCACTTTAGGGGCTGCTCCCCCCCACCCTTACCGGTGTTACTTGGTGGTAAGGAAGGTGTTCAGCGCGACCATTACCGCGCCGATGGCGACCGCAATTGGCACACTTTTGGAAATATGAGCTACACTTTCGCATAGGATCGGACTATGCCATTACCCCAGTAGGGTACCGAGCCCCTAGTCTCTACACATTTATCGAGCAAATGCCCGAATTTAGCTCGGCGTTGCCATATCCTTAAAGGACTTAGGGTTCGCCGAATTCGCCCGGTGTTCATCCTAATATTGCTACTAGGAGCGCCCGTGCCATTATTGAGCGTTTGGATGAGGGTGTCGCCTGTGCTCGTCCCCGTCACCAGGCTCGTGATGAGCTGGTTGGAAACGATATATACGACTATCGCTATGATAATCCCGACTAATGCTTGTCTCACTATGTGTACCTGTTACTCAAGGCCGACCGCCTCCAAAGAATTGACTGCGACGAATACGGACAAACAACTTACAATGTACTTTTCCATACTGTGCAGTATCCTTAAATCGACAATAACACGGAAAAAGGTAAATGTCAAGCCCCCCCCTACCCGGCCCGGCGTGGTACCTCTTTCCTCCTCGGTATTACCTAAATATCTCCTAAATATCTCCTTAATGCCCCCTTTGTACGAAAAGGGGTGATAATGTATGAAAAAGGTAGGTTGGCGTATATAGGGGGGCATAATATGTAGGCTTATGTTAGGCTAAGTAGGGTAGGGCGGGTTTGACAAAGGTATTGGTGATATGCTTATCATTATCCGTTACTTCCTCATAAACCTCCTTCAATTTATTAAAGGCCCGGCGGGGCGGGCATACAAAGAGGGTAAACCCTGTAATACTCTCTTGAACGGGGGACTGACAAAGCACCGCGCTCACTACCCGCCTCGCATAGGGCACAGTGAAAGGAAAGGAAATGGTAAGGATTAGGGTTAATAAAGCACGCTTCGTTTTCACACTCATCCTTAGTAGCACTGCTTGTGCTATAACAATAATACTAATAAGGCCAACAATAACACACCTAAACCTGCCCCCTTTATTTGGGATAATTACCCCTATTATTCTTTCCACTATATTCGGCATACTTCTTTATAAGATACTGTCGGGATGGAACCCGTTTCCTTTAATAAAGGAAAGGAAATAAATGGGCATTAGTTTACAGGCTGTAATTGATTATTACCGCGCAATCCCCACTGAATATTCATCGTTTATTATCCCCGCGTTAGTAGTAATGGGTGTTTTAATTTGCGTTTATATCTACGACCGCCGTAAAAAGCCACCAAAGGAAAAAGGGTAATGCGTAAATGCGGGATTGACACCTGGAATATGTTTGAACAACGGCACGAAGACCCCATCAACATCACCTGCCAAGAACCCGCTACTATGCCTGTTTATGAACTTAATGGCAAAACACCAATGGGTAAACTATGCCCCAAACATGCAAAGGAATTCGACCAACTACGGCTAGGCGTTAATGCCTTTGTTGGGGCTAAATATGTTAGCCGGAATTAAAAGGAAGCGTAGATGCTTAGAAGATTTATAAATTGGTTTTTATATAAACTCCGCTTACGAGAGAAGCCAAGGAAAGTCCCAGCCGTTGAAACATTACTAGATATTCTGCCTTGGCTTATAGGGCTTATAATAGTAAGGAGTGCTATGAAATGGCTAGGACTAAGCCCAATACTATATCCTTGGCATAAAAGGCTTTGGTTTAAGGTTAAGTGGTCTTTTATGAAATCCAGAGCTGTTCTTATAGGATACTAAAGATGGGGGGGAAAGAGGGGATAATGCCTAAAAAGTATAAGCCGAGTTGCCGGTACTGTAGGCATAGGAGGGAAGGATGCCCGAAATAGGCGTAAAAACAGAAAACAAAAGGTGTAAAAAGTGCCAATGGTGTGCTAAATATGATGATTTCAATGTTCTCCAAAACACTCATATGCCAGTATATTATTGCACCGTTGGCGACTTTCACTCAAAAAGGAAACCTGAGATGAAGCCTAATATAGAGGGTGAGTGTCCTTGCTATGGGCTACCATACAAAGATGAGGTTAGTGAAGATTAACATAATATCTGCACTTGCCTCGCATAGGGAATAAACAATGAAAACCGTAGCAATTATGTTCTTAATAGTTTTCTGTTTAGTAGTTTTGCCTTGGTTACTTTTTAGAGTAACTCTATTAAGTTTGGCTATGGATAAACTTTGCGAAGTTGTAGAGAAACTAAGGAAGAAGGATTAGCGTTGGGGTGTAAAAACTAGCTCCCGGTAGAACATAAAGGAAATGAGATTCAAATGAAGGTTTTTGACAAGACAGCATTTTTTATAGGATTATTTGTCATATTAGGTGGGTGTGCCTTGCTTGGGCTATCAAGGCCACAAGTTTCCTACAAGGGAACAGAAATTTTAGCCACAGAGAATGATTACAAACAGTTCCGGCAGGAACTCGCAAATGCCCCTATATATTCAGTGAAGGAAATAACGGTGCTAACATCCGAGCCACCTATTATAGTAAAATTCGACTTTCAGGTAGAACGGGCATATGAATTCCCATACGGGAAAAGGTTTGCCCTTGACATCGCTGACTTCGCAGCTTTGGCTCTTATAGGAATAGGTGGATACCTAATAGTGATTGGGGTAAAAACAGATAAAAAGGGAGAAGGGTAAATGAATACTACAGGAGTAGTAGCAGGAGTGCTTCTATAACCTTCTTGACGCTGTTGTGGCTTGGTATAATCTAAGGGTGCGTAATTAAGATTGTAATACCAAAAACAAAGGAAAGGAAATTAGACATATGCCAATAAAATTCAGGGCCATATCGGTAAGTGAATCGCTGAACCGAAAGCACAATGACATTGATGTCCGAGTAGCGGAGGCAACTGGGGTTCTCCTACAAGCGATTGACACCATAAGCAGGCTGGCCAAGCCTAAAAATCTAACTGTTACAGGTTGTTACCTCCGGCGGTTTGAGCAGGTCACATCCGACGAGAGTATGCACACCATCCGTATAGCCGAGTGGCAAATACTAGCCACAATACAGAACCGGGTAGTCAATGTCATCGCCCACGGGGTGTTCCACAGCGGAGGGCGCTCGCTGTTCATCAATGGGAAGTCTATATACATCAGGCCAGAATTAGGCGGGGTTAGTTTGGACGACATATGGCAGGACAGCAATAAGTGGAAAGAGTTCTACAACGCTGTCGGTAAATATGAGATTAAAGTACCCGGATAAAGGAAAGGATGGCTAACAAAGATATGAAACACACTAACTACTTAAAGGTCTTAGCACTGTGCCTCATTATTTCCATCACCGCCGCCTTTACGGCATGTTCCCCTACCACCACTGCACAGCCGCCCACGGCGACACAGCCGGCCACACTTACCCACGCAGGGCATATAAGCCACCTTGAGTACATAGAGAGCGGTAGCAGCTTTATCAAGACAAAGATATACTTCACCAACGACACGCAACTGCTAGTCAAGGGGCACTGGGACTTTGGCCTGATAGGGCCGAGGTACAGCATCGTCACACGGGAAACGAACCTCAAGGCAAGGGCCATTGTATCTGTCAATGGTCGTAAGGCGGATTAACCACCCTATTAAAAGGAAAGGAAATTAGAAATGGCAAAAATACAATACGAAGCCAAGAGATTCAACTTAAAAACCAATGAGACTATTCAGCAAGCTCAGTCTATCATCGCTGAATATCAGGCTCAAGGTTTCAGCCTCACTCTAAGGCAGTTGTATTATCAGTTCGTGGCGAGAGCGTTGATACCTAATACAGAGCGTGATTACAAGCGCATTGGTAATATTGTCAGCGATGCCCGGCGGGCAGGGCTAATTGACTGGAACGCAATAGAGGATAGGACACGGTTCATCCGTAAACTACCAAATTGGGACAAGCCCCAAGATATACTAGACTCGGCAAAGGACAGCTATCACAGGGACTTATGGGCTACGCAGGACACACGCCTTGAGGTCTGGATTGAAAAGGACGCCCTGGTTGGTGTGATAGAAAGCATATGCCAAGAGAATGATGTATCCTTTTTCTCCTGCCGGGGCTATGTATCCGACTCTGCAATATGGCGGGCAGCGATGAGGATGTCGAGGTATAGCCGTAGGGAGCAAAACATTCTCGTTCTACACTTAGGCGACCATGACCCAAGTGGTATTGATATGACTAGAGATATTACGAAGAGGCTGGAGCTATTTTCTGGCGGTGCGGATATTGAAGTGAGACGTATTGCCCTGACAATGGAGCAAGTAGAGGAGAAAAGCCCACCGCCGAACCCTGCCAAGATAACTGACTCTCGCTATGAAGGCTATGCCTCTGAGTATGGAGATGAATCGTGGGAGCTAGATGCCCTTGAACCTCAGTATCTTGTAGACCTTATCGGCGATGAGATAATTAAAGAGAGAGACGAAGAAAAGTGGGAAGCTGCTGTGGCCGAGCAGGAGGAAGAACGAAATCAGATAGCCGATGTTATTGAACGCTGGAACGAACTGTTTTAAGGGGATGAAATGTATTGTGGGCTATGCCAAATAAAAGTAAAAGACTGGAAAGTTCATACAAAGGGGTTGTTGCACCGCAAGAACTTAGATAAAGCCGCCAGCGGTGAAATGGGTTACGCTTCTGGTGCTGTAGCTAACAAGATATTAGCTGGCGAATCGTTATATAGGCTGGATGAGACTTTTAACAAAATGAAAAAGGGCCTACCAGGATATGTTAAAGGTATTAAGGGAAAATAAATGATGGAAAAGGAAATGACATTAAAAGCATGCATGATAATACCCTATATAGCTTTTGCTGGTATTGTTCTTTGTCTTATCCTTATAGTTGTTAAAGGAGTTTTTTCTTTTAAGGACTACAGGGGAAAAGGGCGAAAAGATATACAACAATCCATTCTAGAAGAATTGAATGCCATCAAGTTGCTTCTTATTAGCGAGAATAAGAAGGATAAGAAATGAAAAAGGACATTACATTAAAGGCAGGTATGATAATGGCCTATGTCGCATTGGCCGCGCTGGCCGGCGTCACAGGTTATCTTGCTTTTACTGTAGGGTAAAGGAGATATGATGTTAAAGTTTTGTCCGGGAATAAAGTGCCCCCACTATTCAAGCGCTACTAAATATCCTCGCAAATGTTATTACGAACCACAATGTATGCGCGGGTATATGGATATGCTTGTTGACACCATGCGCCTATTTTGGCAGTATAAGGTAAAAGGAGGTAAGGGGTAATGGGGAGAAGAGCGACCAGAATTCAATATAATACGGCTTTTATTGTATGTGCTGGCTTTCTTTATGTGGCAATATTTGGAACACTAGGTTATGCGTTTCGCTGGGAAGCAATTGTAGGTGCAATACTTATGGTATCTATGGGGCTAATCTATATTAACTATAGCCTTTTGGACTGAAAGGCAGACAGTAGGTCAAAGACTTTTAGGAGGTAAGGGGTAATGGGGAAGCTGTATAGAGGAAGGGAGTGGAATTGGTGGCTATCACTAAACAGCCACGAATGTGGTTTCTGCCACCAAGAATACTTAAAGAAGGCTTCTTTTTCTAAAGGTAGCCAACGATTTAAGGATATGCACTTAGGCATACAGACTGGTAAGAAGCAAACACATCGGGGCTATTGGAATAGTCTTTATCAGGTATGGCTAAAGCATATGAAAAAGTACCACCCAGTAATATTAAGAGGAGGCAAGGGGTAATGGGGAAGATGTTTATAATAAATAGTGAGGGCAGGATGATTAATGGAAAGTCGAAAAGATTAAAATGTTAGTCAAGGCTCTAGGAGGTAAGGGGTAATGGGGAAGGGTAAAAAAGCGGGCCGGCGTAAGGGTAGCCTAAAAAACAAGAGGGTTAAGCGTAAACTGGGTATACAGATATCCAGGCGGACACCATATTTAACATAAAAGGAGAAGCTTAAATGAAAAGTGTAATATATGAAACCAAGGGTAGGGCAAGGGAGTTCTGTGAACTGGCCATTAACCTTTACACCGGTTGCGCCCACCGGTGCGTCTACTGCTATGGGGCCGATGTAACTCACCAAAGTAAAGAGCAGTTTGAACACCAAATCAAACCACGAGTTACATCATCTGATATACACAGAAGCGCATACAAATACAGCCTAAAAAACGAGAGGCGCCCCGTCCTCATGTGCTTCATAACCGACCCATACCAACCTCTTGATGCCGCTACCCTACTAACTAGGTTTGCCATAAAAGCGTTACATGCTAATAATCTTCATTTTACCGTACTTACTAAGGCCGGCCCCCTTGCACAACGCGACTTTTCCCTCTACGAGGATGGGGATAGTTTCGCCACCACACTAACCTGCCTCAATGATGATGAGACAAAGAAGTGGGAACCCAATGCCGGAATGTTCGCGGAACGCATTGATAACCTTGCTTGTGCCCATGCTATGGGAATACCAACATGGGTGTCACTTGAGCCTGTAATTGACCCCGTTGCCTCGCTTGCTATCATCCAGGCAACCCATAAGTTCGTAGACCACTACAAGGTAGGTAAGCTAAACTACCACCCCCATAAGGACACTATTGACTGGGAAAACTATGGGCGCAAGGCCCTACGCCTGATAAACAAACTAGGCGCCGGCGGCTATATTAAAAGGGACTTAGGGGAATATATCGGATACCCCCACGGCCATAAAATCGGAAGGCAATTACCCTAATGAATTGGATAAAACTAAATAAGCAAAAGCCGGAGCTAGGAGCAGAAGTATTAGTATTCTGCCAAGGGTATGACATTACCGGTAAACACTATTGGAGCCATTACGGATAGGACAGATTTATATTCATTGCTACAGGGAGAGACGGAGGTAGAGTAGCTATGGACAAGAATAAATACATGGAAACCTACTGTGAACTACTTGTCTCTTTCGCTGACCGCATTGATGACAACACAGTTAGGATAACCCCCCAAACAATAGAGAAAACCGGAAACTATATTTCAATGATGCGTGAAGCTCAACGAATACAATCAGGGAAGGAACAAGGGGAATGAAAGGTCATACCAGAAGTAACAGAGATTGGGAATGCCCATATTGCGGAGTGGTGGATTGGAACGGCGAAAATAAACTGCGTCACCTTGCGAAACACGTGCCTGCTATAGCTAGGATGTTGAGTGTAAACTTTATCCTGGGTATACAGGTAGCATCCGCATCTTTTGAGGCAGTAAGGAGTAAGGGGAAAGATGAATCTCTTAAACAGCACAGGGGCTAAACGGTGGTTAGGAGTGACTGTTGCTGGGCTTGCAATGTTTATAACAGCTTCATTCAGTGTGGCATCCTCAGGTGGGCGTTTCTCTCCACACCTGGATTGGAAAACTGCTCTCTTCTTTACAGGGGTAGGACTCTTATTCAGTGGGGTTTTTGCACTACAGCACCATTATGAAAAGGATGCTATCTCCTATTTAATCTCTAGATACAGGAGCTATATGTAATGGATGTGGAAGCAGTAGAGAAGAGGCCAGATATTAAGTGTGGGGACATTCTGAAATATACTACAGCTTGGTTTAAGGCTTGTAGAGCAAGGGGGGACGAGGTCAACGATAAAGATAAGCGGTTTTTAGCAACGGGGCGAATCACCGGCAAATCACCCAATTATCAAATTACTGTCGTGAAGGTGAATGGCTCATATCTCCAAAACTATCATCATACCTTCGTAGAAAAGAGCAAGCCGCCTGATAACCCTGATAAGGTAGCGCCAACCAAATGCCCTTATTGCGTAGGTGGCAAAATCTCTATCCCCTCGGCAGGTATGGTGGGTTTCCATTGCCCTTACTGTAATGGGACTGGATTTGAGCGACAGCCTGATGAAGTTGAGCAAGCCCAACAGATAAAGCCAAAGGAAGTAAGACCAAACCCGAACTGTCCCAAGTGCAAGGGCAAGGGAGAATATTATTTCCATCTACCTGATTCAGTAGGCTCTCCCAATTTAGTTGAGTGCGATTGTCACGAGCCGAAGCCCTCACATAAACATGGGTGTGAGTTTTGTGGTTGGACAGGCATTCGCCTCGACCATCTTGACAACACCGTAGATTGCCCTGTGTGTCACAATAAACCACCTAAGCCAAAGCCCGATGAGAGTAGGTTACTATCAAAAGAGAAGATACGACAACTTATATTCAAAACGGAGGAAATGCTAAAGGAACTTTCAGATAAGCCCACAGATTATAACCGAGAAGAATTCGTTACCTTTGGGAAGACGACATTAAGGGAACTATTAGAAGCCCAGCGAGACCTGACCGCCTCTATCATTGGGTTTACACCTGAAGACCGAGATAGCCTGGCGATATCAGAGGGTTACTTCAGGGGTAGAAATGATGGTTTAACTATAGCTAGAGCAGAGTGCCAGCAGAGGATGGAGAGGATAAAGAGGATTGCCCTTCAAGCCATAACCGATGAGAATGAGTTTCCTGGGGATATGCCTGATAAATTGTGGGAGAAGCTGGGTGGCAATCGGGACAATGTTACGAAGGTTATGAGGAACACGACTAGACTGACCAAGAACGGGATTACCGATAGGTTTATCCAGGCTCTCAAGAAGGAGGAGGGGCTATGAAAGTTAAACACGCTTGTGGGTGTATTGTAGATGTCATAGTTAGATATGCTCCATTTGTAGAGCGAACATTTTGTTATGAGTGTGAGCAACTAGCTAGGAAGTTACAAAACGAACAGCATGAAAGATTTGAGGATGCTCTCAAGGAGGAGGGGATATGAACAGTTTGGCTAAAAAATATGACCTACATCCAATATCTATTTGGCAAAGGATACTTTTTGCGAGGGGTAAGACTGCGACTGTATATCCAGTCAGATGCGGTTTGTGCGGTACACAGACTAAAGGCAACATCATTATGGGTTATAGGTTTGGCTGTAATTGCTTTTGGAGGACATAAGATGACTAAACCTATGACACTAGAGGAGTTGAAAGACAGGGAGTGGGGAAAAATCCTCAGAGATGCCCTTTCCAGTAAAGACCGATACTGCCAAGCTAGAGTGGAGGGGATAATTAAGAGAGCGAAGGAGATTGTCTATAGCGGGTCAATACCTTTTCGTAATGTTCAAAGCGATGAATGGATTGCCCAAGTGCCAACAATAATTAAAGAATTCGAGGCTCTTGGGAAGGAGGAGACATGGGCAAAGAGTTATGCGCTGAGACTAGGCTGTTTATCTTGTTGCTAGAGGAGGGGATATGAGTAACGGAGATGAGAGTAGGTTGCTGACATGAGAAAGCTAAGCTAGAAGCCCAAGATGCCAAAACCGCCTCTATTGTGAGAAAGGAAACGGCGGCGAGGATATTCAAGGAGGTATAAGACAGATGAAAGAGACACCAACAACAGGAGGAGAACTAATAAGGCACTTACACGCTATAGCCGATGCTTTATATAAGGACTTGAAAAGAGATGGCCCGGATGGAGATAAGGCATTTGAGACACGGTTGCATGAGTGTATATTGACGCTAAAGCGGTTTGAGATTGTAATGAAGAATGAAGCCTAGCACCAAATAACTATAGGGAGGTATGGAGATGGCTGAAGTTTGGATGGATATGGATAGACTGCTAGAGATACTTGATGGGGAGGACAACCACAAATTGTATCCTCGGATTGAGGAAGGGGATGAGGTAACTAAAGTAAGGATAACACCACAGGGCGTTAATTTTATTATCGGTAAAGAGGAGGTATAAGACAGATGAAAAACTATGTGGCATTATTAAAAGCTATCAGAGTATTCAGAAATACTGTCAAGGATGCTAATGCGGAACGGGGCAACAAGATTTGGGTGGCGGACAGAGATTACCGTGATGCGTATGTTGAAGCGGAAAAGAAACTTGTAGAGACTATAAATATCGCCAATGCGACAGAGCCTAGCACCAAATAACTATAAGGAGGCACGGAGATGAAATACACAGTTTTCTTTGACCAAATCAATCGGACAAATTTCCAGTGGTATACAGCAAATTGTCCAAGAGGGCTGGCTGATAGAAGCTGACGGGGAAGAAAAATTATAGATGGCAAGCCGAAACGCCGGCAGCTACGCCGGCTTCTCCGGGTGATGCCCGGACTGATAAGGCTAGTATTAAATAAGAGGAGGGTTAGCTATGGACACAAAGCCCGCCGAGAGTGTGTCGCTGACAGAGGACAGGGAGGCGTTTGGTGCTCTTTTCAAAAGCTACGAGGATTACTTAAACAAAGTATTTGATAGGGTATTGCCCAACTCAGATAGGAAAACTTTAATAGCCAGGAGTGTTAACGACAGAGAACTGGTAACAAGGCAAGCCCTTGGAGTATTAGCAGAATTGGGCTACGCAAGGACCGCCTCTATCAAAGACACTGATTTGGTTTTTGAACTGAAGGCTATCTGGAAGGGGGTGGGGGTAGAATGAAACGACTTACGCCAAACGAGATGCTTGAGTATGTAGCCGAGTGCCTTGCCGAAGCACCGTATTACAATTCTCGCAATGCCAAGTTCCGCCCTGACGATGTATGCCCACATAGCCCTAGTTTCAAGTATAAATGTGCCAAACTCTATAAGCTGGGGATGCTAGTGAGAGGGCGATGGCACGGCTATGTGGGATATTAAGGCTTTAGGTAAATACCCTGGAGTATCTCAAACGGGTATGATAGCCAAAGACGACGAGAGATGGAAAACGATAAGAAAGGCAAGTGAATGAGCGACAAAGAATACAAAACCACCGACACCGCCCTAGCAGCCTACCTAATAGGCCAAGGGCATAAACTGCTAGACATCGACCCCATAACATCCTGGGCTATGCAACTTATTTTTGATAACCATAGTACCCATTTGCGTGAACATATTAAGCTATTTGAGTTGGGTAAAGCCGAAGGTAATATTTGCGACTTCTTCCGAATCCACCGAGATTTGATTAGAAGGATAAAACTGTACCAAAAGTAGGGTGTTATGAAAGCAAAAGAGCACGATAAATGGCGCAAAGGCTTCCCCTACTATAAGGTGCAATGGTATAACAAAACAACCTTGGCTTGGCACGACATACAGAAATTATTTGGGGATAAGAAAAGTGCCTTGCTATATGTCAAGAAGATTCTTGCCAAACCTAAGTGGCGTATTATGGAAATAGAACGAAATAAAAGGAGGGTTGTAATAACATGCCCACGGTAAAAGAACTACTAGGATGGTTGCCTGAATCTGTCTGGCACCTCACAAAGGGGGACTACTGGTTGCGCTTTATAGACGATAGGGGTGACCCGGTAGGGCAAGTTAAAAAAGTGGGAAAGGACGGCTATGCCGACTACCCATTCAGCGTCTTTAACCCCGTGCTTGCCGAAAGAGTTTACCGCTACTGGAGTGAAGAAGGTGGCAATGTACTAGACCCCTTTGCCGGTAGGACAACGCGGGGCCTTGTGGCAAGGGTTATGGGTCGGAACTACGAAGGCTACGAAGTGGCCCCTGCCACTTATGAACTAACAAAGAAAGCGCTTGTCGATATTGAGGGGTGCTGGCAACCCGATATGTTTAGTGGGAAGAAACTAGGCACTTGGCAAATGAATAATAGCGACGGGTGTACATTAGCCGACACACCCGACGGCGACAAAGACCTAGTTTTCACCTGCCCACCTTATTGGAAGGTAGAAAAATACGAGGAATGCCCCGACCAACTTAGCCGAATAGGCGACTACCAAGTCTTCCTGGAAAAGATGCGCGTAAGCGGGGATAACTGTCGCCGCGTACTAAAGCCGGGGGGTTACTGCGTCTTCGTTGTCGCTGACTTTAGGTTTGACGGCAAGTTCTTCCCCTACCACAGCGACATGCTACAAGCCTTTAAGTCTAGCGGGCTGTCCGTACACGACATAATCGTGAACAGGCTTAACAGCCCCTTTGTTTCCGGGGCGCAACAGGCAATGGATAGAAGGCGTACCTTAAAGATACACGAGTATATTCTGGTGTGGAGGAAACCCACCATATCCGGTAGTAATTTATATGCCGCAAAGGCCCCCGCAACCGTAGATGTAGACAAGCATACCGCACAACCAGCCACAATGGCATTGTGATATGTATTACGTAGGATAACGGCGATAATGGGCGATAATAAAGGGTTGGGTAAGTTATATGCACAGACATCTACTACTACCCTACCCTATAGGAATAAGGGGGGAAAGACGGGGTTGCATACCTACTCCACGAGGTGTAGGGTAATGTTAGGGTATGTTAGGATGATGAACGGAGTAAATCAGTTGAAAAAGTTCGAAGTAGGCGACAAGGTAAAGCTGAATAAAAGGACGCCAAAGGTTCTTCTTAAAGAGTTCGGCTTGCGATACTGGCGAACTCGAACCATCGTCGAAGTGGTTGTTTGCCCCAAGTGGCATTATGCCTCTTACCGCATTGGTTATAACAATAGGGGCTGGGGGCCGGCTTTGATTTGGTTTCGGTCTTATATGCTTGATGAAGCGAGTAGGGGAAAACCCGGCACCTGCTGAGTTGAAAGGAGATAAACGATGAAAAGGCCAAATTTGAAACAGGCAGAGCAGATAGGCAAGACCTTACTGGTGTCCGGTGTGGGCATCACAATAGGGGCTATTATAGTTCGCACTACACCCAACCCAATGGGAGTCGCCGTGGGGGCGGCTATTTTAATTGCCGGCTTGTACGGCATAGGCTATGCAATACACTTATGGCGCCTGCCGGAGACCAAAAAGAGGGTAAGGGTAGTAGCTAAAAGGATAGCACGGCCCGCAATAACAGCAACACAACCAGATGTTATGACACTTATTACCGAATACGGGGTGGCAAACCGGGCCTGGTACACCAACCAACACAACAAGGCAAAGTGCGACAGGGCTAACCGGCTACAAAAACGCATTGAACGACTTGATTTAACAGATATGGAAACGGTGGCGTTTGAGAGAGAAACTTCGACCACCACACCATTAACACCACATATGTAAAAGGGAGTATTGAAGTGAAAATAGCAGAGATTACTCGTGTTCATAATTTGTACTCGGTGCGAATTGAAGCAAACAAGGAATATGTGGGGGTCATATACGGGGATGTGCTTATCCGCCCTGGGAGGGCTACTAGATATATGTTGAAAATCAGCAATGCTAGTGACCCTATATTAGCCTTGATTCATTGTGATATTATAAAAGGTTATATCTTAGTTAGGAAGTGACGCAGGTAAAAATGAATATAAAGAATATGATTAAAATAGGTTCCTACTCCTACGCCAAGGAACTCCACAACGGGAAGTGGTCTTTGTATGTCGGAAGGTATAGCCCTCAAGGGCCACATTATGTAACCGAGTTGGAGGTTTACAGAGACTCTGGGGTACCCCTAAGATTTACATCCTTAGAAAAGGTTAAAATATTCTGCGCATCGAAGGCTTTGTAGGCAAGGAGGTGACACTGGCAAAAAGGTAGTGACTTTACGAAGTGGGGGCTAGGCATACTAACCCCCACCGGTAAGCACACTACACATGGGAGAAAAGAGAAAAGGAAATAAGGCTTATGAAACCTTCAAGGCGCCGAACACTACAGTTAAAGACGGCACAGTGCCAATATTGCAAGCTCGCCGACAAGCGGGCACTACGGATGAACCGGGCCTATTGTAAGGTAAAAAACCCTACCATAACCAACGGCCATTGCGAGCGGTTTGATGCCGCCAAGCTAAAGAAGAGTAATGGTAAAACTACTAGGGATAAAAAGAGGGAAAAGGCAAAGGAATGAAACCCGACATAAAGGCAATCCAACAAAAACCAAGATGTGAATTGATTGGCACCGATGGAAACATATTTGCGGTTATGGGAAAGGCCTCTAGAACATTGAAGAGAGCTGGTTTAGCTGACCAAGCAAAGGAGCTTACTGCCAAAGTAATGCAAAGCGGAAGCTACGATGAAGCTCTCCAAATAGTAATGGAATATGTGGAAGCGGAATAAATGAAAATCATAGCAAGGTTCAAGGGAGGATAAGGATAATGGCTGAAAAACAGACAAAAGAGCAAAAAGAGCAAGACCAGATTGAGCGTGTAAACATGCTTTACCACCGTCCTGTATGTGTTAAGTGCCGGGTGGATATGCGACCTGAAATGAACGGTGTGGGGTTGCTTGATATGGCCGCCTTTGGCCCCTATAAAGTCTGGGACGCCGACCTATGGAAATGCCCCGAGTGTGGCGTAGAGGTAGTAGTAGGGGCGGGGCAACATGCCATAGCACACCATAATGATGGGAACTTTGACAAGGTATGTGCCGGATACCGGCAGCGTACCCTGCTAATACCGGTTCGGTTTTCTAATCCTCTTTCTTGTTATAAGACGAGGGGAAACTAAAGGGAGGGATTTAGAATGAATATATTCGCAAACAATCTTATATTTATAGCTGCCCATTCACTTCCTGGCCCAATAGCATATGTCATGGTTAAAGAAACCACCGGCGACTTTACGATGGCAACTATAGCCGCAGTGGTAACAATATTGGTTGCCTTCCTCATATACAACCGCATGGGCTTATATAATGACACAACAAAGAAGCCCAATAACGGGCAGGAAGTAGTGGGCTGATGGAAAACAGCTTGAGAAAGGTCGTGCAAAAGATTAACGCCAAGTACCTTAGAATAGCTGGCAGCACACTAGCTGGAGGGGCGGTTGCCTTATATTTTACTGGCTACGGCACCAAATATGACATAATCATATTAGGATTATTATCGTTTATCCTGTTTATTTACGCCTTTGGTATAACTGAAGAAGACAAGGTAATAAAATGAAAATTCCTAATATAGCATGGGCGATAATCTTGTCTATAGGGATAGTAATCACTATTTATGGAGCATGGGTAACTACTCACCCCCCCACAACTGATATATATAAGGGCAAGATTGCACTATGGACTGAAGAGGAATATGTGGAGTTCAAGAAAGCCGTGGCCCCTACAGAAGTGCAGATTATAGATTTGGATATCCTGTCATCTGAACCGCCAATTATCATACAGTTCAAGGTAATAGTGGAGAAGGGTTTTGAATTCCCGTACGGCAAGGTAGCCGCTAAAGCCGGAGTCACCCAGGATGATAGCTGGATGCTCTATGTAGGCATCCCTCCTCTATCCTACGCGATAGGTCTCGCAGCTACCCGAAGGGTAGATTGGGATTGATTAAGGATATTGATAGGGATGGAGGGATAAAATTGTGGGAAGAATAATGAAACTACCTTTCGGGTTTTGGTTGATTATTCTAGCAACCGGCTTTACCTTTACTGCCCTTTACCTTACCGCTTTGTATGCAGGGACTCAACCCCCCATAGTTACATCCGCTTGGGTTTTCATTCTTGGCACGACCTGCCTATCAATAGCTAGTGTATTAGCCTTAATAAAACGAGTGGAATGGAACAGCTAAATGGATAAAATCTTCACCGGGAGAGGAGAGGGAGAAATGACTAAAGTAGAACAACGCATATGTATAATGGGAGCAGTCTTGATAGGTGTTGGCTTTGCTACCGCCTTCATACTTGGAAATACCGCACCCAACTTAGTAATAGCTGGCGTTTTTATGGTAACGATACCAATGATTAGAGATATAAGAAGAGACAATAATGGATAAACTATACACCGTGTGATAGGAGAAAAGAAAAATGAAATTAAAAGGAACATATTTCTCAATACTTATATCAACGGGGACAGGCTGTATCTTTGGTTACTTTTTTATCCCTGCCATTAGCGTAGTAGCATCCCCCGTAAACATGCCAACTTGGCTCTTTTATGTTGGTATAGCATTCTTAGTCATACCAGGTCTGTTCGTTATAGGGGAACAGGTAGATTGGAGTAACTAAGTGGATAAGCTATACACCGTACAGGAAATAGCCAAGGCACTTAAAGTCCACGAGGTGACCGTATGGCGCTGGCTTGAATCCGGTAAGCTAAAAGGGTTTAAGGTTACACGATGTTGGCGTGTAACTGAAACCGAACTAAATAAGTTTTTGGGCCTTAACGGCTGGGGGCTGGGGGAGGGGGTGACAGTGAATCAAAATAAAGATGAAAGTCACGGTCAACCCCCTTCCCCCAGTTCCTCCAGCAAAGAAAGGAAATGATAAAACAACGAACCATAATCCTATGGGGGGCACTCATAACAACCACCACCTTGTTGGTTCTTATGTTTTTGGCAAATAAAGGAGTACTATGAATAAGCAGAAACGCAAAGCAATTATAGCAATAGTAGCACTGGTAGCCGGTGCCATCCTAATGGTTTATGCCACCGCCAACCCCATAGAGGCACTCTATACCGATAGGGTAGGGTTTGATAACAAAGCTGAATACTTGGAGTATAAGGCAAAGGTTTTGGCCACAATGGACGCCCCCTATGTCCTATCATACAGCGTTAATGCTCTGCCAGCCAATAACAGTATGCGATGGACAGCCGTATTGGAAGTAGGGCATACCCTACCCTACGGCAACGAGAAGGCACGGCCTGATTTTAGAATGATTGTCCCAGGGGCTTTAATGATACTCTTTTCCATCATAATGGGGTTGCCCCATATGTATAAACTGGTTACGAGGAGAATTAAATAATGGGAGAGGAAAGGAATACATACAAATATGTAGTTAAGCGGGATGGCAAGATTATATCTATGGGAAGAACCTACGATTTTAATAGAAGACAATGTGAAATACAAGCTAGATTTCCAAGTGCTACTATTGAACAAGTTGGGAAGAAAACGACTTGGCAAGATGCCGAAAAATGGCTGAGGGGGCAATATGAAATTAGTCATACCACCTGAGTTTCAAATAGGTCCGCATTTATTCAAAATAAGATGGGGTGATAAATATCTTGATATTGCTCATATAAGAGCACATGAGAATTGTAAAGACCAAATAATACGACTACACACTGGGCAATCAACATCGGCTACTTTTGAGACTCTGCTCCACGAGGTAGACCATATTGTATGTTATCTTTATGGGATTGAACATGGCGATGAAGAATCAGCATTGATAGCTAGAAGTGTAGGTTTCTGCCAATTTCTGATGTCAATAGGCATAGAACCAGACTTTAGCCAAGTACCAGAAGAATTATTTGCCGCCCCAAAACACAAAAAGGGGGAGGGATAAATGACCGACAAGAATACAACCAAGACCGCCTGGGAGCAATTTAAGGCGTTTGGCAAGCAGGTTGCCTCCCTACTCCGGCTTTTGGGGGAACAGATGAGCAAGCTCCGAGGTATGAACCCCCAGCAGATTAAAAGCGGCATTGCCGGCATGATGATGCTCGGTGCCGCACTTATACTTTACATAAAAGGGGGGGTACACCCCCTAGCCTTGGCCTCAGTGGCCGGAATAGGGGCTATGCTTATGTTATCGGCAATGCGCCCCGGTAAAAAGCAGGTTAAAAGGCGCAGGGCAAAGCGTAAACCCACCAAATCCAAAAAAGGGGCTATGCTTATGTTATCGGCAATGCGCCCCCCGGTAAAAAGCAGGTTAAAAGGCGCAGGGCAAAGCGTAAACCCACCAAATCCAAAAAAGGGGGCACCGGCTAAATGAAAAAGCGATTTAAGCTACCCAAGGTTAGTTTATTTAGTTTATATCGAATTCTTGCGGGGATAATAGTAGCCATCATTTCCTGGACAGGGCTTAGTATATTCTTTGAAAAGTTTATTCAAATCCCAAAGGGGTACATGAGCTGGGATATCTTGCTTCCCTTACTTGTGGGAGTACTAACCATCACACTTGTACTAGTATTTGATATTTGGCTGCAAAGTCTAGGGGGAGAGGCAAAGGAAAAATGAGAAAGACCAACACCCTATCAATATGGTTAGACCCCGTCAACACCCCTGACCACTTCGGCGTGGGCTTTGGTAACGGCCACCCACACATACGCCCCGTATGTCAGCTTGAGCGCTACATGCTACTACTAGAACGGCTTTACAGGACAGAGGGTTATACCTTCCGCCCTTTTTGCGGCACTATTATGAAGGGTATGCCTGCTTTTGGAATAGTGTGTGAGAGGAAATCATAACAAATGGGAACCGTACTAAAAATCCGATGCGAGTGGTGTGGTAAGTCTATGGGTGAAAAGGACGGGAAAGGAGCAACGGGCACTACCGGCAGCATATGCCCTGTATGTCGCGTTAAGAAACTTATGAAGCATGCCGCCGCTACCGGCGACAATCGGATACGCTTTGGGGGCTATATAGCAGACCTACATTCAGCCCATAAGACACACCGCGCTAACTGCTGTGATAAAGATATTCTCCCCTGCGACAAATACTACAGTTTAGTTATTGGAGGCGGCGGGGTCGCATGGCTAAAGCACCCCTACCGTAGCCACAAGGATTGCCTGCCGGTTTTTATGGCTGGCCTGGAAACAACGAAATGAAGATAAACAAGCTGGATTACACAATCCCCAAACTATACCTTGATAACCTTGTGTGGCCCACGACCAACCACAGGCAGTATGCCCAAATGTTTGAGCACTACCGCAGAAGCGCGACAATAAACAGGGACGCAATTAGCTGGTGTGATTACTTGAAAGGGAACAAAAATTGACACCGGCACCTTACCAATACAAACGGAAAGGACTACCAAGCCTAGCTATTGCTCCGATGGGAGTAGGTAATTACCGGGCAATGCCCTACTCTGATTGGCAAAGTGTGAATATGAAAAGGTTACATACAAAGTTACAAGATTACATTAAGAAGTTACAACACAGGTTACAAAAAGGTGTCTCTTCTCTTCTTCTCCTTCTTAAAGAATATCCTTCCCTATATCTTAATATCCTTAGATATATGATGAGAGAGATCTCTCTGAAGAGAGAGAGAGAGAAGACAGTTTCGTGTAACTTTGTTACCGCTAAAGTTACAGAGTAAGTTACAAACCTTATTATTCGAGGTGTAAAAGATGGGTGAAAAGGGAATGCAAAGGTGGCACAGACGCTGGATTAAGATGTATCCGGTACCATGTTTAGAGGGTAGTATAAGGTGGCAACTCGAGGCCGATGAGCGTGGCGTCTGGTACGATTTGGTGATGTTTGCCGCTCTATGCCCTACACCCGGTTTGATAGCAGATAGCAATGAACGGGCTTACCCCACAAAGTTTATAGCCAGTCGGCTAAGTGTAAACGAGGAATTACTCAAGCGGACATTAGACAAATGTGAAGAAGAAGGGCGGGTAAAAGTTAACTCAACGGGGATACATATAGTTAATTGGGGGAAGTACCAGTCGGAATACGAGAGGCAGAAACCTTACCGAGATGCAAAAAAAGAAGGTACAACTTGGGAAGAGCAAATAAGAAATATATCTAGCCGGCCCGCACAGTTTATAGCCGAGGCATTACCACGGAACAGGGCGAGAGTATTAGCATTACTTGATAAAGAAAACCCGCATAAAGCTAAAAAGGTAAGGAAATTGATAGAGGAGGCGAAAAATGGATAATACATTACATCGAGCCGATGGGCAGGTAGTAGGGGTTATCCAGGGTGACATATTTATTCAGCAGGTAAGGTGGAACCACATATACCGGAAGCTCAATGCCAAGGGGCTGGACTACGGGATATATATACAAGCGCGCATGCGAGCAAAGTATTGGCAACTGGTTTTCCCTGATGGGAAAATACTGCGCATACCTTTTAATAAGGTTGATAAGGTCTTGATTGAGAAAACCACTGTGGTGGGGAAGCAGGTATTTGTTAGGCTAGAAGATTTTAATGTGGAACGCCCTGTATTACAGGGGGCACTCCTGCCGGGGAAAAAATAGGGATTATTTTAATGGCGATACCGCTAACCTGCGACAAATGTGGGAAGAGAAAGAAGTTTAAGAACTTTGACCAAGTTGAGCGGCAAGGGTGGATTATAGTTAAGAATAAATATGGGTACGATACGCATCGTTGCCCCGAGTGTAAGGAGGTGTGAAAATGTATGTCTATATAAAGAGCGAACCCCATTTATGGACGGTAGGGTTTTACAAACCGGATGGGAAATTTGAAACTGAAAGCGACCATGCCTTGCAGGAAGAGGCGGCTAAGAGGGTTCGTTTTCTAAACGGTGGTAACTAATGGCCGAAAAGGGAAGGGAAAAGAAAAAAAGGAGAAGAGAAGTTGGATAAATTAAAGCTAAAAGAGAACATTGTAGTGGTGGTGGCGCTTGTTGCTTTGGTAACAAGTATCATAGCGATGGGTACCCCAGGAGTCTCCGGTATTCCAGGGGCACAAGGGATACAGGGCGCGGTTGGGGTACAAGGGGAGCAGGGAATCCAGGGGGTGCAAGGTGTTTCAGGCCCAGCAGGCAGTCCGGGTTCAACCGGCCCAGCCGGACCTTCAGGCCCCACCGGGCCGGAAGGAGAAGAGGGGGATAAGGGGGCTGAAGGGGATGAATTAACTCATATACCCTCCTTGAACCCTTTAAGTGCTATAAATAAGGGTGCGTCATTTACCTTGCTTGGGTCAGGCTTTAAGCGTGCACCTAAAATCGAGTTTATGGATAGTAGCGGGAGATGGTATGATTTAGGGACAGCACAACTTTATGAGGCTGGGCTTATTAGGGAGCCCTTAGTTTTACCGGCCGCTGCTATTTCGGGGACAGGTAGTATAACAGCCGATTCTTCCCGTGACCCTAAAGTTAGTATTGCTGTTACGATTAATTAAGGCGAGGGTTAAGAAGGATGAGAGAGTTCTGGCGGTTTATGGTTATTGATAGCTGGATGAAGATGGTGTTGGTTATCATAGCTGTGCTGGTTATTATGATGACAGGGAGGCATAGTATTGGTGGGCTTTGCCGGTGCTTGGGGCAATGTCGTCGGGTATGGGCGCATAGGGGTATAGCTGTATATCTATCCACCGGTATGGATATGTTTGAAACACTAAAGAGGATGAGAGTAATAAGATGAGGGGGTTATTATGGTTGTGCGATTAAAAACTAAGCGTATGCGCAGGTATCTTAAACTGGTAGACGCTGGGTTTATGCCGTTTGAAGCGCGTGGGCTATCCAGAATCCCTTTTACTGTCCCCTATATGGGTGGGTTGCTAAGGGCAAGGCATATACGCTACACATGGGCGCGGAAGAAGGGGCTTACCGACAGGCAGTATGCCAAGGCGATAAGGCAGTTGTATCTTGCGAACGATTGGATTAAGCTAGATAAGGCTGGCCGGCGCCGGGGTGACCCGTGGAAACTATTGCGTGAGTTTGAGGATAGGTATCGTGAGAAGCATCCTGAGTATCAAAGCCCTGGGGAGAAGCGCCGCCGTCGGTTTAGGCGATGGGAAGGGGATTACATTTCGAAGAAGTATCGTTCCGATGAGGAAGCGATGGGTAGGGGCAGATAATGTTAAATAAGTCAGCACTTTTTAGGCATAAGGAGGAATCCACCCAGACGCCCCTTAGTGGGAATCCAGTGGGGCAAGGTATGAGCGCACTAAAGAGGGGGGATAAAAGCCGTGGCTTTACACTGGTAATGCCGCAGGGCGATGGGGGTTATCCGGTATGAAAGACAAGCAAAAACATCGGGTTACTATGCCTACGGAGCCGGTAGATATTGAGGCTGAAACAAGGGCGGTTATGGTGAGGCTAGGTGAGGCGGCACGGTTATGCCCCGTTGCCTTTGGCCAGGGCTTGAAGGAAAAGTTTGGGTGTGGGAGCTTGGGGCTTGGGGATTATGCTGTGGTATGCCACACGATATTGGCACAACCAGACCCTAGATTCAAAGTGTTATTGGAATGCCTGCTACGAGCTATTGAAACCCTTTCTTCTACAAATAAGATAATAAACAAGGAGAACAGGAGATTGATTGCCCAGTACGGGATAGAGGTGGCGAAGGGGGGCAGGAGGGACGATAGCAAGGGGGTTAAGCCCCATTTGGTATTCCGGTGCCTTTACTGCCCGGCTTATTTTATGGAGTGGAAAGACTTGCACATACATTTTCTAAAGGAGCATAAGAGCGATGATGAAATATAAAATACTTATGTTTTATCCATTAGAGGGGCCAAGGCTTGAAGAAGTAAGGGGGTTCCCTGTAACAATACCTTGGCTTAAAGGGGTGACCCTTTTTGCGCACCATCCTTATGTTGTTGACGCATCTTCGGATACGCAGGATAGATGGAATATTTCGGAAGCTAAGTCAGGGTTGGCTCTTATTACATATTCATGGGGTACTAAAAAACAGGCAGTAGATGCTTTAATGGCAAAACTGGTAAGCGTTAAGTCTGCTAATATAAGCAAATGGTTAAAGGAAATGATTGATAAGAATGTAAAGGAATATGGGGTTGCTAATAAACCCCCGGTTCTAGGAGGTAAGGGGTAATGGGGCTAAAAACTAGAGACACCTATAAGTTGCGAGTTGAGACTGGAAGGAGATAAGAGGTAATTGAGAAACAATTCATCAAGCAAGTTACTGTAACAGGGGCAGATGAGAGTGTGGACCTTGATAACTTATTAGGATTAGCTAAAGAGTATCCTTTCATAGAGTTTGGCATACTACTCTCCAAAAATAATACTGGTAAATGCCCACGTTTTCCTGGTCAGCCATGGATAGATAGATTGATGACCCAGAAGTTGAGTGGAAAGAACTTATCAATGCACTTATGTGGTAGTTGGGTTAGATCAATTTGTAGTGGTGGAAGTGATATTTCCCAAGATTGGGTTTCAGCATATATTGATATGTTTGACCGAATACAACTTAACTTTCATGGAATGCCACACCATACTTATAGTTCAAGGTTTTGTAATCTATTAAAATCGTTTAATACCCCAATAATATTCCAGATTGATGATGTTAATAATCACCTATACAATCAAGCAAAAAGTCTTGGTGTTAATTGTTTTGCCCTACATGATTTGTCTGGTGGCGCCGGTATCTTATCAGATAAGTGGCCTAAACCAAGTGGTAGTTACTGCGGGTATGCTGGAGGATTAGCCCCAGACAACCTTAAAAGGCAGTTAGATAAACTAGCCGATGTTGTGGGGGATACACCAATATGGATAGATGCTGAAACACACTTACGGAGTGGAGATGGTGCTCTCTTTGATATAGACAAGGTGATTAGATTTATAGAAATAGCCAAGCCATATGTTCAGGAATCCAAGCTATAAAAATCTAGGAGGTAAGGGGTAATGGGGCTAAATATTAACCAGCGGCAAATGGCTTGGAATGCCATAAACCTAGCAAAGAGGGAGTTGGAGAAAGGGGATTATGATTCCGTGGATATCGCGAATTATCTTCTCCGTGATTTGGATGCGACAAAAGAGGCGGAGTTATCTGACTTATCATGGGCTTTACATAAAGGTGATGCGTGCAAAAATGATGTATTGGGGTTGATAGAACACCTTGTGAATCATTTATTACTGCTAGACGATGGGGAAAGGGAAAGTATGGGCTATGGGCATCTCTCAGATTACAAGGAGGAGCTAGACGCTTTCTTGTTAAGGCAAATAAAAAAGGTGAGGCTTCATTTTAACATTTAACAAGTTTATGGGCTTATGATTATGGGTAAAGTGCAATGAATAGAAACTCTGTGTTAATAAGGCGTAAGGGGCTAAAGAGTAGGGTAGGGCTTAAAAGGGGCGGTGCTAGGTTAAGACAAGGGGGTAGCCTAGCCTCTAAAAGCATTAAGCAGGAACAAGTGGATAGGGAGTGGCTTGCCCTTACTGGGCACTTGATTATTCATAGGGCAGGTGGGAAGGATGAAATTACAGGCAAACCCCACCCCCGGTGCGAGTTAGGGGGGCATCATATAAAGCCTCGGCCCTTTAATATCCATAATGCGGGTAATTGCCTAATATGTGATAGTGATACTCATGACCACCAAAAGTATGGGAACGGGATACCAATATCTAGGAAGCAGGCGTTATTGCTTGTTGCTGGGTTAAACAAGAAGTATGGCATAGACCCCAATATGACCGGGGCTGATGTATTACAGGGGCAGGAGGAAAAATGCTAGAAATAAAGTTTAGGGCTTATCATAAAAAAGAGAAACGGTTTTATTACTTTGACCTTGAAACTTGTACCCAAACTATTCGTGTTGGGTTTTACCACCCTATTACTGGCGAAAAGGATTGTGAACTTGATGACCCTAATTTGTATTTTGAAAAACGGTTATATACAGGGCGTAAGGACAAGGACGGGGTTGAGATATATGAGGGGGATATAGTTAAGTTTATTGAACATAGCCATAAACGAAAGGGGCAAGTGGTTTTTGATGAAACTCACGGTTGTTGGAGTGTGCGTTTTCAGTTCGGCAAGTTAGACCCCCTAACAATAATGATGATGTCACAAGGGTTAGATAGTTATGAAGTAATCGGAAATATTTACGAGTCTAGGGAGTTATTAAAACAGGATGTCTAATAATCTTTATATGCTTCCGGCTGTTACAACTTCGGCAGAGGGGTTGGATATTATCAATGTTATCAGACCCGCCCAGAGAAAGTGGGATAATATGGTCTTTTGTAAGGGGTCTCTTTTTATCACAAAAAGCACACCGTTGCTGGAAACGAACTTTCAAGGAGTCCCACTGGGTTTTAGTATGCCTACCCTCTGCCCCCTTTTCGACAGCGTATCTTCTTGCTTTCAGATGGGCAATATTTTCTCTATGTCGCGCACAATAATTACGATGATATACTTGCTTAGATTCTGTCGGCTTTCTCACCCCTCTATATGCGGGTTGCTCATAGAAGGGGACTCTTTCTTTCCGAAACAACGAGTAGCATCGTTGACTACAAAAATGCCTTTTCCTTTTGGCAAAACGAGAGGGTTTGGTGCGAAACTGCTTGCCACAATAATCACATATAGCAATAAAATGGGAACTATTCGCTTCCCCAATTTTACGCCGAGTTTCTTGGCTTACGCTGTGTCCTTTTTGAAATCCCTTAATCCCTTTTGGCATATATCTATTATAGCATATTTCAACATATATGAGAATCCAGGGCTATTGAGGGGAAACAAAGAATAATGGCATTGCCTGTGGTTAAAGTAAAGGGTGCGCTTGAGGGGTATAAGCTCTTGCCGTTCCACGATACGGCGGTGGAGTTAGTTGTGGGGGATGGGGAAAGGGAGTGCCGGCAAGTGCTTACCTTAGAGGGGGTATTGGCTTTCCTTGCCACACCGCTTGAGCATAAACCTTTGAAGGTATTTTGGGATTTAGACCAAAGTGTGGCGTCGATACTGAGGCTACTCGGCCCCGATATGTGCAAGCAACTCTATGAGACAAACAAGTGCTACCCCAAGCCTTTTAGCATATTCTACCTACCGGGTAAGGTATTTTCGGTGAAGCATGCCGCTTTTACGCGGGCAAGTTTCTATGGGATAAAACAGTATTTCCCTGATACGCCGGAGCCGAGGGGTACCAAAGAGCTATGTGGGTACGGTACCCGGTTGTTGGAGGCATTAAAAAAGATGGGGCTTCAGCCAAGGAAACTAACCAGCCCTATAGCCATATGGGAGGACTGCGTAATGTCCCGCCTTGACTTACCAACATATAGGGATGCCCCGGATAAGGCGAATATTTATTCGTGGAGGGGGTCAGGTCAGTTATGGGTAGAAGCTCATAAACTGGGGTATTGGGACGAAGAGCATCCTGTATTTGACTATGATATCAGTGGGTGCTTTCCCAATATTGCTAAGAATTTGATAGACTTACGGCACTGTAAGTGGGGGGAGAGTGATGAGTACGAAGCCGGTGCGTATTATGGGTATTGCCACGGTGTTGTGACAATATATGATTGGGTGAAAGTTAGCCCTATACTCTATGCGTCTAAAGACGGGTTACTTATAAGCCCTGTGGGCACCTGGGAAGCTTGGCTTAATAAGGCCCAGATTGATTTCATTAGGGAATGGGGTATAGGGGAGTTCCGTATTATTGATGGAGTCTGGGCTTTTCCTACAAAGATTACTTATCCTTTGCGTTTAGTAATGGAACGCCTGTTACGGTATAAAGAGCATGAGGATGATGTAGTTCGTACATTGGCAAAGGGGCAGTCGGTTGGAATCTACGGCTATATGCTTGCTGAGTATAAAGATAGGTTTGGCCCTTATTGGAATCCAGTATGGGGGGATGAGATATCTACCGGCGGTGGGTTAGAGGTGGCGGAGTGGTTATATAGTCATGGCATAGGGCCGGGGGATAATGAGGGGTACCAAACCTTGATTTGTGTGAATGTGGATGGGGTGACACTTGATAAGGAGGTCGTCCTGTGATGGCAGTTGACATTAGATGGAAGCTTACTCATATTGGCCCTGCATTGATTGTTAGTTCAGGTTTGGTGTTTATGAGCGGGAAGCACCCTCGTGGTTTTACCTTAGAGCGAGTGGTAGCAATGTTTAAGGCACACCCTCGCAAGGGGTATTATGAGGAAACTATGCGGCGTAGGGTAACGCTGGGTGATGTAGTAGAGCGTGGCCGCTTTCAAGACATAGGCAAGGTGGTGCCGATGTATAGTGCTATAGACCTTTACCGGGCATTGCGTGATAGAGATTTCCATAGTGAACCCCAGAGTGGGGGGCAATTATTAAATAGAGTGTTTTGTAGTAAGCCAGTAAAGGTTAGGGAGGGATGAGATGGACAAAGTAATGATAACCACAGGGGAAATGGTTTTTACCGAGAGCAATCAATCTATTTTGGGCAAAATCGTTGAGGGAACAGAGGAACAATTTCTCGGCCTTTTTATCAGAAAGAGGAGAATGCCAAAGTTAGATGATAATTTTCAGCCAACCAATGAATATTACGGAAAGTGGGAAATAGTGAGGGGCAATCAGAGCTGGTTTTTAACAACAAAAATTGAAGCATATGTAATGGCTATGGAACTATGGGGCAAAGCCACAGAAGGAAAGGAGGGGTGATGGAACCATTAGCTATAGCGGTTGTCTTTCTAGCATTGGCTCTAATATTTCACCTGGTATGGCACCTTCGGCGGTAGTTGATTAAAACAGAAGGAAAGGAGGGGTGATGATGAAGTGTCCTAAGTGCGGTAGCAAGAAACCAAATAAGCAGGCAACTGTAGATAGCTGGGCTAGATTGTATAAGTGCAGGGACTGTGGTTATGAGTGGATGCGACACAAAGGAGGGGTGAGGTGATGAACCACAAAGATTTAGTTATTGTGGGAGCTAAATGGGTGAAACATTCTCATAATGGGTGTGAGTTTCCTGATGGGGGCTATCGTATGAGTCACCCCATTGTATTAAAGGAATTAGTTTCTTACGAAGAGGCTATACCTGATGTCATTGGATTTTGTGCTGGTTATTCCACTGTTATTGAATGTAAAGCCACAAGACGGGATTATTTAGCCGATAAAAAGAAGCCTCACCGTTATAATGTGAAGCAACCAGGGAATTACCGTTATTATCTTACCCCAACTAATGCATTAAATGATGATATTTACAATGGGTGGGGGTTATTAGAAACAGATGGAGTAAATGTGGTCGTTAGGGTTACGGCACCATTTCACTTTGAGCCTGAAGTTAAAGTGGCAGAATACAGCATATTATATTCTTTCGCTAGGCGCAAGTTGGGAAGATTAATTAAATATACCGAAGAAGGAAAGGAGTAAAATTGGAATGAAAGTAAGTGAAGCCATAAAACTAAAAGAGGGGCAAGAAGTCAATCATCGGTTTTACGGGAAATCTATTGTGAAAGAGGTTATGTTCTCAATGAATAGTCTCTTCGGGGTGTGTATTCATATTGATAATGAAATGGGCAGACACAAACTATATGCTGATTGTGGAAGCCAAATTAATGATTTACTAGAGGATAACATTCGTAATTTACAGAGAGTATAGCCAACCTATCTGATGTGGGGCAACGAAGTAGAAAGTGATATAGAGCTTACTGGGAAGGATTTGTTGGAAGGAAAGGAGGGGTGATGAGTAGTTTAAAATACGATATGGTTAGAAAATACGCAGTCAGCTTCCTAGATAACAGGGGCGTTGGTTACGAATGTCTTATATGTAAACGGGAGATATTTTGCGGAGGGAATGGAAGCTGGCAGGGATTAGGTTATATGAATATAGCTATGCAGTCTCACATGGATAAACACTATCGGAATAATGAAATACCCAAGTCAGTAGAGAAGGAGGGGTGATGACAGACCTTGAACGGAAATTACTGATGGAGCAGGTGCGGAAAGAAACGCTGGATGGAATCAAGCCGTACACTGTCGGGATGGCGAAAGATGGCGAGTTGGTTGTTACGAAAGGTCCGCCAGAGTGGAATGGATATATCTTGGTTATTCCCGACAATAAATATAAAGAGCTTTTCGAGGAGGGATGAGGGGTTGAGGGACAAAAAGAACAAGACTAAAAAGGTAAAGTGCCCTGAGTGCGGGGTGACAAGAGAGGTTCGTGTCATAAATGGCATACCTCAAGGTACAGTTTGTAAGAAATGTTCAAGAAAGTTAAAGTTTTGGTGAAAATGGGCCATGTTTTCGAGTAAGATTGGACATAAGATAAAGCATAGGTTGGCACCCAATGATAATTTTTATACACCGGAAGCATTGGCTATTAAACTTATTCCGATGGTTAAATTAAAGACAGGTCAGGTTGTTCTTGACCCGGCATTAGGTACAGGTAGTTTTTACGGGAACTTCCCTCGATTTGTAAAGGCCAAGTATTGCGACAAAGACAAGGATTTTTTAATGTGGGATACACCGGTGGATTGGTTAATTACTAATCCCCCCTATTCTTGCTTGGATAAGTGGTTAGAAAAGAGTTTTCAGGTATGTACGGTTGGTTGTGCTTATCTACTCGGGTTACACAATATAACGCCCAGGCGGGTAGAGATGGCGAATAGGGCAGGGTTTGGGCTATCGGCTATACATTTATGTAAAGTCTTTGAGTGGATGGGGATTTCAGCCTTTGTTATTTTCATAAAAGGCAAAGAGAATTGCTTATCATACGACAGAGTTATTTGGAGATGTCAACGTACAGGAGAAAGGGAGAAATGACATACCTAACAAAAGTTGTAATGGATGATGGAACGGTAGTTGGCAGGGCGGCTTATTTAGTAGAGAGAGAGCGCACCGGTATGTGTGAATGTGGGATACCTATGGAAGACCATCCAGTATGTGAGGCTTGCGGCGCGCTTGTCGGGTTTAAGCATGAGTGTGATGGGGAGGACTTTCGTGGTTATCATATATGTGTTAGTTGCCGGGTAAATTGGTATGGACTTGATGAGCAACTTGGTCGAGTGGCGGCATGGGCGGAGTTTAAGAAGCCGCCGGCGGAGTTGCGTGATAAAGTAAAAATAAAAGTGGAGGTGTAAAATGGAGTTTGATGAAAAGGATATAAAGGCAGTGGGGCAACGGAGATTTTGGAAGCGGTGGATTAAAAGAACTATTTTCGTCTTCTCTGTCGGTTTTGGGGGAATGTTTGGTGTGGTGGGTGCGTTCAGCGCGGGTTATCTCTCGTCGGGATTTATCATAATAGCACCGGCGGCATGTCTGGTAGTGTGGATGTTATATATGTTTAAGCAAGAGGAAAAGTTCAAAAAAGACTTTGTTGAGCAATGTAAAAAGGAGGGCATCAGATGAGTAAGATTAAGATGATAGTTTATGGGCTTATCGCCGGCGGGATTTTGTTCGCTATGGTAAAGTCGGGGTTCTTTAAGGAGTTAGGGAGTGCCTTTGGGGGATGATGTACCTGTGGGGTTTGCCAGCAGATGTAGTAATATTTGCGGAGGGTTGCCACTTCCTTCTTGGTGCCGGGGTGGTTGCTGTGATGGCCAGGTATGTGATGCCAAGGGTGTGGGGTGTACAGTCCTTGCCTTTATGGGTTGTCTTATGCGGGGCTATAGGTGGTGTATTGATAGACGTAGACCACCTATTGTACCTTGTGACGGGGGGTGTCTTTCCGTGGGCATTGTTTCATCATCCTGCCGTCTACGGGTTATGTGGGGTAGGGATATGGTACGGCGTTACGCGCAAAAATTACTGGGTATGGGCCTTGGCACTAGGGGCTTTGTCGCACTTGGTGGTGGATAAAGTACAGCCTTGGTTTTAAGGAAAAAGCGTTTGGGGGTATAAGAAAGATGGATATAGGCGAAAAATTGAACAAAGGTAAGTTTTGGTTATCAGGTAATGCCCACAAGGTGTATTTTGTGGACGCCGGTGGGATAAGAGCGAGTAAGGTGATGTTTGCCCATAAGTTAGGCGAGGTACTTGTACGGCACGAGTGCCAAATTGGCTGTGTAAGCCCTGCGATAATAGTGGTCGATGTGAGCCATTGCCTTTTCACTTTAGGGAGGAGGGCATACGAGGTGTTTGTGCAAGAGTTAAGAGATGCCATTAAACCTTCAACCACTGAGGGGTGGGGTACTGGGAAGATAAAGCTGTGGTGGGATTAGCAATGCTTAAACGGCTAAAGCGTATAAGTGCGTTATTCGATAGGGTATTTGGCTTTGGTGTAATATTGGGGCCGGCTGATGCTGAGTCTATGGAGGAGTTGAGGAGAGGTAAGCCCAGGAGTAACCGCCGGGCTTTGGCAGCATATACCATCGGCGTGGTAATGGTAGCTATAGGGTTGTTTATGCTTGGCGTATTGGTTTATGCGGTACGATACGGCCTTGAGGTGCCCGACAGGGGCTATGCTTACTGTGGGGTGCTGGTATTTGCCGGGTGCGTGTTTATATTTAAGGATAAATTAAAATGGTGGTAGATGAGAAGAAAGATAAGGTACCTGATAAGCCCAACAGACCTTGTGGGCGCTGTGGGTCTGAGGATTGGTGGTTGAGGGAAAATAGTATATGGGGGGAGCCGGAGTGGTTGTGCGGCGGGTGCCATCCTAATCCTGGAAAAGAGGAGGAATTGTAATGGTACAGGCTATTATACCAACCTAGTATGTGCAGGTTTTTAATCTGATTAGAAAAAGGTGGTTGAAGGTGGAAACCAGTACGGGTAGCATAGTGTTGTATAAAAAGTCACCCGGCCCTTTTAAGGGCATTGTGATATTTAGGAGGTATAGTGAGCAGAGTAGATGAATCTTTATTGATGGATGATGCCGGGTTGGTTGTAAAACCGGTGTACCCTTGTTACAAGTCTAAGGGTGGGCTTTGCCGGTTAAGGACGATTGAGAAACCTAGTAAGTTTGAGTGTGGGCAGACGCCAGATACTTGCCAGTATTTAAGGGAAAAGACAAAGGGGGATAAATGAATAACTATTGGATAGAGACATATTCGGGCCGGCGTTTTTACTCACTTGCGCCGGAGAAAAACGAGATATTGATTGAGGATATAGCCTATTCTTTAAGCAAGATTTGTCGTTTTATGGGGCACCCAAAATTCTTTTATAGTGTCGCTGAGCATTCCTTCTTAGTGAGTTATTTGGTAGAGCCTGAATTGAAACTAGCAGCATTATTACACGATGCCGCTGAGGCATATATGGGGGATATGGCAAGGCCGTGGAAACTCATTTTTACTGACTTTGCGGCGGTGTTAGAGAAGATACAGAGAGAAATCTTCAAGCGGTTTGGTATCGATGAGGGGCTTGTCAACTCCCCTGATATAGAAAAAGCTGATAATATTATGCTGGCAACGGAGCGCAGGGAGTTAATGAAGCCTATTGATGGGTGGGTAATTAAGGAAAGCCCGTTATATATTAACCCAGTCGTAGGTTATACCCCCGGCGCCGCCAAGTCCCTATTTATGAAGGAGTTTGGGAGGCTTATAAAATGAAGCTACAAAATGAGTTTGGCTTTATGGATGAGATTGAGAAGGCACACCCTTTATTGAGGGATAAATATGTTGAGCCTCCTTTTAGTGTACTAGATACGAGGCAAGGGCCGAGGCAGGATAGGAAGAGGGCTTGGTTGGCTTTGGGTATAAAATCCGAAGTGGGGCGTGGAGAGGATACATCGAAACCCAACGCGCAGGTGATTCATTGCCCCGTTAAAGCGGACAGCAACGGGTTATCCGATGATAAATATGTTTCAATATTTGACCCCGTTTTAACGGAATTGATGTATTTGTGGTTTTGCCCCGAAGCCGGGAAAATACTCGACCCTTTTGCTGGCGGTTCGGTTAGGGGGGTTGTTGCCCATTACTTAGGCTATCATTATGTCGGCATTGAGTTAAGGCAAGAGCAGGTCGGAAGCAACCGTGAACAAGCGTCACGCATTTTACCTGCGGATAATCAACCCTTGTGGTATGTCGGGGATAGTGACAAGGTATTGGGCGATGAGCAATTTACCGAGTGTGATTTTATTCTATCGTGCCCCCCTTATGCTAACCTTGAGAAGTATTCCGATTTACCGGAGGACATATCTAATATGCCCTACCCTAGATTTTTAAGCATATACCAATCTATAATTAAAAAGTCGCTATCATTGCTAAAGCGCGGTTGCTTTGCTTGCTTTGTAGTAGGGGAGGTTAGGGATGGCGATGGATATTATTACGACTTTGTGGGTGATACCAAACGCGCTTTTATTGATAACGGGGCCAAGCTATATAATGATGCGGTGTTATTAAGCGTTGTTGGTTCGGCAAGCATGAGAGCATCGAAGCAATTCTCTGCGGGCAAAAAATTGATTAAGATACATCAAAATGTATTGATATTTAAGAAGTTATAGGAGGTATTATTAAGATGCCAATAACACACACAAACGAGCTTATTATTATCAAGTGTAACGATTGTGGTAATGAGATATGTTTCTACCCTAGAACTGTAATGTGGGCACCTGAATGCAAGTGCGGGAATAAAGACAGCGGCAACTGTCTTAGGGATTGGCCAGAGAATAAGTTTGGAAACTTTGCTATGATATATCGAGGTATGGAAACATTGTCAATTCCAATGCCTTGGGATAAATAAACAGTAGCTATTATACAAAAGAAGAGCAAAATGGAAAAGGGGGAATTGATGGAAAGAAAAGTTCGGGCAGTTAGCAATGGAAGGTGAAATCAATCCAGAAGAGGTATGGGGCAAGTATTTTCGTATTCCTATGGTAGAAGGTGGTGGCGCTGGGCATGGTTATGGATTTGACAATCTTAATCTACCTAGAAGGTGGGAAGAAATCGAATATAATGATTACTTCCGAAGTTCTTTTGAGCACTATGCACACAATATAGCTGGTAGATTTGGTTTAACCATTCAGAGCATCTTTTGGGATGAAAAAACTGGAATATTAAAGTGTGTGAGTGTACAGGAAGGTAATGGTTGTTGTATCTATTTAGAGACTGATTCTCCCTACGCAAACGATGGTAGATATGCAGGGCACAATATTGACACACTTACTCAAGCTCATGTTTTGTTTTCAATAGTCGCTAGATTTATAAATGAAATGCTGGATAGAATTTATGGACTTACAAGATAACCGTTTAATATTTCATAGCCAAATGTAAAAGAGGGGGGATGGTGAGATGCGTAGATATAGCCCTAGACAACGTACATTAACGGTTAATGGGAAAAAGGTTAAGCAGAAACCGCATGAAAGCGGTTCCCAATATTGGGCTAGAATAGAAAAACTACGCCGAGCCAAGGGTAGTTGACATATCATAGCTAAATGTAAAGAGGGGATACTGTGGCAGATAAGAAAAAGCCGGTAAGGAAAAGGAAGCCTAGATGTCGATGTTTTATTAATGCGAGCTATACGAAGGCTTTTGCGGAGGGGACAGCGGCAGCAGGAACTTATAAGCCCTGCCCTGTACATGGATTTTAACATATTATCCCCTAATGTAAAGAGGAAGAAATGAGCAATAATATCTGTACGACATGTGAATCAACCAACACAGAGCCTGATATAAAGGTAGATGGTAGGCAGAGATATAAATGCCTTGATTGTGGAATTACACTCTTTTTTGATGGCGAAGAAGTTCCGCCTCCTCAAATACCAGCACTCGGAACTGAGGCTCATTTTGACCGACATAGGGATAAGATATTAGCAGACCGTCTAGCTATTGGGCATGCTAAAACATTGGTAAAGTGGGGGATATCATATCAGGCATGGCTGGAGATTAAACCTCGATGGGTTAAAGAAGGCACAGTGGTTGAGGATTTGCGCTCTCTTACTAAAAGATTGTCACGGGAAGAAGCTATAGCAAGAATTGAAGCAGGGAAAAAGCCCATTGAAGCAAAAGTCGTAGGAAGCCCAAAGAAAGCGCCCACAGTTAGTGAGGTGAGAGGCAAGATACCTAGTGGGAAAGAGAAAGAATATCTAAAGGCTGGAGATAAAGTATGGATTGCGGTTGGTCTAACAGTTGAGCAAATTGAAGAACAACTGAGGGAGCTTGAATACCTAAGAGGTTACAAGCAGGCTATTCTGGATATGCACGGCCACAAGGATGCTTAACAGTTGAGTAAGAAAATGGACACAAAGCAAGTTAGTAGATACACCTCGAGACCAGCAAAGAAGATAATCTGCGCTAGGTGTGGTGTGGCATTTTACCATAAGAAGCTAGGTGGGAAGCCCAAGTATTGCTTGGAGTGTGGGCTTATAGTTAGTGATTTGAGACAGAGAGTAGTTGCTAAGAAATGGAGGGAGAAACACCCTGATATCGTTAAGGATTATAATAAGCGATATTATGCTAGAAGAAAGAAACCTAACATTTAAGTAACCAATGTAAAAGACAATGGTAACAGTAAAACGATATATAAGGAATCCCGCTTTACCCCCCAAAGTAATTATTTGTGATAGGTGTGGGGTGAAGGTTGTTTGTAAGCCACATGGTGGTGGCAAGACAAAATACTGTGTAACTTGTAGGGATGTTATTCATATTGAGCACAAAGGTAAGCAGGCTAAACGACAGAGAGAAAGGATAAGGCTCGATACCTCACCGTTGAATATGAAAGTGGGTAGCTATGAGTAAATTAGCGGGTATTTATAGGCAGATTCCCCAGGCTGTTTGCCCTACTAATTGTGGTGCGTGTTGTGGTGTTATTTTCCCTAGCTTGGCGGAACTTAGAGCTGTTAAAGAATGGTGTGAAAACCACCATCGTGAATATAAAGATTTCACTATGATTGTTGGCCTTGATTGCCCTTATTTGAATGAGAAAAAGGCATGTGCCATTTACCCGGTACGCCCCTTTCTTTGTCGAATAGTAGGTGCGAGTAGTGATATTCCATGCCCGATAAAAAAATGCGAGTCCCTGAGGATGTTGAATCATGCCCAAAGTAATAAGCTATATAAAGATATTTATCTTCGCGGTAAAGAAAAACCACGCACTGAGAAGCACCGAAGGTTGATACGCGAGTTATTATTTAGATGATGAACAAGCCAGAAATAAACGGCCTATTGTCAGGGGCAGAGTTTAGTGAAGACGGTAAGTATCGTTATGCCCTATGGCGTTTTTGGAACTACCAAGCTGCTAAAGATGGTAAGGCGCGTTCTGTAATGTTTATTATGGCTAACCCTTCAAGAGCCGGGGCGTTTAAGGATGATCCCACAACCAGAAAGTGTGCAAAATACGCACAGAGGTGGGGTTATGATGGTATGTATATTGGCAACCTATATGCGCGTATTGATACTTATTCCGTGTTCACTGGATTAACTGAACAGGATTTGATAGGGGATAAGGCTGATGAGTGGTTAGAAATAATGCGTAACTCCTCTGAAATATGCGTTGCGGCTTGGGGGTTTATGGGCGGGTACCACCCGGCGCGAGCTAAGTCTGTAATAGCGGCGTTCCCTGAATTGTACCACTTGGGGTTATCAAAGGATGGGCTGCCGAAGCACCCCCTTTATTTGCCGGCTAACTTAAAACCTATGGTTTGGTTAAATGAGAACAAAGCCTGATACTAAAGCTATAGTCGGATTTAAGCCATGCCCCAAATGTGGTGGCAGTGGAGAGATTCTATGTGACGGTATGGAGCTTTTTAGACAACAACATAAAGCGTGGGCCATGCAGTTCCATATGAAGCCGGTAGTCTACAACTGGCTAGGTGAGGCGGCAATACCGGGGATTGCGGTGGCCCTGCTATTACCAGGTGGGTGGTATGGGGTGAAGGTCTATGTCGCCGTTACTGAAATACCCACATCAGGTATCTATGGTGTTTACGGGTTAGATAGGCGCGGTGTGCCATATTGCCTCAAGAGTATTCAAGGGGTAGGTCTTTGGTCCTATGATGATATCAATGGCAAAGCATTTTGGCATCTATTTTGCCGCCAGAGCAGGAGGGATGAATTAGTGCTTTTAGACTATTGGCCAGAGTTTTTTGAGTTGGAAGATAGAAAGCTGTTAGAAGCAAAATGTAAAGGAGATTGAGATGGCAAGATGGTTCAATGATGATGAAGTAAATGACCTTTTGTCTAAGCTGTTGGATAGGCTCTGCCAACTTGAGCGCATGGGGGGAGAAGTTTATGGTTCAGCGTTATTTCTTATTCCAGATGACAAAACCTTCCCTGTGTTGTCGGCTTGTCATGGCAAGCCTTTTACGCCAGCTCAAATGGCAGACATAGATATTGAAATGGCGGTTAAGGTAGCATTGAGGAATAGGCATCCTTAACATTTCAGTACAATATGTAAATGAGGTGGGTATATTGATGATACTATATCATCAAACATCGATTAGGCTGGTAGAAAGCATACTAATTAAAGGATTAATTCCTCAGAAGCCAGATGCATGGAAAGGGCTACTTGATGGCATTGCTAATAATGAGCGTCCTGTTGTTTGGTTCACTGATAATATAAGGCGGAAGGGTTCATACTTGCATCCTAGTAAATGTCTTGTGCAAGTTGATACCGATTTAATTGATACAACAAAGCTAAAGAGGTTGAGGGGTTCCGGTTGGTGGATTTATGAAGATAAGATTTCACCAGAAGCCATTAAGTTAGTAGACTGGAACTTATATAGGTATTCTAAGCCAAAGTTTTTACAAAACACAATCTGATGTAGAGGAGGGGAATTATGAAATTATGGGAAGTAGCGGTTAAAAGTAGTGTTGAACCTGAGATACGGAAGAAAATTAAGCGCCTTCTTCGTCCAGTTCTATCCGTCCAAATACCGGGGAAATGCCTCTTTTGTAGTGTTACCACTACTTGGGCTGTCAATAATAAGGCTCTATGCCCGGCATGTCATATTAAATATGGCTTTATTAAAAAGGATGTCATTCCTGGCCCTTGTGAGATATGTGGTCTTCAAGGGGAGTGGTACACCGATGGTGAACCTATACATAGCCTGTGTTTTATTCATCGTGATGCTTGGTTCCGTTGGAAGAATCCTGAGCTGGATTTTGTTGACAAAGAGAAAATGCCGGTGAAGTGGTGCCAAGTTTGGGAAGAGGGTTGGAGTAGGTTTGTCACTTATATAAAAGAAGCTCAAATAGGGAAGTGCAGAAATTATGACAAGTATAAAAATGGGTGATAAAGTAAGATATTTCTCTCCAGACGGCGTTCATACAGGCATAGTATTGTCAGTTGAGGTCAGATACGGATGCCATTACGCCTCTATAAAGCCAGATGGTTCAAAAAATATTTGCTATCTTTTTCATGGAGCAATAGAAGGCTTTGAAAAGTTAGACGAACAGCCTCATTCATGGTCGCCGTTAATGATGGCACGCTATCGGATGATGAAATTAACATAAACTTTGCATTTCTCTACTCAAAGGTGAAGGGGAGAATCATGAAAGCATTAAGTCTTACGCAACCGATGGCATGGGCTATCTTCCACGGTAAGGATGTCGAGAATAGGTGTTGGCCGTCAAAGGTCCGGGGTCGGGTCTATATCCATGCTTCAAAGGGCTTCGACAAGACGCATTATAACTTTATAGCCCTAGAAGGGGTAGCCTGTTTGTTGGATGAGCCTCTACCCGAGCCGGCAGAATTTGTGCATGGAGCCATAATCGGCGAAGTGGATATAGTTGACTGTGAAATCTATCCCGCTGATGGTCTCCCCAGGCATCACTCACCATGGGCGATGGCTGGTCAATACCAATTTATATTAGCCAATCCAGTAGAGTTTGAAACGCCGATACCATGCAAGGGCATGCTCGGGTTCTTTGAACCTATATTTATGGGCAAAGGAGGAAAGTAAATGAAAAGTATAATTCCTGTGATGGCAGCATGTATTGTTAAGAGAAATCCGACTAGGGTGTTGTTACATCGAAAGGATGAGCCACGGAATCCCGAATTACTTGGCTTGTGGGAGTTCCCCGGCGGGATGATGGAATACGGGGAAACACCGGAGCAGGCGTTAGTACGGGAGATTAAAGAGGAGTTGAATATCCCTGTAGAAGTGGATAGGTTACTGCACGCGCAGACGAACATATATACTGACCGCCGGCATTACTTGGTTTTATTTTATATCTGCCATATAAGTGTATCAAGTGAAGCCACTCTTAATATGTTGAAATATGGGTGTATGTGGTGTGCTCCAGGGGATATCCGCGGGCCACACTGCTTACCTGGGACGCAAGAGGTAGCGCGGTTGCTGGTGTAAATTTTACTAAAGCGTTAAAATGAGTAGGAAGATTAAGAAACGCAAAGCACCCTATGGGCCGAAGTGTTATACTTGTTGCTTTTGGCATGGTAAGGTTATTGGATGTACCTGTGAGGAGGGTGATAGGAGCAAAGCCGGTGTATATCCAAAGTGCTGGTATCATAGCGGCTGGGGTTCCTTGGTGTGTTAAGTGGTATTAAATGGTATAATAAGAAATACAGAGGATGCCTATGGAGCAAAATGTACACAACAGGGCACTCGACCAAAATAACTTTACGGGAGGCAAGCATGAGATGAAAACACACAGGTATTGTAAAGGATGTAAAAGGATGATTAACATAAGAGCATAGTACGCCGGCGCCCGGTCACTTTAATACACAAAGTGGCCAAGCCCTAAAGCCTCCGGTAGAGCATCGGGGGCCTTCTTCTATCC
>SDBV01000180.1_pt1 | contig 82822 bp, 67 predicted proteins | sample 2277081 | NCBI WGS metagenome assembly SDBV01 (sample SAMN10402039, study PRJNA504765) | marine sediment metagenome | isolation source: marine sediment core GS10_PC15, 223 cmbsf | place: Arctic Ocean: Southern Knipovich Ridge | collected 2010
GCGTCATTGCGAGCGACCGAAGGGAGCGCGGCAATCTCGTTTGTGATAGCGGATTTTCCAGGAGGAGATTGCCACGGCGCTTCGCGCCTCGCAATGACGGCATGCAAAGTGGAGCCGCCTAAATGTTACTGTATTTGTGAATGCCTGTACTTAGCGCCATTCATAACTGTCACAATTCTTGAGCCCACTGCCCAGACCTTCTCCCTTGACGCACGAACGGATCCTGATAGGACGGAACGACCCAGTCGACAGGGACCGACCTCCAGGCTGGGCCTACCGGATGACTTCCGCGAATTTCTTGTATCCGAGTTTCCGCGCGATTCTGACCGCAGGAAGATTAGTCGGGCGGCAAGTGTAGCTAGCGATGCGTTCTTGGTCAGTGACGTATTGGGTTGCCGCCGCGACCGCATGGGTCCCGGCTCCCTTCCTACGGGTCTCCTTCCTCGTGTAAACCCCAATGCCCCATACACTCTCAGAGTGGCGTCGGACAAGGGCAAGGGAAACCACTTGACCCTTTTCGGGGACAGCAAAAACCTCCCGCCGTTGGAGTGGCTCCGTCAGGTCGGGCAGCAGAGTTCCCCAGTCCGCGAGGAGAAGGGCTTCTTCGATTGAGATTCGAAAGACGTGGCTCGTGTCGCCGGCAAAGGAAAACTCCTCGGGTCCACAGGCCATCTCATAATAATGGGTTGGGGCTCGCCAGTTTTCCGGCCTCTGGAGGGCCGTATTGAGCCCGTGGATCGTCTGGCGCGAAACGAGTTCGGTGGGATTGAGCAGGCCTTGCACGAAGGTTTCGAGCCGGGGCGCCCAATCAGCGGGGCAGGAGAGGATACCCGCGTGCTCCCGGAGCAGTCCCCACACGGGATAGACGAAGTCGAAGTAGGCTGGGCTCGTCCGGCGTTTCGTCCCATGCAGGATCACCTGGTGCCGGATCAGGGAGGCCAGGTCATAGTCCAGTTGTTCCGAGAAGAATTTGGAGATTATATCGAAGGTTCTTCCTTCGGCAAGCAATTCGAGCATAGCTACTCGTCGTCCGGGGAAGGCCGGGCCTGGATCAGGGATTGGATGAGAAGTCGGGTGGCCCGGCTCGGATCGTCGGCCTCGGCAATTGTCCCGATCACTGCAATTCCCGCCGCGCCCGCGCGAATCACCTCACCGGCATTCTCATTTGTGATTCCACCTATACCGATTACGGGAACCGGGGATTCGGAAACGATCCTCGCAAATTCCTCGATGCCCATGCCCTGAGCGCCCAAATGGGAACGAGTCGGAAATGCCGGACCGAGAATCAGGTAGTCGGCGCCGGCCTCCACAGACTCATGAATTCCTTTAGCAGAATGACACGAGGCTCCGACGAGGAGATCCTCTCCCAGCTTGTCCTTCGAATTGCGGATCAGTTCGGAATCGGCTCCGACATGAATCCCGTCCGCGAACTCCGCAGCCAGAGTTGGCATGCGATTGACAATGAACAACGAGTTCGCATCCACGGTAATCTGCCGGATACGCTCAGCCAGTGGCCGGACGGGCTCCTCCGAATGATCTTTCGCGCGTAGTTGTATCATTCCTGCTCCATTATTTGCCGCGGATTCCACCAGCGCAGGAACAGATTCTAATGCAATTCGCCCGCAATCCGCCACGAAACACAACGGATTCTTGAGAAACTGTTCAAGTTTGGGATGAACCTTCATCGCTGACGCGGTAACCTTCCTGCCAACAGATGGCTATAAAGGGAACCACAGATGCACACAGACTAACACAGCAAAGCAAAGCCGCATCCAAGAATCTCCCGTCCGCAGATGGCGCAGATATTCGCAGGCCGACTTCGCCAAAGTAGCCTTGGCTACGACGGCTGAAATTGAGATTGCCGCGTCACTGAGTTTACCCTGAGCGAAGCCGAAGGGCAGACTCGTTTCTCGCAATGACGGTTCGAACGCTTCTCTCATCCGTCATTGCGAGGAGTCCGCGACGAAGCAATCTCGTCAACACTTTGTCATCCCAGCACTTTGAAAATAATGTTCGCGAAAAAACAACAAACTGAACGTGAGTGGTACAGATATAACAAATCTGCGTTCATCTGCGTAATCTGCGGACTAATCTTTCGCCCATTTATCCTGTCCATCCTGTATATCCCTCTTCTTGGATCAGAAACTGTATTTTACTTCCATGAACGTGCGATCCCGTTTGGCGAACTGCCCGAAAAATCCATCCCGGTCGCCGCCCATAAGGTCCACTCCCGCAATGATCCGCCAATTGTCCGATAGATCATAGTCGATCTTGAACCGGGCCAGGAAGTCCGATTCATTGATGCCGTATAGGAATAGAATCTGGGGCGTCAGGGTCTCATTCAGGAAATCCTTCTGAAGCAATAGCGAGACGGCGTTGAAAACCTCGTCCTGCCGGATGCTGCTCCGATGGTCCAGGATGATTTGCTGGAAAAACTGCATGCTCGCCAGGTCCAGCCAATCCACATACGTTGATGCGGTGAAGTCGAGTCCTACAACGTAATTGACGAGTGTCTTTTCAGTGACGCCATCTCCGAATGGTTCGTCGGTAACGAAATGCTTGTTGAAGGTGGCGCCGAATTCACCCCGAAGCACAAACGCGCCAAAGGCATTCGAAAAGGTGAAACCCGTGATGTGGTTTCGGCGATGTTCCGGCTCGACAAACACCTCGCCGGTCCATGGATTTCGCTGTCGGAAGGGAATGGGAGAATCCTCCCAGGTGTAGAAATAGTTCGCGGTGATGTCCCAGCCGCGCCAGAAACGGGAAACAAGAAATCCCGCTTCGCTCGAAGAGAGACCATCTCCCGGTTCCTCTGTGTCACGAATCCGCAGAGGCAATTCTTCGAACGAGAGAAGGCGTGAAAAATACTCGGTTCTCGGCTGCGCGGGACGGCTCGGCTCAAAGTCGGGGATCCAGAGGAACTCGAGAGTCCAATCCCCCAGATAGAGGTCTGCTCGGGCCATCCACAGTGGGATGCGGGCGTCGACGAAATCGTCCAGGATGAACTCGCGAAACTCCTGGGGATTGATGAAGTCAAGAATCCGGAGCCCGTCCGCTTTCCCCCAGACGACCTGCTGCTTGCCGAGGCGAAGATCGAGCTTGTCGAAAAACAGATCGATGTAGAATTCGCGGAGTTCAGCTTCAAACCGGTGATCGGACTCGATCCGGTCCAGGGGCTCCGCATCGAAATCTTTCCGGCGCTCCAACCGGTTGATCGGGTCGTAGAGGCCGCGGAAGATTGCGGTCAGGCGGGTGTTTTCCGAAGGGTCGAACTCCAGTTCGAGCTGGATCTGGCTTTCAGATTTGACGGGACGGTGGGGATGGTGGATTCGATAGACGGTTTCGTTCTTGATGAAGCCGGTTACCTCAACCTGCTCGCGGAGGAGATCAAACCAGCCTGGTTCGGTCTCAGGCTCCTCCGCGAAGGCTCCTTCAACAACGAGGAAGGAAAGTAGAAGGGAAGACCATTTCAATCTTTTTCCGCCACAGAAGTTACAGAGTTCCAATACAATTTCGGCAATAACTTGTTCGATGGAATAAAACTGTCCGCAGATTGCGCAGATGGACGCAGATTAAATGGAAGAAGATTGGCTTCCTTTCCCACAATGCTCGCGGTTCGCTTGTCATACGCTTTGCTGCCGGAAGTAATTCACAAGGAGTTCACGAATCGGCGAGTCACCTATCAATCACAATCTGCGTCATCTGCGGACAAGATCTTTTCGTTTAGCGTCACCCGAGGAATCATCTGGTTCCCCGGCGGAGGCTTCGTTCCGAGAAGAAGTCATCATCAATTCCGGTATTGAACTGGACGTTCGCGACATCCACCTCGGTCGCATGGCCGGTCTGAACATTGTTCATGAGGGCGTGTTTCCAGGTCCAAATGCCGTCAACTTTCATCCATTCCATGTCCAGTGTCTTGAGCAATCGATCGTGCCGGTCGTAAAACTCCTCGAAATAAACGACGAATTCTTCTTTGTCCACCCACCGGAGCCTCCTGCTGTATATGTAGGCCGGATCCTTGGGCTTGCTTTCCAGAACGTAGCATTCCTTTTCTTTGTAGACCTCCTCACGTAGCACCGCATGGATGTCCTCATCGACCTGCCGGTCTCCCATGTCATCGTATGTGAAGTCCGTCCCCATGAAGGATTTGCCCTTGTCCGACGCCGAGATCCTCCGGATCTTGCGCAGTTGGGGCAGATAGAGCCACTGATCATCATCCCGATCGACGTCTTTGTAGCTCCAATTCAAGAAGGCTGAGTTTTTCACCTCGGGCGGCGCCTCGAAAAACATGAGGCTCTTGGTGTCGAGGCCGCCTTCTCCGTCCTCGTCTTTCCAATGGCGAATAGTTTCCCGGATCCGCTCTCGCCCCCGTTTCGGAATCAACTTCCACGTCGCGTGGGAGACCTGATCATCGCCATCCTCCCGCTCGTCGATCTTGGTTGCGATTTCCTGACCGGAAAGGGCGGCCTCCGCACTCAGGGGGACCGCTGACAGGAGACCGACCATTCCAAGAAGAACCCGCAGGCGAAAACATGAATTTGAGAGTGTCTTGTTCATTTGCGATTAACCTGATTAAAAATAAACCCGGGACGAAATCGATTGATCAGTGCCGGCAAAATGGTGACCGCGCCGAGGAAGCTCACGAACATGTTCAGCCCGATCAGGAACCCGAGCTTGACATGCGGAGGAAAATGCGAAGTCAGGAACACAAGAAATCCGCCGATCACCACGATCGCGTTGAAGAAGATCGCCTTTCCCGCCGTCACCATCGTTTCAACCGTTACGTCCTCGAGGTCCTCCATTCCCTGGGCGATCTTCAAACGGTATTTTGCTATGAAGTGAATCGTATAGTCAACGCCGATACCAATGATGATCGACGCATTCAGGGCATTGCTGACATCAAGAGGAATTCCGATGAGACCCAGAAAGCCAAAATTGAACAAGGTGGCGATCCCGACGGGAACAATACAGTAGAGTCCCGCTGTCGCCGAGCGGAACATCAGTGCCGTGATTATGCTGACGGTGATGATAGAAACAATGAGGCTCTGGATCTGGCCGGAGATGAGCAGGTCCACCCAATGGAGGCTGATATATGCGAGTCCCGCCACTCGCACCTTCAGTCCTTCATGATTGATCGAGTTTTCCTCTATGAATCGGTTGACGACGTCCACCACTTCGGCCACATCTTGCGTATGGTCCGATCTCAAGAAGACCCACAAGTTCGCCAGTTGGTAATCCGAATCCACCCAATCCTGAAAGTCGTCCGGATCGCCGGAGTAGAATTCCAAATACTGATAGATCAGCTCGTAGGAGTCCGGAACTACCTCCATCTCCAACCTGTCTTCGTTCATCACGCGATTGATTCGCTTCACATATTCCGCGATGGATACGGACCCTCCTACCTTGGGATGTTTCTCGACGGTTTCTTGGAGCCGATCCATCGCCAGGAGGATCTCCGGCCGCTTCATCTGATCCATGTCGGTGCCTTCGAAGATGACATTGAGAGGGAGCGTGCCCTGGAACTTCTCCCGGAGGATGGTGTCCGCCACCCGAACATCACTGCCCTCCTCGAAATTTCCGATCCACGAGGTGTCGGCGCGCATCAAGAAAATCCCCACGGAAGAGAGGAGAACGAGCGCCAGACCCGCGACAGATATCGGGCGGCTGTGCCGGAAAACAAACTGGCCGAACCGGTTCAGGAATCGCGCGGCCACTCCGGCCCGGCGCAGGTCCTGAGTTTGTTCCATCTGCCGCCGAAGTCCCTTGGTTACTTTTGCCGGAAGCAGGACCAGGGCCGCCGGGATGAAGGTCAGGGAAAAGACCATGGCGACCAGGATTCCGACCGCGGTAAATATTCCGAAATGACGCAGCGGGAGCATCTTCACCGTCAACAGCGACATGAAACCCGCCGCTGTGGTCAGCGAGGTCATGACCACGGGCGCCCACATTTCATTCATCGTGGCCAGCACGATTTCTTTCGGCGACTTGTTTGGGTGCAGCAGGATCTCGTCGTAATAGCGCCCCAGGATATGGATCCCATCCGCGACTCCCACAGCCAGCAGGATCACCGGCTCCATGGTGCTGATGAAATACATGGGAACGCGGACCAGGCCCTTCAGGGAAAACGCCCACAGGACCGACGTGGCCACCACAAAGAAGGGGATCGCAACCCCGCGGACGCTCCGGTAGGTCAGGAAAAGAATCACAATGATGAGGACCGACGCGAGGGGGATGAAGATCCGCATGTCGTCACTGGAATAAATTCCATACGTCACTTCGATCGCGCCCCGGCCCGCGAGGACTATTTGCTCAGGAGCCCCGTTGCTCTTTTCCTCATCGATAATCCGCCGAATGGCGAAGTAGACATCCGCGCGTTGCCGCACCTCGTTATCGGAATCGCGCATATGTTCCATTTTGGCTGATATGGCGGCCGCTGTGCCGTCTTCGGAAACGAGCCAGCCCACGTAAGTCGGATTCCCGAACAGCGCCTCCTTCAGCGCATTGAGCTTTTCAGGGGTTTCCGGCACTTCCTCCATAAACGGCCGGACTTCCATGCCTTCCTCGGTGCCGGTGATGTTGTCCATGGAGGCCAGGCTCTGGATATCTTCCGTGCGGATGGTCACCAGGCCCGGGATGTCCAGCATCCGGCGGGAGATTCGGTCGATCAGCCCGAGAGTTCTCGGATTGAAGATCCCGTCTTCCTCGGCATTGTCATTGACAATTCCCACGATAATGGGATCCCGCACTCCGAAGATGTCCTCGATCTCCTCGTTGTACAAGAAGACCTCGTCGTCTTCGGGGATCATCGTTTGTGCGTCCGTCTCGAAGCGGACATGCTTCAATTGGGTGCTGAGCGCCAGCGTGGAGAGGATGCTGAGCAGGATGACTGTCTTGGGGAAGCGTACGACGCCCCTGAAAAATCTATTCATAATTCAAGCGGGATTGGGATTCTGTTCCGGCTCAGAACTCGCAGGAATCACCCGGATCCAGGACCTTTGCCTCTTTTCCCAGGGCGGAAACGCCATCAACGAATCCGGCCGGATCGACCTTGATGAGGTCGAATGTATTGTAGTGCATGGGGATGTAAGTCTTGGCGCCGAGGAACTCCGCCGCCTTGACCGCATCCGGAATGCCCATCGTGAAGTTATCGCCGATCGGTAACAAGGCCACGTCGATCGGATTCATCTCTCCGATCAGCTTCATGTCATAAAAAAGGCCCGTGTCGCCTGCATGATAGAGGGTCTTTCCCGCTATCGTGACCAGCATCCCGGTTGCAGGACCGAGGGTTGTGAGCCCCTGGTCCGTTTCAAGAGTGCTCCCATGGTGCGCAATCGTCAGTTTGACGCGCCCGAAGGGGAAGTCGTGGCCCCCTCCAATGTGGAGCGGGTGGGCGTTCAGCCCTTGCCCCAGAAAGTAGCTCGCGATTTCGTACGTGCTGATGAGGGTTGCGTTATTCTTCTTCGCGATTTCCAGTGTATCCCCCACATGGTCCCCGTGGGCATGGGTCAGAAGGATGTAGTCTACCTTCAATTCGTCAATGTCCGGGGTCTTGAAAGGGCTCCCGGAAAGAAACGGGTCGAAAATGAGCGTGGAACCTGCTCCTTCCAGCAGGAAGGCAGCATGACCGAGGAAGGTCAGCTTCGGCATCTGCAATCTCCTCCTTCAAAGTCGGTAGTGTGGTGGCCAATAGGAAGTTTTCGAGAGAACTCGGACTGAAAACTCTAACCTTATAATAGCATCCCTGGTGGGCAGGGTCGAGAACGCTCCCAATCCCATGCTTCCTCTGTAAGAATTGCCTTCTCAATAGGATAGAACGCCAGCCCGCCAACCGCCAGGTCGTTTAACTTGACTTTAAAGGTCCACTTGAACTAAATTCTTGGTGTCGGGCACTCTGCGATACAGAGAAACCAGCCCCATTTGAGGTTTGACCATGCGAATTACGACTCAAGGTGAATATGGACTGCGACTGGCCATGGACCTGGCCGAGGTGTATGGCAAGAGCCCCCGGACTGTCACCCAACTGGCCAACTTTGAGAGCCTGCCCAGGGATTACATTCAGAAGATATTGTTCACTCTCAAGGAAGCCGACATCGTGAAGAGCACCCGGGGGAAGAACGGGGGCTATCAGCTCGCCCGTTCGCCCCAGGAAATAACCATCAAAGACATCCTGCAAGTGCTGGAACGGGAGACCTTCGAGGTCTTCTGCCGCGATCCGGACAGAGGTCTGACCTGTACCCACCTCCGGGACTGCGGGCTCCGCCAGGTTTGGATCACCATCCGAAAAAACACAGACCTGGTGCTGGGAAGCGTCACCATCGCCGACCTCCTGGATGACGAACGGTTGGTTCGTCAGCGACTCCAGTCCCTCTGGCTGCAGCCCCAGCCAAGCGCCGAACTTGTCGCCATTGCCTAGAATTGCAGGCGCCCCTCTTAAGAGCGATGGATGGGGGCAGAGGTACTCTTGCAAGGACTTACAGGCTGAGAATAATAGAGTAGAATAGTAGAGTATTTCCCTCTTGCTGGCCCAATGTCCGTAAGCTATTGAGAGATAACAGGTTAAGCCGGAGCAGAAAGGCCGTTTTTCACTTGAAAAGGTGTATGGAGTTTTGGTAATTTATTAAGGACGTCAAATTCACATTATGTTCGTCTGATATGTAGATAATCGAGGACGGAAATCTCCTCTGCGTTCCGACTAATGGCGGGGAGAACTCTGCACTCTTCATATCATAGGCTTGGAGAAAACTTCTGATGAAACTGCCTATTTATATGGATAATCACGCGACCACGCCCCTTGACCCGCGGGTCCTGGAGGCGATGTTGCCCTATTTCACGGAGAAGTTCGGAAATGCCGCGAGCCGGAACCACATTTTCGGGTGGGCCGCCGAAGATGTGGTCGAGGAGTACCGAGAGAAGATTGCCGGCTGTATCGGCGCTCTCCCCAAAGAGATCATTTTTACGAGCGGGGCCACCGAATCCGACAACCTCGCTGTCCATGGCGTCGCCCAAATGTATAAGGACAAGGGAAACCACATCATCACGTGCGTGACGGAGCATAAGGCGATCCTGGACACCTGCAAGTTTCTGGAAAAACAGGGTTACGATGTCACATACCTCCCGGTCGACAAATATGGTCAGGTTCATCCGGAACAGGTTTCCGAGGCCATCACTGAAAAAACAATTCTGATCACGATCATGCTTGCCAACAATGAGGTGGGAACTTTCCATCCCATCGCGGATATAGGGAAGGTGGCCAAAGAAAAGGGGGTTATCTTCCATTGCGACGCAACCCAGGGCGTGGGAAAGATCCCCGTCGATGTGAACGAGATGGGAATAGACCTCCTTTCCATGTCGGCCCACAAGATGTACGGACCCAAAGGGATTGGGGCCTTGTATGTGCGTCGGAAGAAGCCTCGTGTCCGCGTCGTCCCCATCATTCATGGGGGAGGCCATGAGCGCGGCATGCGTTCCGGGACGCTTAACGTCACGGGGATCGTCGGATTTGGAAAGGCCCTGGAGTTGTGCCGGGCTGAGCTGGAGGAAGAGCAGAAGCGACTGCTTTACCTCCGTGAGAAGCTCCACAAAGGAATCACCGATCAGTTGGACCAGGTCTATTTGAACGGGCATCCGGAGGAGCGCCTGGCCGGAAACTTGAACCTCAGTTTCGCCTTCGTCGAGGGCGAATCCCTCATGATGGGGATGAAGGATATCGCCGTCTCTTCCGGATCAGCTTGCACATCGGCGAGCCTCGAGCCTTCCTATGTGCTCAAGGCGCTGGGTGTGGGCGAGGATCTGGCGCATACGTCAATCCGGTTTGGCCTCGGCCGATTCAATACCGAGGAGGAAGTGGATTACGTCATCCAACAGGTAGTGCAAGCCGTTAGTCATCTCCGAAAAATGTCGCCACTTTATGAGATGGCGAAGGAAGGAATCGACGTCAGCAAGGTCGAATGGGCGGCCCATTAGGGTAATTAGAAGTGGTTTCATTAGTCCACATCCCCGAAGGGGATGAACGTGAGTAGCCCTGGGTGTGGCCGCGAAGCGGCTAAACCCGGGGGTATCAGGAATCCCTTTTTCCTCTCGTTCCCAAGTTGAACTTGGGAACGAGAGGAAAAAGGAAATGCCTCAATAGGGACAGGGCTTGACAACCCTTTCTGAAAAACATAAGGGAGGTTGAGAAGCGAGCATGGCCTATAGTGATAAAGTGATCGATCACTATAACAACCCACGAAACGTGGGGAGTTTTTCCAAGGAAGAGAAAGATGTCGGGACCGGCATCGTGGGGGCTCCGGAGTGCGGTGACGTGATGAAGCTCCAGATCAAGGTCAACGACGAGGAAAAAATCGTCGATGCGCGGTTCAAGACTTTTGGGTGCGGGAGCGCCATTGCCAGCTCCAGTCTGGCCACAGAGTGGCTCAAGGGAAAGACTCTTGAGGAAGCCAGGCAGATCAAGAATACATCCATTGTGCAGGAGCTTTCCTTGCCTCCGGTCAAGGTGCACTGCTCGGTCCTGGCAGAGGATGCCATCAAGGCGGCCATCCGGGATTATAAGGACCGGAAGGAAACCGGAGAAAAAGACGACACCCAATCCGATAGTTCGGGTTAAAATAAAGGCAGAAATGTCGGGGGCTCAATGCCACTCGACATCGTCTAAATGTAGGAGGAATCTCGGTTCTCCCATTGGGGACTTACATAGAGGATTCTTGTTCGAATGCTTACAATGACAGAAAAGGCCGCAAAGGAAGTCAAGCGGCTCAAAGAAAAACAGGGTGTGCCCGAGGAGATCGGACTTCGTATCGGAGTCAAGGGAGGCGGATGTTCCGGCTTCACCTATGTGATGCGCTTCGAGGATAAACCGGCGGATCACGACAATGTGGTGGAGTTCCATGGAGTTCGGATTTTCATTGACCCCAAGAGCGCTCTTTATCTCGACGGGACGGAAGTCGATTTTATGGACGGCCTTCTGAAACGAGGGTTTACGTACAACAATCCCAAAGCCAAGGCGAGTTGCAGTTGCGGCGAATCGTTCGGAGTTTAATTCCTCGTCGAAGGCGGCAGGCAGGCGCCGAAGCACTCCCGAGTCTGCGATATCTCGAATAACTCAATAGTCCGCGCCTGAGTCGATGCTCGAAATCGTGGGACCGGTTCGACGGAGCGAATCGGTCCCTTAGTTTTGTGTTTGTTTCAGGAAAGTTCTCCACACGAGCGGTTCAATGGCCGAAATCAAAGCGAATAGCGATCGGTCCGAAACTCCCTTCCGATGCACCGAGTGCAACCGGGACATCGACAACCCTTCAGTCTGCCGGTTTTGCCACTGCATTCTCGCGATTGGAGTCCCGGTGGATCATTTCCAGCGACTCGGTTTGCCCCGGACGTTCCATATCGATCTGGAAGCACTTGAAACCAAGTTTCTCGAACTGACTCGGCAGCTTCATCCCGATTTCTATCAGGATAGAGCAGGTCACGAGCAGCGGTTGAGCCTGATCCATTCCTCGGAGCTGAACAAGGCCTACTCGATTCTGAAGGACTTATTCGAACGCGCCGAGTATCTGCTGAGCCTGGAGGCGACGGATGAAGTCGTGAAAGACCGCCGCACCCCCCCCGAAATCCTTACGGAAATGCTTGAACTGCGCGAGGAGTTCGAGATGGCCAAGGGGAAAGCCGATGATCCCGCAACGGCGGAGGAATTGCGCACCATGGCGCAGGACCTGAGAAAGCGCCGTGAGAGATTTGAAACCAAAATCAAAGGACTGTTCACTGAATTTGAGACCAAGAAGCAAGCCGATGAGGATACCGAAGCAGTGCTGCGGTCTATTCGGAGCGATTTGACCGCAGCGAAGTATGTCCTGGGCTTGGAAGATGACCTGCTGGAGTTGATTTGAGATGGCGACACCCGAGAAAGCGGTCGGCATCGATTTGGGGACAACCTATAGCCTGATCGCGCATGTGGCGGCTGACGGACCCGAAGTGATCCGGGACGACGAGGGACGAGGTCTGGTTCCGTCGATGATCTACTTCGATCAGGATCACAGACCCCAGATCGGATGGGAAGCTCGGAAGCACCGGTTGATCGATCCAAAGAATACGATCTTCTCCGTCAAGCGCCTGATGGGGAAAGGCCGCGAGGACTTGGGAAATGTCCTCAACCTCCTTCCATACGACATCACGGGAGAAGAGGGGAAACTGGTGCGCGTGGCAATCGGCGAAAAGTACTACACGCCCCAGGAACTTTCCGCTCTCGTTTTGGGGGAGTTGAGGACGAGGGCGAATGGGTTCTTTGGGGAGGAGATTCGGAAAGCAGTCGTCACCGTTCCCGCCTATTTCGACGATGCCCAGCGCCAGGCCACGCGCGATGCAGGGCGAGTCGCGGGCCTGGATGTCATGCGGATTATCAATGAGCCGACCGCAGCGGCGCTCGCTTACGGTCTGGACAAGAGGAAAGAAGGCCGGATTATTGTCTTCGACCTGGGCGGGGGGACATTCGACGTCTCTATCCTCAAGATTGCCGGCGGGGTCTTTAAAGTCCTCTCGACGCGAGGGGATACGCTTTTGGGAGGGGACGATTTCGATCAGCGTCTGATGGAAGTGGCGATTCCGGAAATTCGAGAACAGAAAGGCATTGATGTCGCATCCGACCCATCTCTGCTTCACGCTTTGCGGCAGGAAGCCGAAGCGGCAAAAATTCGGCTGAGCGACGCTGACGAGACGGAGATATCACTGGAACTGCCGGGAGGAGACCCGTGGGTTCGATCTATTACGCGAGCAGAATTCAACGGATTGATCGAAGATTTGGTTGAAAAAACCTTGCACTGTTGCCGGCAAGCGATGAAGGACGCAGAGCTTGACGTCGGGGATATCGAAGAGGTGGTTCTGGTGGGCGGATCTACACGCGTTCCCCGGGTCCGCGAGAAGGTCCGGGACTACTTCGAACGGGAGCCGCATACCGAACTGAACCCGGACGAAGTGGTGGCCCTTGGGGCGAGCATCCAGGCCCATCTCTTGGCGGGCGGCAGGCGGGATTTTGCAGACATCCGGGATATCCTGCTTCTCGATGTCACTCCGCTCTCACTCGGAATCGAGACGATGGGCGGGGCCGTATCAAAACTGATCCTGCGCAACTCCACGATTCCGGCGCGGGCCGTCGAAGAATTCACTACCTTTGTCGACAACCAGACGGGAGTCGAATTCAATATTGTCCAGGGTGAAAGGGAATTGGCCGCCGATTGTCGAAGTCTGGGACACTTCAAGCTCTCAGGCATCCCGCCGATGCCCGCCGGGATGGCGCGGATCGATGTGGAGTTCCTGATTGACGCGGACGGCATCATGCAAGTGTCGGCGAAAGAGCGCCGCAGCGGCAAAGAAACGTCGATTCAGATCACACCCTCCCATGGACTCACGCCCGAAGAGGTCGAGCGGATGGTCGTCGAGTCGTTCGAGAAGGCGGCGGAAGACTTCATGAAACGGCGTCTTGTGGAGCTCCGCAATCAGGCTCAGATGAACATCCGCGCTGTGGAAAAAACCATCGACAGGGCTCGTGAAATGCTGCCGGCCGAGCAGGTCGATGCCATCCTCCAGGCCGTCTCCGATCTGAAAGCCAAATGCGAAGGAGAAGATCCCAACGTTCTCCAGGCCGCCGCCCAACGCCTCAGCGAGCTGACCACCCCACTGGCGGAGAAGATCATGACGGATGTCGCCCGTTCCGTCCTCAAGGACAAAAAAGTAGACGAAGTCCCGGAGAATTCCATCTAAGCAGCGCGGCGCCTCATCAGGACTTCCACGTCGCCATCCCCGATGCGACCTCTTCCGGATCCGTGGGCGAGAAGGTCAGTTCGCCCAGGTCGGTGATCATGCCCGGTTCACATTCAATGGGTTCCGAACTCCATTCGAAGACTTCTCCATTACCGCCAAAGCCAAATCCGCCGCCTCCTCCAAAACCGCTCCCGCCGGAGCCAAACCCTCCCCCCATGGAGGATGTGCCGCTTGGGCCCGATCCCATCGTCTTGATTTCAAGCGTGACGATTGTGGCAGGCACGCCGTTGTCAATTACAAACTTGCCGTTCTCGTCAGTGCTTGGCGGAGGGAAGACGAAATTGGATTTTTCCTCATCGTAATAAACCGTTACCATCAAAGCTGTGTTGGCTAGTGGGTCGCCATCCGCGTCTAAAGCAATCCCCTCGATCCCCGAAGATTCATACAGAACGATGGTTTCTTCCGGGAGGACTTGCCCAGGCTCTCCGATAATAGGTTCGGTTCGATTCTCTATAAATCCATGCTTGGCGACCATAATCTGATTTTCCATCCCAGGAGCGAAGCCGGACCAAGAGAAACGGCCATCCTTGTCAGTCCTTTCCCCTACCGGGTAGCCACCTCCGCCGCCCCCCATCGGACCGGACAAACGATACATGCACTGGATTTGCGCATATTCAACGGGGTTGTTATCGGGATCGACGACCTGGACCGACATCGTGACTGGTTCAAGAAAAGTGAGATCAAGCTCTTTCTCCTCGCCCGGAACCAGTTCTATCTGCATACCGTAATCCTGAGGACTCGCGCCCGGCGGATGAGACCCCTTCGCCATAAACTTTGGGAAAATCAGACAGGTTCCCTTCACCCCGCGTATCCGCAACTCGTATGAACCATCGTCGTTCACTCGAATATCCTGAGGTAGTACCGGCTCGCCGTCCTGCAGGCAAGAGACAAGAATATTCTTGAGGGGGCGGCCGCTCCGCTTCGCGTAGACATGACCCCGGACGGTCATCGCGTCTTGTATGACGTAGTTCCACTCCTTCGTTTCTCCCGGTGCAATCGGAGCGAGCTCTTCCGCAGGCGCCAGAGGCATCCGGTCAGCCGTTTTCAAGGCAATGGAGTAGCTTTCCCCCGGGCCGCATCTGATCTCGAAATCACCTTGCGTCCCAACCGTCGTAGTTGTGTAGGGTCTATCGAAGCTTCCCATTCCGCCGCCACGCTCTCCGTAGCTTTTCACCACTACGGATTCGCGAAGAGAGACGACCACGCCCTCCGCAGGTGTGCCGTCGCTTCTCGTGATTTGACCTTTGATAGTGGCGAGTGCGGGAAGCCTGAGTTCAATCACCTCGTCTTCTCCAATAGGTACATCGTGGAAGGTAAACTCTTCACCGGTTGGAGTCTTTACGAAAAACACGGCCTGTACCGGTTCTGTATATCCCCTCTGGAATAGTCCATTCGCGTCCGTATAGGAGATCACACCGGTACTCCCTGCCATCGCCATATTCTCTGTCGCAAAGCCCAGCGTATCGACTATCGCATTGGGGACGGGCATTCCATCGACTGTCACGATTCGCCCTTTGAAGGTGAAACCTTTCGGCAAGGTGATGTCCACATCCTCTAAGGCACTCCCGGGTTCAAGCGCTACCACTGACCCGCCCGGGGCAAATCCGGGGGCAAATGCTCCGACTGTATTCCTCCAACCGGAAAAACTGATGCCAGTGACCTCATATTGTCCATTCCGCCCGGAGGTTGCAAAAAAATGATGGTTCCTCTGATATCCGGACTTCCAGTATCCATCGGGGTCTTCTTGGACTTCTTCAGGACCTTGGAATCCTCTCGCGTTGACGGTAATTTGAGCGTTAGGAATTGGGTTTCCTTCCTCATCAAGGACGGACCCCGAGATCGAGCAGTTTTGCGCCGGGTCGGCAATCTCGCCTCTTTCCAGTTCTTTTGCCTGCGATGTGGCTTCTTGCTCCTCACCCACCTGATGAAGTAACTCTGCAAGAGTCAAACTTTGGTCGCGGGCACTTTCTGTTGTAGCTGACTGGAAATCCCCAGGCGGCAATTTGTTTGTTGCCGATGTGGAGAGACTCGTCGAATCATCGTCAACTGTTCTTGATTCCGCAAGATTCATTGAATTCAGTCGGTCTTCCGAGGGGATCGGAGAAGTACTCTCCTTTTCGGTTTGGATAGTGAAATAGATCGTTCCTCCAATTAATGCGGCAATCAGAGCAGCAACTGTTGTAGTTTTCATGGCTGTGCCTCCAATCCATGCTGATTTCAGTGCTGGTACGCCTTCGTGCAGAAAGTGATGCAGCCACAAGCCAAGCCCGGCGCCGGAGGCCGCCTGTCCGATGATCGGAACAGCAGGCCCGACGACTAAGCTCGCCAGGATGCGATCTCGTGCGTTGGCCGAGGAAAGCTCTTTTCCGATTTGTTTCACTTCCGCTTCCCATTTCGACTCGAAGTACTCCCGCAGCTTGTTCCGGCCCTGGCGGAGGCGCTGTTTTGCGGCTGATTCGGAAATCCCGAGGGAAGCGGCCGCCTGGGTGACTGAGTTTTCCTCAAAGTAGAAGAGAACCATCGCCTCCCGGACTTTGGGAGAAAGGCTTCGCAAGGCTTCCCAGATCTCCGCCTGGCGTTCCTTGTTGGAAAGCTCCTCTAGTGAGGAACTCGGAATAACATCCAGATCTTTCTCGCGTCCTCTTTCCTTTTCCGCCAGTCTCTGTCGATATTCCTCCGAGCGGAACCAGTTTTTTGCGAGATTTCGAGCGATCTTGCGAATCCACATCGGAAAAGCTCCCGGAGCGCGCAGCTTTGACAGATTGGCCCAGGCGGCCAGGAAAGTCTCCTGCGCGATATCCTCCGCCGCGCTCCAGTCCCCGACCGCGCTGTAGGCCAGCCCGTAAACGGTCCGGTAGTGGCGTTCCACGAGGAGACCGAACGCGTTCGTGTCTCCGGAACGGGCGGCGAGTACGTGTTTTGTGTCTACTTCACGTGGCATGGACAGATTCCGCAGCATGGGGCAAGCCCCATCCTACCCTTGTCATTGATAAAGACACGCGGTGGGTTGCTCCGGTGAGAAATGATCCGGCACCGAACAGGTCCTCTTCGTGCTCGTAATCGGCTATTCGGGAGCGATTTTCATCTTTTTTTGTTCCGACACGGGAGGGCGAAGCTCCTGCTGAGCCGCATCTGCAAGGGTTTCTGTGTGCGGCTCGCCGGGAGGCTCGCCCTCCCAGGACTAGGCGGTCTTAAAGAATCTCTGGATCTCCTGAAGAATTTCCTCTGCGCTGCCTCGAACCAATCGGGCTGGCGGCATGGAGTTGAGGAAAACCTTTCCGTATCGTTTTGTGAGCACGCGTTTGTCGAGGATGAGGAGAATGCCGCGATCGGTCTTGTTGCGGATGAGACGCCCAAGACCCTGGCGGAACTTGATGACCGCCTGGGGAACGATATATTCCATGAATGCGTTTCGACCCTCCCGCTCGAGCGCCTCGACGCGTGCCTCGAGCACCGGCTCGTTGGGGACTTTGAAGGGAAGCTTGGCGAGGGCGACGCATCGGAGGGAGTCCCCCTGCACATCGACTCCTTCCCAGAAGCTGCTGGTCGCGAAGAGGACCGAATCGACGTCCGATCGGAATCGGGCGAGAAGCTTGTCCCGTGCCGCTTCACCCTGTCGGAAAACCTGGATCCCGCTCTCCTCCAGTTTGGGGGCGATCTTTCCATGGAGCCGGTCGAGCATCCCGTATGCCGTGAAGAGGATGAACGCTCCCCCTCCGCACGCTTGAAGCGCGTCCAGCAAAAAGGTCGACACGGATTCCTCAAACTCGCTATCGCCACCCCGCGGACCAGGCTGCGGCTCGGGAATATCCAGCGGAATTGCCAGTAGCGCCTGACGGGGGAAATCGAACGGCGAGGGCAGAACGGATTCTGTCACCCGGGTCTCTCCCAGACTCTCGAGGCCGATCCGCGACTTGAGGTAGTCGAATTTTCCTCCGGATGTCAAAGTGGCCGACGTCATCACCAGTGTCGGGAAGTAGGGGTAGACGTGCTCGGCCAGATCCGGCCCGATGAGCAGCGGCGATGAGACCAGCCGGGAAATTGTACCCCGATCCCCCCGTTTCGTTTCTACCCACTGGACCCGATCGGATGGCGCTTCTCGATAAAAAGAGACGAGGAAATTCGCCGTTGCCTCCAGTTTATTGCCGATCTGCCGGAGCTGGAGAAGCTGTGTCCGCCAAACCGGTTCCTGATTGCGTTCCATTGGCGCGGCGGTTTCCGTTGCATACAGGTGTCTGCGCAGCCCATCCAACGATTCGGCCAGGGAACGCAACTCATCCACCAGGGATCTGGCCGACTCGTTCCCCATTCGCTCCCAGTGGGGATGTTCCGCGATCTCTGCTGTTATCCGGAACCGATCCTCTCCTCCCATGATCCGCTGATCTTTCGGTCGGCGGATGTTTCGGGCAAAATCGAAGACGTCGTTGAAGAATCCGGCGGAAAGCGTGCCGATTCCTTCCACGATGGGAACCAGCTCCAAGTCGATATGGTTCAGGATCCCGTCGAATTCTCCGATGGTCAGCGCGGGTTTTCGCTTGTGAACCATCGACGACAAAACGGGTAGCAGTCCGCGGTGTTTGGTCTCTTTCTTGGGTCCGGACTTTCGATAGAGTCTCCCGAGAAGCCGCTTGATGCCCAGGTCGGAAATCTGGTCGCTGAAATAGGCCGTCGCTGCGTCTTCCAGGTTGTGGGCCTCGTCCAGGATGACTCGCCGATAAGGCGGCAGCACGGCGGAATCGGTGTAATCGCCCAGTGACCTTCGAAGATGCAAGTCGGCAAAGAGCAAGTGATGATTCACGACCAGCAGATCCGCGCTGGCCGCGCGCCGCCGGGCCCGATTGGCAAAGCAGTCCTGAAACCGCCCGCAGCGTTGAATGGCGCAGAAATCGCTCTCTGCTGATACCTTCTCCCAGATCTCCTGGGGCGGGACGAACGGCAGGTCGGACAAGCTTCCGTCCTCGGTGCCGGCGGCCCAGGTTGCGAGGTCCTCGAAGATCGCGACCTGATCGCCCTCGAAAGTGAGCTGCGGATCGGGTTTGAGGGCCTCCAGTTTCCGCTGGCACAGGTAATTCCCTCGTCCCTTGACAAGAACCGCCTCGAAATTCATCCCGAGGGCGGATCGAAGGGCGGGAATGTCCTTATGGATGAGCTGCTCCTGGAGGTTGATGGTGTTGGTGGAGATAACGACTCGCTCTTTGTTCTTGATCGCCCAGAAAATCGCCGGGACGAGGTAGGCGAAGGTCTTTCCCGTGCCGGTCCCCGCCTCGATGAGGGCCAGCTTTCCTTCGTTGAACGACTCGACGACCCGTTCCAGCATGTCGACTTGTGACTGGCGAAATTCAAAAGTGGGCAGCAACCGCGAGAGCGTTCCCTCTGGATCGAAGTGTTTTCTCAGATCCGAAGTGTCGAGCGGGATTTCCTTCGGAATTTCAAACGGCTCGACGATGACATAGATACTCTCGACCGAATTGTCGACGATATACGATCCGACGCTCATCTGGCCGAAATAGCTGGACATGTCGATGTCCGCATCGGATGGAGTCAGGTCGCCGCCGGGATGATTGTGAATGACAACATCACCCGGCTTGAGCACCCGGGCGAAAACCGGCACTGCTTCATCATTCCCTCGCGCATAGGGTTTGACGCGGACGACCTGCCGCTGCGCGTTCAGTTCCCCGCGAAAAAAGACCTCATTGCCTGATGAAGAACCGATCTCACGGCGGAGCGCCTCCCGCGCTTCAGGCAGGATGTATTCGGAAACGGATGACATGGCTCACTATTATCGGGGCGAGCACCGCTTGACACAAGCCATATCGCGCTCGTGCTCGTTTCTCGTACACGTAATCGATGGATGATTACTCTGACGTGGGAAGAGTGGAAGGCTTAAGAAGATTTTTTTCAAACACGGGCCTATAAGCCGCCAGTTGCACTTTTACGGCTCAGCGGAAGCTTCGCCCTCCCGTGCTGCTCCACTGATTTGACAAGGGAGGGCGAAGCTCCTGCTGAGCCGTTCAGAAGTCCAGCCCAACCAGAGGCCAATAAAACCGGGCGATGAACAGAAAGACCCCGACACTAAAGAGAGTGAGGAGGAAGCCCGATCGGACGGAGTCGGAAATGCGGTAGTATCCCGACGCGAAGCAGATCGCGTTCGGCGGGGTGCCGATGGGCAGCATGAAGGAAAGGCCCGCAGGGACCGCAACGCAGTAGGTCAGGATCTTCGGATCGAGGGAGTTGGCCTGCGCCAGCCCGAAACCAATGGGCATCAGAAAAGCCACGGCGGCCGCGTTGCTCATGCACTGCGTGAGAAGCATGGAAAGAACCACTATAAGGGCTGCCACCTTGAAAGGAGATGGATCAGAGAAGGCGCCCAGCATTCCGGTCGCCAGCCACTCCGCGGCACCCGTCTGGTCGAGGGCGACTCCCAGCGATATCGCCGCCCCGTAAAAGATGAGAATCCCCCAGCCGATGTTCTTGGCAGCCTCTTCCCAATTGATGAGATTGAGGGCGAAAAGCACCACCGCGCTGGCCAGTGCAATACTTGCCACACCCACATCGTCACTGAAAACCATCCAGCAAAGAACGGTAGTCACAATCACTCCGCCTACCAATGCTTCCCGGGATGTAACGCGACTCAATCGCTTTCGGTCAGCGGCCAGGATTTCCCGGGCGGCGGAAATATTCACCACCTCGGTGGGGAAGGCGCGCAGCAACAGGATAAATGCAACGGGCAGCGTCAAAATCACAACCGGCACAATGGCAACCATCCACTCGAAGAATCCGATCGAAACCTGGTGATAGTCATAGAGCATGCCCACAGCGAGCGGGTTGCGGGCGCCTCCGAGAAAAGTGCCGACACCGCCGATGGAGCATCCCCAGGCCAGGGAGATGAAAAGCATCTTTCCGTAATTGCTCTTTCCCTTTTGGATGCCGAGACTCACCGCCGCTTCCCTCACGACCGGATAGAGCAGCGCCGCCACCGCGTGTTCGGGCATCCAGAAGGACATGAAGGCGGACCCTCCCATGATGGCCGCAAGAAGGCGGCGGGGCGTCGTACCGATAGTCGTCAGCAGGAACAACGCAATCCGGCGGCTGAGTCCGGATTCGATGCTGGCGCCCGCGATTATGAAAGCCCCGAGAATAAAGAAGATCGCCTCGTTTCCGAACAGGGAATAGGCCTCATCCGCGGGAAGGATCTTAACCCCCGGCAGCAGGCAGATTACCAGGAGCCCCGTGATGACCATGGGGATGATGTTGGATATCCAGAGGGCAACGGCCAGCCCGAAGACGCAGAGACATCGCCAGCCTTCAACGGAGAGCCCGCTTGGAGGCTCATGGGTTAACGCCCAGGCGAATAGGATCCCAAGGAGGATCAGCGAAAGAGCCCGGCGGTATCGAACAATAAGGAGAACTGGAAGCGGACGTTGATCAATGACAATCCGGTGAGCTTCGGGGGCAGTTTCAGTATCCATCGAACAATCACAGTCCAGAAGAATCGAGCGATCTTCCGACCTCTCTAACTCGAAGTCGACGTCGAAATTGCAGCATCTCTAAGGCAATGCGTCGGACGAGCCAGGAACGGCGCCTCCGCAGCTTGCCATCCCGAATCTCACGCCCTTCAAAGGGACTGCTCGTGACCTCGAAGTGATTCAGCCAGCTTTGGCTGATTCCCGCTTTCTCAATCGCTTCGTAAAGGTGAACGTAGATCCTTTCCAGCGCTGTCGGATCGAACGCTACCCCGCTGATTCCCGGATCGGTTACAAGATGGGGGATGACTCCCATTTTTGTCAAATAGTCGATGGTGCTCACTACTGAGGCCACGCTTTCCTGGCCCAGATGCAGAGTACTCAAAACGGTGCCGTTTGGCCAATTCCCTACAGCCCGTTCCAGGGCCTTGAGCACATGGTTTCGAGACTTTCCGGGGTACAGATTCTGAAACCGGTCCCCGCCGAAAACACCAAGGGGAAAGTTCACCCCATCCGCCGCAGCCGCGTAGAGCTCATCCACGTTGGCCAGATCTTGAGGCGGCTGGATCTCCAACGCCGTGAAAACGTCGAAATGGTCTTTGGTTGCGCGCAAATAAGGCTCGATTGTCGCTGCGTAACCACCGTCTGGGATTTCCAGGTTCTCCCCATGCATATAGATGAAGTCGAATGAATCGTCGGCGGATGCCCGCCACAGTTCCTCCAGCATTCCTTCCGGCCCGCTGAAATCTGAGAGGCGTATCACCAGGCAGTGCTCGCCGGTCTCCGAGCGATTCTCTTGGAGAGGAGCCTCGTTGCTAATGAGGTTGGCGCCATCCATTCTCAGGTGAGCCTCTATTGGACTAATGCCTACTGGATTAGTCGATATTACGCGCAAAACTTCACTCTTGTCAGATTCCCGCCCCGTCGGTGAACTCATGGCCGAATACCTCCTCAGGGCGTACGGGTTCGCCCTGGCAAATGATTTCTAAGGTCGCTTCGTCCATGATCTTAGCGGTTAAATTCCTTATCTCCAGGAGCACCCGGCGGAAGCGGCAGACGGGCTCCTGGGTGCATCTCTCGTAATGGGTGACGCTCACACAGCCCAGAGGCGCCAAGATCCCATCGAAATGCCGGATAACCTGTCCCATCGTGATTTTGGCGGGGGAACGCGCCAGGCGATATCCACCGTGCTTCCCGACCTCGCTTCGAACGACCCCTATGTCCTTGAGTTCCAACATGATCTGCTCGAGGAACTTCTTGGGCACATCATTCCTCCGGGCGAGTTCCCTCACAGGGATTGGATGCTGTCCGTAATACTCGACCAGAGTGAAGAGCGCCCGAAGCGCATAGTCGCTTTTCTTGCTCAGCCTCATGGTACACCTTCGGCAAGACGCATTAGAATATCCACCTAGTAAGTAGGTATTATATCCCGCTGCGGGATGCTTGTCAAGTCAGACTTTTCGCGTGTGGAGGCGGGAAGTCAGAGTGGCTCTATCCAATTTAACACCCTGCTCCCAGACTTGCAGGCCCGCAAGGTTCATTTCTCGATCCAACGGATTTCCCGCCTCAAATCTGCAGCACCGTGGTCTTTCGCCGGTTCCGTGTCGTCCAGGGACGTAAATTTGAAATAAATGGCAAGTCCTCCTTGTTTCTCTTATACTCGCCACCGAATACTCCCCGGGCTGGAATGACCTGATAGAGCTGACTTGACATGGATGACTCCCTGAATCCTCTTTTAGCAATCGCCCTGATCTTTATCGCGAGTTATCCGGCGGGTCTGCTCGCGCGGCGGATAGGGATCCCGGCGGTGACAGGAAACATTCTGGCCGGCGTACTTCTGGGGCCGTCGGTTCTCGGCATCTTCCAGAGGACTGTTGCGCAGGACCTGGAGCTGGTGTCCGTCTTCGCCATGGGCCTCGTAACGGCGATTATCGGGGGCCACCTCAGCTACCGGCGGTTGCACAACGCCAAACGGCGAATCCTCTCGGTCACCCTTGTTGAAATGGGTATGACCGCGCTTCTTGTCACTTCCGGAACATTTCTGATAGCTCGGGATTTGAAAATAGCGCTTCTACTGGGAGCAATCGCTGTCTCGACCGCCCCGGCGACGGTGCTGGCGGTTGTCCGGGAGGAGCGAGCCAAGGGGCTGCTGGTCAAGACCGTGCTGGCGTCTGTCGCCCTGGACAATGTTTTTTGCATAGTGATGTTCGCGATGGCCTTGGCCCTGGTGGGCGACGCCTCAATTCTGGGGACAGGCTTTCTGGCGGGAGGACTCTGGCTGCCACTTTTCAATCTGTTTCTCTCGGTATTGATGGGAAGCGCGGTAGGCGCTCTCCTGATCTTCCTGGTTCGACGACACCAGATCGAACCTTTCACCGGCCTGCTGCTGGCGGTTCTTCTCACGTCCGGAGGCGCCCAATTCCTGGGAATCTCTCCGTTGCTTTCCAGTCTTTGCATGGGCATCGTGGTAGGAAATTCAGGGCGGGAGACCGAAAAGCTGATCTCCTCTCTGGAGAGCCTGGAACCAATTCTGTTCACCTGTTTCTTTACGCTGGCGGGCGTCAATCTGGAACTTCATACGCTGGCGACCGTGGGGTTCCTGGGCGCGATCTATTTCGGGGCTCGCGCTGTGGGCAAAATCGGAGGAGGATTTCTCGGAGGCCGCCTGGGCACAGATGTGTCCCGTGTCCGGAATAACGTCGGACTGGCGCTCCTTCCCCAGGCCGGGCTGGCTATCGGGCTGGTGGTGCTCCTCCAAGGGGATCCGCGTTTCCCACAGGAACTCATATCCACGATCACCAATGTCGTCTTGGCAGCTGTGGTGATCAATGAGATCCTCGGGCCGCCCCTCGTCCACCGGTCAGTCAAGCGGGCCGGCGAAGCCGGGAAAGACCGCCCACGCCTGGTCGAATTCTTCCATGAGGAATACATCCTCATCCCCCTCGATGCGGAAGACCAGTGGGACGCGATCCGCCAACTGGCCGGTTTCTTGATCCGCTCGCACGGGCTCAAGGACATTTCGGTCGATCAACTGGTCGAGTCGGCCGAGGAACGCGAGCGGGAATTTTCAACGGCTATCGGCAACGAAGTCGCTCTGCCTCATGCCCACATTACGGCTGGGCCGGAGATCATGGGGGTGATGGGGATCTCTCACCGGGGACTGGACTTCGGGGCGCCGGATGGGAGCCAGGTACACTTCGTCATCCTGATCGTCACGCCGAAAGAGCATTTGGAGAAGCATCTGGAGGTGATGAGCACCGTGGCCCGCATCATGTCCCATCCCGAGATTCGCACCCAGCTTTTCATCGCCGCAAACGCGGCCGAGGCGGCGGAGGCCGTCGAGGCGGACCTCGTCCACGACTACAACTACTTCCTCGAAGACTAAACGAAAATCAGATCGGAAAGCCGAGGAACGACGATTGGCGATTGCCGATTGGCGATTGGGGAAGGAAGAAAAACGAAGGAAGAAGGACGAAGTACGAAAACTTGGAACTGAGCACTTCGCACTGAGAACTGAGAACTTATTCACGATTGGGGGCTCAATTGGGCGGGACCGGATCCGATTTGGTTTGGGAAGCAGGGAAAGCTGCCTGGAGTTGATTTCTAAGTTCATACATGATCGCGGTGTTGCGAGTAATGAACCGGAACTCGACAAAAAAAGTGAGCAGATTGAAGATAAAGGCGGCGATAATCACCCAGAAATGTGTTGATACCGAAAGGGCGCCGGTGTGGGCGCCGCCGCCGAGAACGACTCCGGCGCCCAGGGAAAGCGCGGCGATGAGAGCAAATGGAAATACCTTCCATTTGAACCTCCAGGTGGGAGCGCGGAGTTCCCGGCCGATCCCGGTTTGGATAATCGCCTCCTTCAACCAGATGCCGGTGCCGAGAAAATAGGTGATGACGACGCAGTGGACGAAAATATTAAAAACGGTGGTTAGGAATCCGAGCATGAAATGATATTTGAACATGTCGTCGTGCATTCCATACAGATACCCCAGGACACCGACAGTGACCATGAGAATTATGTCTGCGATGGCAAGTCCGGCGAAGATAACGGCCATGGGAACTCTATCCTGATGAATTGGGGTCAAGCGATCCCGCTCCACTCGTTAATGCAGTACGAAAAAGGCATGTTGAACGCGGTCAATTTACATTCTACATAGAAGGAAGTCAACCGGGCGGGTGACGCCTGAGTTTGGTGTGCGAAAGCCAAGAATATCGGTATACTTGGTCGGTGACTTAAAAGTCGATGGGGGATTCGACCTATGCCATTGTGGGTTCTGGTTATCGGCGCACATCCGGATGACTGCGAGTTTGGCGCTGCGGGAACCGCAGTCCGCATGCGGGCTCGCGGGGACGTGGTGAAGTTTGTCTCGATGACGAATGGGGATCGGGGGCATTTCTCCGATGAATACTCCCGGGACAGATCGATATTAGCCGCCAGGCGTCTGGAAGAGGCCACAAAAGCCGCGGGGCTCATCGGGATGGAATTCGAAACGCTCGGTATCCATGACGGCGAGGTCCAGGTGACGCTCGAAATGACGGAAACTGTAATCCGGCTCATTCGGGGCTTCGGGCCGGAAGGGAGAGGCCCGGACCTGGTGATACTGAATCGGCCCAACGACTACCATCGAGACCACCGTTATGCCGCCCAGTTAATCCTGGATGCCGCTTACATGCTGACGGTTCCCTTTGCCTGTCCCGATGTGCGCCATCTGGACCGCATGCCCGTGTTCGCCTACTGGTGGGACCCATTCCGGGAGGGGGGAACCTTCCGCCCGGACGTCCTGATTCCCATCGACGACGCCTGTCAGATGAAAATCGAGATGCTCGCCTGCCATGAGTCCCAGATGTTCGAGTGGTTGCCGCACAACCGCGGGGAACTGGAAAAAGTCCCTTCCGATCCAGGCGGACGCCGCCTCTTTCTAGCCGAGTGGCTCGAAGAACGGCAGCGGGTAATCAAACTGACCTGCGCCGAGGCGATCAAACGCCGGTTCCGAGATCACGCCGTCAAGCACTTCGAAGTCTTCCAGATCAGCGAATACGGACGCCAGCCCTCCCAGGAAGAACTTGCCTCCCTGTTTCCCGTCACCGTCGAAGGTTGAAGCGGGGACGAACAAAGCAGGATGGGGCTTGCCTCATCCTGTTGTAAAAGAAAAGTAAGATACGGCTTGCCCCATGCAGTAGATCTCAGAATTCCGATACGAAAAAGGCCACTGATGCGAACTTGTCAGCGGCCTTCAGATTTCTGGTTGGGATGTCGGAGTCAATTCCGAATCGCTACTTCTTCAAGATGCTGCCCCGGCTTACGCTGAGGTAGATGCCCTGCATGAGCATGTTGAGCTCATCGGGGTTGTCCGATTGGGCGAGGGCTTCTTCCTTGGTGACGAGTTCCTGCTCGAACAGGAACTTGAGCGAGTCGTTGAAGGTCTGCATCCCCTGCTCCCGGCCGTTCAGAATAGCCATGGGGATGCGGGTAATCTCGTTGTCCTTGATCAGCTTCCGCATTGCCGGGTCGGCCAGCATGATCTCCACAGCGGGCACGCGGCCCTCCCCGTCCTTCTTCGGCAGGAGCCGCTGGCAGATCACCGCCTTGAGCTGGAGGGCGAGCTGGGACCGGACCTGATCCTGTTGATTCGCAGGGAACAGGTCGATGATCCGGTCAATGGTCTGCATCGCGTTGGTGGTGTGCAGGGTGCTGAACACCAGGTGTCCTGTCTCAGCAGCGGAAACCGCCGCCTGGAACGTCTCGGCGTCGCGCATCTCGCCGATCAGAATGACGTCAGGGTCTTGCCGCATCATACTTTTCAGTGCGATCTTGAAGTCGTCCGTGTCGATGTAAATCTCTCTCTGATTAATAACCGACTTCTTGTCGGTGTGGAGGTATTCGATCGGGTCCTCCAGCGTCACAATATGCACCGAACGCTTCTCATTGATGTAGTCCACCATTGCCGCGAGGGTGGTGGATTTACCGCTTCCGGTGGTCCCGGTCACCAACACCAGCCCGCGCCGAATCTCACAGATCTCATTGATGATGGGGGGCAACTGCAGCTCGCCGATTTTGAGGATCTTGCTGGAGATCCGCCGCATCACCATGGCGATCGATCCACGCTGATGGAAGATATTCGTCCGGAATCGGCCCAAGCCGCGGACGCCGTACGAGAGGTCGATTTCTTTCTGATCGCGGAAACGCTTGGCCTGCTCTTCGTCCAGAATGGATTCGATAAACCGTTTCGTATCCTCATCCGTGAGTCGTTCCTCGGAGATGGCATCCAGCGTTCCGTCAACTCGAACGTACGGAGGGCTGCCGGCCTTGACATGGAGGTCGGAGGCTCCCCGGGAAACCATGACATCTAGGAGTTCGTCGATGTGAATCATAGGTTTTGCTTACGCCTCAAATAGGTAGGAATATCCAGGTTCCTCCCCCAATGAGAGTTGTCAGCCGACAAGGCCTCTTCTCCCTGGGAATCACAAGCAGCCTTTCTTAGGAAAGCAGGAGAATCATAGTCTATCGGGTTGTCGAAATCAAGCTGCTCCTGGTGACCGGCTCCTACCCTGCCCCGCTTATCGGGCTCAAATCCCGTGGCGATTACGGTGACGCGCACCTCGTCTACCTTGTCCTCTTCCACCACGAACCCGAAGATGATGTCCGCATCCGGGTCGGCGTAAGTCTTTATGACCTTTGTGGCCTCGTTGATTTCGTACATGGTGAGGTCGCGACCGCCTGAGATGTTTAAAATAACTCCTTTAGCGCCCTGAATATTCGAATTCTCGAGGAGGGGGGAATTCAGGGCCAGCTTGGCGGCTTCCACAGCCCGATGTGGCCCCGAGGTCATCCCTATCCCCATCAGGGCCTTGCCGGCGCCCTTCATGATGGTCCGCACGTCGGCAAAATCGAGGTTGATAACCCCTGGTATGGTGATCAAGTCCGAAATGCTCTGGACCCCCTGGCGGAGGATGTCGTCAGCCATCTGGAAGGCGTCCAGCATGGAGGTTGACTGCTCGACGAGTTCGACCAGATGCTGGTTCGAGACGACGATCATGGTGTCGAGGTGTTTTTTCAGCTCCTCGATCCCCTTCTGGGCGCGGCGCGTTCTCACCCGCCCCTCCGACACCATGGGGGTGGTGACGATCCCAACGACAAGCGCCCCCATCTCCTGGGCCTCGGCGCCCACAATAGGCGCTGCGCCTGTCCCGGTGCCGCCGCCCATCCCGGCGGTGACAAAGACCATGTCGGCCCCGGCAATGGCCTCGCGGATTTGCTCCCGATCCTCCTCTGCGGCGAGCCGGCCGATTTCCGGGTCCGCGCCCGCGCCGAGGCCCTTGGTCAGGTTGGCCCCGACCTGAACCTTGGTATGAGCGCCGCACTGGTCGAGGGCCTGGGCATCCGTGTTGACGACGATAAACTCAACCCCGGCGATATTGCATTCGATCATGTGATTGACCGCGTTGCAGCCGCAGCCGCCCACGCCGAGGACAAGGATTCGTGCCTGGTGTTTCTGGTCCGTCTCTTCTAAATGAAAGCGCATCATTTCCGACCTCAGGGTGCTTTGGATCTAATTTGGAGGGCCGTTTGCGCAGCCACAGTTCTTTCTGCCTCTGGTTCCACCACTGACGATCCGTACGTCAAAAACGGTCTAAAAATATCGGGACATCCAGTCCACGACCTTTCGAGTGGTTCGGGAGCAAAAGCCTCCGCCTCCATCATGATTTCGGCATTCTGCCCGCGCTCGAAGGCCGTATGAGACAAGGCCGACGCCGGTCGCAAAAATTGGGCTGCTCACGTCGAATTCGCTCGCGTCGGCAAGGCGTGGAACACCTTGCCGGACGGGGCACTGGAAGATCTTGCGGGCCAGTTCTTCCGTTCCGGGCAGCAGCGCGGCGCCCCCGGTCATGACTATGCCGGCCGGGATGAGCTCTCCAAAACCGCTCCTCTCCAGCTCCGCTCGCGACAGGGTGAGGATCTCTTCCATCCGGGGCTCGACAAATTCAACCAGCTCACGGCGGGGGATGCTTCTCTCGGTCTGATGTCCAAAACTGGGCACGTTGATCCGTTCATTGGGATTCACAAGGGATGTCATGGCCGCGCCGTAAGCTTTCTTAAGTTCTTCGGCGCGATTCTTCGGCGTTCTCAGACCGTAGGCCAGGTCGTTGGTGACGTGCTCTCCGCCGACGCCAAGGACCTTGCTGTGGCGAACGGCCCCATCCACCAGAACCAGAATGTCGGTCGTCCCCGCACCAAGGTCCAATAAGACCACTCCCAAGGCTCGCTCCTCCTCGGTCAGGACCGCCTGACTGGCGGCCAGAGGTTCGAGAACTATGTCTTCCACCTCAATTCCCGCTCTTCGGACGCATTTCACGACGTTTTGTGCCGAAGTGATGGATCCTGTCACCAGGTGGACCCTGGCCTCCAGGCGGACTCCCATCATGCCCACCGGGTCCTTGATCCCGTCCTGGTTGTCCACAATGTAGTCCTGCGGGATGACGTGAAGGGCTTCCCGGTCGACAGGGAGTTTCACCGCTTTGGCTGCGACTATGGCCCGATCGACGTCGTCCTTGGTGATCTCGCGGTCCTTTCGCGAAACCCCCACCATTCCACGGCTGTTGATACCCTCAACGTGACCGCCGGCGATTCCCGCAAAGACAGAATGGATCTTCACCCCGGTCAGCTCTTCCGCTTCGTCGACCGCCTTCCCAATCGACCGGATCGTATGCTCCAGATTCACTACGACTCCCTTTCGCAGCCCGGTTGACGCGTTGTGACCAACGCCCAGGATGTCGATGGAGCCGTCCGGAAGTGCTCTGCCCACAAGGGCCCGGATGCTGCTTGTGCCGATGTCCAATCCAACGATGTGGCCGTTTTTCCTCATAGCCATTCCCCCAGTGGTGGGAGCCTTGCAGGATGGGGTTTACACGCCTGTCGGAAGGCTTGCCCCATGTTTTCCTGAGATGGGCCGAGGCCCAATCCTGCTCCCCTGACGAAACAAAGCCCGGCGCTCAACGGCAATAGTCGAGCGGTTTGAATATTTTCGCGAGAGAAGATTATTGGGTTAGGAAGGAAAAGCGGTAGGAAACCCGGAGGTTACAGTGAGATATTAGCATCAATCCAGAATTCAATCAAGCACTTTTGGGGACAGGACTTCCCCCAAGAATTTCGCAGTTTCGAAGGCATGAAGAACCTCTCACAAATCATCACAGGATCGCCCTGACTCCACTGGCAGGGCAACGCCGGAGGCGTTGCGGGCTGTAGCCGGGGGCAAGCAACGCGTAGCCCCCGGACCCAATATGGAGCCTACCCCGCAGGGGTAGAGGGATGATGGGTCTGTGCCTCTACCCCTGCGGGGTAGCAGATGGATGGGGCGTCCCATACTGTGATTTAAAACGTTTTCATCGACTATATGCCGCGGATTCGTTTCTTCGGGCCTACGAGTTCCCAAGCAGAACTGAAACGGAGCCGCCACCGCTCAATTTCTTGAAGGCCACTCTCGCGAAGTGCCTCGTTCTTAATAGGGCCGAACTACGGACCGCGAAAGAACGTACCCACTGATCCAGGTAGATTCCAGTTCACTCGGTCCGCCGTCCTCCGAGTAGGCCCTAGCAGAGCTAGCATCCTGGGCACCTGCAAGCCAACACATCGATCCTGACTGTCTCGGAATGGCTCAAGGGAGGGCTCCCGCTGTCGATGACAAAGAAGGTGGCCGAATGTGTTCCAATATCAGCCGTGGTGGGAAGCCAGGTGAAATCTTGGGAGACCAGCCCTCCGGTCGTGGTGTCAAACACAGCCCCGGGAGGAATGTTCAGCGCGCTCAAAGTGAGAGTCTGAGGATCGAAATCGGACGCAGTGACCGTGAACTGCAACACTTCTCCAACACGACCAAGCTTTGGCCCGATGGGCTCGATGGCGGGTCCCTGGTTTCTAAACTGTGCCGTAACAAGGACAGGAGCATCCACACTGGCTAAGATGCCACCCTGCGGAGATTCCAGAGAGACTGTCAGAATCCCCGAGTCATCGATACTGGCTGCGATAATTGTGACGAGGGAATTGGGTGGACTATCAGTTACAATGGGTCCAATGGAAAGTAACTCTGGCTTGTCGAACCTCGCTGTGAGGATACCTTCGGTTGACAGCGGGTCGATAACCCCATTAGTCAACCTGGATACTGTGAAGAACAGAGACTGGGACCGTGTCAGGATTACCGACGGCGGGTTGACAAAAAGTCCGAGATCTTCCACGACCCCTTCCCCCTCACCTTCTCCGACAATGATCTCGCACTCACCTTCGCCTTCGCCTTCTCCTTCGCCTTCTCCTTCTCCTTCACCTTCTCCTGGAAGGACCCCTTCCTCAACAAGGATTAGAATAGACCGATCGTGGCTCAGTGGAGGTACGCCGTCGTCAACTACGGTGAACTCGGCTTCGTGTGGACCGACATCTGCCAGCGTGGTGTCCCAAGTGAAGTTGCCCGTGACCGAACCGGCATCCATTACCGTAGGGAATGAAGCACCAGCCGGGAGAACATCTGCGCTCAGTGTCAAGTTATCGCCGTCGGCGTCATTGGCGGTAACGTCAAACATTAGCATTTCTCCGGCGGTTACCGTTTGGAGACCAATAGGATCAATCACAGGACCCATGTTCTGAGAGGTTGCCGAAATCGTCACATCAGCTGCCGTCGTGGCCACTACACCCTCTCCGGGAAGCTCCCAGGAGAGGGACAGCGTGCCCATACCTTCTGTGTTCCCGGACAAGATCGTCACCAGGTCGCCTGTCACAGTTGGGCCATCATCAAGCAAGGCAATAGGATCGAAAGCTGCAAGAAGGACACCCGTATTCCTGCCGCCCGTCGCGGGAAGCCCATCGCACAAACGGGTTCCCATAAAGACCTGCGTGCTATTTGTGAGCATTGCAACGGATGGTGGGTTCACCAATAGCCCGTGGCTGTCACACAGGTCCGCGCCCTCGCCTTCACCCTCTCCTTCGCCCTCGCCTGAAGGCTGTAGAGGGCATTCCATTCCCATGGTCACCATGGCCGTGATCAAAGCCAGCATCAACGTTAGTCCCAAGGGTTTCGAGCTCTTCATTTAGATCTCCTCTTCTCCATCTTAGTTCCTACTCACCCCCACCTAAACTTTTTCTTTCTTCTCCAGTTCCTATCAGTCGTATTCTGCCCTGGCCAACAGCCAACTTGCCAAAAAGTCATGGCCAAGATTACGTTTCCCCCTTAGGGCCCTTTGTGAAAAGGACAGCGAGAGAAGATCCCTCGGGGCACTTTTTGGACATTGACTTGGTGCGTTTCCGAATCACGAATTGGCCTGACCCACTGTATCGGGAAATATCCTGACAGAATGCTGGCCTGGGTATTTCTCAAACTGAAATTCCACTGTCTTTGCCCGATAGAGAGAACAATTCACTGAGACTGCACTGTTAAGGTCAAACAGTGCCAAGTTGTCTTCCTTGCCGAGTAGACTCTTGTAGTAGATCCCGTCCATTCCCTTATCTTTAAAAAGCTCTGCTATGATTTGAGTTGCAACGTAGTCCGCCACTACGTCGCTAGGGCTTACCGGCTCCGAAAATGATCTATCAATGTCAGCCCACACACTTTCTTCCCTTTTTTCTGGTTCTGGTTCCTCAAGACACAAGAAGGGTCCACGATTATGACTGACAGAGCAGTCAACGACCTGAAGCGGCCTAAGTGTCTTGAATTGCCCCACTGAAACTAGTGAACCCACCGCGGGACGAACTTCTGCCATCGCGGTCTCTCTGTCTGTCGAAAGATAAAGAAATGGAATTCCTTTGGGATTCAGACGTCCTTCACAAGCATGTGGGGCATCCGGTTTCATTCGCTCCTGAGAATAAGGTGTGGGCTCTTCCCAAATGTTCTCATCTTGTTTACATTCGATCCAGTCATTGCCAAGCTGCGCCCGCCAAAGGTAGCTTTCCTGGGGAACAGTCCTTCTTCTCTTCTCACTGGTTTCCCACACGCATTCCAGAAATTCTTCCACCTCTGGCGGGTGAATGTAGCGGTTGCTTTTCTTTACTGTCCATCCAAACTTGATATAGCTTCGATATGATTTGAATTCGGCCATGCAATCCTGCTCCTTGCTTTGAGGTGGGCATCTACGCCCGGTGCTCGAGACCTCGGTCTTCGCACTTCGGCATTCACCAGCGGTCTTCATTGACAAGGGAATTCTATAAAAGACGGGAATAATTGACAAGGTCGGAGTCGGCCTGTAAGCCGAATTCTGTCGAGGATGACCATTTATCTGGGACTGTCGTTGCCGGCAGCCTCAATGCGGCCTACCCGGGAGAAGAGCGGGCCACTCCATGTCTCCCCTATTTGGCCTTGCTCCGGGTGGGGTTTACCGTGCGAGGCCGATCACCCGGCCCCCGGTGCGCTCTTACCGCACCTTTTCACCCTTACCTCCTGGCGGAAGGAGCATGGGGCGAACTCGCCGAAGGCGACTAAACCCCATCCTACATTTCTGCCCGATCGGCGGTGTGTTTTCTGTGGCACTTTCCCTGGGGTCGCCCCCGGTCGGCGTTACCGACCACCCTGCCCTGTGGAGTTCGGACTTTCCTCCCTCGATACAGCCAGACGGCGGCTCGAGAGCGGCCACCCAGCCGACTCCGACCTAATGGTGTGGATTCCCGAAAATCTAGATAGATCTTAGCACTAGGATGGAAGGGTTTCAAACCGTCTCGTCGGCATCATTCCCCTTTGACGGGGATCTGCCTCGGCGTCGCTTCCTTTGCCTTGGTCACGCGGATGACCAGGACGCCGTCCTTATAACGGGCGTTGATTTTCTCGGGGTCGATGTGGATGGGAAGTTCGATGACCCGTTGGAATTGTCCGTGGACCCGCTCCGTCCTTAGATACGATTCCTGTTCTTCTATCTCTTCCTTCTTTCGCTCGCCCTCCAGGATAAGGCTGTTGGCCGAGGCGGAAAGCTGGATGTCGTCCTTACGCACACCTGGAAGGTCAACGGTCACCACGTATTCATCGCCTTCCTCGCAGATGTCTACAGGTGGCGCCCAGCCTTCCTTGGCGAACTCGCCGCTTTGGGTAAAGGCGCTCCCGAACAGCCGGTTCAATTCATCCTGAAGGCGCGACAGTTGATTGAACGGGTCCCAATCATTAGGAGGCCTCCATCGGATTAGGGTCATGACTCGATTCTCCGCCAGGGAAATGGCCTCGCGACCACAGAAAGTCCAACCCGAATAACTCCTTGTCCGCAGATGGGCACGGGTCGAGAAATCAGCTCCTTACGTTCTCACTCAAATCTTCTTGACCAATTTGGTATCATTGTACTACAGATTGTTCTCAGGAAATGACTCGCCGACCCGAGAAAGGAAGCGGACTTGGACCCTGCCAAAGCGCAAATCGACTCAGAGATTCAACCTGGTACCGGCCCCGAAACCTTCGAGGAGCAGTTCTACGAGGCGGCCTGGCAGAAGATGAAGAGGGATAACTATCTCTCTCATACGGCCGGGCTGGATGTGGCAGTGGAACTCATTGGGTCCGGGGAACGGCTCTTGGATGTGGGCTGCGGTCGCGGGGAGTTTGACGAGAAGGTCCAGGGGCGGTTCCAGGAGATGCACGGCGTCGATATTTCCGCGACAGCGCTGGAATTCGCCCGGAAGGTGGGTCTCATTGCCCAGCAGGTGAACCTGAATACCGATCCCCTTCCTTACCCCGATAATCACTTCGATTCCCTCATCAGCCTTGATGTCATCGAACATGTCCTGGATCCGCTTCCTGTGGCCCGCGAGATGGCCCGGGTCCTGAAGCCGGGGGGCCGGATCCTCCTGCAGAGCCATAATATCCGCTACTGGCGCCATATCTGGGCCATCATTCGCGGCCGATTTCCCTTGACCGTGGGGCGGGCCCCGGACGACTTGCAGCTCCAGTCGTACAACTACGGGCACCTGTCGAACTTCACCTTTTCGGACCTGGAGGATCTTCTGCGGCGTTGCGGCATTCAGGTTACCCATAAGATTGGGACGGGCCGAAAACCCCCGAAACGGCTCACGACCAGGCTGAAAGAGGGTCTGCTTCCTGAAGGCTTTAAGCGCGAATTCCTCTCCCCGGGGCTGATGGTGGCGGGGGCCAATGGGTAATTCCGGAGTTCTTGCGCAAGTTTCTGTACTTTGCCACTTGAATTCTGGGAAAACTGGGGATATAATTATTACGATGTTTAAGATTTTTACGATCTCCTGTTGCCTGGGGGCCATTATGGCTTGGGTGCCCCTGGGGCCGAGTTGTGAGGCCGCTGAAGGACCTCAGGTACGCCATTCGCACGCCGTTGAGGTACGTGGCCCTTATGAGATAAAGCTTGCAGATGGACGGCATATCAAGCTGGCTGGATTCAAGCCTCCGGAGGGTCCAGAAGGGCGGGAACTGGATAGGAAGAGCCTTGAGACCGCCTTGAAGGAGGAGCTTCATCGGCGAATTGAAGGCCGGGAGCTTCTATACATTCTGGCCGAGGAGTCCAAGAAGGGGGTCCCAACCCCGGCCTACGTTTTTGAAGGCACCACCTTCATTAACGGGGAATGGATTGCGGCGGGTCTTGCCGTATTGGAGGCAGGATCGCGAGAGGGGGCTTACGGACGGTACCTGACAGCGCTGGAGAACCAGGCTCGGGAGCAACGGCGAGGGCTTTGGAACGAGGACGCGAGCTCCGCGAACCCTCTACGAGGCTACCGGCGGGAAGCGCAGCCGAAGAACTCCCAGGAAGCCCCTCAAAGTGTGATCAAGTATCGTACCCCCAAGCCGGATGAATACAGGGTGGAAGTTTACGGGACTGTACCGGCGATTCCGATTGGGGTCATTGTTGAAACTGATACTCGTTTGGAACCTTAGTCCAGGTTGAAGCTCTGGCAGGAGAATCATTCTGGGAGGTCGGGAAAATGCCGCTAGCAAATTGTATCCGGTGCGAGACGCTGTTTGACAAGAACGTTAGTCCTATCTGTCCCAAATGCGCGGAGGCCGAGGAGGAGGATTTCGAGAAGATCAACGAGGCCCTGCGGGAGTGTCCGAACCAGACAGTTGACGAGTTGCACGAGGCAACGGAAGTGGAAAAGAAAGTCATCATTCGCCTGGTAGAGAATGGCCGCGTCGCTTCCGAGGCTACCATGGCAGATGTCAAATGCGGCCGGTGCGGGGCCCCTGCGATCAGCCTGACGAAGCGCCTGTGCGAGAAATGTTCCCTGGAACTGGCCAAGGAATCCAGGGCTGCGATGCAGGAAGTCAAAGCTCAACTGCGGGATAAACCAAAGACCTCCGGCAAATCTCTCCATGAAAGGTCGGTCCACGAATCCCTCCAAGATAAGCTACGGGAGTAGACATCGCGCCTTCCCTTTTCTCGTCTGAATACTTGTCAGATCCCTCCTTTTAGAATGGCCGCCACCTCGATCGTGTTCCTCCCTGGGTTTTTCCGATACAATGACCCAGATTTCTGCTTAGAATATGCCGTTGAGTTGGTGCGGCCGGCCTGAAATCTCTGGCTGTCGTGGCCCAATTGCTTTCCTGGGCGTTCTTCTCATATCCTAAACCACCATGAAAAAGTCCAAGCTTCCCCCCATGATGCAGCAATACCGGGAGACGCAAGAGGAGTATCCCGATTCCATCCTGTTTTTCCGCGTTGGGGATTTCTTTGAAATGTTCTATGAGGATGCCGTGGAAGGGGCGCGGATACTGAATATCGCGCTTACCTCCCGCGACCAGAACGTCCCCATGGCGGGGGTTCCCCACCATTCCATCAATGCCTACATCAATCGGCTGATCGAGGCAGGGAAATCGGTGGTGATCTGCGATCAGATCGAGGATGCGAAACAGGCGAAGGGGCTCGTGAAACGGGCCGTGACGCGCGTTGTAACTCCCGGGACGGTGCTCGACCCGGAGATTCTGGATGAAAAAGCGAACCACTACCTCGCTTCAGCCTACGTGCAGGTGAAGGGGAATCGAGCGCAGAAGGCTGGTCTGGCCTACGTTGACCTCTCCACAGGCGATTTCTCGGTCACACAACTCACCGGAAAGGAAGTGGAAACCCAGCTTTTCAACGAACTGGCGCGGATTCGGCCCGTGGAATGCCTGATTCCGGCGGAAATGGGAGTGGAGTCATTGCTTTCGCCCTCCGGAGAAGTGCCCGTTTGCGCTTTTCTGAAACCTCTGGAACCGAGCGCATACGACCTGGAAGCGGCCTCCGAGTTGCTGAGGACCCGCTACGGGGTGCAATCGTTGGAGGGATTTGGCCTGACCACCGGCGAGGAGGATTCCATGGATGCGGCAATCCGGGCCGCGGGGGCCTGCCTGTATTTCCTTCAGGAAACCCAGGGATTGAGAAGGGATTGGGGCTCGTCCATCGATCACCTCAAGACACCGTCCGTCTATTCGACCGGAGAGTTCATGGTTCTGGATGCGGCAACCCGCCAAAATCTTGAACTGACCCACAATCTGACGGATTACACGAAACACGGGACGCTGCTCGATATTCTCGATGAGACGCTAACCGCGATGGGAGGCCGGAAACTGCGGGACTGGCTCCTGCATCCACTCGTCGCGGTGGGGCCGATTTGCCAACGGCTGGATGCGATCCAGAAGTTTTTCGAACAGCCCCTTCAGCTGGATGACCTGCGGAGCACCCTGAAAAGCATCGCCGACCTCGAGCGCCTTCTGGGGCGCATCGCCACCGGGACAGGGGGGCCTCGTGACCTGGTCGCCTTGCGAAACTCTCTCCAACGGATTCCCCAGCTCGCCGCAAACGTTGTGGGACTGGAGGCAGGGCTGCTGGATGGAATCAGCGCTTTCCTGACGGGCGTGCCGCCGTTGGCGGACCTGATCGGCCAGGCTGTCGCCGACGATCCGCCTGTGTCGGTCGGCGACGGCGGCGTCATTCGAGAGGGATACAATCCAGAAGTGGATCGGTTCCGGGACCTGGTCCGGGGCGGAAAGAACTGGATAGCTGCGTTGCAGAAGCAGGAATCCCAACGGACCGGCATTCCCTCCCTGAAGATCGGCTACAACAAGGTCTTCGGATACTACATCGAGGTGACCAACACCCACCAGAAACTTGTCCCGGACGACTACATCCGAAAACAAACTTTGACGAATGCGGAACGGTACGTCACTCCACAGCTCAAGGAACGGGAAGAGGAGATTCTCAACGCCGAAGAGAAGATGGCCACACTGGAGAGAGACCTGTTTATCCAGGTGTGCAAGGAAGTCTGCTCTTACACGTCGGAAGTTCAATCGGAAGCGGACGCCGTGGCCACATTGGACGTCCTGGCGAGCCTGGCGCAGGCGGCTATCAAGCGGATCTATTGCCGCCCTCGGGTGAACAGTGGATCCTCTATAGTCATCCGGGACGGGCGCCATCCGGTGGTGGAAGCGATCGCCCCTGCGGGGGATTTCGTGCCGAATGATGCGGAGATGGACAACGATGTCGCGCAAATCCTGGTGATTACCGGCCCGAATATGGCGGGGAAGTCCACCTATCTGCGGCAGGTGGCGCTGATCACTCTCATGGCGCAACTTGGGAGCTTTGTCCCGGCGCGGGAGGCAGACATCGGCATTGTCGACCGGATCTTCACGCGCGTGGGCGCGTCGGATCGCCTGACACGCGGACAGAGCACGTTCATGGTGGAGATGAACGAGACGGCGAACATTCTCAACTCGGCGACGAATCGGAGTCTGGTTATCCTGGACGAGATCGGGCGCGGCACGAGCACCTACGACGGGGTCAGTATCGCCTGGGCGGTGGTGGAATTCCTGCACGAGCGGGTGGGCGCCAAGACGCTTTTCGCCACGCACTACCACGAACTGGCGGACCTGAGCAAATACTACCCGCGAATCCGAAATTGCAACGTCGCGGTCCGGGAATGGGGCGGCAAGATCGTTTTCCTGTACCGGATCGCCGACGGCTCGACGGCCCACAGCTACGGCATCCAGGTCGCCCGGCTGGCAGGGCTCCCGAAATCGGTCATTGGCCGGGCGCACCAGGTGATGGCGTTTCTGGAGGAGACCACGGAACGCGGCGAAGATGCCCTCATACGGAATCCCGACGGTTCTCCGGCCTCGATCCAGCTTTCCATCTTCAGTCAGCCGACCGGAGATGAGGAGTTCCCCGACGCCTCTTCTTCCCCCACAGGCGGAATCCTCGGCGCCATCGCCGCCGAACTCGCCGACCTTGACCTCGAAAATATGACCCCTCTCGAAGCCATGAAACGCCTGGCGGAGTGGAAGGAAAAGCTGCGGGAAGAGGGATGAGGATCAGTTGGGGGAAACCCTTTTCTTGCGGTCTTAGTTCTCAATGGTGTTTCGTCGGTGCTTTATCCTCTGGATGTTGCGGTGTATACCACCAAAAGTTGATCCAGTTGTTTGGGGCGTAGGTCCTTAAACCATTGCTCGAGTTTAGGCTTACTCCGAGCTTCTTCTCTTTGCATCCACAATAAAACTCATCGAGAACCTCAAGCCGGCAAATCCGGGAATTGCTCCTCTTTATCGGGTCTCTTTTCTCTTCAAATATGCTTTCCTGCAAACTGGTTTCATCTTTCCAAAGTGTGTAGTCTTCACGGTTTTCCCTCGAGAAAACCGCCAGTCCGGCAAAAAGGTCGGCCACTTGGACGAATCGGCTATCTGAAGTGACAGGGACAATCTCCTGTATATTAAAGTCCGTTCTCAACCGGAATCCCAGCCTATCTGGCCTAAGTAGATCTTTGTCGAAGATTTCGAGAGATACGCTGTCATCGTCCAAGTGTCGAGCTACTTCCGACCAATTTACGGAATCCTGCCTGTCCGGATACATTCCCCAGACAGACCCTTCTGGCCAACGCGCCCTAAGGACATTCTTAAAGAGGTGGTAATACATGCGTTGCAGGTTGGAAATGTCATCACGCATATAGATGGCGTGACGGCAATCCTGGGTATCCCAGGTCAGCACGTCTAATCTCATGCAGTGTTCAACAGCAGATTCTATGACGACATCGCAGAGCTTGACTGCGGCGAACCGCTCTCTTGCACTTCTGAGATCCGTCCATTTGAATCTTCTGACATTCGATTCTTTGAGCAAAGAATTTAGCCTGGTTTCTAAGGGCGATTTGCTTCCAGCTTCCAGAGTTACGAGTGCCAACCCTCGGTACTGACCTACATTCCAATGTGATTCGTCAGAAAATGCCAGATGTGTGATTGGAGAATTCTTGTTCAATTATGGTTATCTGTGGGATCGCTTGCGGGGAAGAATCTTGTCGCTATTCCTCATTGTCCGGTTGATCAAATTCCTGACAAGGGGAAATTCCTAACCAGTGCTTCACAGATCTTGCCACGCCGATCCCCGCGACTGTTCACAGGACGGTTAGCATAGACCTTCTTGATCTTGAACCCCTTGTAGATATCCTTGATCAGCGGCGTCATCGAGTTTGAGAGCAAAACCATGACGCCCTGCTTATCAAGCTCCTTGCATACTTGGGCTAGCAATCTCTGGGAGTCTTCGTTAAAGCCGTTCTTTTCATATCCTGTGAATGAAGCTGTCTTGGAGAGGGGCTGGTAAGGCGGGTCGAAATAAACCAAATCTCCAGGCTTTGCAGAATCGAGGATACTTTCAAAATGTCGGGCCTCGATTCTTGCCCTTTTCATCGCTTTTGGCGCAGCCCGCAGGTTGTCCTCATCACAAATTGCCGGGTTCTTATAACGGCCAAATGGAACGTTAAACTCTCCCTTCCGGTTCTCACGATATAGCCCATTATAGCAAGTCTTGTTCAAGTAGATGATTCGGGCTGCTCGTTCGAATAGATCAGTTGGAACTTTCGCACGAAGTCGGTAGTAATATTTCTCCGAATGCCGCTTCTTGTGTATTTGCAACAGCTCGATTACGCGCTCGACGTCTTCTTTCACGCCCAAATATGAGTTAATGAGGTTGGGATTATTGTCCGAAAGCCATGCGTGTCGGCGGAGGCGGCCAGTACGGGCCAGTTCGAAAAAAAGCGCTCCCCCACCAAGAAATGGTTCGTGGTATCGTCCAAACTCGCCCGCAGCATCAACCTGCCTCATCAGTTCCGCAAGTAACTGTCTTTTACCGCCAGCCCACTTGAGGAATGGGCGCGGAGTTGCAAACCGACTCGGGCTTGGTTTCACAGGCCGAAGTATAGCTCTAGCCATTTTCTCAAGTCCGGGAGTTCCACTGCGAGGCCAGTAGAAAGGAGATAGGTCCTCATGTTCTCGGAGAAGCCTTTGCCCGCATACACGACGATGCCCCGAATAGGCCACGCCTCGATGTCTTTCATCGTGGCCGGGATTTTTTCTTCGGCTGTACCTCGACCACTCTGGAACTTGCACTCAATCCCAAGGCTTACGCGTGTATCAGGGTGCTTTAGGACTACATCAATTCTTCTTTTTGCCCCCCATATACGGCGTCCGACTGCAACCTCGGTTTCGACGAGTAGACCAAGATCTTGGCCCAGTTGAGCGACATCGTCGCGAAGCTGGTTGCCAGATATGACTGCTTTGGATTTTCCAGGCATGTTGACACTAAGAAATTTAGAACCGCCTGACTCCAGTATGGCCCATCAAAGCAGAGAATTCAATGGACAGAACTTGTATGGGCGAAAATCTTCGTGAAGCAGACCATTTCCGCGCAACAAGAAAAGGATTATTCCCCCCCTTCCTAGAAGAACGGAGATGGGCTATCTATAAAGCCTTCTTCTGGCGGGCTTCGATCTGGCGGAGCTTTAGGTAGAGGGAGACGAGGACTGCGGTGATGATGAGGGTGGCGGCGAGGAGCCATTTCTGGCGGAAGCCGAAATCGGCCAGGGCGGCCCGGGCGATCGTGAGGGCCTCATCGGATGCTTCATCTGCCTGTGAAGCTACCTCTTTCAAAGCGTCAAGGTTGAAGCCGTGTACGTGAGTCCGTGCGAGGAAAAGGTTCTGCCGGGCCGTTTGAAGGGCGAAGATTCCTTCACTGACTTCCATCCCTTTCGACTCCGCGGCCGCCATCAAGGTTTCGGCGCTGAGGTAGCCTCCCTCTGACTGATCCAGGACCTTCCGCATTTCTCCCGCCGCAAGAAAGCCGGCGGGGTATCGGTCAGCGCTGTGACATTTGCTGCACACGCTCCCGTCGTGCATACCCACATCCAAGCTGGTGAATTGCTGAATATCGTGGTAACGGTGGCACTCGGCGCAGGAGTGGAGGCCGGCGCTTTCGAAAGCGGACCGAAGCGGGCTTTCGTGAAACAGCGCCGCATTGAGGGCATGGCACGACCCGCAAACGCCTTCGATGGACTCCACTCCGGGAGGCGCGGCCCCATGGTTGCCGTGACAGGTGTTGCATGCCGGTGCGGCTCGATCTCCCTTTTCGAGAAGGGTGACGCCATGGATGCTCTTGGAGTAATTGGTGACCTGATCCGTGCGTATCCCGTAATCTCTCATCAGGATCGGATCGCTGTGGCATTTGCCGCATGTGTGGGGAATTTGCGTCGGGTAAGTCGGGGCGAGGACGTCGGAGACCTCGCGAATTCCATGGTTGCCGTGGCAGCTCACACACTGGGCAACCTGATCGTCTCCTTCTTCTAGCAGCCTCTGCCCGTGATGACTGGTTCTGTAAAGGTTCAGCTGGTCTGTGGGAAAATCCGGCCGAAATGTCTTCATGTAGCTGGGATCACTGTGACACCTCGCACAGAATTCGGGAATCTCCGTCGTGGCTGGTGCGCCCAGGAAGCCTTCGTCGAAATTCATCGATTCGTCGATGTCGTCCGTGGTCGGGTCCCCGCCGTGGCAGTCGGCGCAGCCGATCCCCGCGTTGAGATGCACATCCCAACGAACGAAATCTGTCGATTTCCCCTCGTCGCCCCAGAGTTCGGCATGGCACGTGAAACACGAATCCGACCGGAGAGACGCCGGCTGTCCCAAAGCGATGGCGGAACAGGTCCCGATCAGGATCAGCGAAAATAGAATGTGATTAACCCGAACTGCTTGTTGCATAACCCACCAAAGTCATAACCGCGAGATAAATAAGCACTAGGGTTCCGAAGATCGTGACGACATGAGCCTTTTCACCCTTGGATGACTTTCGATCCCAGAACGGAACCAAGAAAAACACCAGGCCGACGAGCCCAAACGCAATAACCCCCACCAGCTCGCCTTCCAGTCCCAGGATATGCGGCGGAAGCCACTTCAAGGTTTGAAACATCGCCATGAAATACCACTCCGGCTTGATCCCAGCCGGCGCGGGGGCAAAGGGATCGGCCTTCACACCCAGCTCGCTGGGGAGGAACACGGCCAGTATGGCCAGCGCGTTCAAGACCAAGAGCCAGAGAAGGATGTCCCGAATAATGAAATTTGGGAAAAAGGGCATCGAGGGGGTCTTTGGCGGAGGTTCCACCTCCCATTCCACAGGCTGACTGATGCCCTGGACCTGGATGAGGAGAAGATGAACCATAAGCATGACGGTGAATATGCCCGGCAAGATAGCAATGTGTAGACCGAAAAAGCGGGATAGGGTGGCTCCTGTCACATCTTCGCTTCCACGAATCAGCTTGACCAGAGTATCTCCCACCCAGGGTATGGCCCCGCCGGTATCCGTTCCGACTCGCGTAGCAAAAAAGGAAAGCTCGTTCCAGGGGAGTAGATACCCGCTGAACCCGAAGACCACGACAACGCCCAGCAGGATGCAGCCTGTGAACCAGGTCAGCTCCCGGGGTTTCCGGTACGCCCGCATGAAAAGGACGCTGAACATGTGAAGGAACACGAAGAAGATCATCAGGTTGGACCCCCAGGAGTGGAGGGACCGGACCAACCATCCGAAACCGACTCTTCCCATGATCATCTGAACACTTTCGTACGCGGTGTCGACGCCGGGGTTGTAATACAACAGGAGGAGCATTCCCGTGATCAATTGCACGAGGAACAGGAACAGGCTGACTCCACCCAGAAAGTAGAAGATGCCGCCCTGGTGGATGGGGACGGTCTTCTCCTGCATCCACTGTTGGAGGGTATCGATTGGGAGGCGGGAGCGCACCCAGTTAAGGCATGCAGTTATAGGGTCTAATGACATACTCGGATATCAAACCTGATAGACAGTAATCATTCCGTCGTCCGTGACCTGAACCTGGAGTTGGTCGAGGGGTCTGGGCGGGGGTCCTGAGATATTTCGGCCTGTAAGATCGTATTTCCCGTTATGACAAGCACACCAGATTATTCCCTCGTCCTTTTTTAGCTGGACAGTACAGTCGAGGTGGGTGCACGTCGCAAAGAAGGCTCGGAATTCGCCCTTCTCAGTCCGGAGCAGGATGACAGGCTTACGCCCAAACCGAATGATTTGTGATTCATTCGGCGGGAAATCTGCGGCAGGACCGACGGTGACCCGGCTGACCTGGATCTCGGCCACCTCCGGAGGCTTCAGGTAGGAAACGATAGGGTACAGTACCGATCCCATCCAGGCGATCAGGCTGCCACCCAGAAAAATATCGATCCACGACCTTCTGGAGATGCGATTGCCGTTGCTTTCAGTTTCGTTTTGTTCGTCCATGAATATGAATCAGTGGAAAAAAGAAACCAGCGATCCCCCCGTCATCCACCTTCTCCTTCGGCCGCCCCTTCGCCTTTACCTTCCCCTTACCCTGGTGGAAGTTCCGGACATCCGCCGAATATTATAGCAAGAAAGTTATGCAGGCAAGGCCTATGACAAGGAGAAAGGAGATGCTTCTCTCCCGCGGAATCGGCCTTCTGGTCACGGCCAAAACCCTCTCTCCGATTAGGCCTGCGGCCTATTCCTCAATCGTTACTCTTTTGGCACCGGGTGTTTGATCTGCGCGAAGGCGGCTTTGAAGTCGAAACCGACTTTCTTGCCATCTTCGGTGGTGTATTTTTCCGGTTTCCACCCCGGGCTTTCCTCGTTGTGACACTTCCGGCAATGCTCTTCTTTGACGGGGAAGATCAATCCCGCGGCAATCGATGCTTCATGGTCCTTCATGACTTTCATTGGCCGGTAATCGGAGCCCGGACCGTGACAGGCCTCACACCCAACACCTTCCTCGATCGAGAAGGAGGAATCGAATTTCTCCTTGGGCAGTCCATGTCCCGTCACGTGGCATTTCAGGCACGCATCCGCTTTCTGCGGATCTCCAGTGATGCCTCTTTCTTCTGCATACGCTTTCGACTCCGGAGAGGCCAGGAGCTTGTATGCTTTGGAGTGTGTGCTTTCCTGCCAGATTGGGAACTGCTTTCCCTGCTTGTCCGTTCTGTGGCAGATCTTGCACTTGTCAGCGCCGACATACTTGAACTTGTTGTCTTGGGAATTACTATCCGTGGTCCATGCAGCAATTCCAAGCAGGACCAATCCGATTACCGAATGCTTTAGCATGACGTGTTTCATCTTTTCAGCTCCTTACTATTCTTTCCGTGAACTACTGGCGGATCTTCTCGGGAACGGCTGGCCAAGGAATGACCTGGACAAAGGTTCCGTTTGAAGATCCCTGCGAAGTTAGTTTTTGGTTGCCTCAACGCCCCTAATTCAGGATACTTGGTCTACTTATACATGATTAAACTTTTTTGTCAAGTGTTTTTTGTCCCCTGAGAATTGGACGCCTGCGTGAGGGCCGACATTCATTGGTTGGCAAGATGGGCTGTCGAGGACGACAAGGATCAGGATTCATGACCTTAGCCGCGTAAGCCCTTATTGTCAATTCAGAAAGAACTCATTCGCTTTGGGTTAGTGGTTTGAATCCGGCTTTTGGGTAGTGCTAGAATGGAAACCTACTTTCTTAGGCTTCAACGAGGCGCGATTGTCGATTCCCATCGAGAAAGAAACACCTTGGCCGTCCTGACTCGATCCACGAACGATATCCTGGGATCTCTCAACAAACCGCAGCAAGAGGCGGTGACCCACGAAGGCTCGCCGCTCCTTGTGCTGGCGGGGGCGGGCTCGGGGAAGACGCGCGTTCTCACCCATCGAATCGCTTATTGGATCGCTTCGGGGCGAGTCGAGCCATGGCAGGTCCTCGCCGTCACCTTTACCAACAAAGCAGCACGCGAAATGAAACGGCGGCTGGAGGGACTGATCGGTCCGGACGCGCAATCGATGCATGTGGGGACCTTCCACCGCATGTGTCTGTTGTGGCTGCGGCGGGAAGTGGCGAAGATCGATCGCGGACCAAACTTTTCGATATTCGATGAGAGCGACCAGAACTCGCTCGTCAAGAAACTGCTCGCCCAAATGGGATTCCAGAAGGATCCCGACGTATCGCCGGCCCGCTGTTTGCAATGGATCAGCGGGCGGAAAAACCGTCTGATCGGCCCGGGAGAACCCGTGGAAGAGGAGGATTCCTTCGACCGAAATGTGATCAACGAACTGTATCCGAAGTATCAGGAATCGCTGCGGAATGCGAACGCCCTGGACTTTGATGATCTGATTCGCGGCGCCGTCGAGTTGTTCCGGAAGGATTCGAACACGCGAGACAAATACAGCCGCCGCTATTGCCATATTCTCGTTGATGAATACCAGGACACCAACTATGCGCAGGCCGAGCTGGTCCGCCTGTTGGCTGGAGACGGCGAGAATCTTTGCGTTGTGGGCGATGAGGACCAGAGCATCTTCGGGTGGAGAGGGGCGGAAATTCGGAATGTCCTCGAATTTGGGGATGCGTTTTCCAACATGACGGTCATTCGGCTCGAGGAGAATTACCGTTCCAAACAGAAAATCCTTGATGCGGCCAATTCCGTGATCCGGAACAACAGACAGCGGCTGGGCAAGGACCTTTGGGCGGCGCGGGGAGCGGGGGGCGAGGTGCATCTGGAGACCTGCCGGTCTGACCTGGAGGAAGCGTCCCGCGTGGTGGGGGAGATCCGTCAGTGTTGCGCGGACGGGGACATTTCATTCCGGGAGATTGCGATTCTCTACCGCACACACTCCCAATCGCGGCTCTTCGAGGATGAATTGCGTCGGAATCGGGTCCCTTACGTCGTCATCGGAGGCCGGAAATTCTACGATCGAAAGGAGATCAAGGTTGCCATCGCCTATTTGAAGATACTGGTGAATCCGAGCGATAGTATCGCACTGGCTCGCATCCTCAATGTTCCCAACCGGGGCATCGGCCAGAGGAGCCTCGAGGCCCTGAATGCGCACGCCGATCACCGCTCCCTCACTCTTTTCGGAGCGCTCGATGAAGCCGGCGATGTTCCAGGGCTGACCTCCCGAGCAAAAAATGCAGTGGTGGCCTTTGTTGGGATGATCGAGGGGCTTCAAGAGGATTCACACACTCTTCCCGTGGCGGAACTCGTCAACGAGGTGCTCGACCGGAGCGGATATTGGTCTTATCTCGAAAAAGAGGGGACGCGGGAAGCTCGGGACCGGCTGGCGAATCTGGAGGAGTTTGTCTCCGCGGCCACCGAATATGACGAGTCCGATTCGGAGGAAAAGTCCCTGGCGAATTTCCTGCAGGAACTCGCGCTGCTCACCGGTGTAGATCTGGCGCCGGAGGAAGAGGGGTCGGTGAACCTGATGACGGTCCACAATGCGAAGGGATTGGAGTTTCCGGTGGTTTTCCTCGTGGGGATCGAAGATGGTCTCCTACCGCACATCAATTCCTCGGAAACCGAAAAGGAATACGAGGAGGAACGGAGGCTTTGCTACGTCGCCATGACACGGGCGATGGACCGCCTGTATCTCACATGGGCCCAGAGGCGTAGTCTGTTCGGGAGCATCCGGGAAAGAGATCCTTCGCCCTTCCTTTTCGAGCTGCCCGATGAAATAATTGAGTCGGGCCGGGAGGAGGCTGATTTCGAAGATAGTCCCGACGAACCAGCGTCAGATTCCTCGGGAAAAGAGATGGATTTCCGCGTAGGGGACCTGGTCCGCCACGGCAAGTTCGGCATGGGGACCATTCTGTATACGAGCGGGAAGGGCGACAAGCTCAAGGTCAGTGTGAAATTCGACGGAGACGGCAGGCGGCGGGACCTGGTGGTGAAGTACGCGCCACTGGAACGGGTATAGCCTCGGCCAGTGCTTGACGCCGGCCGCTTGGCGGGATATCCTTGTTAATCCTTGCAGGACATCTGATAGGATATATTTCCTTCAAGTTTGCTGCATAGCTTTCCGAAAAGGATACCGGAGTTTCTGGGTGGAGAGTGAATAGACGTGTCCTCACTCGAAGAACATCGCAAGGCCATCGATAAGATTGACGAAGAGATCGTTCGTCTGCTCAACGAACGGGCAAAGGCCGCCCTCAAAATCGCCCGCCTGAAATCCCAGAATGCCCAGGGGGTTTTCTCTCCGGAACGGGAGCGTGATGTCCGGGAGCGGTTGAAAGAGTTGAACGAGGGGCCGCTGCCTGAGGGAGCTATCGAGGCGGTCTATCGCGAAATTATTTCGGCCACCCGAGCCCTGCAGTCTCCGACGATCGTGGCGTACCTCGGCCCTCCGGCGACATTCACGCATATCGCCGCCCACACCCACTTCGGATCCTCGGCTCAGTTCCTGCCGGTTTCGGGGATTCCGTCGGTCTTTGAGGAGGTCGAGCGCGGACGCGCTAATTACGGCGTCGTGCCGATTGAGAATTCGACTGAGGGCGTTGTCAATCTGACCCTCGACATGTTCATGGACTCCGCGCTGAAAATCAATTCGGAAATCACCATGCGGATTCCGCAGCACCTGCTGTCGCGGCATCCTGTGGAAGAGATTCGCCGAATCTACTCTCATCGCCAGCCCATCGCTCAGTGCCGGAAGTGGCTGACTGACCATCTGTCCGATGCCGAGCAGGTGGAGGTGACGAGCACGTCCCTGGCCGTCCAGAAAGCGGCCGAGGAGGAGCATGCGGCCGCGATCGGCAGCGAGATGGCGGCTGAGACTTATGATGTGCCTATTGCGGTCCGGGATATCCAGGACAATCTCTACAACTTCACACGCTTCTTCTGCATCGGGAACGAGATTCCTTCCCGGACCGGAAAGGACCGCACGTCGATCATGTTCTCGATCCGGCACAAGCCGGGCGCCCTGTTCCATGTGCTCCAACCCTTTTCAGACAGCGCGATCAATCTCACCAAGATCGAATCGCGGCCTTCGAAGAAGAAACCATGGGAATACGTGTTCTTCGTCGATATGGAAGGGCACTGCGAGGATGACACCGTGAAGGAATTGCTCGACAAACTCGCGGACAACTGCCTCTTCCTGAAGGTTCTCGGCTCCTATCCCCGCGGCGACGAGCCCGCACCTCCCTGATGGTCTCACACTCGCCGAATCGGCTCACGCTTCGAATCCGAACCCTATTGGCGGGATTGCTTTTAATCGCCGTCATCGCGAACTTGGGTTGCGCTTTATTTCGCCGGGGTCTGCCGGAAGTTGAGGGCCTGCTCAGCCCGGAAGAGATCCGGGAGCGTCTGGCTGCTCATGCCGAGGGATGGCAGACCTTCACAGCGAACGCGGGGTTCCGGCTGACCGCGCCCGAGATCAAAGGCACCCAGTCCTTCCGCGGCTTTATCATTTACGCAAAGCCCGATAAGTTCCGCCTGCAATCACACACAATCCTGGGACTGGGAGCGTTCGACTTCCTCGTTCGCGGCGATCAGTTCTGGTTTTACTATCCGCGCGAGCGGATCCTCGTCACCGAGCAGGACGCCGACCGGCTTTCTTTCCTGCCCATGGCCGTGGTGGAGGAAGAGGGGGGAGAGTTGAGCGTGCAGCCTTCGGAAGTACTGCGGACTCTATTCCTGGTGGATACCGATCTGCTGGAAACGCGGAGAGTCCGGCGCGAAGGCAAGCTGGTGAGCTTCGAGTCGCCCGAGCGGAACCGGCCCTACACGCGCGTGACAATCGTCAATGCCGCGACCGGCGCGATCCAGGAGATCCAATGGTATGAAGGGAGACGGCCCGCCCCGGACGGCCTGATCGGCAGGGCCAAGTTCGAAGAATACCGTCTCCTGTCCGACATCCCCTTTGCTCACCGAGTGACGATGGAGGATTTGCGCGCCGAAAGCCGCCTTCAAATCAAACTGGATAAAGTCCAATTGAATGCCGAACTGCCCGAGCGGCTTTTTGAGTTCAGCCTTCCGCGCTAACGAAACAATGCGCGATTGTTGCCGGGTGCCACCGGGAATTAATGGCATCAAGAAGTAGGCGTCCCCTATTTGTTCTATTCCTCAATAGAATCAAAAGAGAACCGCCAAGACGCTGAGGACGCCAAGGGCAAGAAAACCCTGGTTGATCCTACCTGCTGAGTTAGATCGCAGCAAGTTTCAGTAGAAGCAAGATTAGGAGTCTGGGAGGTATGGCGTTAAGTTAAGAAGATTGTCAGCCCCGCCGGAGCGGGGCGACGGATTAAAGCCCAGGGTGAGGGAACCGAACCCTGGGATCCAGTGAGCGTTCAGGAAAAGCCCCTGAAAGAAGATTCCCAGGGTTCCCCTGCCTGCGGCTGGGTCACCCTGGGCTTTATTCTGCCATCCCCTTTGGGGATTGTGGGGAATTCTCACCTAACTCGCCTTGATTTCGCCTGCTTCGGTCACCGTAACCGCCCTCCGATTGGTGATGATTGGATGGGAAGAACCGCCAAGACGCCAAGGGCAAGAAAACCCTGGTTGATCCTACCTGCTGAGTTAGATCGCAGCAAGTTTCAGTAGAAGCAAGATTAGGAGTCTGGGACAGAATAAGATTGCTTCGTCGCGAAACTCCTCGCAATGACGTTCGTCAACCGTCAGGGCGAGCGAAGCGAAGCAATCTCTCGAGAACATAAGGCCATCTGCGTTTTCTTGGTGCCTTGGTGGCGAATAGGAAATCTTCAAATTGAAAGGCTTCACATCGCCGAGACGCGCATCTCCATCGGCTGCTTCAACAGCCAGAGACTCATGAGGCTGAACAGGATCATGGCGATGAGCATGGGGACCTGGCTCCGCAGGGCTGCGCCGGAGTCGTGCAACAGCGTCCCGGCGGTACGGCGCGCCACCCACAGGCTGTAAACATGACCGATCATCACGAAGAAAACCTGGACGATCCACAGGGTCGGAAGGTTCACCAGGGGCGCGACGCTCCACTCCGAGGTTCCGAATAGATTCCAGCCCCAGCCAAGCGGGTCGGAGGCCAGGGCGACGACCTTCTGCCCTTCCATGAAGAGATGCTCGCTGTTGTGGGCCAGGTGATAGAAGAGAGCGATGGGCAGGAGGGCATAGGCGTATCGGATGAAGTACTCGCGGTAGCGAAGTTCCGGTGCCTTCGCCAGCCAGCGCGACAGTGCCACGAGAAGCGCGTACAAGGCGGCGGGCGCAACCATCAACCCGGCCATCCCGATGCTGAAGGCGATGGTTTCCCCGATGCCGAGCGTCGTTTCGATTGCCTCGACAACGTGTCGCCATGCGCCCGTCATGGTCAGCCCGTGGAAACCGGTGAGGGAGAGCATCAGGAGCGCGAGGTAGGCCTCGTCGGACCGGGGGCGGAAGTTGGCCGCGAGATCTTCTCCCCAGGGACGAAGCTGGAGCGAGACATTGCGCTGCTCGCACGTCCTGAGGCATTCCATGCACGCGATGCAGTAGGTGTTCTGATCCATGCTTCTGAGAGACTGATAGGTCGGGCAGGCATCTCCCTGGTCATTTCCCTTGTAGCACGAAATGGTGCGGCAGGAACGGCAGACTTCCCGGTCTCGCGCCCGCACCTCGACCGGTGAAAACAGGGCATAGAGGCCGCTGATTCGACCGACAAGGCAACCGTACCGGCAGAACGATCGCCTGTCAAAGATAAAGGCGCAGACAAACGTCAGGGCAAGCATGGCCAGGCCCAGCCACGCCGTCGCGCGCGGGTTCATGGTGACGCCGAATCCCAGCTCAATCCAGGTGAGACCGATAAAAAGCAGGGTCGCGGGCCAGATGTTCCGCAGGAGTCGCGGCCATTTCAAGCCGAGACTCTGCCCATTCTTTTTCTTGCCCCAGAAGCGGAGCCCTTCGGCCCAGTCGGCGATGGCGTCCCAGGGGCAGACGTAGCACCACGCCTTACCCGCGTAAAGGATCAGGATGATGAGCCCGCCCCACCAGATGGTCCAGGTGAGGATCGGGGCGATGTTCTTGGAAGGAAGCTGATTGCCGAACAGTCCCGCGACGAGGATCAGCACAAACATGCCCACAACGAGCAGCCGCAGGACAAATCGCGTCGCCGGATGCAGGAGCAATTGATGCAGCAAGCGGAATTGAAGGAGATCGAAGCGTGGGGAAGTGGAATCCACATTCAAAACGGCAAGTTCGCCGTTCGAATTAATAAGTTCTTTCCTGGTTTTCGCCTGACGATGGGCGCGCCACTCAAAAACGAAGAAGGAGAGGATGAGAACGAGCGCGATGCTCGTGTAGTACAGCCAGTTGGGGATTCCCCACATCGTGTGCATGAAATACCCGGCGGGATCGGCGCGGAATAATTCCCGGTGTTCGCTCGAACAGAAGAGATAGGTGTTTCCCTGCCATGTGGCGGAAAACGCCGGGTCTTCGAGCGGCGTGAATGCGTTTTCCGATCGGCACACCAGGCAGACTTCGGCGAGATAGTGTTGAGGGTTTTCGTTGAACAGGTCGCGGCACTGTTCGGTGCAGAAGTAGAAGGGCTTGCCGGTCCATTGGGTTGCAATGCCATTGCCGACATGCATTCCGCAGACGGGATCCACCATGGAGCCGTTGTCGGAAGGCAGGGCTTCTCCTGCGCCGGGACTGAACCCTTCGGCGCAGTGCTCGCCGCAGAAATAGGCCATGACGCCGTTGATGTCCAGTGTGAAGTCCGCGGAGTCGGGATCGACTTCCATCCCGCAGCCGGCGCACGCCATCTTCATATCCTGGTTTGGCGCTTCTGCGGCTGTTGTTCGCGAGGTGTGGTTCCCGGCGATAACCAGGCCGACCACGACCAACGCGCAGAGGTATGGAAAACTGAGTGCGAGACGAGCTTTCATTGTTCGATACGATTGAGCCTTCGTTGTCTTTTGATCCTGATCGCCCGGATGACAGTCAAGAATCCGATAACTCCGCCGGCGATCCACCCAAGGAGTTTCCAGGGAGATCCCGGCTCACCCGCCACCATCGGAAGATCGATGATCCAGGGCGCGCCTTCCGCCTCAAACTGGATTCGCGTGATGTAATTGGCCTCGGCGGGAAACCGTGGGTAGAACTTGTACACCGACTCTTCCAAGGCGGCGTCAACAGGCCCGTAAATGACGATATCCTCGCCAATCATCCGGTCCTGCATGGCTGTTAGCGTCACCGTTCCGTTGAAGGGCTCGCCGCTGTCCAGTCGCGTGATGTAGACATGCAGCGAGCACTGTTCCCCCGGCTGCGGCTTCCCGGGGAAGCCGCTCATTTTTACTTCATGCGGTCCCATTTCCACCCGATAGGTCAGCACCGGTGTCTGGGGATACTGTTCGTCGTACGCGTAGTGTGGGATGCCCAGGATGTGGTGGGCGGAGGCGGGGGGGGATGAAAAATAAACTAGGAAGAAACCCACAAGGAAAATTCCAAAGGTTCTGGACCAACTCATCCGAACGATTGACATGTCCGTTATGAGATTGCTTTGTCGCTGCGCTCCTCGCAATGACGCCCCCTTACCGTCATTGCGAGCGTAGCGAAGCAATCTCGATCGTTTGTATGGCTTATCTGTGGTTTGCATCGGACTCCTGCAAATTGCGAGTGGTTCCCATAGGATTCAGTCTCAATTCTGGACAACCTCCGTTTTCGGAGCCTTCTTCGGTCCCCCATTCAGGACCGGCAGCGGTTTGCCGTTCTTGACCGAAAACGCGTAATCCAGAGCGCCGTCGGGACAGTAGGAGATGCACACGCCGCAGTTGTCACATTCCTTGCCCATGAGGTTTCGCATCGGATTAAGCCCCACCGGACAGACCTTGATGCAATCGGCGCAGTCGGTGCACTTCGACTCTTTCAGCTTGACGCGGATCGGGCGCGCCCAGCCAAGCAAACTATAGAGCGCCCCGCCGGGGCAGATGTACCGGCACCACCAGCGGCGAGACACGGTTACTTCCACGAGGACGATCCCGAGCAAAATAAGGCTCATCCAGGTCAGACCACCGGACCAGAAGCCGGAATGACCGCCTTCGGCCCGATCGAAAATCCCGAAGACCAGGTCGTGCAATTCGCGATTGATAATGGCGGGCGGGTAGATGTAGCCGAGCACCGGAATCGCCAGGAAGAAGGTCATGGCCAGTCCGACGCCTAGTAGAATGTACTTGGTCCAGCGGGAAGACCCGATGTCGCGCGGTTTTAGCTCGAGGAACCGGAGGAGGCCGCGCAGCTTGTCCGTGTACTCCAGCAGGAGGTTCATCGGACAGATCCAGGAGCAGAAAACCCGCCCCAGCAGCAGCGTGGCAATGATGGGAACCAGGAGACTGATGACCAGGACGCCGACCACGCGCCGGCTGGCGAGGATACTTTCCGCCCCGGCGAGGGGATCGGTCAGCGACACGCCGGCGATCTGCGCCGACCACGGCCCGCCGCGTACCTTCTGCGCGTAGGCGAGGACCTGTTTGCGGTCGCGCACGGGCTTTCCGTTGCGTTCTCTCTCCGCGTCGGGAAGCGCACGGAAAGTTCGGTCGATGGCGGCAAGGGTTTCACCCTGCAGCGTGCCGTCCCACTTGTTCAGGTTCTTGTCCAGTTCGCGCGCAGCCAGGTAGTTCGTATATCGGGCGACAGCGGGAATCAAAAAGATCAGTGCCAGCACCAGAAACTGAACGGTGCGCCTTGCGAGTTGGAGTTTGTATATCTTGAACTTCATCATGCTGCTTTGTTCGTGATCTGGCTCATCCGATCTTTTTTTCTTGTCCGCAGATGGCGCAGATTTAATCTGTGCTTATCTGCGTAATCTGCGGACCCCCAGTGTGCCTTTGTGGCAAGATCCGGATCGCCTGCGGGTAACGGACGCACGCCCGCTCACACAGCCCACATCCCACACAGCGTTCCGTATCGACCAGCGGCTTCTCCCACATCCCCGCGCTGAGCGCATCTCCTTCGAAGGGGCACGCCCGGACGCATACGCCGCACGAGGCGCCGTTGAAGGAATAGCACAAGTGAGTGTCCACCTGCGCCGTGCCCATTTGAACATTCGCTTGAATAGATTCCGGATCTTTGGAAGTGAGACGGAGAGCGCCCGACGGGCAGGCGGCAGTGCAGAGGAGATCGTCACCCGGCGCCCCGTTGCAGAGAATGCAGGCCTGGCGGCGGGGAAAAATGACAGGCGTGCCGCGCTGGCCGGGACCGGGCTTCACCGCCAGATCGCGTCCCGACGCCTCGGTGAAGGCGACGATGCACCGGTTGGGACATGCGTCGGCACAGCGCCCGCAGCGGATGCAGGTCGAAAGGAAATCTTCTTCCGACAGCGCCCCCGGAGGGCGCAGACATGGGACCGCTTCGGCGTCCGTCCCGGCGGCCATCCACATGCCGCCGCCGGCGAATCCGGCGACGGAGGCGGCGCCGGTCGCAATACGTGTGAGAAACCTGCGTCGGGTGTAAGAGCTGGCCATGGGTCACGTCCTGAGGAGTCTCAGATCCTCTCAATCCGCGCGGCCAACTTCTTGTAGTCCGCCTGACCCGAGACCGGGTCCCAGGCACGATGGCTGACCGCGTTTACCAGCCAGCGATTGAACACTGGGTCCGCGCTGTCGGCCACCGACAAGTTCCAGGGACTGAAAAGATACCCTTCGGGACACTCGTTCCGGGCGGGGCGAACAATGGAGCCCGTTCCAATGGAAACCCGCGCTTCGTAGCTCGACCGGCGCGTGACGAGTCGGACCCGCTCCCCGTCTTCAAGCCCGTATTTCTCGGCGTCCTTCTCATTCACTTCGACGTATTGCTCAGGCACCAGCCGCATTGTCGTAGCGCCGCGGATCGTCTTGGAGGTGTGGAAATGCTCGTACACGATTCCCAGCCCGAGCCAGAAGGGGTACTTGTTCTCGTTGATCGCGTCCTGCAGTGATTTCGACTTGTCGTCATAGTAGTCCAGGTCGGGAAGCTCCGGTACCAGGGCGAGATCACGGGCGCGGACAAGCAGTTCCTGGTTCTTGTAAAGCCACGGGCCCTCGCCCTTCTTAGCGCCATATTGCGCGAATTCGGAAGTGACTTCCTTGATGTACTGGTTGTTGGGGCCGTAGTCCTGCTCGCACAGTTTGAATTTCGCCTTGCCGTCCGCGTGGCGGAAGTTTTCATACGGCGATTGGTCCCAGCCCTCCTGGTGCATGTAACGTCGCGGCGTGCCGCCTTTCTTGGCGATTTCGTATGTCGGCGCCGGCCACTGGATGCCCCGGAGTTGGCGGAGCTGTTCGTACAACCCGATTCCATCCCGATCACGGACTTCGAGCATTCCGCTGAGGTCGGCATCGGATCCTTTCGAAGCCGTCACAATGTCCTGGAAAATGTCTTCCGGATTGTAGAAGGTCTGGCCATATTCGTTTTCGATTGTCTTCTGGTAGGGAATAACTTCGTCCGCATTGAGTCCCAGTTTCGTCGCAATCGATTTGCATTTGTCGATGGCAAGATCCAGGTCCGGTTTCGCTTTGGTGAGCACATTGCCGTTCTCGTCGCGTCCCACGGACACACCGTCGCACACGTACACACGGCGTTCGGACTGGATATAGGTCCCGCCCGTCCATTCGCCCCAGGTGATCGCGGGGAAAACCACGTCCGCGTACAGCAGGTTGGGTGCGTGGCGGTAAATGTCCTGAACCACGCAGAACATCTTGGTCATTGCCGGGCGCACCAGGTTTTCCACATCCGGCAGGTGAATGTGCGTCGTGTACATCCAGAACATGGCCTTGAGGTCGTCCTCCATCGCCCGCTCCATCATTCCGATAGCCATCGGGTTCTTGAGGAGTGAGGTCTGTTCGAGCCGGTCTCGGGGAATTCGCCAGCAGTCGGCGATCCAGTCCCTCCAGGCGACATTCGCCAGGGGCTGATTGAACGGCAGGCGACCCGTGAGACCGCCCATCAACCGTTCGCTCATGGCGTTCGGCTGGCCTGTCTGGGAATGGGTGCCGCAGCCTCGCCGGCCGATGTTGCCCGTTAAGAGGTGGAGGTTGATGATCGAGATCGTGTTGTGCTGTCCGTGAAGCATCTGGTTGTAACCGATGCCCCAATAGGTCAGCACTCCTCCTTTGCCGCTCTCGCGGCCTTTGATCGACGCTTCCGCCCAATGCCGGGCCACCTCTTCGATCTGTTCGACCGTAACGCGGTTTCGATCGAGCAGCTTGAGCCGATCGATGACTTGCCGGGGCGAGTATCGCTCCTTGATTCCTTCGACATATTCCCGCCATCCGTTCGTGTTCTCATCGAGCCACGAATCCGGCATGACTGCTTGGGGATACTTGGTCAGGATCACATACGCGATGGCGTTGAGATAGGAGATATCGCCGTTCAGCGTCGCGAAGTGGTAGGAGTTGTGCGGATTGATGTTTTCCAATCCGGCGACTGTGCCCGTTCGTCGCGGATCGGAAACCAGCGTGGGGATATCCTTCGCCTTCTTATGGTCGCCGACTCTCCAGAAGAGGACCGGGTGCGCCTCGCGAGCGTTATGCCCCCAGAAAGTGATCATGTCGGCATCGTCGATGTCCTCATAGCTTGTGGGGGGCGCGTCGGAGCCATAGGAGGCGAAGTAGCCCGTCACCGCCGACGTCATGCACATCCGCGCGTTCGCCTCGATGGAATTGGAACCGATGATTCCCTTGAGGAGCAGGTTCTCGATCCATTGAGTCTCCATGGTGAGCTGGCCCGAACCGCTCAGTCCGATGCAGTTACTGCCATATTTCTGAGCGAGCGAGGCGATCTTCTCCGCCACCAGCTCCTCCGCTTCATCGTAGGGCATCTCGACGAACACATCCTCGTCGAAGCGTCCCTTCGTGGCCGAGACGTGGCCCGTATCCGGGTCGGACATATCCTTGCGGACGAGCACGCTGGTGATCCGGTCCTGGTACACCGGCTCGTGAGCGTTGAGTCCCTTGATGCACTGGAGACCCTTGTTGGTCGGGTGAAGTTTATCGGGAATGATCCCGACGATCCGGTCCCCCTCGCAGGAAATCAGGGTCCCGCACCCCACGCCGCAATAGGGACAGGCGGCCTGAAGCGTCCGCCGCGTGGCTGCGCCCAGGCCTCGTCGTTCCAGTTCCTGGGCCAACACGAACTCGCCCGGGAACATTGGAAAACTGGCCGCAGCCGCCACGACCCCGCTCGACCATTTGAGAAAATTCCGGCGATCCATCACCGGTTTGCTGCCCTTCTTCATAGTGGTTTGCCTCCTTTCGGCCTGCCAACTTCCTGCCAGGCCCGGATAAAAGACACAATGTCGGTAATGTCTTCGGATTTGAGGGACGCGATCCCTCCTGTGCCCACGCCGAAGGGCCGCATGGGAGTGCGGCTTCGGCCGCGGGCTATGGTCGCAAGCAAGAAGCCGTCGGAAGCGGCTTCCAGAAATTCCGGATTGTTCAATGCGGGGGCGAAGTAATCCGGCCCGTCCTTTACGCCGAGCCCGTTGGGTCCGTGGCATCCGGCGCAGAATTTCTCGTACTTCTGTCCGCCCGAGGTAATGGCCCTTTCGCTCATCTCCGCCACCGATCTCGGCTTTCGCCACCTTGCGGGGAACTCCCATTGCCGCATGTAGGCGACAATGTCCTGAACCTGGCGCGGATCGATCTGGGCCAGACCCTCCTGTCCGTGAACCATAGATCGCATCGGCGTCCCGGTTCGGCCGAGCACAATGGTCGCGATAAGGAATCCATCGGACGCGGATCGCAGGAATGTCGGATTGTTCAACTGCGGCCCGGAAGAGCCCTCCCCGTCCAGGCCATGACAGGAACCGCAGTTGGCCTGGTACAGTTGTCCGCCCAGGAAGGGATTTCCAACGCCGGTGCGCAGGATCGGCTGTTCCTCGCGTGTGCCCAAATACCTCAGGTACGCGATCACGTCCGCGATCTGGCCCGGAGTAAGGGAGATCAGGCCGTGTTCTTCGGTTAAGAAGCCTCTCATCGCCGTTCCCGTCCGGCCGCGGCCGATCCAGTGGAACAATTCCGCATCGGAGGCGCTGCTCAATAGAATCGGGTTGGACAACTGCGGGCCGCTCCCGCCTTCGGCTTGATCGCCGTGGCATTTGGCGCATGCGACTTTGTAGTGGACCTCGCCCAACGTGTAGTCGCCTGTGGGCGGCGGGGATTCCAGATCGAACGCCTGGCCGGACTGCCAGCTCCGGATGTAGGAGATAAGGGACGCCAATTGATCGGCTGAAAAGTAGTGCCAGGCGGGCATGGCTGTCGTCGGGCGTCCTTCGGTGATCGCGCGATACAGAAAGTGATCATCGACGACTCGAAGCAAGTCGAAGGTGTTCAGTCGAAGGCCGATCCCGCCTTCGCCTTCCCGCCCGTGGCAGGAAGCGCAATTCCCCAGATAAAGCTGGCGACCCCCGTATTGGTTCTGGGTGGATGATTGCGATCTGATGCTGGTCTGGACCTCTTCGAAGGTCGGAATCGAAGGCTGCCAGGTTCGAATGTAAGCCAGAATGTCGTTGACCGCCCGGGCGGGCAGATGTTTCCAGGACGCCATGGCTGTCGCCGGGCGCCCGTGGATGATTGTGTCCGCCAGGAACCGGTCGGATACGGTGCCGAGGAAAGTTAGGGAGTTAAGCGAGTTGCCGATTCCGCCCTCGCCACTTCGTCCATGGCAGTTTGCGCAGAGTCCTTGATAGTAGGCGCGTCCATTCATCGGATTGCCCGTCCGTGAGCTAACGTTGGCGATATCCGGCGGGTCGGCTTCCCAGGAACGAATGTGTTTCACAATCCGATCGATTTCATCTCTCGTCAGGTCGCCCGGCTCGTCTCCTCCCCAGGAAGGCATTTCGGTTCCGCTCCGGCCGAAGGCGGTAATGAAGCGGTAATAATCATCACTGGCGGCGGCCAGGGAATCGGGATTGTTCAACGCAGGAGTCCGTATCCCCGGCACCTCGCTGACCTCCCCGGATTCCCCGTGGCATGAGGAGCAGTACAACTCGTAAAGCTCCTTTCCAGTCGGGGGTGCGGTTTCCTTGAGGCTTGTCGGTGGCCGGAAACCTGAGGGGACCTCGGATCGCTTTAGAGAAAGAACATAGGCGGTTAAGGCTTCCGCTTCCGCCTCGGTCAGTCCGAGGTCGGGCATCATGGTTCCGGGAGAGATCTCTCCCGGCTCGAGGAAATGTTTCTTGAGCCAGTATTCCACTTCCCGCGGCTCGTTCCTGCCGAAATGGGAGAAGTCGAATTCGTGGCGTGTCTTGTCTCCGACGAAGGTGATATCCGGCCCGAGCGTGCCGCCTCGTCCCCTCAACACATGGCAGCCCAGGCAACCTTTTTGCTCGACCAGCCGTTTCCCACGCTGAATGAGGTCCACGCTCGAGACAGTCGCCTGCTGAGCCTTTGCCAGAAGACCACCGTCCCCATAAAGGTCGGATTCCGCATGGCATTTCGCGCAGCTCGAGTAGATGTATTTCTTCTCTACCAACGGATAGGCCCAGAAGGGCCCCAGCCCGTGGGCTTCATGCGTTTCGGTGGCGAGACCCTGTCCTTGATGGCAGACCGTGCATCCAAACTGATCCGGAGGATGGATCTCCAGATATGTCCCTGGGTGGGTCTTGAAGGGCTGGTTCTGGTCGGTCATGCGGGGATCGTCCACACCCACATGACAGGTAATGCATCGGTCGGTCGCTCCCAGATCCGGAACGACATTCTGCATGATGCGGACCTCGAACTGGTCGGCAAGCTCGCGCCCGCGATCGTCAGTCGCCTTCTGTTCGAGAATCTGGGCGTATTCCCCGCGGATCGTTCGCCATTCGGAGAAGACATTGTCGCGCAGGGCAGCCGCCACGAGGAATACCAACGTCGCCACGCTGACCACTAAGAGCGCCCACTTCATGCGGTGATCAATGGATTCAATTCTTACTCGATGCATCAATCCTCTCGCCTTCTATCTTCCTAATGGATTGGCCAGTCGGCCTGACTCCAATAAAAATCCCAGTTCGGTCCCCGCAGGAACGTTCCCACATAGGACAAGATCACGAACCCGGCCAGGAAACACGTGAACAAGGCAATGGCCCCCAACCGCGTCGACCGGGTTCTCTGCATGACATAGAGGGAATAAAGGACATAGGCTGCCATGAGAAGGCTCCCCGGATTGAAAATCATCACGACCAATTGCGGGACGCCTGGAAACCAATCGCGAAGCGTCCCGAAATTGACGGGAATCACCACGGAAAAAACTGCCAAGAGCGTCCCGACAAGGGCGGATATTGCCATGGCCCGACGACCTCTCTTCTCGCTGAACCACACGCCCGATTCCTCACGCTCCCGATCGAGGAACGGGATCAACGCCAGGCCGATGACGGTTAACATGGGGATGACCATCCCCCCAACGAACGCCGAATACGAGACCATTTCTTGCAGTCCAAGGAAATACCACGGCGCTTTTGCGGGGTTTTCCGGCACCGCTGGATTGGCCGGCTCCTTCAACGGCGCGTCAATGAAGTATCCAATCGCCAGGCAGATCAGCAAGGTGACCATGAAGACCACCAGCTCCGCTCGGAGCAGATAGGGCCACGATGGCACTGTGTCCTCCGGGTTCTTGTCCGTGTGGGCGGATTTTCCTCGCACGATACACATCAACCCAAACGTTTTCGTTGACGCGGATTCGGGCGGCGTCTGATCCGCGGCCGACGCGTCCACGCCCTTTCCCGCGGCTGTGGGCGTTCCTCCCGGGCGGGACAGCCCGCCGTCCTTGCGTATTCGCCAGATATGAACGCCGATGATCGCCGCCATCGCCAGCGGAAGAACCATCACGTGCAGGAGATAGAATCGGTTGAGGGCTTCCTGGCCGACTTCAGAGGCGCCCAAGAGAAGTTCTTTTTGCAGATCTCCCACATTGAATGCCGATGGCAGCCCGAGCGCATGCGTTAACTCATTCGGTGAGCTGGCGATGTTCGCCCCAATCGTCACCGCCCAAAACGCAAGCTGGTCCCAGGGGAGCAGGTACCCAGTAAACGAGAGCATAATCGTCAACACGAACAGGACCATTCCCATCACCCAGTTGAATTCCCGGGGCGCTTTGTAAGATGCGGTATAGAAGACCCGTGCCATGTGCAGAATGACGCCGACAACCATCAGGTGGCCCGCCCATCGGTGAGTATTCCGAATGAACCGGCCGGTGGGAACGACGAAATGGAGGTCCTTGATCGACTCATAGGCCAGGTCCGTTGAAGGTTTGTAGTACACCATCAGCAGGATGCCGGTGGCGGTCAGGATTAGAAACAGGGAAAGGAGCGCGACGCCCAACCCCCAGGTGTAAGTCAGCTTCAGAGAATGGGGGTGAACGCGGGTGGAGTGGATATGGAGAAAGAAATTGCTGAAGACGGTCTGGGATCTTGCGCGATCCGAAGTCGGTGCTCCATGCCGGATCGTCGCTTCCCGGAAATTCCGGGGCAGTTTCTTGAAATTGTCGATGAATTCAGCAAGGCCTCCAGCGGCCATGGCGCCATTCTCCTCTTAAACGCGATAATAAGTGTTCGGTTTCACGTCGCTCTTCGTGTCGACCAATAAGGTTCCGTCGGGCGCCTGCGCGACGGATAGCCAGTAAAGCGGCCGAGGGGCCGGACCGCTGCCGACTTCTCCTCCTGCGCCGAACTTGGATCCGTGGCAAGGGCATTCGAATCCGCCTTCCGTCTCCTTCACGATGCAGCCCAGATGTGTGCATACAAGTGACATGGCGGCAATGCCTTCTTCTGTGGAAACAACACGGACTCGATGGTCCGGCGTCACCTTCACAGTTCCCACCGTGAGTTCTTCCGGCTTTCCGATACGAACGAGGTTCGAAGCCTCCGGCGTGACGCGGGGCTTGGGCAGCCGCGCCATACCGATCAGGGAACCCAGAATGGCCAGTCCGGCGGTCCACAGTCCCGCCAGGCTCAGGAAATCGCGTCTGGTGACCGGTTCAGGTTCTAATCGACCTGGCATAGGGGTTTCTCCTCAAAGTGAAACTCTTCCATCGTGATGGCGCCTGTGGGGCAGCGCTCGGCGCACAGGGCGCATCGGATGCAGATTGTTTCGTCCTTGATAATTGCGGAGGCTTCTTCGGCGGGAAAGTCCTGCAATTGCTCTTCCATGATCCTCCCCAGGCCGTTCCCGTTATTGAGACGGTCCAGGGAGACTATCCGCAAGCACAACTCAGGACAGACATCCACACACCCGCCGCACAAGATGCAGCGATTTCCGTCGAAGATCGTGTTCACGCCGCAATTCAGACAGCGGGCCGCTTCGCAGCGCGCCTGATCACAAGTGAAACCGCTTTCGACTACACGGCTTTGGGCGGCGAGACGTTCGCCTACGGGCATCGTGGGCGGAGAGATACGAGCGGTTTTCTCGTAGTCCGGTTCCCGCGCATATTGGGCAAGTGGAAAGTGGAGTTCGACGTCCTCCGCCGCTATCTTGCGCCCTGTGCAGCGCTCGTAAATCGCCCGCGCAACCGCTTTCCCGGACGCGACCGCGTGAATCAGCAGTTTCGGGCCGTAGACCAGGTCGCCCGCGATGAAAACATCCGGGGCGCTCGTGATTCCCGTCTCAGGATCGCATTCGATCCGGCCGTCACGGAGAATCTCCAGCCCATCCCGCTCCGGGTCGACGAACGTGATGTCATAGGACTGTCCGATGGAGATGAGGACGTGGTCGCATGGAACATCGGTGACTTCATCTTCATCGAAAAGCGGGTTGAACCGCCGCTCTTCATCGAAAACTCGCAGGCATTTTATGAAGCGAACGCCTGTCACCCTGCCGGAGGCATCTGTGAGGATTTCCTTCGGCCCCATGCTGTTTCGCCGGATGATTCCTTCCTCGTCTCCTTCGATGATCTCCAGGTCGTCCGCGGGCATTTCCTCCAGGGACTCGAGCGAGCAGAGGCACACCTGGGCCACACCGGCGGCACGACGCGCGGTCCGGGCCGCGTCGATGGAGATCTGCCGGAGAACCGTGCGGCCCACGTCGTAAGCGACGTTTCCGCCGCCGATAACCACGACTCTACCGTCAAGTTCCGGCGGATTGCCCAGCGAGACATCCCGCAAATACTCCACGCCGCCGATGACTTCTTTCGCATCGGCCCCCGGGATCGGCAGTTGACGGGAGCGCTTGGCCCCCGCCGCAATGATTACCGCGTCATGCTTCTTGCGCAGTTCCGGAAATGGAATGTCCCGGCCGATGCAGCAGTTGGTGACCGCCTTGACGCCCATGGCCGTGATAACCTCGACCTCGGCCTGGATCAGGGAGCGGGGGAGACGGTATTCCGGAACACCGAGGGCCAGCATTCCGGCAAGAACGGGTTCCATTTCGTAAATTGTCACGGTGAAACCGAGCAGGGAGAGATCGTGGGATGCAGCGAGCCCGGCGGGTCCGCTCCCGATGATGCCGATACTCTTGTTTTCAACCGGATGAATCGAGCCGCTGGTCAGTGACTGAAGAAGCGGTAACAGTTCCTCTTTCCCCTGGCATTGGCGCGGCCCGTGGCGTCGGGCCGCGTCCTTAAGGAATTCCATCAGGCTCTTCCCGCCGTCTTCGCGCGATTCCGGCCCGAATTTCTCGCAGACATACCGCTTCAAGGCCCGGATTGCGATAGGCTTGTCGTAATCCCCGCGCCGGCACTCGGCTTCGCAAGGCGCTCCGCACACCCGGCCGCAGATGGAGGCCAGGGGATTGGGACCGCGGGCGATGAGATAAGCCAGCTCATCATTTTCTTCCGCGATGGCCCGCACATAGCCCCGCGCATCCGTGTGAACGGGACAGGCCGCCTGGCATTTGATCTGGTCTTTCCAGTACGACTGGTCGGGAATGTCGACCTTCAGTCTCATGACAGCTTCCTGGTTGGGCGTTTCGTCGATTCCCGCTCACTTACGATATCTATCAGGTCCTGGAGGGTCCTGGTTTCCAACTGGGTCAACAAGTCTTCCTTGGCCTTCGCCCACGTCTCGTGAAGCGGACAGGGATCTTCTTTGTCGCACTCCGGAAGGCCGAGGATGCACCTGCCGAAGGTGGATTCCCCGTCCACGGCCTTGATTATCTTGAGGATCGAGATTTCCTTGGGGTGTTCCACGAACACATAGCCGCCGCCGGGGCCTCGGATCGCTTCGAGGAACCCTCCCCGGACCAGGGCCTGAAGGGTTTTTCGGGCGAAGGCCTCCGGGATCCCTGCCTTCCGGCAGACTTCACTGGCCAGAAACCGCTCCCCGGCATCGTGGGGGACCGCGTACATCAGGGCCCGAATCGCGTACTCACAACCTTTTGAATAAAGCCGAAACATGGGATTTCCTCCGCTGGCTCCGCTATTTTGGACTTTATTGTCCACAATTTCGGCCCGTCTGTCAAGTTTTTTTTCACGTCCGGTTGAGCCGGTGGAGCTAACTCTGGTAACATGGCGTCCAATCTTTGATGAAAGGACACCAGAACTGGCCATGACTCGAGAACAGTTAACCAGGTTTTACAAGCGAATCGGAATGGTGTTTGGCGTGGGCCTTATCGTGGTGGGATTAGGGCTTGTCAGGCTCATCACGGAGGAAACACCCCCTCCTCCGCCCAACTCTGCGCTCGACCTGTTCAGGGAAGGTTCCTTTGTCTCCGGGTCCGAAAGTGCGCCGGTGGAGATCTTCATATTTTCACGCTACGACTGCCCCCTTTGCGCCAAGCTTGCCGTGAATGTTCTGCCGGAAATTGAGAAGGAATATGTCCAAACGGGAAAGGCCCGTCTGTATTTCTTTGAAGTGGTCGCTCCCAGCAATCCGGCAAGCCGTTATGCCTTCCGTGCGGCGGAGTGCGCCGCCGAGCTCGGGAAGTTCGAGGAAATGCGGGCGGTGATTTACGAGGAAGCGGAGAATTGGAGAACGGCCGAAAAGGCGCGAGAGATGTTCATAGAGTATGGGGAAAAAGTGGATTTTGACCAGGAGCGCTACCAGGAGTGCCTCAAATCGGGCGCCCATGACTCCAAAGTGACGGACCGAATCAACCTCCTCAAAAAAGCCGGCATCAAGCGTTTCCCGACCGTCATCGTTCAAGATACAATGGTCAGAGTACCCACCAATGAAGGGAACCTTTCCGCGGAAATTGAGAAAGCCTTAGAAAAGGCTGGAGGCTGAATGATGCCTCTGCGACTCCGCCTCGTCATTCTGGCTAGCATTGTCGGCTTCCTCGTTTCCCTCCATTTGGCTCTTTACACATACGGGATCAGCCCATGGCTCGGGTGTCTCGAGTATTTTGACTGTGCGGCGGTGAGCCAGAGCAAGTATGCCAGGCTTTACGGCATCCCCAACTCTGTGCTCGGAGTCATCGGATACGCAGCCATGTTCCTGGTAACCACCTTCCTCCTATTCACCTACGTCAACGAAAACGGCAATTCACCGAACGATGAGGTCCTCCGGCGTCGAAAAGTGCTTTCTATCGTCCTGTTCGGCTTGGCCGCGGTGGCCTTTTCCCAATCCGCCTATCTCACCTATGCGGAGTTTTTCATCATTGACGCCATCTGCCAGTGGTGCATCGTGTCCGCCCTCATGACGCTCGTCATATTCGCCGCATCCCTGGCTGACCTGGCCCGGCGAGGGTGGAGGCCCCAGGCCGCGACCGAGGCTTGAGCGCCCCTTCCGCCAACATCCTATCCACTATTGAGCGCCCCTTCCGCCAACATCCTATCCACTCTTAAGCGCCCCTTCCGCCAACATCCTATCCACTATTGAGCGCCCCTTCCGCCAACATCCTATCCACATATAAATCAATGACTTGTAGCTTTTCTGCCAAGGTAGTCACAGAATCCAATAATGCTTGACATTCCTCTACAAATGTGGTAGTAATACCACACCAAAGGAGGCGATCGCCACCATGCCACACAACCTGCCCAACCTCTCCAAATCCGAATGGAAACTCATGAACTTCTGCTGGCGGTTGGGAAAATCCACCGCCCGGCAGATCTATGAAGAATCCCTCAACGAGAAACAGCGAGACTATCAAACTATCAAAACGATGCTCGACCGGATGGCGGCGAAGGGGTATCTGGCCGTTGAGAAGCTGGGACCTCTCTGCCTTTTCAGTCCGGCCGTCAAGAGATCGCAGGCCGTGGCGTTGGCCATCGACGAGTTTGTCGGAACGGTCCTGGACGACACCCTGGCGCCGCTGCTGGTCCATCTCGCCAACGACGGGAAGATGAGCCCTGAAGAGCTCGACGAACTGGAAAAAATTCTCAGCGAGCGGAAGCGGGAGAACGGAAAATGAACGCCCTGAACGATCTATCACAACAATGGGTTCCTGCGATTTGGGCCCTGAGCCTGCAGGTGGCGCTCCTGGTCGCGATCATCTGGGTGGTGTCCCTTTGCTGCCGTCGCGCGTCGCCGCAATTCCGATACGGTCTCTGGCTGATCGTCCTGGTTCGCCTCTGCCTGCCCTTTGGATTCGTCACCCCACTCGGGGTGGGCCAGCACGTGGAGACACTGGCCGGGAAACTTTCTCCGGCGACCATGGAACCGGTCACCCCGGCCGAAACGATCGTGCCTATCCCGATACCGGCCGAACCGATTTCAGCTAGGCCTATGCCAACTCCAGACCAGCCAAGCCGGATTCTGGCTGTGTCCGAACCCGGCGGACCTTCTACCAGTCAAGTGGAATTGACCTGGGAATCGTGGCTGGCGCTGGGTTGGATGTCGGCGGTTGGGATTCTGGCGGCGTTGATTGTCTTCCGAACCTATCGGATTCGGCAGAAAATTCAGGCTTGCGAGATCATTGATCGGTCCGAATTAACTGCGATCCTCGAACACCTTCGCGCCGAATCGGGATTGAAACGGCGAGTGGAGTTTCGCTGCGCCGACGATTCATCGATCCTGGCTATGCCCGCGGTGATCGGTGTGTTCCGCCCGACGATTCTGATCCCCCGGCGGATGCTCGAGACGTGGACGCCGGAAGAAACGGAGCCCATTCTTCTCCACGAGCTGGCCCACATCCGGCGAAAGGACCCGCTGGTCAACCTTGTCCAGATGTTCCTCCAGACCCTCTACTTCTTCCATCCGCTCGTCTGGATCGCGAACTGGAAGATCCGCCAGGAGCGGGAACTCGCTTGCGACGACGAGGTTGTGCGTCGAATCGGCGGCGAACCGCAGCGTTACGGCGAGAGCATCCTGAAGCTGGTCAAGGCGAAAACCCGCGAGCCCCTCTTCGGCTTCACCGGCCTCGGCATGGCCGAACGCCGCTCCTCCCTCGGCAAACGGATCCTCCGCATCATGAACGAGAACTACCGCCTGACCAAACGAATGGGCAAGCTCGCCACGGCCCTGGTTATCCTCCTCGGCGCGATTTCTATCGCGATCGCCGCGGAAAGAAAACAGGCTGACACCGGTGCAGTTGAAGAAGACACCACGCCTGCTCTTGAGGTTGCACAAGCGCCGGACCTGGTACCCGGAACACCGTTGCCTAATCCTCCGGTAAGTGTGCCAGCACCTTTTTCACCAGTTACTGTGGCAACACCAAGCACACCGCAGGTGTACCCTGAAGGAGCACGCTTCCAAGCGCGCAAGATGCTCGGTGAGTTGAACATTGAATACAGTCGAAAGGATTTTGTTATGCGTGCCTTGGAAGGGGATATCGTCGCGGTTCGATACTATTTGCTAGCAGGAATGAATCCCAATACGGAAACAGACGAAGGGACCGCATTGGAGATGGCCTCCATTACTGGTCAGACCGATGTTGTGAAACTCTTGCTGCAACACGGCGTCGACTTGAAAATCAGAAATCAGGGGCAGAGAGCCTTTATCAATGCGGCTGGCCAGGGCGGCAGCATTGATGCCATGAAACTCCTACTTGACCACGGAATGGACGTGAATGGAAAGGATCGGGACGGTGACACAGCCTTGATAGAGGCCGCCAAGTATGGACACGCGGAGATTGTGCCTTTCTTGCTTGAAAAAAGAGCCGACATAAACGCGGCAGGTAGAGGAGGAATGACGGCCCTGATGTGGGCGGTCAGCAGGGAGCACACAGAGTTAACAAGACTTCTGGTCGAACGTGGTGCGGATTTCACCATGACAGACGAAAGGCACCGAACCGCCCTCCTCATTGGGATAGAGCAACACAACGATCAGGTAGTCGACAACTTGCTATCCAGTGGTGCAACCCTCAATGCCGACAGTGAAGGAACAATATCGAGTCTGTTCAACGCCGTCGCGGAGGAGAACCACCGTGTTATCACGAAATTGCTTGATATGGGTGCTTCCGTCGATTTAATGACTGCCAGAGGGAAAACTCTACTGACGTGGGCGATAGAATTGAGACATGTTGATATTGTAAGACTGCTACTAGGTAGGGGGGCCAATATTTACGCAAAAGGTCCGGGAGGAAATTCGCCACTACATCAGGCAAGAATTATGGACGGCCCAGACACACTTCAGTTTACCCAACTCCTTCTCGAAAATGCGACGGACATTGTTCTCGACAAAGAAGTCGGCGAGAGAATTCTCGTGGACGCCTCAAAGTGGGGAACGAGTGAGTTGGTGAGGAAGCTAGTCGATGCAGGCATTGATGTGAATGCACTTTCCGGGGCCGAGACACCCTTAATAGCGGCCTCCAGGAGCGGACACATCGATGTCGTTCGAACTCTCCTGGATAATGGAGCAAATGTGGGGTGGGCAGGCAGAAATGGGATGTTTCCCCTCGCCGCCGCTGTGGAGAATGGGCATGCGGAGGTTGTAAGACTGCTTTTGGACAGTGGCGCCGACCCGAGCAATGAGATTTTCTTCCCCCGAGGAACGGTGCCAGCGGGCAGCAGAAGGGAGCCTCGAAGGTTGGACTTCGTTGCAATTCAGAAGGGACACCTGGACATCGCCGGGATGATTGCAAAGGCGATTCAGGAGAAGAGGCGCGCAGTGCAAAAGGAGGAGTCTCCCCAGGAGCAAGATCTGTCAGTGCAGGCGGAAAACCGAAGTCGCTCCGCGACTAACCTAAAGCGAATGGGTTTGGTCCTGAAGCTGTACGCAAACGATAACCAAGGGCGATGGCCGTCGATTGACGACAAGCGTGGGAATCTAATGGTTGAGGGAGAGGAAATTTTTCCGACCTACCTCAGCGATGTCAGCGTGTTGGTCAGTCCCCTCGCGCCGAAACCTGACCCGGATCTTCCTGAGACGGCTGAAGGAATTACCGATCACAGCTACTTCTACCTCGGCTGGGTGACCACGAATGAGACCGAGGCCATGGGCGTCCTGGATGCCTATGAATCGATGGATCTCGACGTCCAAAGAGATCTGGATCTGAATGTGGAAGAGGGAAAGGGCAATGGCGGTTCGGACACAATCTTCAGAACAAGGGAAGGGATCGAGCGCTTCCTCATAGCGGACATCAACGATCCCCAAGCAGGCAGCAGAACGGCAAGCAGCATCCCGGCCATGTGGGAGCGTCCGCACCATCACAATCCGAAGGGCGGAAATGTCCTGTTCAATGACGGCCATGTTGAGTTTCTCAGGTATCCCGGTAAGTTTCCCATGTCCAGGAGCTTCATTGAGCGACTGGAGCGAATCTCCGCCCAGAAGGAACAAGAGTAAACATGCACGGCCGCCGGCCTTGTGCTCATGAAAGTTCTGGTTGGCTCATCACGGTGCCTTTCTCTTGCACGTTATTGCGAGGAGCCCTTCGGTCACGCTCAGAGCCAGCCCCTTCAGCAGGTTCAGGGCAAGCTCTGAGCTTGTCGAAGGGGTGAACTCAGCGACGCGACAGCACTCCTATGTCATCCTGAGTGAAGCGAAGGATTCCTTGCCACGGGTGTATGCTTAGCGAAGGGATTCTTCGGTGGAGTTTACCCAGAGCGAAGCCGAAGGGCCTCAGAATGACAACTCTAGTTGATAGCTTCCGAGAAAAGGAAGGAAGCGAACCCTCGTAGAATCATTCTTCTCGATTTGACCTCCCCGCCATCCACTCCCTTATCCACTCCGCCTCATCGCTCTCCTCGTATCGCGCATATAGTTTCGCGATCCGATTTCGTCCCAGCCTCGCTCACGCTTCCTCCTGCGCCTTTCGATGCTCTTCCCCGAACCGTTTGATGACCACTTCTTCGATAGTCGCTTTCGGCGGCAGGCAGGCGATGAACACCACCGCATCCGCAATGTCCTCCGGCTTCATCAAATCGATCGGCTTGAGGCTCAGATTGGGATGATCGTCCCCGACCAGTTCGGTATCAACGCCGCCGGGACAGATCGCGTGAACACGGATGTTCAGGGGGCGCATCTCCTCGGCCAGGACGCGTGTCAGGCCCATCAGGCCGTGCTTCGAAGCGCAGTAAGCGCCCTGTTCCTTGTACGAACGCGTCCCTGCGATGGAAGAAATGTTGATGATCGTTCCCGACTGGCGCGGGACCATGTCCTTGAGGACTTCCCGGCAGAACAGAAAGGGGCCGCGCAGGTTGATGGCGAGAGTGTAATCCCAGTCCTCGGTTTTCGTGCTGAAGAGGGGCGCCGGAATGAACACCCCGGCGTTGTTCACAAGGATGTCAATCTTTTCGAACGCGTTGAGGGTTCTGTCGACCACACGCCTGACGTCCGATTCAACTCCTACGTCTCCCTTGAAAGCCGCGGCTTTGCGTCCGATGGTTTCGATCTCTTCCTTGACCGCTTCGATCTGTTCGATAGTTCGTGCAATGAGGCTCACATCGGCCCCCTCGGCGGCAAGCGCAAGGGCCGACGCCCGGCCTATCCCTCGACTGGCCCCGGTAACAAGGGCCACTTTGCCTTCCAGTCTCATCAAATCTCTCCTCCGAAATTGAATTCGGCCTCTAAATATACTGTTCTGACGATGCTTGCTAAGGTTAAGCCACAATTTAGCCCACAACCCCAGGGATGTCCAGCCGCTTCGTCCGGAAATAGGTTGATTTCCGGCCTATTCGCGGCTATCTTTTTACCAGGCAAAGATCTTTCCGAGGGCAATCCCATGCGCTGTTCGGACTGCAACACTCCTCTCAAAAACGTTCCCCACGAAAACTTGGCCATCGACGTCTGTCAGAAGTGCGACGGAGTCTGGTTCGAGGATGGTGAGCTGTTGCCATACCTTCAGATGATGCTCCAGAAACATGAAGATATCCCTCACAGCCGGATTGATCTGGAGAAGGAGGTTATCAGAGTTCAATCGGGAGGACGGGTGGGGCGCTCGTGCCCTGTGTGTGTAGAACCCATGAGACCCTTCAACTACGCTTACGACTCGAACATTATTCTCGATCGGTGCTCCATCTGCGGTGGCGTCTGGGCGGACAAAGGTGAAATTGTGCAACTGGCGGTATACGTGAAAGGCAACCCCAAGTTGACCAAAATGGGCGCATCGATGGCCGACCACACACGGCAGGTCCAGAAGATGCGTGGAATGGCGGACGAGATGGAAACCATTACCGCAGGTGCGTTGTGGGGCGGATTCCAATTTCTTCCACTTGGAGACGAACTGAAACGGAAAACTTTTCCGTTTATAACCCTCGTCATCATTACGGTCAATGTCTTGGTGATGGCTTTTCAACTGTTGGTTGTCGGGGAGGCGAGGGAGTTTTACTACATGTTTGGAACTGTGCCCGCTCAAATTGTTTCCGGTGAGGGGTTCCACACTATTTTCTCATCCATGTTTCTCCATGGAGGTTTGGTTCACCTCTTCGGCAATATGCTCTTTCTTTGGATATTTGGGGACAATGTTGAGGATGCCTTCGGTCACATCAAGTACCTGCTTTTCTATCTGCTTTGTGGTGTGGCGGGCGATGCCGCCCATATTGCGATGAATCTCGACTCGACCGTCCCATGCATCGGAGCCAGCGGCGCCATTTCGGGGATCATGGGAGCGTACTTTATCCTATATCCCAAAGCGTGGATCAAAACCCTTATCTTTTTCCGAGTTGTATCCATTCCGGCCGCACTCTACCTCTTCATTTGGATCGGCTTTCAGGTGCTTTATGGCTCGGTCTACACGGCGCTCGAAATTCACGGCGGCACGGCATGGTTCGCACATATAGGGGGCTTTTTCGCCGGCGTGGTGATCGCCGGGGTTTACAGGGCGGTCTTTAAACGTGAGGCGAAGTGATCCAGGGTTCCTTTCGTCCGGTTCGGACCCCGGGAGTCGTGGGATTTCCGGTTCTTTAGGAAAGGGGTGTGGGGGAGAACCCTTTTTTCCCGCAAAGAAAGGGTTTCCCCCACGAGAGGGCCAAGAATTAGCCACTAATTCCGGCTCTGGGGAAAATAGCGGCCGTTTTGGAAGGTGGCAAAGAATTGTGTGACCTGGGGATGCTCCACCTCTTCTCCGCTGGGGTCGGGCCCTAGATTCTCCTCCGCCACATAGGTTTCCAGGCCAAGGTGTTGCAGCACGTGGTACCACGGCTGGTCCCGATCGGGCTGGGTCCGGTTCTTGAAATACCACTCATCCGACGCCCTGCAGCGATCGTCCCTTCCGACAATAACTCCCCGGTAGTCGTACTGGCGGTGGTGCACCACTTGCCCGAGGGCAAACTTGAATGGGGATTGCTGTATGAACTGCGCCATGGGTTTTCCTCAAGCGTTGAACATTTCCATAAAGGACCTCAAGCCGATCCCCGGATTTCTCTGAGGACAACCATCTTCGCGTCAATTAGCTGCGAGTGGTTCAGGTTGAGCAACTTCGCCAGCTTGTGCATCAGATAATCCTCGTGGGCGTTCAGGTTCGAGTCGGCGTAGACCACGCGCCAGATCTCCTCGAGGATCTGCTCCTTCTCTTTCCGCGTACAGGACTCATTCACCTGGCTGGTGAATCTCCACAGGTCGGAGCTCTGCCTGCGTTTGTCCCTGGACGCCTGGATCAGCTCCCCGGCGTCGTGCTTGGAAAGAGAAAACCGATCGCGCAGCGTCTCAATGATATGGTCGCGCTCCTCCGACGAGAATTCATCGTCGGCACGGGCGATCTCGAGCAGTAGAACGCACGTCGCGATGTGGAGCCTTTCCGCATCCAGTGTTTCCGGAGCTTCCTCCTCCATCGCCTGTGGAGAGAATAGTTCAATCAGTTGTGCAAACATACCTGGAAATCCCGTGAGGTTGATCCAATACTCTCAATGATTTCTTGCAACGATTCGCAGAATGGCCGGGACTGGGAAAGAAATAATCCTGCCTATCCTGTGTGTCCCTGTTAAAGGATCCTATTTTCCGTTCAGCGACCAGTCGTACTTGAGGAACTTGATCTTTGTCTTGTCCGATATCCGGCCCACATCGTCTGCCGGAAGATATTTCTTCACATAGGCGACCAGCGACCCTGATGCCTTCTCGAAGTCTTCGGGAAACCAGTCGAAAATGGAAGACAGGTAAAGCACATCCTCCCCTGCGTCGTATCGATTCATCGTATCGTCCTGGAGGAAATACTTCGCGGCGTTTTCCAGTTGCAAATCCAGCCATTTCACGTCATAGGCGAACGAGCCCAACTGGGGGCAGCTCTTTGACGCGCACACGACGGCGAAGTGGATCCGCGGTTCAGAGAACTCCTTACGGAGAATCTCGTGCTCGATGTCGTTGAGGGAAAGCTTCTTCCCCGCGACGCTGTAATTTTTCCGTTTAAAGAAGCGGTAAATCCATTTGACACCTTTCACCGGGTAATTGTCGAGGATGCCCTTGATTGTGCAGGCGTTGTAGGCATTGATCCAGAACGCCAGCTGCTCCTTCTCGTTTGGGAACTCTTTCGGCCGCACGTTCTGCAACTCTTCGAGATAGATGTCCAGCAGTGCTTCGTCGTTCTTGAATCCCTTGTAGTCGACCCAACCCTCGTCGACATATTTCGCCAGCAGTTCACCGAAAAGGGAGTGGTCGAACAGCTTCTCTTCCTCCGCTTCGGCCGATACGGTCAGGGTACCCGCGAGGATACACAAAACGAGGCCGACAATATGTCCGTTTCTCTGTTTCATTCTAGTCTTCCTGTCTCTTTCTTGCCCTCCGGTCAGTTTGGACGAAGGTAATGCCTGTTTCGCCCGACCCATAGTCCCATCACCCCCAAAAAAAGGGCTTTCCCTCTCCTCAGTTTTCGCCTATAATACTCCACGGGGAACGCCCCTTCAAGGTTCGGTATCGCCTTCCTCTTGGCTGTCCAGACCTCCCGTGACCTCGGTTTCCACACACGGGGTCTGCACGCACCGGCAGGGAAAAGGCCGTTGCTGTCAAATCAGCCCCTAAAATCCAAGAATTCTCCAGATAACTCAAGATTTTGTGTTTTTTTCTGCTTGAACCACAAGACCTGGTGTGGTAACATACCACTGCCTTTACCCCTTTTGAGGGTTAATTGAGATAAACTCATGGACAAAGAAAACCTTAACAATGGTGATGTTCAGTCGGCTGTGGAGGCGATGCTGTTTGTCGCCGACAAGCCGCTTTCGGCTAAGAAATTGGCGGAGATCCTCGATCTGGACGGGACGGACACCGTCAAGGACGCACTCGACGAGCTCGGCCACAAATACAACGGGAACGGCGGGCCTATCCAGCTTCGGGAGATTGCCGGTGGCTATCAATTCTCCACGAAGGCACGGTTCGCACCCTATATCCAGAGGCTGTACTCCATCAAGCCAAGGACAAGATTGACCCCCGCGGCTCTGGAGACCCTGGCCATCATTGCCTACAGGCAGCCCATCACCAAGGCGGAGATCGAGACCATCCGGGGCGTTGATGTGACCAACATCCTGCGTACCCTTTCCGAGAAAGACTTTACCCGGGTCACCGGCCACCGGGACTCTCCCGGCAAGCCCCTTACTTACGGCACCACATCTGAGTTTCTCCATTACTTCGGATTGGGCACCCTGAAGGATCTCCCCACCGTACAGGAGCTCCGCCGGTCGTTCTGAGTTTCTGTCCGTCAAGTTTCCCGGCAAAGCCCGGATCTTTCCTCTCACTGGAAGTCTGCCTCTCACCGCTACCACCATTAACGCCTCCCGCACTTGTTACGGTATACTTTCCCTGCGCCACAGTAACGAGACTTAGCCCCCTTCTGTCATCCTGAGCCCTTCGGCCCTGCTCAGGATAAATTCCAGCGAAGGATCCCTTCAGTCGTGCTTTAGATCTTGCGCTGCGTGGACCTCTGCACGCCCCGCACCAATTCTGCTATCCTTTTTCCATGCGGCTTCAGAAATACATCGCGCGTTCCGGAGCGGCGGCGCGGCGGAAGGCAAGGGCTATCGTCGAGTTGGGCCGGGTCACAGTGAACGGGGAGGTGGTGACGGAATGCGGCCGGAAAGTGCATCAGGGAGAGGATCTTGTTTGCCTGGATGGAAAAGAGGTCCGGCTGGAGGAGAAGGCCTACTATCTCTTCCATAAGCCGCGCTACTGCCTGACGACTCTGAACGATCCCTTCGGCAAAGTGACGATCATGCAGTGGCTGCTGGATATTCCCGAGCGGGTCTATCCTGTCGGGCGGCTCGATTACGACACAGACGGCGTCTTGCTCCTTACGAATGACGGGGAATTTGCCTATCGGCTGACCCATCCCAAGTTCGAAATACCGCGAACCTATCGGGTAGAGGTAGAAGGCGTTATCAACGAGGAGGCCGTGCGCCGGTTGGGGGAAGGGGTAGATATCGGGGACGAGAGAGAGACTGCCCCGGCCAAGGTGCGGGTAGAATCCGCCCTCGAAACCGGCTCGGTTATTCACCTGACCCTCCATGAGGGGCGTAAGCGGGAAGTCAAGCGGATGTGCGAAGCTGTGGGGCATCCCGTTGTTCTTCTCACCCGGACAGACCATGCAGGAATCGGCCTGGAAAACCTCAAACCGGGCGACTACAGAAAGCTAAAAACCATAGAGATAGAAAAGCTGTGCAAATTCACAATACGATGAGTTGATTTCCTTCTAAGCCTATGTCTGTCATTAGGTTACGCCAACGAAATCCTTTACACTGCCGCCTGCCTGTGGTAGAATATTGGAGTTTCTAACGCAGACTTTTCCATCCGTTCTTCACGGTGCCCCTTTCTGCAAAAAAAGGGAAAACTATGGCCAAAGATCAAGCAGCAGACGCAAACCTTGTAGGTCAGATCGGTCGCGTCTCTCGATATGAAATCCTGGCCCCGATTGGTACCGGGGGTATGTCGACCGTTTACAAAGCGATCGACAAGGAACAAGACTGGGTGCTGGCGATCAAGGTACTGCACCAGGAATACGAGAAGGACAAGAAGAAAAGGAGGGCAGACTATCTCGGTCGCGAGAACCGGATTGCCGCCTCACTGAATCATCCCAACGTGATCAATATCTACGGTATCGTCGAGGAGGTCGACGAGACCGGGGAGCGAAAGCGGTATATGATTGAGGAATACATCGACGGTCACGACCTCCGCCATTACGTCAATAACCGCGACTGGACGATGGATTGGGGGTTGGACATTTTCCACCAGATCTGCCTGGGGCTCGATTACATCCATCAGCAGGGAATTGTCCATCATGACATCAAGCCGGAGAACTTCCTCGTCACCCGCGATGGAAAAACAGTCAAGATCGTGGATTTCGGCCTTTCCAAGGCGGACCATTCCTGGCTGACACGAAGGATCAAGTCGCGAGTCGGCACCCCAAAATATATGTCGCCCGAACAGATCCGGGACAAGACTTTGGACATTCGATCAGACATTTTTTCTCTGGGGCTGACCATGTTCGAGTTCTTCACGGGCTGGTACCCGTTTGAAGCCGCGGACAGGAAGCAGACGATGCGCGCGATATGCAGGGAGAAACTTCCTCCTGCATCGCGCGTCAACAAGAAGATCCCGCATACCCTGGATAGGATTATTCACAAGGCGACGCAGAAAAGGCGTGATAAACGATACAGTACAACGACTGAGTTGATAGTCGACCTCGACCGGATGCAGCGAACACGGATTTAGGTCTCCTCTGTCTCAACATCCATTGGCTCCGGCCCCGTCGAACCTTCGAGCTTCAATCCTCCGCTTTAATTCGTGTTGAATATAGTGCCGAATAGTCCGGAGACAAGATCGACTCTCCGTGCATATCACGCCCACGATTACCTGTTTCGTAAACCGTTAATTATGGTATCCTTATATCCAATGTGGATCGCGAGACCGGGATCCACGGCAGGCGGCAAGGGAACCCTCCGTCAGAGCGGCGGGAACATCGATCTGAGGCGGATTGAGAGAAGAAAAGTTCTTCTCCTCCAAGAACAGCTCGAAAGAATCTGAGGAGTACGATGAGACAAGGTATTAGAATTCGTTTCATTTTATTTGCGGTATTGATTCTGTTGGCGGCAGGGACCTCCGTAGGTGCGCTTTCCCTACTGGTGAAAAAACGGAATGCGAGTGCCGCCGCGAACTTATACTACCTGGCCGAAAACCTGGCGACGCAGGGGGAATTGGACCAGGCGAAGATGGAATTCCTGGCCCTGGTCGGACAATATCCGTCTTCCCAATACTGTCCGGACGGCCTGGAATGGCTGGCCAAGATTGGCGAGCAGCAGGAGGACCTCGAGTTTGCCGGTGATCACTGGGATCGTCTGGCGGCGGAGTTTCCGGCCGATTCACGCTCAGGGCCGGCAGCCTACCGGGCGGCCTTGGCGATGGAGCGGAGAAGTCTTACAGAGGAAGCGCAGCGCCGCTACACCGAAATAGTAGAGACCTTCTCCGGCCAGGAAGTCGCCGTCATGGCGGGTGTCGGCCTGGTACGCCTCTCCTTGGATGCAGACGGCAGCCTCCTGGAGGCCAGAACCCGGCTTTACGACCTTTACTACAAGGCCCCCGAGGGATCCGAGGCCAGGGAGCTTGCGTTGTCGGAATTGGGTGACCTCAATGTCCGGATCATTTTCTCGAAGGTTCAGTCCTCCGAGTCGCTCCTGCACAAAATCGTGACTGGAGATTCCGTAACCTCCCTCGGAGTCAAATACAACACCACGAAGGCGCTGATCGCAAAAGCCAACAACCTGCGTGACCCGTCGATCGTAGCTCTCGGAAAGACACTCAAGATCACCCCAGGCTTGAAGGATAAGGAATTCAGGGTCCGGATTGAACTCGACAAGTTCCGGTTGAGTCTCTTCAGAGGAGACGAAATCTTCAAAATCTATCGGGTTGGAGTGGGAAAGGTCGATACGCCGACCCCGGCCGGACGATTCAAGATCAAGAACAAAGAAGTTAATCCCAAGTGGTGGAGCCGGACCGGGAAAGTCTATGGACCGCTGGAAGAAGGCAACCAGCTCGGAACCCGGTGGATGGGCTTGGAACCCCTGGGCGAGAATCTCCCCTCCGACCTGGGCATTCATGGAACTATCCAGCCGGAAACCGTCGGAAAGCGCACTTCGAACGGTTGCGTCAGGTTGTATAAGGAGGAGGTGGAAGAGCTTTTCGATCTCCTTCCATTGGGAACGATCGTTGAGACCAGTTAGCCGTGGCTGAAGAACAAAGGAGACTGTATCCACTTTTCCTGGATATCCGCGACCGCCTTTGTGTGGTCGTCGGCGGCGGTCAGGTCGCGGCGCGAAAAGTGAGGGAACTTCTCCAGGCCGAGGCGCGCATTCGGGTCGTAGCGCCACGGTTTGTTCCGGTCTTGGAAAATGAGGCCCGGATAGAGCTGAGAAACAGGGAAATTTCCGAGGAGGATGTCGCCGGCGCGTTACTTGTCTTTGCCGCCACGAACGATCTCGCTGTGAACCGGCAGGTGACCGAGTGGGCGCGGCAGACGGGCGCCCTCGTCAATGACGCGACGTCGCCTGGAGAGTGTGACTTCTTCGTGCCTGCTTCCGTGAAACGGGGCCCCCTGCGGATAACAGTCTCTACCCAGGGAGCGGCGCCCGCTCTGACGCGTCGAATCCGCGAGGAGCTGGAGACAGGCTATCCCGAAGAGTATTCGAAGTTCACAAGTGCGTTGGGAAAGCTGCGGGAACACATCTTGAGCCGGGGACAAGATCCTTCATCTGTCCGAAAGCTGCTCGGGAATGCGGCCGGCGCGGACTCTTTTAAAAAGTTTTGCCGGCTCGGGGAGGAGGAGTGGCTGAAGGGTTACCCCAGTGGGCGTAATCAAGCAAGTGACGGGTCAAGGGAAAAGCCCCCTTGAAGAGAGGAACTGGGAAACAATGGAAATCGTTATCCTGGCGTTAAGTTTATTGCTCCTGGCTGTCGCTTCTTTCTTGAGCATTGCCCGGTTGCGGGGAAAAGCGGAACAAGGGGGAGATTTGTCCCGACTGTTTTCCCTGCTTGCCTGGGTGGGGCTTACCCTTTTCCTTGTGCTGAGGGGGATTTCGATCGGCACTTTCCCGGCCACCAACCTTTGCGAGTCGCTGGCGCTGTTTGGATGGTGCACGCTGGCGATCCACTGGATCTGCAACATAGCGTTTGCGATTCCCTCGCTTTCAGCGTTTCTTCTTCCTCTTGGAACCGTTCTCGCGGTATTTTCCATTCTTCATGTCAACGAGGCGCCTCATGAGACAGTCCCATTGCAGGGTGCCTGGCTGGCGGTTCACGCGGGCCTCAGCTTTCTGGCCTGGGGAGCGTTCGCCGTCAGTTTTGCCTGCGCTGCTATGTATTTACTGCAGGAAAAACAGTTGCGCCTGAAACACTTCTGGAATTTCTTCCCTCAGATGCCCTCATTGGAGAAATTGGATCGGGTGATCTATCGGACTCTTCTTTCCGGCTTTCCGTTGCTGACCCTGGCCATCTTTTCCGGGGCGGTCTGGGCTCACGTTCGTGATCCCAAGGGGATTTCCTGGCTGGTCGGGGACCCCATGGTGTTTGGCGCTATTATGGTCTGGTTCATGTATGCCATGATCTTCGGTATGCGGTGGATTTACGGGCTTTCCGGGCGATATCTCGCCTATTTATCCATCCTCGGCTTCACAGTGCTGGTGTTGACCTTGATCTCTACCGGCCTGTTCTCCGGGGCCCTGCACAAGGCACTTTGATGAGCGCGTTGACAACAGAAATGGATTTCGAATCTTTGCCCGAGGATAGCCTCGTGGAGGGGCTCACCCTGGTCGGGGTGAACCATCACACGGCATCCACGGAATGCCGCGAGCGGCTGGCATTCCCCCCGTCGAAGGTCGAGAAGGGACTGGAATACCTGACGCGCCAGAACGGCCTTTCCGAGGCACTGATCCTGTCGACCTGCAACCGAGTCGAGATGTATTGCTACTCTTCTCCCGATGGCCCGAACGGGAAAGAGGCCGTCCTTGACCTGCTGCGTCATGTCCATGGCGTGGATGAATGCGAGATCCAGGAAGGTCTTTTCACTTGCTCCGGCAAGGACGTAGTCCACCATCTTTTCCGGGTAGCGGCGAGCATGGACTCCATGGTCGTCGGCGAAGCGCAGATTCTGGGACAGGTGAAGGATGCTTATGAGTTTGCCCAGAAGCACGGCGCGTCGGGTCCCGTGCTGAATGCCTTGTTCCAGCGAGCCTTCAGTGTGGCGAAACGCATCCGCACGGAAACGGAGATCGGGCGCGGCCGGATTTCCATCAGTTCCGTTGCGGTCGAGTTTGCCGAAAAAATCTTCCAGGATCTCTCCTCCAAGGGCGTGATGGTTCTCGGAGCCGGGGAGACCAGTGAACTGGTTCTTCAGCAGTTGCACGAACGGGGGGTCCGCAGCATCGTCGTCTCCAACCGGACATATGAGCGGGCGAATGAACTCTCCCGCCGGTACAATGCCAAGGCGATCCATTTCGACCTGTTCCCGGATTATCTGGTCGATGCGGACATTTTGATCACTTCGACAAGCTGTCCCTATTATCTCGTCCATCCGGAAGGGATCCGCGCCTGTCTGAAAAAGCGGCGCAACAAGAGCATTTTCATCGTTGACCTGGCCGTTCCCCGGGACGTCCATCCTGCCGTGGGAGAACTCGATAACGTATTTCTCTATGACATGGACGACCTGCAGGCGGTCGTCCAGACCCATACCAATTCCCGGATCCAAGAGATGTCCCTCGGCGACCAGATCGTCGAAAGGGAGGTCGGTTCCTTCGCGCGGAGGTTGTCCACTCTGGAGGTCGGCGGCGTGATTCACGATCTCTTCTCCGAGCTCCATTCCATTCGCGACGAGGAATTGCGCCGCCTTGTCCGGAAACTGCCCAGCCTCGACCCGGATGCGAGGACCGAGATCGAAACCATGACCGTCCGGATAGTGAATAAGATCCTTCATCGGCCGATGATTGCAATCAAAGATCACGCGCGCGAGCGCGAAGGACGACATCTTGCCGAAGTGGTTCGAAAGCTTTTCGACATTCGGCCGCCGGAGGACCCCGAATGATGGCTGCCCGGACCAAGTTTGTTCTCGGTTCGCGCGGCAGCCTGCTTGCCCTCGCCCAATCGGGAATCATCCAGCGCAGTCTCCAGTCCCTCCATCCGCACCTCACTTTCGAAATCGAAGTCATCCGCACCTCCGGGGACAGCCAGGCGAATGTCCCTGTTTCTGCCATAGGCCAAAAGGGCGTCTTTACACGGGAGATTGAAGAGGCCCTTCTGGAAAATCGGATCGACTTCGCGGTGCACAGTCTCAAGGACCTGCCGGGCGAATTGCCCGATGGGCTTACCCTGGCGGCGGTCCCACAGAGAGAAAACCCCCGAGATGCGCTCATCTCGCGCTCAGGGGAACCTTTGACGGAACTCAAGAAGGGAGC
>SDBV01000181.1_pt1 | contig 82814 bp, 70 predicted proteins | sample 2277081 | NCBI WGS metagenome assembly SDBV01 (sample SAMN10402039, study PRJNA504765) | marine sediment metagenome | isolation source: marine sediment core GS10_PC15, 223 cmbsf | place: Arctic Ocean: Southern Knipovich Ridge | collected 2010
TGTTCCGATGCTCTTGATAACGATCTTGACGGCTTTGTCGATTTTCCCGCCGATGCCGGATGCAGTAGCGAAACAGACAACAATGAGGTGGATGGAGGACCGTCTCCGGAACCTCCGCCGACACCATCCCAGCCGACAATACAATTCTTCTATGCGGAACCGAATCCGATAGATGTGGGAGACACAACAGCACTAATCTGGAGCGTTGTAAATCTTGGAGCGACGGGGAGCTGTGCAATCAATGAAACACCGGTTTCGTCAAATAGCACTGGCCATACTGTTGGACCGCTATCCGTATCCACGGAATATGCTCTCCATTGCGTATCAGGTGAAGGAGAACAAAGAGAACAGCAAATTGTAGTCAATGTCAGTGGCGGTGGCGGAGGTGGCGGCGGAGACGGAGACGGAGACGGAGGCGGCGTATGCACCCTTCCCTCCGATTGTGATGACGGGTTTGTGTGTGGTGCGGGAGGAACATGCCGACGGCCGGACATCTTACCTCCGGGAACCATCCCGACATTCGGCGGTACGCCGGTTACGTTTGAGGACCCGGCGGAATACACATTGGGTTTCAGCTGGAATGGACAACCGGGACAGAATTGTAGTGTCACAACGATTCTTGCGGGAGAAAATCCGGATATGCGCGCTATATGGGATGACACATATTACGTAAGCGGCAGTACGGCAATAGGATCAAAGACATTTTCTGCAACGGAGTTACAACCGGATGAAAATGGTAGAAGCGAGAGTATCCACAGGGGAGTATACACGTATGAGCTTGACTGCAATGGGAATAATGCGAGCATTGCCATAAATGTCGTCTGGCGGCCCTCATGCACATTCTGGACATCTGCGAACGAAATTATCCTTCCACAAGAGGCAACCCTTGGATGGTCTTGCGAGCGAGCGGCGACCTGCTCTCTCACATCGGACACAGATGACGAAGTGAGAAATGTTCAGGTCTTAAGCGCGGAAGACGGCTCGTTTGCGGTAACGCCGGAGCAGGCGGCGCGGTATACGCTTACCTGCACATCGCCGGATGGGTATACGACAAGCAGGAGTACGACAGTTACGCCATTCACGGCGGGCCTACGAGAGGTAGTTCCGCGATAATATAGAAAACAGGCAGTCGTCGTCGACGACTGCCTGTGAAGAAAAGAGCACGCTTCCTATGGTCCCGGGAATCGGATCCACCAATATATTTGGGTGACGAGCGGGTATGCGGGAAGTTGTGTTGTTTTTTTCAGGTCCCAGTTATAGACCCTAAGGTTCAAGCGGTAGAACGTATTGTTCTGTAGCCAGAAAGACACATTCCACCAAAAAAAATCTTGCGGAAACACATATGATTCCCCAAGCAGTGTTCCATCAGTAGCAGAAACGCGTACATGGTGAAGAACATATCCGACAATGTCGCTCCAACCAAACCAAATGTAATCACAATCGGCGTCTGCGGGTGGAGTGACGAGATATTTAGAACCCGTACTGCTGCAGTAAACACCTACGACCAGATGCTGTCCCGGCTGGACGATGGTGTTAAGAGTAACGGTTTTCTCCCATATTGCGCCTTCGAACTCCACGGCAACATGATATTCACCAATGAACACGTCCAGGCCGGTACTGCTGTACCAGTACGGGCTGGTGCGAATGATGACCGTATTATCTGCAGGATCCGGATACACGATTGTCGAGATCGTTGCATTGTTCGCAAGTGCGGTAATGATGACAGGGATGCCATCCGTGACATATGAAGCAATGCTATTACCGTTATGTTCCGGCCAAAACCGGAGAACGAAAATCGGCTCAACCTCTTCGATGAGTGAAGAAGATTGGTCGGTGCTACTCATCATCCCGGCGACGACCTCGAACAGATCCATAGTCGGTATTTGATCAGGCAGAATTGCACTAACGGCAACCGTTGCGGTTTCCTCGAAGCGGAACGTGTCGCCCTCAATATTGAGTTGGCAGATGATACGGAACATCGCAGATGCCGCAAGCGGTCCTGTTCCAACGGAACTTGGAGGCGGGTCACGTGGCGGATAAAAGTTTACCGAAAAGGACTCGACATAGAGAGGAGAGAAAAATTTTTCTCCCCATACGGCACATCTCCAGCTGCTAGAAAGTGGTGTAATATCCCACATGAGTAGCGCTTCGTCTCCGGACGTAATGGAAACCGGTTCCGCACGAAAGTTCAGGGAGAAAGGTTCTACAGTCACGACGCGCGTGTCGCTGATGGTTATCTGCGTCCCCGTGCTAACACATGCGACGGTATATGACGCTGATTCAAACAGCATGGGTGTCGTATACGATCCGGAAAGGCTGGTTGCTACTTCAGCACCGGCGGCGTCGCGCAGTGAACACGAAGCCGTATTTGCCGAGTTCCACGAGAGGACGGAGGTCCCACCGAACGCGACAGAACTCGGACTTGCAGTCAGCGTCACCGATGGAATCGGCTCTGCTCCAACCACAATCGTCACCAAATCAGAGGCGGTCGTAACACCATCAAGGCCAACGCACGAAACAGAGTAAGCCATGTCCGCCATCAATGCCGGCGTATCATATGCTCCACTCACTCCCGTCGCAACCTCAATACCATCTCCGTCCACTACCGAACAGGAGGTGGTGTTTGAAGAAGTCCACGAGACCACAGCGCTCCCACCGTATTCAACGGAGAGAGGCACGGCGGTGATTGAGGCGACTGGGGTGTTGTCATTTTCTTTCTCTTTTGCGCACCCTCCCATTATTATTACCATAAGGAAGGCAAACGCGCAGACAGTAGTTTTGAATGCGCTCATCGTTCTCTCCTTATTGAGAGGGTTGCAGTTTATTGTGAGTTTTCAAGGGTCAAACTGGCAGAATCATACAATGAATACTATGGTTTTGTCAATACATATATAGTGGGAAACCGCCAATATTATATAGATATTTATGCGCCATTTCCCTCTATTGAAGCAAGCACATAGTCAATCTCTCAAAGAGCACATATTTGACATATGCGGGGATATATCTGTATACTATATGCATTATGAAAGTCCGCCTCTGCGGACTTTCTTCTTCAAAACATGTTAAATCTTAAAGACATTCTCCGCGTTACCGAGCAAATTGCCGAAGAGAAAGGCATTAAAAAAGAGCGCGTGCTTGATGCGATAGAATCATCGCTCGCATCCGCATATAAAAAAGAGTTTGGAAGCAGGGGAGAGGTTGTAAGAGCAGAGCTCAATAAAAAAACCGGCGACGCAAAGTTCTGGCAAGTGAAGACGGTTGTTGATGAGACGATGGTTGACATGACTCCGGTGGAGGAGCATGAGGATGGTTCGGTGCCTGCGGAGCATTCCGAGGAGCACAGAGAGCATAAAGAGGATGAGGATGCGGAAGAAAGAACGCCGCGCTTTAATGAGAGCAGACACATTCTTCTTGATGAGGCAAAAAAAATAAAAAAAGATGTTCAGTTGGAAGATGAGCTCTCCCTCCCCCTTCCGTCGCAGAGCAACTTCGGAAGAATTGCCGCGCAAACAGCAAAACAGATGATATTGCAGAAAATTCGCGAGGCGGAGCGTGAGTCAATTATTGATGAATTTCAAGATAAGGAGGGGGAGGTCGTCAGCGGAACTGTCCAGCGCTTTGAGCGAGGGAATGTGTATATTGATTTAGGCCGCGCCGTCGGCGTGATGTTCCACAATGAATCAATTTTTAATGAGCACTATCAGATTGGCGAGCGTCTTAAATTCTATGTACTTGCAGTCCAGGAAGATACGAAGCTTCCGGGAATTATCCTCTCCCGTAGTCATCCAAAATTTGTCAGCAAGCTGTTTGAGATGGAGGTTCCCGAGATTGCTGATGGCATTGTTGAGGTAAAGATGCTTGCCCGCGAACCGGGAAGCAGAACAAAAATTGCCGTTGGCTCAACCGAAGGCGGCGTTGATCCGGTCGGCTCATGTGTTGGGCAACGGGGAACGCGTGTCATGGCGGTGAATAATGAACTGGGGCAGGAGAAGATTGATATTATTGAGTGGTCGGAGGAGCCGGAGGAATTTATCGCAAACTCTCTTTCTCCGGCACACGTTGAGTCGGTTGAAATGATTGAGCGCCGTGAGGCGCGGGTATATGTCGCGGAAGACCAGTTGAGTCTGGCGATTGGAAAGGGAGGGCAAAATGTCCGCCTCGCCGCAAAGCTAACCGGATGGAAGATTGATGTTCGTTCGCATTCGCGTCCGGAGGAGGTGCAGGAGGGCGGAGTAGCGGAGGCGCGGCTTCCTGCCAGTACGGACGGTGAAGTGGAAAGCGATATTCAGGAGATAAAAGAAGGTTCTGCAGAAGAAGCCACACCGGAAGCGCAGACAGATGTTGCGGTGCAGAAAAAAGGCGAAAAATCAGATAAGGAGAATAAGGATGTCGCATAACTTGATTCTCCTTTCGTAATTCTTTATTCTCGTTTATATGAACTATAAATCACTTACCGTTGGAAAAAATGCGCCGGAAGTTGTAACGGCAATCGTTGAGACGCCGCGCGGAAGTCGGAACAAATACGAGCTTGATAAAGATGCCGGCTCAATCGTACTTGACCGCGTATTGAGAAGCTCGGTTGGGTATCCCGCCGATTATGGATTAATTCCGCAAACCCTCTACGAAGATGATGACCCGCTTGATGTTATTATCATCAATCGCTTTCCGCTTGTGCCCGCAACAATACTTGATGTTCGTCCAATTGCGGCGATGGGGATGATTGACGACGGAGAGGCGGATGACAAGATAATTGCAGTTCCAAAAGACGACGTTTATTATGATTCATGGACCGACCTAAAGGATATTCCGCAACCGCTCTTGAATGAGCTGGAGGAGTTCTTCTCTACCTATAAACATCTTGAGAAGAAGGAGACGAAGATAACAGGATTTGAAGGGAAAGAAAAGGCGTACAAGCTTATCAAGGAGAGCATTATCGCGTAAAATGTAAATAGTATGTTAATTCCAACAGTTATAGAAAAATCATCACTTGGCGAACGGGCGTATGATATTTACTCACGCCTACTTGTTGACCGCATCGTATTTCTTGGCGGCCCGATTTCCGACCACGTGGCAAATCTTGTAATTGCGCAACTGTTGTTTTTGGACAGCGAAGACCAAAAAAAAGACATAAAACTGTATATCAACTCCCCCGGTGGCTCGGTTTCGGCCGGATTGGCGGTTTACGATACGATGCAGTATGTGAAAGCAGATATTACAACAGTGTGCATTGGCATGGCGGCATCAATGGCCGCAGTACTTTTAGCGGCAGGGAAGAAAAATAAGCGCATTGCACTGCCGAACGCGGAGATTATGCTCCATCAGGTGATGGGCGGCGTGCAAGGACAGGCGTCAGAGATAGAAATCACCGCGCGTCAGATTCTTCGCATTAAAGATCGGCTGAACCATGTATTGGCAAAACATACCGGTCAGAAGCTTGCAACAGTAGAAAGCGATACCGATCGCGACTTTTATTTGGACGCTACTGAGGCGAAGGCGTACGGCATTATTGATGAGATTATCGCCGCAAAAAAATAACGCTTTCGGGCGTTATTTTTTAACGATACAGCGCATCATTTGTAAGCGGCACTATATTTTTATTCGCACAAATTTCCGTTTTCCGACGCGGAGAATATCACCGTTGTGAAGCGATACTTTCTCATTTGGATTAATGATAACACTATCATTTAGACGTACGCCTCCTTGAGCGACAAGCCGTCGCGCCTCGCTCTTGCTCGGCGCTAATTTTGCCTCTATGAGGATGTCTACGATATTAAGCGGACGTCCTGAAATAGAGACGGTGGGAATAGACTTAGGAAGCTCTTTTTTGGAGAATACAGAAATAAACTCGTCTTCCGCGCGCTTGGCCTTTTGGGCGCCATGATACATTTCAACAATTGTTCGTGCCAAAAGAAGTTTTGCGGTGCGCGGCTTCGCGCGCTTCGGCATATCAATATCGGTTAGAAGCTCAAAATATTTCGGGAGCAGATTGTCGGGGATGGACATTAATTTTCCAAACATTTCATTTGGCGCGTCGCGAAGCGCGATGTAATTGCCAACGCTCTTGCTCATCTTCTTTGAGCCGTCCGTTCCCTCAATAAGCGGTGTTGTGAGAATGTCCTGCTCCGACTGATTGTATATGCGCTGAATGCGGCGGCCCATAAGCAGATTGAATGTCTGGTCACTTCCGCCAATTTCCACGTCTGCCCGTACGGTAACTGAATCATACCCTTGAAGAAGCGGGTAGATAAGTTCAATCAGCCTGATTTCTCGCCCCTCTTTCAGCCGTTTTTGAAAATCATCACGCTCTAAAATTTGCTGTACGGATGCAGTTTGCATAAGGGAAAGAAGGAGAGCGGGGTCTTTGGCGAGCCATTCGCTATTATGGCGTACCTCTGTTTTTTTTATATCAATAACCATACTTGCCTGTGTTAGATATGTTTTTGCGTTTGCGCGCACCTCTTTCTCGCTGAGCGGTTTTCGCGCCGCAGCGCGTCCGGACGGGTCGCCGATTTGTCCGGTAAAATCACCAATAATAAGGACAATTTTATGCCCCGCATCTTGAAACTGCTTGAGTTTTCGGAGGAGGACGGTATGCCCAAGGTGAAGGTCTGGTGATGTCGGGTCAATACCAAATTTAATGCGAAGTTTCTTCCCAGACTCCAGTTTTTTCTGTAGTGTATTTTTTTGGATTATCTGCTCCGTGCCACGGGATAAGATTTGCGTAATCAGTTTATTTTTTGTTTTCATTGTATTCATATCATAAAGCGTTCATAAAATAATTTCCAATTTCTGCATATTCTGTATATCTGGCTTCCATCAATATTTAACAAGACATATAAGAACGATCGTTCTTATATGTCTTGTTAAATTAAGTCAGGCCCCTTGGATATGCCATTTTATTTAAATGTTTTTTTCAAATAAAAAAAGCCGGAGGATTCGTGGAGAACGAACCGCGTTCCGGCTTATTGAGAAAGAACTGAATTAGGAGCAACCCATTGAATTGCCGCAATTGAGGCACCGATAGCAGGAGCCATTTTGCACCGTGAGGTGGCCGCAATTATCGCATGCAGGAGCGTTACCCATAAGCTCGGCGAGATGCTCGTCAGATGAGCTGTGAATTCTGCGCTCATCCGGCGCATGAGTACTCGCCAAAGGTTGCTGGGCCGGCATTGTTTCCGAATGCCGGATTTCCGTTGCGCGCTGAAAACCGGCGACGATCTGTAGCGCGTGAAGCACGGCTTCCACCTGCTTCCATCGAGGAAGAATATCGGAGGAACTCAAAAGCTCGGGATTAATGAAATCGTCTCTCCTTAGATAATGCCATGAAAGAAGTTTTCCTACGGCATCATTCAGAGAGAGTACGTTCCGAATCAAGGAGTGGTTAGTTGTGCCGCCCAAAATCCCGCGCTGGCCAGTCAGGTATCCGAAGACCCGCTTTGGGTCAACGCCGGCACGAAGCTGTTGGGAGAGCGCGATGCCAAGGTCCTTACACGCGCCTCCTATCGCCGGGTGCAGGTGGTTGATGCTCATAAACACCTGCTTCGGCACGCCGATGGGATGCTCCATGACATTGATATGCACACCGACACTTCCAAACTCACTATTGATGATTGTGAAATGAAAGTAGGCGGTTGGGGCATACGGTGGATTTGGCTCAAGTGTGCCGCGCGGAAGCATCTCGTGCTCATACGCAGTGAGCTGGCGATAGAGCTGTTCGGTGATGCCGTACTCAATTTCACGGAATACAGCGCCACTGTCACCCGTCGTGTTTAGCGGCTGAGATCCTTTGGAGCCGTCACGATAAATCGCGACAGCCTTGAGCCCATGCCGCCACGATTCCATATACAACGCCTCAATCTCCTCAACGGTTGTGCCGTTTGGGACATTGATTGTCTTGGAAATCGCGCCGGAGATGAATGGCTGTACTGCCGCCATCATTTTGACATGAGCCATGGGATCAATGAACCGCGTTCCGATTATGCCGCACCTATTGGCACAATCAAATATCGCGAGATGTTCATCGCGCAGGTGAGGAGCCCCCTCCACGGTTTCAGCCCCATTAATGCGAGTGAGGGCTTCTTTTATCTCCCCCTCATTCATCCCTTTCTTTTGGAGGGTTTCGGGATTGATGTGAGGTGTGTGCCTGTTGAGCACACCGCTCTCGCGCACCGCTTCGACCGCCTTTCTGACCTCATCATCGGTAAAGCCCAGCGTTTTGAGGCGAACCACATTTACCGGGCCACCATCTTCCATGCTCTGGGTTCCCTGGACATACCGGATGATTTCCAAGACCTGGGACTCGGAGTAGCCGAGGCTGACAAGTGCATCACCGACTGATTGATTGGCGATTTTTACCTGCCCGCCGCCCGCGAGCTTCTTGTATTTCACAAGACCGAAGTCCGGCTCAACGCCGGTGGTATCACAATCCATCAAAAGGCCGATGGTGCCGGTTGGCGCCAGAACGGTCATTTGTGAATTGCGAAATCCGAAGCGTGCGCCAAGTTTTTCGGCGCGCCTCCACGCATCCTGCGCCGCCTCCCGAAGTTCGGGATAGCAAGAATGGTGTGCGATATGCTCTGCGCCAGTACTATGCTTTTTGATGACGCGGAGCATTGAGCTTTTGTTCTTGGAGAAATCGGCGAATGGGCCAATCTTTCCGGCGATTTCTGCGGATACTGCATATGCCTCGCCGCAAAGAATAGCGGTAAGAGAGGCGGCAAGCGCGCGTCCTTCGTCACTGTCATACGGAATTCCGTTTACCATGAGCAGGGTGCCAAGATTTGCATACCCAAGCCCGAGCGGACGGAACCTCCAGCTCATCTCCGCGATGTCTGCGGAGGGATACGAGCTGAATCCGACAAGAATTTCCATCGCCAGCGAGAAAATACGAATCGCGTGGCGATAGCCTTTCAGGTCAAACGTGCCGTCAGCGCCTCTGAACTTCATAAGATTCAGGGAGGCGAGATTGCACGCCGTATTATCCAGAAACATGAACTCCGAACACGGATTACTCGCATGAATGCGGTCCGTGACCGAACAGGTGTGCCAGTCGTTGATGGTGGAATCAAACTGCATCCCCGGGTCGGCACACGCCCATGTCGCCTCCGCGATTTCCCGCAGGAGCTCACGCGCTCTGTATACCTTGTGAACTTCGCCGGTTGTGCGGAGTGTCGTTTCCCACTCACCGTTCGTCTTGCAGGCCTCCATAAACTCATCGGTGGCGCGTACGGAATTGTTTGCGTTCTGACCGGAAACGGTAGCATACGCCTCTCCGTTGAAATCAGGGTCAAGTCCGGCCGCAATGAGTATTTTTGCCTTTTGCTCTTCGCGCGCCTTGAACCGAATGAAGTCCAAAATTTCCGGATGGTCCATGTTAAGGATGACCATTTTCGCCGCACGGCGGGTTGTGCCGCCTGATTTAGTCGCGCCGGCGCCTCTGTCAAAGACGCCGAGGAACGAAATCACGCCGGATGATTTTCCGCCACCCGACAATTGCTCAAACTTACTCCGAAGCTTGGAAAAATTTGTTCCAGTGCCGGAGCCATATTTGAACACGCGCGCCTCTTTCCTCACGAGGTCAAAAATAGACATCAAGTCGTCTTCAACCCCCTGAATGAAACAGGCGGAGCACTGTGGGTGCTCGTATGCGCGCTCCAACACAACCGCTTCGCCATGCTGTTCATCGTGCCGCCAATTCCCTGTGCTGCCGCCAATACCATATTCATGATACAGGCCGCAGTTGAACCATACAGGAGAGTTGAAGGCGCCGTATTGATGCACGAGCAAAAAAGCAAGCTCGGCCTCAAATACGTCAGCACCTTCCGGCGTTTCAAAATACCCGCTTGCCTCGCCATACGTGCGAATTGAGCGGGATATGCGGTGAACAACTTGTTTGGCGGATGTTTCCCCGCCGATGTCAGGAATGCCCGCTTTCCGGAAGTATTTGGAGGCGATGATGTCCGTTGCAAGTTGGCTCCACTCCGCCGGAACCTCAACATTGTCTATTTTAAAGACGACATTTCCGTTTGGTTCCGTAATGGCAGACCTTCGCCTTGTCCACGCAACCTCGTCAAGGGGAGAAGCCCCATCTTTTGTGAAGTGCCGCGACACGGGCAGGCCGCCCGTGTTGGTTTCGGTTTTTGCTTTCATATATTACTCCTAAATGAGGGTTTTCAACGTACAATCGCGAGAAAAATATATACTGTGTTTTATCTCACGCGCATGGAGAACACAAAGGTGTCATCCATGCGCGTGCATAAAACTATTTTGTTTTCTTTTCCAGAAATTCCTTCAGCTCCTCCTGGAAGCTTTCAATGTCCTGAAAATCTTTATATACGGATGCAAACCGAATGTAAGCGACCTTGTCAAATGTCTTGAGGCGATTGATGACAATATCGCCAATAATAGTACTGGAAAGCTCACTCCCTCCATCCTTTTGAATATCATTTTCAATATGTGACATGAGCTTTGCGATATCGTCCTCGCCAAACGGGCGTTTTTCAAGAGCCTTTCGGATTCCTGCCGCAAGCTTGTCCTTACTGTACATCTCCCGTTGGCCATCTTTCTTTACAACAGAAAGTCCGAGAAGCTCTATGTGTTCATATGTTGAAAACCGTGCGGCACACTTAAGGCACTCTCTTCGCCGCCGAATCGCAGAATTTTCCGCGGCAGAGCGGGAATCAATAACCTTTGTTTCATCATGATGGCACGAGGGGCATTTCATCGGACACTTATTTTATACCCCTACATATTGTATGCAACTGTGGATAAGTTACACAATATATAGTGATAAATACAATACCCCGCACGATAGCAATTGCTATCGTGCGGGGTATTGATGCGCATCCTCTCCGTAATGTGGAGCGGTAGACCGGATTTGAACCGGCGACCTTCTCCTTGGCAAGGAGACGTTCTACCACTGAACTACTACCGCATCTTATTATTGTATATGTTTATTTTTTTATTGAAAATTCTTCGTGGGTTTGGTAATTGAATTTGCGACTTCCGCAAAAACACGCATTAAGTTTTTCAATACAGTGCCCCCGAGAGGAATTGAACCTCTATCATGGGATCCGCAATCCCACGTTCTATCCATTAAACTACGGGGGCGAAATGAGGAGCAGAATACTCGCTTGCGTGTATTATGTCCGAATGCAGCCTGCGCAAGCTCTGCTTACGGGGGCGAAATGAGGAGCAGAATACTCGCTTGTGTGTATTCTGTCCGAATGCAGCCTGCGCAAGCTCTGCTTACGGGGGCGTGTCGCTTTGACGATCTTGTGGTGAGTTTACCGAACCATATTAAAACCGTATCAGTTTGGCAAGCGAATCAATAACGCCCTCATCATGATGAACCTCTGGAATTCGTGCCTTGAGCATGCCGCGGATTTTTCTTACATCGTGCGTATGAAAGTGTATTTTCACCGCAGGGCTGATTTTTGTTTTGAAATGAAATATAAGTTCACTGAGCTCACCCTCATTATTGATTGCGAAGTGTTCAATCTCTGAGAATAGGTAGGTTTTTTTATCATCAATTTCAACCCCTTTTTCATTAATCTCAAACCGGACGGTGCGGGGGTATTGCGCTCCCCATGAGATAATAAGAAATTCAGCGATGACAACAAACAACGCGAACAAAAAATTCTTTTGCCAAAGAGATATGAGCACAATAACGCTTGCAAACAATATACTTAGCCAATACCAGCCAACATCTTTGTGATAGTATTGGTATTCGGGCGCCTCCCATGAGAAAGTAGTACTATGTTTGTTTTTTTCTGTCATTGATGTATATAATCAAGTATATCTCTATCCGGTAATTCTTGCTACTGGAAGAAATGCACATTGCCATACTTCTTGTATATACAAGGAGATCCTATGAAGAGGAAAGGGGTGGTAGCGGAACTCAAAAGAAGCGGGTGTGTCTTTATTAGAAAGGCAACGCATGGAGAGCTATTCAGGAATGAGCAGAATGGGAAGACATCACTTGTTCCGTGCCACACTGAAATCGACAGAAAGGCCATGCTAGAAATTTTCAAACGACTCGGACTTCCAAAGCCGAATGGTCGGTCATAATGTCCCGGAGAAACACCCGGGACTTTTTTATGGGGTTAATTAATGGGATTGACTAAAACTTTCTTTTTGCGAAGGCGAGAGCCCCACTATACTGCGGGTCGGCTTCCAGATACAAATTAGGATATCACAAGGATATCCTAAATAGATGTATCTCTCACATACGTTCGGGACGCTGACTTTTTCAGCCAATCGCTGTGCTCTTGGGAAAACAATATTAATGTAGCCCCTCGTCGCTTCGCTCTCTCGGGATGATTGAATCGCTAAACTCAAAAATTCATTAAGCGATTCTAATCAGCGGAGCACTTCACTGCGTTCAGCACTCTCGCAAAACATAATCGCTTCGCTCATTGTTTTGCGGAGGCGGAAGCCCCGCTACTGCGGGATTGCTGTTTGTTGCCACTCGCTTCGCTCTCGGACAAACAGGGAAGATTCTCACTTCGTTCGAATCTTCGGCTTCCAGATACAAATTAGGATATCACAAGGATATCCTAATTTGTATATCAGCGGAGGCGGAAGGATTCGAACCTTCGCGGGACTTTCGTCCCTACGGTTTAGCAAACCGTCCCGTTTGACCGCTCCGGCACGCCTCCATATTGATTTGAGCTTACGCTACGTTGAGCGTATCCTCAATCTTTTTTTAGCACAAGCTTGCTTTTATCACGAAAAAATTGTCTTGTCTCATCTTCTCTGATATGATACGCGAATATGGATTCTCCTAATACAACAACATCAAAACAAGCTGTTATAACGCGCCCGCCAGTGGTTGTTATGTTGGGGCATGTTGACCATGGAAAGACGACACTGCTTGATTATATCCGAAAAACGAATGTAGTCGCGCGAGAAGCGGGAGGAATTACGCAGTCAATCGGCGCGTATGAAATTGAGCATAATGGAAAGAAAATTACATTTATTGATACACCGGGTCATGAGGCGTTTTCCAAGATACGCTCTCGCGGAGCGGATGTCGCCGACATTGCGGTCCTTGTCGTTGCGGCAGATGATGGCATAAAGCCACAGACGGCCGAGTCAATTCGCATTCTGAAGGAGTCAAAGACGCCGTATATTGTTGCTATCAACAAAACCGACCTTTCGGGCGCAAATGTTGAGAAGATAAAAACTGACCTCCTTGAGCACGATGTTCTCCTTGAGGGGTTTGGCGGAGATGTAAGTTGGCAGGCGGTGTCCGCGAAGACGGGGGATGGAGTAGGTGACCTGCTTGACCATATTCTTTTGACGGCAGAGGTTGAAGGTATTGCGGGCTCTGCATTAGCGGATGAAGGAAGAGGATATGTTATTGAATCCCGAATGGACAGAAATCGCGGTATTGAGGGGATGATTATTCTAAAAGATGGCGTTCTTCGTATCGGGGATATGATTGTCGCGGGCCGTACAACGGGGAAGATAAAAATACTAGAAAACTTTCTTGGGGAGCGCGTTTCAGAGCTTCATCCATCAAGCCCCGCACTTATAATTGGATTTGATGAACTTCCTGATATTGGTGAAGAGTTTGTCGCTGGCGCGAATGTTAATGAAGGTAAAAAACAGGAAAAAAAGGCCGCGCAGCCGTCTTCCGAGCGCGAGATTACACCAGTGGATAAGGACTGCGTGGTAGTAAAATTTATTGTAAAGGCAGATACGGCAGGCTCGCTTGAGGCGTTTTCTGGCGTTATCCGTGAATTAGGAAGTGATAAGGTTCGTCCAGAAATCATAGGTGAGTCGGTTGGTGATGTTTCCGATGGTGATGTGCGCGCGGCAAATGATACAGGAGCATATATCGTTGGTCTCCATTCACGAATATCAAAATCGGCAGAAACTCTTGCACATGCGCAGGGCGTTGAAACGATAACATCAAAAATCATCTACGAACTTATTACCGCAATAGAAGAAAAATTACAGGCCGCCGCCGATCCAACGCCGACAGGGGAGCTTGAGGTGCTCGCACTGTTTAGCGAAAACGGAAATAAGCAGGTAGTTGGCGGGAAGGTTATAAGCGGCGTTATCGCGCTAAATGCGATTGTAGAGATTTGGCATGATGATGTTAAAATCGGAAGCGGAAAAATTACCAATCTTCAGTGCGATAAAAAAGACGCAAAAACAGTTGAGATGGGACGGCAGTGCGGCATGCTTCTACAAGTCAGTGGTGATGTCCATGTCAAAGAGAAAGATATGTTGAGAATTGCAGGGGTCAGAAATTAGTGGCTGGCAACGAGAACGGCGATCTATATGTATCGGAGAGAAAAGCTAAAAAGTATTCTTGGACAGGAGTTGGGGCGTCTTATCACACGCGAGGTGAATGCCGGCGCGCTTCTTACAGTTACAGATGTTGAGCTATCAAGAAAGATGGATGTCGCAAATATATTCATTAGTATTTTACCGGAGGAAAAAGAGATGGATGTTCTCGCGCTACTAAATACTCGTGCGTCTGATCTCCGCCACGCTCTTCTCAAAAAGCTTACGATTCGAGTCGTCCCCCGCTTGGTATTTAAAATTGATGCTGGAGCAAAAAATGCGGCCGCAGTTGAACAAGCTCTCTTAAAGGAGGATAATTGAAAAGGGTCTGTCCCGATTTCTATAAATTCTGTAGAATTTGCTTAGAAATCGAGGATCCGTGATAACTGTAAATTTTTGGTCGGGGAGCCAGACGGCCAGGCAAAGGTCTGCAAAACCTTTATAAGTGGGTTCAACTCCCATCCCGACCTCAAAAAATTGTAGTTATCGGGACAAAACCCTTATTCATGGGTTCGATTCCCTTCGGCGCCTCCGCCAATTTTGTGCGTACCTTTGTTTGGCGCGCATACAAAATTGAGCGTCCCGAGCGTATGCGAGGGATTCCATATTTTTGTGTAGCCCGGGTGGCGTAATTGGCAGCCGCGCACGACTTAAGATCGTGTTCCGTAAGGAGTGTGGGTTCGAGTCCCACCCCGGGCACCACGTTGAAAATGTCAAACATTCAAAAAACACTTAGAAAACTTAGAGAAGCAAAAGGCTTATCTCAAGAAAAATTGGCGAGATTGTCTGATGTCGCCAATAATACAATTATTAAAATTGAAGCTGGTAAAAATCAGAATCCAACGCTTGATACTCTCAAGAAAATAGCGAAAGCTCTTGAGGTGAGCGTTGATGATTTAATTGGATAATATGGAGTTAATCAGAGATTTTAAAAAATTAAACAGAGAAGATGCGGCTATTGCTGGTGGTAAAGGTGCTTCGCTTGGTGAAATGACTCAAGTGGGCATTCCAGTTCCGTCCGGTTTTGTTATTCTCTCAAACTCTTTTGAAAAATTTTTAGAGGAAACTGACCTAAATGTTGAGATTGATTCTATCTTGCATTCTGTAGATCATAATGAAATTCATACTGTTGAAAATGCCTCGGAAAAGATAAAAGCTTTGATATTAAACGCAGAAATTCCGCAAAACATATTTGTTGATATTCAAAAAATTTTCAAAAAACTTGATTCAAAATTCGTTGCCGTTCGTTCAAGTGCAACCGCTGAAGATAGCTTGGCGGCATCTTGGGCAGGCCAGCTTGAAAGTTATCTTAATTCCACCGAAGCAAATTTGTTGGAGAATGTAAAAAAATGCTGGGCTTCATTATTTACTCCGCGAGCCATTTTTTATCGTTTTGAAAAAGAATTGCATAAACAAAAAATTTCTGTTGCGGTTGTCGTTCAAAAAATGGTGGAAAGCAAAGTTTCCGGCGTCGCTTTTTCTGTTCATCCCATAACACAAGACAAAAATCAACTTATCATTGAAGCAGGATTAGGACTTGGCGAGGCGATTGTTTCGGGGCAAATCACACCAGATAGTTATGTTGTAAAAAAAGAACCAAGAGAAATTATTGATAAAAATATTCAAGTCCAAACGCGAGGATTATACCGTTCCGACAAGGGAGGTAATAAATGGCGTGATATTTCCAAAGAACAAGGAGAAAAACAGGTTTTATCGGACAAAGAAATTTTAGAGCTTTCCGATATTATTATTCGCATTGAAAATCATTATGGCTTTCCTGTTGATACAGAATGGGCTAAAGAAGCAAATGCTTTTTATATCGTTCAGAGTAGGCCAATTACATCACTGAAACAAAACAAACCAGAAACAATCTATGAAAAATCTATGAATAGGTCTATGTCTGTTATAGATTGTCAGTGCTGGTATCTAGGAGAAAAAATATCTCTGCCTAAAATTTCTAACAGGGCCATATTTTTTGAACCTATGTTTATATATCGTTCCACGAAGGGTGTAGGTGTCTACTATAATTATACGGATATTGCACAAGACCCTAAATTTTTAGTTGATCATTTTAGTGCGAATGTGAAAAAATTTTATAATATCTCAGAACAATACAAGAAAGATTGTAGTAAGATAATTGAGCTTTCAAAACGAAAACGATCTGCGGATTTTTCTGCGCTCTTTAAGCTGATTGTTGATTTCTGGGGAAAATTAGCAGTTATAATGGTGTTAGGAGAATCAAAAACAATTGATAGAGATTTGTCAAAAGCATCTTACGAACTAAGAAAAAAATACGATACTGTTTTATATCAAGCCGGAGAATCCTTACTGGAAATGGCAAGGCAAAAAATCCCTCCCAGTTACGCTAAGTTGGTAGAGTTTTTAACTTTTGAAGAAATCGAATATAGACAGCTTCCAGAAATTAAAGAGTTAAGAAAAAGAATCCATGGTTATGTGTTTTTTAAGGACAATTTGATTGTTGCGGCAGATATTGAAAAATTTGCGCAGGATCAAAATCTGAATATAATCAACGCAAAGCATAATGTAAAGACAAATAGTAAATTTGTAAAGATTAAAGGGAACAATGCTTGTGCTGGAAAAGTGATAGGAACTGCCAGAATAGTTTTTGAGTATGCTCAACTAAAAAAGTTAAAAAAAGGAGATATTCTTATAACTTCCATGACTACCCCTAATTTTCTGCCGGCAATGAAGCGCGCTATAGCATTTGTTACAGATGAGGGAGGGATTACATGCCACGCCGCCATTGTCGCTAGAGAAATGAATAAGCCATGTATTATTGGGACAAAGATTGCCACCGAAGTTTTAAAAGATGGTGATAAAATTGAGGTTGATGCTAATAGTGGAATTGTAAAATTATTAAATTGACAAGGCGGCGCGCCAGTTTCACTGGCACGAAATTCGGCGGCGTCGGAAAAGCGAGGGCGGGCAAAAATTCCCTGCCTACCGGCAGGCAGGCCCCCCAACCCCCTTCCTTTTTGCCCGCCCGAGCGTCAGGTTTCGTTTCAGCCGCGCGAAGCGCGGCAATCAGCCAGTTGTTCCGTTTAAAAAATGTTCGAGCGAAGTGTATAATTACAGCACTAGAATTTGACTTTCAGAATGCTATTTTTGCTTGCAACTTACGTACATATCAATTAAGATTGTGGCAGCATTTGGAGCGCATAATTACAAAATAGTGATTATGTAATCTCATTGATAACATAAGAAGGAGAATAACGATGTTTGCATTTCCAGATAGATTGGCCGGAGCGGTTAAGAGCAAGAAAAGTATTCTCTGCGTTGGTCTTGATCCGCAGCTCAAATATATTCCCGACTATCTGAAACAGGAGATAGCGAGGAGGTATGGCCACAGCTTTGAAGGTATTGGCCGTCTTATCGTGGCATACATGACGGCAATCATTGATGCGGTAGAGCCCTTTGCTGTGATAGTGAAACCCCAGATGGCGTTCTACGAGCAGTATGGCCATTGGGGTGTGTGGGCATTTGAGCAGGTAGTAAAACACGCACGCAAGCGCGGGCTCCTCGTGCTTGAAGACGCAAAACGTGGAGATGGCGGCGATACGGCAAACGCATATGCAGATGGCCACCTCGGCGAAGTACAGTTTTGGGGAGGTACAACAAAACGTTCCCCCATCCGTTGCGATGCCATGACTGTCATGCCGCAAATCGGAAGCGCATGCGTTGTTCCGTTTTTGGAGCGTGCTGTTCAGCCATACAATGCGGGAATGTTTCTTGTTACGAAAACGTCGTTCACGCCGAATTCTGAAGTGGAGCAAATCCCCACGAAGTACGGTACGCCGACTTGGCAGGAGATGGCTTCTCTTGCTGGTAAATGGGGCGCAGGAACCGAAGGTATGTACGGCTATACCAGTGTCGGCGTTGTCATGGGTGCAACGTATCCCGACGACGCATTGGAGATGCGCAAGATACTCCATAATGCATGGTTCCTTGTCCCGGGATACAGCAAGCAGGGCGGCGACGCAGACGGCGCAGTGGCCGGATGCAATTACGATGAAGTCGGTGGCTGTATCGTGAACAGCTCGCGTGGCATTGATTATGCCTATCTAGAGAAACAATTCAATATGCCTCCGGAGCAATTCGAAATGGCTGCAGCACATGCAGCAGAATTTGCTCGTGACGATCTGAATGCGGCTCTCAAGCGCGCAGGAAAACTCAATTTCTAAACGTAGGTTCTAAACGTAGAGAGGAGAAGCAATGGACGTTCCATCTGGAATGGTTTACGACAGGCTGGATTTGCGGATACTGCGCCGTCTTGCAGAGGTCGGGTTTGTAAAGCACAGCGACGAGCCAGTCACTCTCAAATCCGGCATCAAATCAAATGTGTACGTGTTTGGACGCAATGATCTCACGGAGCACCCGGACTTGGAAGTACTCATTGGCCAGAAGATATGGCGGCTCATCAGACGGGCATCCCCGCCGGATGGCAGTCAGCCGTGTCTTATCGGTATCCCGACAGCTGGCACGGCGCTTGCACAGGCCGCCGCCATGATGAGCTTTCTTGACGCTGAAAGACCGCCCGTGTGCCATCGTTCTATGCGGCAGGTGCTCAAAAAAAAGCACGGTGTCCATTCGGACTGGATTGATGGCGCTCCAGATATTGAGCGTCATACCTACTGGTTGGTGGACAATGTCGTGACGGACGGAAGGTCAAAGATTGAGGCGGCAGCACGTGCGGCAGAGCAAGGGTATCCATCGCGAATGCCGTGCTTTATCTTTGTGGACCGGCAGCAAGGTGCGATCAAACGACTTGCCGATGAAAGATTCGGAGAAGTGGTCGTTGCATACAATCTGCTTGACATTACCTTTGCATTCGGCGAACTCGGCCTTTGGCCCAAGGATGCAGTGAGGGCGGTGGAGGAGGAGATTCAGGCACATAGCGAATTAGCTTGATCCAGAACATAACAAAGGAGCGCCCTTCCAAGGAAGAGCGCTCTATTTTTTGCTTTAATACACATGTATACGCAACTTCTGGTTGAGTTCCTTAATGTTTGGTAGGGTAAGTGCATAGAATATGAGAATTCTCGCCATAGAAACAAGCTGTGACGAAACAGCGCTCGCTCTTGTAGAGGCATCGGGAAAGGTGCGCCCTACGTTTCGCGTACTCAAAAATATTGTAGCTTCGCAGATAGAGATGCATCGTCCATTTGGTGGCGTGGTGCCAAATATCGCAAAACGCGAACATCAGAAATGGCTCCCGATTCTTTTAGGAGATTTGCTCGGCAACGAAGAAAAATCATTTTCAAAAATAGACCGTATTGCCGTAACGCGCGGCCCAGGTTTGGAGCCGGCACTGTGGGTGGGAATTAATTTTGCGAAGGAGCTTGCTAAAAAATACAAAAAGCCGCTTATTGGAACGAATCATTTAGAGGGGCATCTCTATAGTTTTTTGTTGATGAAAAAAAGAGATATCTCCCGCTCTCTCTTTCCCGCCATCGCGCTTATCGTCAGTGGCGGACACACAATTCTTTTGCGTATGGATAGCTTGTTGAAGTGGAAAAAACTCGGCGAGACGCGCGATGACGCGGCGGGCGAGGCGTTTGATAAAGTCGCGCGCATTCTTGGGCTTCCGTATCCGGGCGGTCCGGAGATACAGAAAATTTCCGAAAGGGGGGATCCGAGCGCAATACCGTTTCCTCGCCCGATGCTGAACAAGAAAAATTATGAGTTCAGCTTCTCGGGATTAAAAACTGCAGTACTCTATTATATGCGCGACTCCGACGCTCCGCTCCGCGGAGATCGGAGCTCCGACCGCAAGCGTCGGGGCCACAAACTCTCCTCACCAAAAAAGGCGGATGTGGCCGCATCGTTCCAGCAAGCGGCCGTTGATGTGCTTGTCGGGAAAACGATGCGCGCCGTTGATGAGTTTTCCGCGAAGTCTATTCTCCTCTCCGGCGGCGTTGCGGCAAACAAAGCGTTGCGCGAAGCACTTGCATATGAATCTAAAAAACGGGGAAAAGCGTTTCTTGTCCCAGACTTTATGTACAATACGGATAACGCATCAATGATCGCGATTGCGGGATATATGAAGTTTTTACGAGAGGGAGAAAAGAAGCGAAGAATCTCGGCACGCGGAGATTTGGGAATATAAGAAAAACCTAACAAGTTATTGCCGAGTTAGGAAAAATATGGTTTTGTAGCCGTAGCACATTTCAAACTTTTATATTGGGAGCGAAAGAATGGACGAATCGCGGAAATCGCAGAAGGCGCGCCTTCGGAGCGAGATGCGAAAATTGTTATCGGAACGACAGAAAATCCTGGAGGAAATCCGGGAACCGGAAGCGATCCTCCGTCAGCTGGATGAGAAATATAACACAATTATTAAACAAACGGCGGATCCAGAATCAACGAATATCGATCAGGGATTGTTTAAGAATGGCTAATCCAGCGGCATCTTATAGTGCCGTCGGTTTTATTTTTAAATATAAAAAAGACGCACATGGTGTACACGGCGTCTGGTAAAAGCGCAGCTTCGGATTTGAACCGGACAATCTCCTCCGACGACGTCGGAAGCGCTCTCCCATCTGATCTACCTCCCTATAAGGAACACAATGGCAGCATTCTATAGTATTGTACGAAAAATTGTCAACCCCGACAGTACCGTCGGAGTTGATTTTATAGCTACTTTGCCGAAGAATAAAAGAATAAATAAATGAAAGAACTTGAGAAGCGGTTTGATTTTCAAAACGAAGAGGAGCGGATATATGAGAGCTGGGAAGAGTCCGGCTACTTCGCGCCCGAGCAATGCATAAAAGATGGTGTATGCTCTGCTGATGCGGAGCCATTTTCTATCGTGCTTCCGCCACCGAATGTAACGGGAACACTCCATATGGGGCACGCCGCAATGCTTGTGTTGGAGGACATTATGGTCCGCTTCAATCGTATGCGTGGGAGGCGGACGCTTTGGGTCCCGGGGACAGATCATGCCGCAATCGCAACGCAGTCAAGGGTTGAGAAAGCATTATATGAAAAAGAAGGAAAGACGCGATTTGATTTGGGGCGAGAGGAGTTTTTAAAAAGGGTGGTTGATTTTGCGCAAGAGAGCCATGACACGATTGTGAATCAAGTTCGCCGCATGGGAGCATCCGTTGATTGGGGCCGTGAGGCATTTACATTAGATGAGCAGAGAAGCTTGGCGGTCCGCACTGCGTTCAAGCGGATGTATGATGGCGGCCTTATTTATCGCGGCGCGCGCGTTGTGAATTGGGACCCAAAACTGCAGACAACGGTTTCGGATGATGAAATTGAGTGGAAGGAGGAGAAGTCAAAGTTTTACTACTTGAAGTATGGGCCGTTTACTATCGGCACGGCGCGTCCGGAAACGAAATTCGGCGACAAATATATCGTAATGCATCCTGACGATGAGCGGTACAAGGAGTATAAACATGGCCAGACCATGGAGGTTGAATGGATTAACGGTCCGGTTACCGCAACGATAATCAAAGATGAGGCGGCAAATCCGGAATTCGGAACCGGCGTCATGACGATAACGCCATGGCATTCACTTATTGATTTTGAAATTGCAGAGCGGCACGATTTGGATAAGGAGCAGATTATTGATGCCAGAGGAGTGCTTCTTCCCATCGCGCAGGAATTTGCCGACATTCACATCAAGAAGGCGCGTCCGTTGATTGTGGAGAAGCTAAAGAAGAAGGGATTGCTCGTGAAGATAGACGAGTCGTATATCCATAATGTCGCAACGAATAGTCGCGGCGGTGGCATTATTGAACCACAGATCAAAGAGCAATGGTTCGTGAACGTCAAATCGCTGAAGGGCACTATGCGTAGCGTTGTGGAGAGCGGAAAGATTAAAATTCTCCCTGCTCAGTTCAACAAAACGTATTATCACTGGATTGATAACCTCCGTGACTGGTGCATTAGCAGGCAGATTTGGTATGGGCATCGGATTCCTGTGTGGTATCGGCCCAAGGCCGACCAGCCCGAGGATGGCCAGCCCGAGGATGGCCAAGAAACATATGTGGGCATAGAGCCACCAGAAGGAGAGGGCTGGGAGCAAGACCCAGACACGCTGGACACATGGTTCTCGTCCGGATTGTGGACATTCTCTACACTCGGCTGGCCTGAAGAGACAGAGGATCTTAAAACGTATCACCCGACATCAGTTCTTGAAACAGGCTATGATATTTTGTTTTTCTGGGTGGCGAGAATGGTTTTGATGACGACATACCTCCTCGGCGATATTCCGTTTAAGACGGTATATTTACATGGACTTGTGCGTGATAAGGATGGTAAAAAAATGTCTAAGTCGTTGGGCAATATCATTGACCCCCTTGATATGATTGAAAAATACGGTGCAGATGCAACTCGCCTCTCTCTTGTTATCGGTGGTGCGCTGGGAAATGATGTAAAATTATCAGAAGACAAGGTACGCGGGTACAGGAATTTTGGAACGAAAATATGGAATGCCGCGCGCTTTGTTCTTATGAATATTCCGGAGGATGTATATAAGCCAGAAAGCGCGGATGCGCTCTTGAACGAAAACGATAGACAGCGCCTTGCGGAGTTGCGCGCAATTAAAGAAGAGGTTACGGGGCATTATGATGCATTTGAATTTCATCTTGCGGGTGAAAAGGCATACCATTACTTCTGGCATACGTTTGCAGATGTTATTATTGAGGAGGCGAAGCCGCGCTTGCATGGCGAGGATGCGGATGAAAAACTGGCGGCGTTTCATCTTCTCCACACAATACTTCTTGAGTGCCTTACAATGCTCCATCCGTTTATGCCGTTCGTAACGGAGGCGGTATATCAAAAACTTCCCGTACGGCAGGCAAAAATGCTAATGGTAAGCCGCTGGGAATAGTTGGCGCGAATAAACGAATACAATCATGGCAACAGCAGGACTTATCGCGCTCGGGGTTATGCCAAGCTTGGTGTGGATTTTTTTCTATCTTCAAGAAGACATTAATCCTGAACCGAAGCGGATGCTCTTGTTTGTGTTTAGCGCTGGAGCTATCGCAACATTTTTTGTTGTTGGGGTGGAAAACTATTTTAGCAGAGTCATTCTTCCGCCATCGGTCAGTCCGTACGACACACTTTCGCTTTTTGGACTTGCGTTTATTGAAGAGGTGTTCAAATTCTTTATTGTATTTCTTGCAATCCGAAAGAGCAGGGACTTTGACGAACCGGTTGATGCAATGATTTACATGATAACCGGCGCGCTTGGGTTTGCGGCAGTAGAAAATATCGGTGTGATTTTTAACAGCCAGCAAGTGATTATGAGCGGAGCCCTTGAGATAACAATTCTCCGGTTTATTGGTGCGACGCTTCTCCACTCACTCACCGCAGGTTTTGTTGGGTACTACTGGGCAGTTGGCATCTTGCGCCGTCGTGTTTGGCGGTATATCGCACTTGGGCTTTTAGGTGGCACGATTCTTCATACAATATTTAATTACCTTATCCTACGATTTGATCCGGAAATCTACCCAACATTGTTTCTTGCTGTGTTTGCGTTTTTCATACTCGGCGACTTTGAGAAATTGCGCGGCAATCCAACCCAGTCGCAGAGCGCAAACGGAAAACCAAATGGATCAGGGAGCGGGATGCTAAACAGCAATCATTGAGTTCCAGCGCAATACGGCATATAATTCAATTATTATTTTCAATTTTTCTCCCTATTTCCATCTATGGATAATGAAACAAAACGAGTGATGAAAGAACTCTTGGAGAATGAGCAACGCAGTGAAGAGCAGCGAGACGTCTCTGTTGATTCATTGGATGATGCTCAAATACGATTTGCCGACAGCGCGGCAGGAGAGTCGCCGTCCGTTGTTGCGGCGTATGCGGATGGCGCGCCAGCGTCAATTGAGCTTGTCCGTGCCAGCACAGAAAAGCAGGCGGATAAGGCGGCCGTGAAGACGAGAAAGTCCGATTCGTCACTCAACGCTCTTAATTTTGATTTTCAAAATGAGTATGAGGGGCAGCTTACGATTGACGTGTATCAGGATGGCGGCGATATTATTGTAGAGTCAACAATTGCGGGTGTTGAGCCGGGGAATTTGGATATTTCCATAACGAGCGAGTCGGTCAGTATTCGCGGCGAGCGCACACGCCACCGAAACGTTGAAGAGCGTGATTTTTTCTATCAGGAGTGCTTTTGGGGGAAATTTTCCCGGCTCATTATTCTGCCGCAGAAAGTTGATTCCGACCGCGCCAAAGCAACGCTAAAGAATGGTGTCCTCACGATTCGCATGCCAAAAATGGAAGAGCATGAAACAAAAAAGCTCAAGGTTCAGCTCTCGTAAACGGTATTAAATTTATTTTGTAGCCCCAAGGGGAATTGAACCCCTCTTTTCAGGATGAAAACCTGATGTCCTAACCACTAGACGATGGGGCCGACATTAAACGCTATCATACTATAAAAGAGTGGCGTTGGATGCAATGCCGTATATAATGAAGAGCAATGAAGAAGTTTCACGATGATAAAATAGAATATATAAAGGAATGAGTCCTAAAGACGCAATTGCACTTGTAAAAAAGAAACGCACTGATGCGCACCCAAATCCATGGCAGAAGCACGCCATAGCGGCGTTCGCCCAAAAGATTGCCAGAAAGAAGAAAACGTAGTATCAATCGGAGTTGTTATGCAGAAATTTTTTGATACGACTCCGGCCGCGCTTGCATGGGGAACGCTGTTGTTGCTTGTGATGATATCGTGGAAACTCCCTGTGTGGGCAGCAATTTTCATAATTCTTTTTGATATCTACTGGTTACTGAAAACAATATATCTTTCGTTTCATCTTCAGCATACATTTCGGGTGATGCGCCGATCTCTACGAGAAGACTGGCAGAAAAAACTCAATGGACTTTCTGTTGGTGAAGATAGTAACTCGGAAGGAAAGAATTGGAAGGATATATACCATCTCATTGTTATTCCGTATTCTTCTGAACCGTATGAAGTGGTGACGGAGTCGGTACATACTATCGCGAACTCCCGATATCCAAAAGATCGGATGATTGTTGTGCTTTCCGGTGAAGCACGCTATCAAGAAAATGCACAATATATTACAGAGCGCATTCAAAATGAGTTTAGCGGCGTATTCTTCAAATTACTCACAACAATTCATCCAATAGATCTCCATGGAGAGATTCCCGGAAAAGGTGCGAATGAAACATGGGCGGCACGGTATGCGAAGCGTGAGATTATTGACAAACTTTCTATACCGTACGAAAGAATTCTTGTTTCAGCATTTGATAGCGATACGAATATATATCCGGAATACTTTGGTGTTCTCACGCACACATTTCTAACCGCAAAACACCCTCACCGCTCCAGCTATCAGCCCATCCCACTGTTTGTAAACAATATCTATCAAGCCCCAGCGTTCGCGCGTGTCATTGCCTTTTCCGCAACGTTTTGGCACATGATGCAACAGGCGCGTCCCGAGCGGATGACGACATTCTCATCTCATGCGATGCCATTCCGGGCGCTTGTTGATATCGGCTTCTGGCAGACAGATGTTGTTTCAGAGGATTCGCGTATTTTTTGGCAATGCTATCTTCATTACGGTGGCGACTGGCGCGTTGAGTCGCTTTATTATCCCGTTGCGATGGATGCGAATGTCGCGCCGACATTTTGGAAGACACTTTGGAACTTATATAAGCAGCAACGACGATGGGGATGGGGAGTTGAAAATGTACCGTATATGTTAACAGGTTTTTTCCGCCCGGCGACGCTTGGTCTTACGAAAAAAATTGCGGTGGCGAAGAAGTTGTATTGGTCATTCATCACTATTGAAGGGTTTCATTCGTGGGCGACAAACGCAATTATCATCTTCGCGCTCGGGTGGCTGCCTTTGCTTCTCGGCGGACAGGAGTTCAGCCAGAGCGTTCTTTCATACAGTCTTCCCCAAATAACGCGATATATTATGGCGGCGGCGAGTATTGGAATTGTTACCGCCGCAATCACGAGCATCTTTCTGCTTCCGAGAGAACCGGAGTGGGTAACGGCGCGCCATTATGTTTTGTATATTATTCAATGGGCGCTGATGCCATTCACGCTCATCATATTTGGCGCCCTTCCGGGACTGGAGGCGCAGACGCGCTTAATGCTCGGCGGGAGGTTCCGCCTTGGATTTTGGATTACACCAAAGGACAGAGAGCGATAAAAAGTACCTCGCATCATTTGCGGGGCGCAATATTATGTTGGCGAAATCCACCCGGCTCTTTTACTTCGCGGTCCGCATAGAGTCTTGGCTTCAGCATAAGGTTCGGGTCCCATGAGCCGATAAGCGCTTGCGGCGCCCGTTCACGCTGATATTTTCCGCTCACCTCATAACTGTCTTCTTTTCCGACACTTTCTGTTTCATGGAAGGTAAATTGCGCGATGCGCACGCCGACAATCAACGGGATCTTCTGCCCGCTACTGTTGTTTGTGATTTCCATTGTCCAGCGATTATGGAATCCAATATCGCCAACACCGGCACACTTGCATACCTCAATAAATGACCTCCCCCAGCTGGAGCGGGCGTGCATTTGTGTTGTGATCGTAGTATCGCACCCGCCAATGAATTCAATGGTGTGGGCAAGAATCGTCTCGCCGGGGCCAATCCAGATGATAAGCTCATCATCTCCTAGGAGGTGGTGCTTCTTTTTCGTTCCGATAATGAGGCGCCTGCCGTTATTGTGTTTTTGCGCCCACTCTCCGTGCGGTTGAGCCCGTAGCGCTTCAGTGCCCCATACGCGCTCAACATCATCTTCGGAAAATGGATTGAAAAACGCGGGCGATTCGCTACTCCGCCGTTCACGGAAATACCATTCGCCAAGGCGGACGTCGTACTGCGCGCTCCCAAGATTTTCCGGATTGAATGGCTTAATAAAGATACGCCCTTGCTCCATCGCGCGAAGAATAGCGGGCCTTGAAAGGCGCGACCATTGCTCTTTCATTTTTTTCTCCTCCCCTCCAAAGAAAGTTTCTATTTCAATGAACGATTCGTATAAGTGTTCTTCTCGTATAGTGTTCTTCTTGGCACGGCAAAAGTCAATTTATTAATAAACATTCTAACATTCTCAAGAATGTTAGAATGTTTATTAGGATTGGGTTTTTGTGAAATATGCGGAAATATGCGGCGAAAGTATGCGGAAATGTGCGCGGGAAGTTGCGGACAAGACAAGAAAGGTGCCGCACGGAGAGATTTTTGATATACTTAACACATTATGAAGCAATATGATTCTGCGTCGCGCATGTCTACTAAAGGACCTGCCCCGTTAGAAATAGAACGCAAACATGGTCGTTCGCGATTTCTAATGGGGTTTACGCTCGTAGAGGTGCTTCTCTATATCGGCTTCCTTGCCATTATGACGGGATTTTTTGCCGGCGTCCTCTTCACCGTTATTCGCGTTCAGTATAAGGAGACGGCAAGCGCGGAGGTGTCACAGCAGGCGGAGTTTCTTCTCAATACCATTAAGCGTAATGTTATTGATTCCGCACTCATTGAAATGGATTCCGGATCGGCAACGAGTACGCTGACGCTCCGTATGGCAAATTCAGCAGTAGACCCGACGACAATTTACCTTGACGGCACTACGGCATATATAAAAGAGACAGCAACGGGGACTCCCGTTGCAATCACCACGAACGAGATTTTAGTTGACTCGCTTTCGTTTACAAAATACTCAAATGCGCCGGCTCCTGATTCCATACAGATTAATTTTACAATTTCATATAATACGACGAACATTCAGCGGCAGACAACGAAGTCATATACAACGGCGATTTCCCGTGTCTCGGCGGCGACATTTGATTCCAATCTTATCCCGGGAGCGGATAGCTCATACAGCTTTGGAACCGCGTCAAACCGGTGGTCAACGGGCCGCTTCTCCGGCGATGTAATAATTGAGGGAAATACCGTTGTTGCGACGGCGACGAATCCGTATACAGAGGCGCTGTATGTGTGGGGAGATATCCATGCAAGTAGCTATCTTCAATTTTCCAAAAATTCCGCAACCTCACCGGCCGCTACAGATTGTGATTCGGACACGGAGCGGGGGAGAATGAGCATCGGCACAACAGACAACAGGGTATATCTTTGCAACGGAGCAGTGCGTGGATGGGATTATATATCGTTAACAGATTAATAGTATAGTGGTTATTCCAGATGAATCTGCTTCTGGAACAATAAGAGCCGTTCTTTCAGAAGACGATGGCGGTTGAGCATTGGGTCACGCTCAAGAAGTGAAACTGCCGCATCGCGGCTGTTTTTAATGAGTTCAATATTTGTCATATTTCGCATTGGCATATCAGGCATGCCCGCCTGCTTCCGACCGAGAAACTCACCAGGCCCGCGAATCTCCAAATCTTTTTCCGCGAGCTCAAATCCATTTTTCGCCTCAAGAATCGCCTGAAGCCGTTGTTGTACGGCACCCCCACCTGCCCCGCGGGAGTTACCGGCGGAATTTGATGAGGTAAGCAGAAAACAGTATGACTGATGCGCATCTCTTCCGACGCGGCCGCGGAACTGATAGAGCTGTGCAAGACCAAATCGCTCCGCACCCTCAATCATCATAATAGTTGCGTTTGGTACATCTATGCCAACCTCAATAACGGATGTTGACACAAGAATTTGAATTTCACCCTTACGAAATGCGTCCATGACAGATTCTTTGCTTGCTTTTCCGCCCAAGGCGGACCCGCCTCTAGCGGGCATTTTTCCGTGAAGCATATCAACACGAAAGTTAGGAAATATTGTTTTTGAAAGCACGTTATATTCCTCGGTCACATTCTTCATTTCAAGCTTTGTAACCTCTTCGGGAGTCGCGTCTTCCGGTGGCTCAATGCGCGGGCAAATAACAAACGCCTGCCGGCCATTGTGAATTTCTTTTCGGATAAATTCATACGTCGCTTTCCGTTCTTGTCCGCCGACAATGCGCGTAATGATTTTTTTTCGTCCGCGCGGAAGCTCGGTGATTGTTGATACGTCAAGGTCGCCGAATGCCGTGAGCATAATCGTTCGGGGGATAGGAGTCGCACTCATGCTTAGAAAATGGGGCACCGATACGGGCTTTTGTAAACTCGTTGAAGGCGCATCTATGTCGTTCGCGTTGCGTGTGAACGTAGCGCGTTGTTTAACGCCGAAACGATGCTGTTCATCAATAACCACAAGCCCGAGCTTCTTGAAGCGAACCGCCTTTTGGATAAGCGAGTGCGTCCCAATAACAATACGAATTTCTCCCGATGAAATTGCCTTGAGGAGAGCCGCTTTTGAAAGCTCTGCTGAAAGATTATTCTCATAGCGGGCGTGTGCTGTTTTTCCGGTAAGCAGGCAGAATGGAACGGAGGCGTCTGGGATTGCGTCAAAAAATGCTGATAGTGTTTCAAAATGCTGATGCGCGAGAACCTCTGTTGGCGCCATAAACGCTGTTTGTACGTTATGGCGCGCTGCCATAAGCGCGGCGAGAATCGCAACGATTGTTTTTCCAGAGCCAACATCCCCTTGAAGCAAGCGATTCATCGGATGGGGTTGTCCGATGTCCTGCGCAATTTCCCAGAGCGATTTTTTTTGTGAAAGCGTCAACTCAAACGGAAGCAGCTTGAGAAATTTTTTTATTGTGTCCGGCTCCGCGGGGATAGATGGCGCGTGCGCGCGGGAAAGTTGTGTTTTTTGATGGAGGTTGAAAAGATGGAGAAGGAATAAATCTTCAAATGCAAACCGCTCCCGCGCGCGGGATGCATCTGAAATTGCATGCGGAAAGTGTATCGCGCGAAGCGCATCATGGATTTCTGGAAATGACTTTTCCTTAAGAACGATCTCCGGCAAAAACTCCTCCGGCGCTATCTGGTTCAGGATTGGCTGAATTAGGTAGCGGAACCCTTTTGATGTGAGCCCGCGCGTCTCTGGATATATGGGAATAATCCCCGCGGTGTGGCGCGTAGCGGATGCGGAACGCTCAAATGCGGGGTTCACGATGGAAAAAATTCCGTCGCGTACTGATATTTTTCCCGAAAAATTGAATTGAACTCCTTCCGCAAGCGATGTTTGAATGTACGGCTGGTTGAACCATATTGCCGCGATGCAATCAGTTCCATCAGAAACAGTCGCCTCTATAATAGTCATGCGCCGACGGAAAGAACGCCGGCTGGAGATATCTTGGACAACACCCCGTATCGTCGCCTGCTGATTTGGCTGAAGGTCGGCGATTGAATAAATACGCGAGTAGTCTTCGTAGCGCGATGGAAAATGCCACAAAAGGTCGCGCACAGTTTCAATATTAAGTTTTTTCAGCTTTGCAAGAAACTTCGGTCCGACTCCGGAGATAGCGAGCAGGGGAGTATTGAGAGGGAGCGATTTCATTGATTTTTCGCGCCATGTACCGGCGCGAGCTGTTAATAAGTATCGGTGCCCCCACTAGGACTTGAACCTAGAACCAATTGCTTAAGAGGCAACTGCTCTACCAATTGAGCTATGAGGGCAATTCCTGCCTATCGGCAGGCAGGTCGGCGTGTATTTTACCAAAAGTTATCCACATTGCATAGGAGGGGGAGGATGATATTCTACAGATAAGCTCATTGCAAATACCATACTGAATCAAACGGGGATTACAAATCCCTGAACAATCTTTTCTTCAAGAAGACAACAGAGTCGCCCTCACGCGACAGCACCTTTTCATCAAAGAGGCCGTTTACTTAGGTAGCGGCCCTTTTTCATTCATATTTATTGCCTATCCTCTTCTTATGCGGTTAAATAAGATGGCCGAATATGAGCACAAGAGCGCACCCGTAGCTCAACTGGATAGAGCGTCTGGCTTCGAACCAGGAGGTTGCAGGTTCGAGTCCTGCCGGGTGCACAATTGACACTTTATGCTGCGCAAATAATAATACCTCCATATGATATCATCCTCTCATCCCGAAGAACTTCTGCGAGCGTACAAGCAGCTTTCAGATAGAGAACGATTTTTAAAAAAGTACGTAAGTGATTACGCTTCTCTCGCGCAGGCAATTCAGGTTCTACGAGATATTCATGACTACAGAATAGTGGTTACCATTGGCAGCTGGGATATGCTCCACATTGGGCATGTGCGGTATTTGTTGGAAGCAAAGAGATTCGGAGATATTTTGGTTGTCGGAACGGATAGCGACAAAGCCGTGCGAGCATACAAAGGCTTCGGTAGGCCAATCACTCCGGAGCATGAACGAATTGAAATGCTTTGCTACCAAACTCCAACAGATTATGTAACTCTTGTTGATGACGTAGATGAAAAAGGGAGATGGACATATCGGATTCTCAAGTTATTGCGTCCAGATGTTTTTATTTCGGTGGACGATAGCTATTCTCTAGAGCAAATTGATGATATAAAACAACTTTGCAAGAACATCGTAACTCTTCCCCGTCAGGCCGAATCAACGTCAACTACAAAAGTTATAGAAAACATTAAAAAGGCAAAAAGCCCAGAAGAGAAAATGACATGAGGACGCTTGTTGCATACATTCCCGTTCTGCATCAGGGGTATTTGAAATTATTCAAAACGCATCACAAGAAAGCCGACAGGCTTTTTATTTTAGGAGAGTCTTTTATAAAAGAATTGTCTGCATTACATCAAGAAATCCGCGCTCTTCGTCCAGAAGAGTCGAAAACACTTGTGGGATCTTTGCGTCTGTTTAAGTCGGTAGAAATTCTTACGCCAGAAAATATTTCTATGGTAGAAGGCGACGACATTATTCTCGTGGATGATGAATTAACAAGAAAGTTTAAGGAGAAATATCTCAAACATAAGACAGTGAAATTGGACACGGCCTTTCTGCGTTGGGATGAACAGTCAGTTTTTTCAGAAACGGACATACATTATGATCGCATCTCAACAGATGACTTTGATAGAGATGTTATGCGGCTTACAGAACGGGAGGCGGAGATGTCTTCGGATTGGTGGCGGCAAGTAGGAGTCGTTATGGTAAAAGATAGAAAGCAACTCTTTAAATTGCACAACCAACATGTGCCGAGCGAACATTCTCCGTATATTCATGGCGACCCGCGTGATTTTGTAAAAGCGGGAGAGAGAAGCGAATTGGCGTCTGCATTTCATGGAGAACAAATGGCGATAGCGCGAGCGGCCCATGAAGGGATTTCCCTAAAGAGCGCGCATATATATGTAACAACATTTCCCTGTCCCGTGTGCGCGAAGCTTGTGGCGTTCTCTGGAATAGAGAAGTGTTTTTTTAAAAAAGGACATGCCAGTCTTGATGGAGAACAAGTATTAAAAGTTAAGGGGGTAGAGATTATCCTTGTAAAATAAAAAGCTCGCGCAGGTGCGCGAGCTTTCGGGTCAGCCGATAGGGAAATTTACCAACTTTGCCCTGTCGTCTTCTCCGAGTTGAGGAACAATAATGTGCATGTGAAGGTGTAGTACCGTCGCACCGGTGTGGCGCGGATCGCCAAACCGCATCGCAATCGCTCCGCCCGGGACATCGAACATCTCGATGGCGATATTAAGGAGGATGAGGATATCTCCCCATTCCTCGGTGGTGAAATCTTCCGGAAACTCCTTGTGTTCGTCCGGAATGATCATGAGATGATGATCGGTGTCCTTGTACGGGAACGAAAGTATTGCAAGGAAGCAATTTCCTTCGTGCCGTATCACTTGTTCCGCGTAGCGCTTGGAAAAGTACTCCCAACAGAACGGACACATCCCTTCTGCCTTGAGCCGCAGAAGCTCATCTCGGTATTCCGGACTTTTGACATGGTATGTGTCCACGTATCGCTGCTCTCTCACAATGCCTCCTATAGGTGGGCCGGAATACCTGGAATGGATGGATGCGGATCATAGCCCTTGAGAGTGAAATCCGAAATCATGAAACCGAAGATATCCGTGATCTCAGGATTAATCACCACCTGCGGGAGCGGACGCGGTTCCCGTTTCAGCATGGTTTTGGCATGCTCGATCTGGCTTTCATAAATCTGGGCATTGATAATCCAGTGCACCAGCTTATGCGGCCTCAAGCCAGTTACCTGAGCGAGCATCATGAGAAACAGCGCGTACTCAGCGATATTGAATGGAATCCCGATCGGCACGTCGCCACTTCGCTGTGTATGCTCGAGTGTGAGTTTGTCTCCCATAACAAACGCATACAGATTGGTTCCATGACATGGAGCAATGAACACCTTCTCTTTGCCGTCAACTTCTACATCCAACGGATCCCATGTTGTGATGAGATTCCTTCGGGAGGTCGGTCGGATTTTCAGGCGGTTCACGAGTTCCACGACTTGGTCCAGGCCGTTCTCGAGGAAGGGAATGAGTGCTTTAAGCCCGCGCACCGCCGCGGATCGCGGGTCGTCTGCGGGAAGATTGTCCAACACAAACGCCATTGCTGCCCGCAGGTCATCATAACTTCCTTCGGGAAGTTCACGCGCACCGAAGTGACGCATTTGTTTTCCGTAGATGGGACCGAGATCACCCGGTTCTCTGCCGAGTTTTGCGCAGATCTCCTCGGTACCCCACTGGTCCCAAAAATGGATGTTGTTCTTGTGCAGGTCTTTGAGATGAGTGCTACCGGAAAGAATCCACAAAAGCTCTCCGCGGATACCTTTCCACGACCCCTTTAGATCGCGTACGGTGAGAAGCGGAAATCCTTCTTGGAGATCAAACTCCATCTTGTATCCGCAGATTTCGAGTGCCGGGACGCCCTGCACGGTCGGATTTTTCTTCCCGTGCGTCAGGATGTAGTCTAGAAGCTCCAAATACTGTTTCATTTTCCACCTTTCAAAGAATGGTGACCAGTTTTATCTCCGGACGAGCAGTTCATACGAGAATGCATGTGCATGCCGATCGTCTTTCGGGTGATAATCGAGATTGAAGATCTTCCACTCCTCCGGTTTGAATTTATCTGAGAAGAGCGTGTCGCCGTCTGGGGAAGCGTGAACCAATGTGCGATAGATTTTGCTTGTTTTTGGCAAAAATGCAGCATAGAGCTCTGCTCCGCCAATAACAAAAACCTCCTGCACACAAGCAACCTCAAGCGCCTCTTCCGGCGAGTGTGCCACAATGCATCCATCTGCGACATAATCACGCGCGCGTGTCACAATGATTGTGCGCCGATCTGGCAGAGGATGTCCGAGGTACTTGATGATGGATTCATGCGTTTTCCTGCCGGCAATGACTGTTTGACCGACGGTGAACTGCTTGAATCGCCTCAAATCCTTGGGCAAGCGCCACGGCAGAACGCCATTATTGCCGATGACACCATTTTCCGCCACAGCGACGACGAGAGAGATGGACAGATTAGTACCCATTGCATCCTCTTCAGTGCAAGATGTTTATTTCAAGGTGCGATTGTCTATTTCTAATCGAGGGTCACGCAGAAGTCAATGTCCAGAAAAAAAGTTGATATTACACCGTCAGTAATAGTAATGTAAGAAGAGTATGAATATTCCAAAGGAAATTACACATATTGCAAAAGCGCTCAATAAAAGTGGGTTTCGTTCATATCTTGTCGGTGGATGCGTGCGTGATTTGCTTATGAAAAATCCGCCGGCTGGCGGACCAAAAGATTGGGATATCACGACGAACGCGCGGCCGGAACAAATACGGGAGTTGTTTCCGGAAAGCGTGTATGAAAATACATTTGGAACCGTTGCGGTAAAGACGGGCTCGGAGGATGAGCGTCTGAAGATTATTGAGGTAACAACATTTAGAATTGAGGGGCGGTATACAGACAAGCGCCATCCCGATGAAATTATTTTTACAGACACCATTGAAGACGATCTGTCGCGTCGCGACTTTACAGTCAATGCGCTTGCAATTGAGCTTCCTATCTCCGATACGCGCGCAGATGTCACGCTCATTGATCCGTATGGTGGCAGGGAAGATTTAGAGGCGAAGCGCATCCGTGCGGTGGGGAGTCCTGACGAACGATTTAAAGAGGATGCATTGCGTTTAGTACGCGCCGTCCGATTTGCACTCTTACCCAACTTTGAGATTGAGCCGAAGACCGCTGAGGCGCTTCAAAAACAAGCGGCACTGCTGGAGTATATCGCGAAAGAACGGATTCGCGACGAGCTTACTCAAATCATTATGTCGCCATTTGCTGCGCGTGGCATTCAGCTTCTTGAAGATTACGGGTTGCTCCAGTATATTTTCCCCGAACTACGCGATGGAATAAATATTGGGCAAAACAAGCACCATATATATACGGTATGGGAGCATAACCTTCGCGCACTCCAATATTCTGCAGACAAAAACTATTCTCTTATCGTTCGCATCGCATCGCTTCTTCACGATGTCGGTAAGCCGCGCACAAAGCGCGGTGAGGGAGAAAACTCTACCTTTTACAATCACGATATTGTTGGTGGGAAGATGGCGCTCAAGATGCTTGATAGTATGCGATTTTCTAAAGACATTATTGAGGGTGCTGCGCACCTGGTACGCTACCATCTCTTTTATTATAATGTTGGCGAGGTGACGGAGGCGGGCGTGCGTCGGTTCATTAATCGGGTTGGTATTGAGAGCATTGATGATTTAATAAGGGTGCGGGAGGCGGACCGAATTGGTTCTGGCGTACCGAAGGCGGTGCCATACAAGTTGCGCCATCTTCTCTTCATGATAGAAAAAGTACGGCACGATCCGATTGAGCCGAAGATGCTTGCGGTGAATGGAGAGGAGGTAATGAGTATTCTCAATATTAAACCAGGGCCGCGCGTCGGCATGATATTGCATATTCTCCTTGAAGATGTCCTTGATGATGCAGAGCGGAATAAGAAGGATTATCTAAAGAGCCGCATAAAAGAGCTTGGAGAGCTTTCTGAAAAAGAGCTGCGAGAGTTAGCAAAAGAGGCAAAAGAGAAAAAATTAGAGGCGGAACGGGGCATGGAAGAGGAGATGAAAAAAAAGTATTGGGTAAAATAAGAACAGGCGAGAGATATTATGGAGCAAAAAGAGAGAAGCAATTTACCGCAACATATTGCATTTATCGTTGACGGCAATCGCCGCTGGGCGAAAAAGAACGGCTTGTCATCATGGCGCGGCCATCAGAAGGGCGCGGAGGTCGTCCGCGCAATCGCGCGTCGTGCCGCCGAGATCGGCATCCCCTTTATAACGTTTTGGGTGCTATCGGAAGACAATCTGAAAAAACGCAGCAAAGAGGAGGTCGGATTTTTAATGGAGCTGTTCGCGAAGTTTTGCAGAGATATTCTGGCCGATCCGGAGATCAAGAAGAAAGAAGTCGCCGTGCGTTTTATCGGGAGATGGAAAACGCTTCTGCCAAAAAAAGCTGTTGAAGCGGCGGAGGAGGTTGAGGAGAAAACAAAAAAATTCAACAAGCGGATTCTTACAATTCTCCTTGCATACGACGGTTGTCAGGAGATGCTGAACGCAATACAATCCATTAAGGAGCGCGCGGGAGAGTTTCCGGTGACGCCCGAGACGATAAAAGAGGCGCTATGGACGGGATATCTTCCGCCGGTAGATCTCCTGATTCGCACCGGCGGAGAGCCGCACTGGAGTTCGGGGTTTATGATGTGGCAGACGGCGAACAGCGAGTTCTATTTCACGAAAACCCTCGCGCCTGACTTCGGAGAGAAAGAACTTGAGGAGGCGCTGGCGGAATATGAGTTACGCAGGCGAATGGGTGGCGCATAATTGGGGATACGCGCCCATAGCCCCGAAGTAAATTTTTCGGGCTGTAAGCAAAGCTTGCATCCCAGGCATTCGGAAGAAATCCAGAAACGTTATTTCTGAATTTCTCTCCTCATTTCGGGCTGTAGTATACCGGTAGTACGCACCGTTCGGGTCGGTGCAGACCGGGTTCAATTCCCGGCAGCCCGACCATCTGTACGAAAATTTTACTTTCGAGGTTGCCGAGTCCCGGGTTTCCCGATTTTGCTTCCGCTAAGCGGAATTACAAAATCGAGGATCCACAACATTGTGACTAAGGTGTGATACAATAAAAAAAAGGACACATCTCTCTATTGAATTATGAAAAGGACATCCTACTCAATCGCCATCATTGTTCTTGTCGGCGTCAGCGTCATTTCACTCTGGGTGTATCAGCGATACATCAAAGTAGAAGGTCCGAATCTTCTTCCGTTTGAAGTTGAACTCGGAGATTTGAAAGAAATTGTGCGTGCGCGTGGCGATGTTGTTTCACAAAAGGAGTTTGACTTAGAATTTCCTTTTTCCGGCATTGTTAACCGCATATTTGTCCGAGAAGGACAAGTCGTGCAACGAGGAACGGCGCTCATGGCTCTCAACATAAGAGATCTTGAGATAGAGAAAGAACGCTTAGAGGCATCTCGTGCGCAAATGCAGGCAGATTTACAAAAAGAGGAGATTGCGTTGGAAAATGCGTACAGCGACATCGTTGATGTTTTAGAGAGTGCATATATCAAGGCAGATGACGCAGTACGCGTAAAAACATCAGCTCTTTTTAGCGGGTCAAAGACAACCCTATATACGCTGACATATAATGTATGCGATTATCAGGCAAAGACAGATGCAACATTTCTACGCCTAACCTCGGAAACGGAACTGGATATCTGGCAAGAAGAATTGCGCGTTTTAGATACATCCTCTCGCGCTGTGCTTGAACAGGCGCTTACGAATGCAAAGGCTCATCTCACGGTGTTCAAGAACTTCCTTGACCGTACAAATGCGACATTAACAGCTGGGTGTGCAACGGGGTCTTCGTTGGATACGTATCGGACAAACGTGAGTACTGCGCGCACAAATATCATAGATGAAATTAGCAATGCGAATAGCCAAGCACAGACAATTGCAATAAAGCCGGAAAGTATAAAGAGTATTGAGGCAAAAGTCCAGGGTGTGCAAAGTCAAATAGCGGCAGTTGAGGAAGAAATCAGAAAATCAACGCTTACCGCTCCGGCATTGGCGAATGTAACAAAAATTAGTCTTGAGGAGGGGGAGGTATTTCAATCCGGGCAAGCAGCAATTTCGCTTGCAACGGTGGGGTATAAGATTCAGGCAGATATCGTAGAGCTTGATATCGCCGGCATCCATGACGGGGATGGAAACGAAGTTGAAATCCGCCTTGATGCCTTCCCCGGAAAGTTATTCAATGGAAAAGTAGTTTCTATTGAACCGAAAGAGATTAAAAAAGATGGAGACAGCTATTATCGCATTAATATCATTATGGATACACAAGAGAAGGAGATCCGTAGTGGCATGAGTGCTGATCTTATTATCACTATATCCGAGAAAGAAAACGTTCTTAAAATTCCTGAAATTGCCGTGGTTGAAAAAGGCGACAAAACATTTGTGCTCGTGATGGAGAATGACAATCAAGTAGAAATAGAGATAGAAATAGGAATCTCCGATGGTGAAAATGTGGAAATAATTTCCGGACTAACAGAAGGACAAACGGTCGTGGTATCTGCAGAGTAATACATTTACATTGTGCCATGACCAAAAAACATGCCCACTCTCCGCACAAATACTCTCCGCACAAGCAAAAAATAGACCCAGTATGCGGCATGGATGTGGCAGAGTTTGCGGATATAAAACATTCTACTCACGAGGGAGAAGAAATATATTTTTGCGGCGGGACATGCGCTGGCCGTTTTAAAAAAGACCCGGAGCGATTTCAGGGCGAACCGCTCATTCGCATCCGAAACGTGCGGAAAACCTTTCGGATGGGCAGTACGAATGTTCATGTATTGCGTGGCCTGAATATTCATATTTGGGAGGGAGACTTCGTTGCGATTATTGGTGCGAGCGGCTCTGGGAAAAGTACGGCGCTCAATATGTTTGGTCTTTTAGATCGCCCATCCGGCGGAGAGATATTTTTGAATGGAGAAGATGTTTCTACGCTCACAGATGAAAAACGTGCCGCACTGCGTTCCCAGACATTCGGGTTTGTATTCCAACAATACAACCTTATCCCATGGCTTACCGCCTATGAAAATGTAACGCTCCCATTGCTATTCACAAAAACAGCAGTTAACGAAAAAGGGATAACGGCGCAATTTCGCCATATCGGCCTCGCAGAGCGCATGACGCACCGGCCAGTAGAGCTTTCTGGAGGCGAACAACAGCGCGTTGCGCTTTTGCGCGCACTTGCAAACGACCCCGACGTAATCCTCGGCGATGAACCAACGGGAAATCTGGACTCCGCCACCGGGAAGACGATTCTGCAAATACTTATGGATCTAAATAAAACAAAAAAGAAAACACTTGTTATTATTACGCATGACGCGGATATCGCGGAAAAAGCAGATCAAATAATCACACTAAAAGATGGTCTTGTTATTCAGGATCATGCGACACACAAAAAGATTTATACCGAATAACCATGGTTAAGAATTTCTTTATTCTCACATTTAAAAGCATCCGCCATCGCAAATTGCGAAGCTGGCTGACTATTATAGGTGTCGTGATCGGCATTATGCTTGTGGTGATCATTCTTGCACTCGGAAGCGGTATTCAAAATGCGGTTGCACGTACTCTCCAAATGTTCGGCTCCGACCTGATTACGATTTTCCCGGGAGAAGAAACGAATCCACTTGCCGGAATCATCGGAGGTCAAAAATTCCGTGAGCAGGATCTAATGGATCTGGAACGCATTGAAGGCGTTGATTTTGTCGTGCCGATGGAAATCGCGGCGATGAATGTGGAATACCGCGGCGAAAAAGAATCTGTTCTTATTCATGCCGCTTCATGGGAGGGGATGAGGAAGGCATTTGAGCAATCGCAGGGGCTACGGCTTGCGGAAGGGAACTGGCCACAAAGCGATCAGACGAAAGAGGTCGTTTTGGGGTATTTTACATTCAATAAGCTATTCTCCCGTCCAGTGCAGATTGGTAACGAGATAACGATAAAATCAAAGCGGATGAAGGTGGTTGGTTATGTTATAGAGATTGGCAATCAGATGGATGACAATACCATATATGTTTCGCTCGCAATATTTCGCCAGCTTACCGGAACAAAAGCAGGCGCAGGGTCCGCATTTCTGAAAGTCACACCAGGATCGGACATCAGTTTTGTTGCTAAGCAGGTGCGCCACCAACTTTCCAAGCAGGAAGTAGTGCGCGATTTTTCTGTGCTAACTCCAGACAAAGCCGAGCGGCTTATTGGGAGCGTTCTTTCAATTATTGAGCTTGTTCTAGTTATGATCGCCCTTATTTCTCTTCTTGTCGGAGCAGTGGGTATTATGAATACCATGTATACATCTGTTGTTGAGCGAACGCGGCAGATTGGCGTGATGAAGGCGGTCGGCGCATCCCGTGATGCCATTCTCTCTCTCTTTCTGATTGAATCCGGCATGATCGGACTCATCGGCGGTATTCTTGGAATTGTGCTTGGTATAAGCATGGCGTTCCTAATCGGCCTCGGTGTTGCGAATCTCGGTATTAGTGGATTATTTTCCTTTGCATCATTGGATTTCTTCGGTCTTGCCGTTGTTCTCATTCTTACATTTATTATCGGCGTGTTGTCCGGAGTGTTACCGGCGCGACAGGCGGCAAACATGGAGCCGGCAGAGGCGTTGCGGTACGAGTAATAAAAATTGCCGCCAGCACATTGTGTTGGCGGCATATAATGCGATGATCATCATGCAAATTCCTCGATGTTCTTGATGCGGGTGAACAGTTCTTCGAACTGTACGTCGATGGATTCCATGATGCGGCGAACCTCTGCAACCTCTCTGCTATTACAGTTCGCGAACCGCTTCGCGAACACATCGGAGGGCATCTGAGCCCAAATGCCGACTTTCGCACTTATTTGCCGCATGGCTTGGGCAAATTGTTCGTCGCCCGATGCAGGTTTTCGCCCGCGTTGTGGGTGACTGGCCTCTGGACGGTTCGCCTTGATATGCAAAGCGGCATGATTGGCAGACATCCCGCGCACATCACTTGCAAGACTCCGCCCAGCTTCGATGTCGTTCTCCGCTACGCGTGCAAGATTGACGAGGGTGCCAACGGTGAGTTGTTCCCTGTCGTGTTTCGGATGCATCAGGTCGATGACATCTGCGGGAAGTTGGATGATCTTGCAGCGCTGGTCCGCCCAGCTCCGGGACTTCGAGAAGATGGACATGATTTCGTCGGGCGTTTTCTTATATTTAAGAACCAGCCGTGCGATTGCCCAGACCTCTTCAATGGGCAGGAGATTCTCCCGCCCGGCGTTTGATGCGACGGATCGCTCGAATTGCTGTTCCAACGGCACGTTTTCCGCGATGGCTCGAACGCAGAGCGGTTCAAGTTGCTCATGCGACCGCCATTCGTTCAGGACGGTGATAGCCCGCCATCGCCGTTCGCCGTCGATGAGCTGGTACGGGGTGCCGTTGTCGGAACACATCACGGTGACGGGATGCAGTTGTCCGAGTTTCTTAATGCTTCGCGCGAGCCTCTTGATGACTTCTTCCTCATCAGAAAAGTCGTCTTCGCCAAATGCACAGAAGAGTCTCCGCGGCTGTCCTTCGTATCTGCTGATTTGTTCGGGACGAAGCTCTACAACGGTATTCGCATCTTTTAATTGCTCTGTGGCTTCCATGGCGCGTCCTCCACATTTTTATTGGTAATGTGCAAACGATATTCATTACATCCAAACATACATGTGTCTGATATGCAATTAAGCGAGCCCTAATATGGCACGTGATTATCTATGTATTGGTGATATAATTTACCCCATGAGAATAGAGAGTTCTGCATTTGAACATAACCAGTTGATGCCGGCGAAGTATACGTGCGATGGAGAGAATATAAATCCACCATTGATGGTTTCCGAAGTGCCAGAGGAGGCAAAAAGTCTTGCGCTTATTATGGACGATCCCGATGCGCCAGCCGGCACATGGGTGCATTGGACGCTCTGGAACATTAATCCACAGGCACAAGAAATTAGCGAAGCAAGTGTGCCTCCGGCAGCAACGGAAGGCGTCACAAGTTTTGGAACAGCGGGATACGGCGGTCCGTGTCCGCCGAAAGGAACGCACCGGTATGTATTCAAGCTCTATGCGCTTACGGTACTTCTCTTTCTTGAGCCAAAAGCAAATAAAGGGGCGCTGGAAGAGGCGATGGAGGACGCCGTCGTCTCGCAGGCGGAGCTGATCGGGCTCTATGGCCGTGAATGAAAAATAAAAATCCCCCGTACAGTAGTGGGGGATTGAAGCAATAATGCATGCGCCCATAGGCTTATATGGAGAGTTCCAGAAAGGAAGGCGAACACAAGGAACAGAAAAATAAAAATAATCGCCAACCGCAGATTAAGCGGAAATTGGCTACCGTTTTCGCGCGCGGGTTCGGATATCACGGGCACCTCTTGCCGCTTATTTCACCTCGGTGTCAATGGTGGTAGAATACAGGCTATGGAGACATTCCCGCCACAGGGCGAATCCGCGCCCGAACAATATAGGTATGGACAGGAACACGGAGCGGAGATCATTGATGTTGAAGATTTTGAGGAGGCGAGGGAGATAATTGCAGATGCTATTAAGCGAGGAGAACTGCCGATAGTCTCCGTTCCCGAGGAATATAAAGAAGTGGCACATATCGGGATTGAACCAAACACAACGTGGGTTGGAGAAAAAATCATCGCGGGAACAATCTTGCGTCCTCCATATGTTCCGAAAGGCGAGTCGCGCAGCTTTTTCAAAATTCATGTTCCTCCCAAGCAAGTAGAGCCGCGCTTTACGGGCCCAGATGGACATTTTCATGGTGTTGTCGCATTTCGCGGGCCGATCTCTTCTGATGATATGGAGGAGGTATCTCTATAAAAATTACAGATGGCATATTGCCATCAGAAAATATATACTTAAACGAATAAGTAAAGTGTCGTTTTCATATTATAATTAAACGGATAAGAACAAACCTATGGCACATGGAGCATCATGCAGTTGTTTCGTATGCGCGTTCGGTAAGAAGATGGGGATTATCAAAAAAAATGGACAAGACGCGCCTACAAATGACACAGGTATGGGGAAAAAATTTGTATGTACGCACTGTAGCTCTGAATCTGCAGGGAATCCCGGAATGTGTTGCGAGGAAGGGCGGAAAGAGAAGATGGAGTAGTACTTCTGTGTATCGTTAGAAAGAAGAATAAAGCCGCGAAGGGTTGCGGCTTTATTCTTCATCACAGCTTATGATAATGCTTATGAAGGCGGAAAAATAAGAATAGCCGTGTTAATTTTTTCAATACGGAAAATGAGTAAGAAGATAAAATTTGTGGGCATTGTTATTGTAATATTCCTCGTCGGATGGGGCGGGTATGTTTTGGGAGTTCAGCAGCTCAACAAAGGAGACGAGGTGTGTGTTCAAAAAGATACGCAGGCGCGGAACCTTGAAACAGGCGAGACGAGGCGATTCTCTACGCCGTGTGATATTCCGGATGGATGGGAAGAGATAGGGGCAGAGGTATTGTCTAGTGGCGCCGTGAAAGAAGGATACGCAATTTACGTTCAAAATCAGCCGGCCGGAGAAGGTGTTTTTATCTCACGTTTTTCTTTAGATAAATATGGATGGATTGCAATTCATGAAGACCGAAACGGTGTGCCGGAAAATATCCTCGGTGCCGCGCGCTTTAGCCCGGATGTGCATCAAGGAGAAGTCGGGCTTTTGCGCGGGACTGAAGACGAAGGCGTCTATTACGCAATGATTCACGCCGATAACGGTGATAAGGTATTTGATCTTAAAAATGATACGCCGGTAGTGCATAAAGATGGCGAGGTTATTATGGCACGCTTTATTGCGGATGACGACGCACCAGATCCGCGCAAATAAATCGCGGAAAGACCTCCGACGGCCGGAATTACAAAATCGAGGATACGCGCCCATGGGGTGGGTGTAGACCGGGTTCAATCCCCGGCAGCCCGACCATCTCAAATTTTAAGCACCCCAAATAGGTCCGCGCGCAATCATTGTTAGCGCTAAGGATTGGGGTATTTTTTACGTTAACTATCTTTGCTTGACATATATAATATAAGGTACATATTGCTTCCAACTACATACGAATGTAGCTGTGATCCTTGTAAATCTATATTTGGAGGAGGTCCAATGCAGGCAACCGCCACGTCAAACTCAATAACCCCAAAATCTCTACAACTCTTGGTGCGTCAGCCACCAAACTCGGCGATCATTTTTCTTCGGTGGTGTATTTCGCAAGCTCTCTCTGCAGAGCTCACAGGGAGAGAGGGTGATGCGCTTATGTTTCTTACTCTCAACCTGCCAAGTGGCGGAGAGGAGCGGAGGGTCGCGAAACTCAGCAGTGTCCAGGAGCTGATAGAGTTCTCTCGTCCCGGGGCCCATACCATTGAGGCAACTATTGTGTACGGAGGCGCCACAGATTTACCAAAGGCGGCGGTGGCGTTTTTGAAGCGCTCCGGTCGGACTACGTATGCGCATACGCAAGAGAGGGCGATCGGCAAAGAGTGCGAGTCCCTTGGTACGGCAAGGAACCAGGTAAGCGTGCCAGCTGGATTTTTTGCTCCACCGCTTCATCCATTGGAGAGGTGGTGGCTTGAGCTCGTCCTTGACTCTATGTGGGATGAGTGTGCTCAGCGGAAAAGGCGCATCTTTGCATACTCTCTCCAGCCGATTCTTGTTCTGGTGTGGGGCACCATTGTCTCGTTGGTGCGCCTCGAAATCGCACTATTTCTCTCTGTGCTGTGTGTGCGACGTGGAGTTGACTGGGCACCTGTCGCGGAGCCGTTTTCCGGAGATATAAAAGATATTTGGGTCTCTGCGAAGAGCTTCGGGTCGGGATTTACGGAAGATGAGAATAGAAAGGAGCGGAGGTTTGCGGACTTTCTTGGCTTGCTCGTTCCCATCGCTCATATTGGCATTGGAGCTGTCGCAATGGTGCTCGGTGCCATCTCCATGTTATTTGGCCTTCCGTTTTGGATTGCCACGGGGACAAGTTATGCGACGATCTTCATTCTGCTTATCGCCGAATGCATCCTTGGCCAGACAGCGATTCCCGGATATATCGCAAGTTCTCGCAGGAGTCGCAAAGACCGCAAGGCCGAGAGGGTGGCCGAGAATGCGGCGTCATTACGACGAGAAAGATATCAGTCACTGGTCTGCGATGTAACCAACGGCGAGTCCGTACGGCAGCATAGCCTTGGGGAGAAGTTTGTGCTGTTGGTCCACGACTTCAAGGCTAAGGTTTGTCGTCCTGTGGCACGAGGGTAGGCGAGCATCCTCCGAATCAGAGCCCTTCTTGGACTTTGTGTCTTACAAGGATACAGAGTTCGAGGGGGGTAATTTTTTAGTGTGGAGCGATATGGGATAATCCCTGGCAATTTACATACAAAATTGAACTGTGTAAGATAGCAATACACTATGACAGGGAATTTATTATCGGCAGGTTTTTGGGGATATTCGTATTTCGGCAATACCGTATGGGAGTTCGCAACCGCCGCCGTGGCGCTCATCGGGTTTTTGCTTGTGTTTAAAATTTTTCAAAGCATTATTCTCAATCGCCTGAAGTCATTTGCGGGTCGCACCAAAACAGATTTTGACGATGCATTTGTAGAAATTATCCAGACACTTCGTCCGCCGTTTTACTCATTCCTCGCATTGTATCTCTCCTTGCTCTTTCTGTCCGTCCATCCCGCTCTCCAGAAGGGCATAGAGATCATACTTCTCGTATGGGTTGTGTATTTGGCGGCGAAGGCGGTTCAGATTCTTATTGACCGCATGACACGCGTACATCTGAGGGAAGAGGAGGGGCGCGCGACAAAATCGGCAATACATGCGATAAGCATAATCGCAAAAATAGTGCTTTGGTCGTTCGGCGCCCTTCTTGTGCTCTCCAATCTTGGCATAGACATCACATCGCTCATCGCCGGCCTTGGCATTGGTGGCATTGCCATTGCGCTTGCATTGCAGAATGTATTGGGAGACCTTTTTAGTTCGTTCTCAATTTATTTTGATAAGCCGTTTATTGAGGGAGATTTTATTATTGTCGGCGAACATATGGGAGTTGTGAAAAAAATCGGCATCAAGACGACCCGCATTCAGGCGCTTCAGGGGGAGGAGATTGTTGTATCAAATAAGGAGCTGACGACGGCGCGGGTGCAGAATTTTAAAAAGCTCCATGAGCGGCGGGTTGTAGTTTCTTTTGGCGTTGTGTATCAAACACCAATAGAAAAAGTTAAAGCAATTCCAGGCATGGTAAGAGAAATTATTGAGGGAATAGAGAAAGCACGATTTGACCGCGCGCATTTCCATAAGTTTGATGACTCGGCGCTTTCATTTGAGGTTGTGTATTATGTTCAGTCTTCCGAATACAATACATATATGGACATCAATCAGGATATTCACTTCCAGATAAAAGAGGCGTTTGAGCGGGAGAGCATTGAGATGGCATACCCGACACAGACGATTTATTTGGAGAAGTAGCATACAGAAAACGATATGTTACGCAAAGTTTCTATTAGAAAAACAGTTCGCAAAGCGGATATTCTAAAATATGCGTCGGTGAAAGAGCGCAAGCAACTTATTGCGCTTGCGCGAGCACTAAAGGGGAAGAGAGTTCTTCATATCAATGCAACGGAAATCGGCGGCGGCGTTGTTGAGATTCTCTCAAGCATGGTGCCGTATCTTCGTGCACTTGGCCTGAAGTCGGAGTGGTATGTTATTGACCCGAAGGTTGGTAAAAAGTTTTTTGCGTTTACGAATAAGCTTCACAATGCATTTCAAGGTGACCATGGAAAATTCGCCAAGTTTACGGAAGAGGATTGGAGATCCTATAAAGAATTAAGCAGGAAAATTGCAAATGATTTAGTAGGGGTTAAATATGACATACTCGTCGTCAACGACCCGCAGCCGCTTGTTGCAGGCTGCCTTGTGTCGGGAGAAAATGCCGATAAGCCAAAAATTTACATTAGTCATATTGATACATCATCAGCGCACGATCATTTGTGGAGGCGTGTTCTGCCGCACATTAAAGAGTACGATCGCATCGTATTCAGTAACAAGGATTTTATCCATACCGGATTGCCGAAACAAAAAGTAAGGGTGTTTACACCGGCGATTGATCCATTAGCCGCGAAACAAAAAATCGTTCCGCAGAAAACGGCGAGGGAATATTTCGCGCGATTCGGGATCAATCCGAAACGCCCGCTTATCGTACAGGTTTCGCGCTTTGACATCTGGAAGAATCCGCTCGGCGTCATTGAGGCATTTCGCATTGTGCAGCAACGTTCTTCATTTGAAGCCCAGCTCATGCTCATGGGATTCAATGAGGCAAAAGATAATCCCGATTCTGCGAAAATCTATCGCGATGTGATGATGGTGGCGAAAGACGATCCGAACATCTTTCTGTTTTTTGACACAAAAAGCGTGAGAGATGTGACAAAAGTGACAATGCTCGCGCAGAATGCGGCGGATATTGTCATCCAGAATTCCACGAAAGAAGGCTTTGGCCTTACGGTGACAGAGGCGATGTGGAAAGAAAAGCCGGTAATTGGTGGTCCGGCGTTAGGCATTCGGAGGCAGATTCGGAATGGGAAAAATGGATTTATCGCACGCGGACCGGATGAGCTGGCACAACGGATCATTAATCTTCTGGAGTATCCAAAAAAGCGGAAAAAAATCGGCGCGGCGGCAAAGGCGAGCGTTGCAAAGCATTTTCTTTTTTCACACCTCGTTCTCAATCATCTCAAGCTATATAAGGCCGTGAGCGGAAGAAGCGCAAAGAAATAAGGATAAAGTATTATTTTGACTCACGTCCATGCGCTGCCGTATACTTGGCAGTGGAGCCAAGAGAGAATCGTCTTTGTGGTTTCATAAGACTATTTATGATAGTTGAGTATTATATATGAAACGAACACGTATCGCTGATACAGTAAAAACCATTAATGAAACGATAACTATTGCGGGGTGGATTGATGCGGTCCGCGATCATAAAAAAGTTGTCTTTTTGACCGTGCATGATAGAAGTGCGGCAATGCAGGTTGTCTTAGAAAAAAATGATCCTGCATTCCGTCCGCAGACAGTTATTGAGATAACGGGCAGAGTAAAAGAGCGGCCGAAAGGATCTGAAAAGAAAGATATGCATACCGGTTTGGTAGAGCTTGAGGCACAGGAATATACTATTCTTGCCGAGAGCGCAGAGTTGCCAGTTGATATTGCACTGCCGGAATTGAATGCGACTATTGAGACCCTCCTTGATTATCGGCCACTCACACTTCGTCATCCAAAGATAAAAGCAATTTTTAGGGTGCAGAATATTATTCTTTATTCGTTCCGCTCATTTCTAAAAAGCCAGGGGTTCACCGAGTTCCAGGCGCCGCGCATTCTTGCCGGCGATGCGGAGGGGGGAGCATCCGTGATGAAGGTGGACTACCTTGGGTATCAGGCATCACTCGCGCAAAGCCCGCAGCTATACAAGCAGATTATGGTTGGCGTGTTTGAGCGCGTCTTCACGGTTGGTAATGTGTTTCGCGGTGAGCCGCACAGCACAACGCGTCATATAAATGAATATACGAGCATGGATTTTGAGATGGGCTTTATAGAAAGCCATTTAGATGTGATGCGCATGGAAAATGACTGGCTTCTGCATCTTGAAAAAGAGTTGCGAGCGCACGCCGCGGATATATTCAAGATGTACAATGTGGAGATCCCCGTAGTGCCAAAAGACATTCCCGCTATAACATTTTGCGAGGCGCGTGAAATTATAAAGACAGAATTTGGAGAGAACATGGATAATGAAATAGACCTTTCACCACAACATGAACGGTGGCTTTGCGAATATGTAAAAAAGAAGTGGGATTCCGAATTTGTCTTTATAACCGAATATCCCACGGCAAAACGCCCGTTTTATACATATCTAAAGCCGGGTGACCCCGACTACACCATGGGCTTTGACCTCCTCTTCCGAGGGCTTGAAATAACAACCGGCGGTAGGCGAATTGAAGACTACAATATGCTCCTTGCGCGGATGGAGGCGAAGGGTGTTGAAAAAAAAGATTTTGAGTTTTACCTGCAGGCGTTCAAATACGGCATGCCGCCGCACGGCGGACTCGGATTTGGACTTGAGCGCATGACCGCCCTCCTCCTCGGCCTTCAAAATGTGCGTGAGGCGACGGCATTCCCGCGCGATATTAATCGCATTGATTTGCCATTAAACAGGAAAGAAGAATGAAAATTACAAAATATATCCATTCGTGCCTTCTGATAGAAGAGGACGGACAGCGCCTTCTTATGGACCCGGGCACGTTCTCTTTCATTGAGAAAAAAGTTGCTCCGGAAGATTTTACGAATATCCACGCAATTCTTATCACGCACGAACATGGTGATCATGTATCTCCCGAGGCGGTTAAAATAATCTCACAACGCAATCCATCAGCAATTGTTTATGTGAACAGCGAAAAAACTGCAGAAATAGTACGCGGAGCAGGTATTGAAGCGGTAGAGGTATTCAAAGAGGGGGAGCGTAATGTTGTGGGCTTTCATGTGCGAGGAGTTCTTGCTCAACATGAAGCGATCCCGTTTCCTGCTCCAGAGAATACGGCATACATTATCAATAAAAAACTCCTGCACCCCGGTGATTCGTATGATCCCGTTCTTGAAAATCATAGAATGGAGATTCTCGCATTGCCACTTACGGCACCATGGGGAACATGGAATGACGCGATTGCGTTTGCGATTCGCCAGAAACCGAAGATCGCGATTCCCATTCATGATGGGTTTGTGAAAGATTTCTTTTTAGAAAGCCGATACGCAGGGACAGCGAAGCTGCTTGAGAAAGAAGGAATTGAATTCAAACCCTTACATCAGCCAGGAGAATCTGTTATATATTGAAGCGTACATTTTGGGCCCATAGTAAAACGGTATTACACAGCATTCGCATTGCTGAAGTCCGGGTTCAATTCCCGGTGGGTCCACAAGTTTGTTTACGGGGTTGCGGAGGCGGGAGTTTGACCTGCCCGTCCGTAGCTTTCTTGCCCGCCAAAGTTTTAGCGTCGGCGGAAGCGAAGGAGGGTTCTCCCTGGGTCCACATTAAAGTTGGCTTTTTTTATAGCAAAGGATACTGTATGCTGATAATTAGGCACCTTAATACACCGCTCATTTTTGAGGGGATTGATGTGAAAACTATCAGGATCCCGCAAGGGCGTCTTCCGAGACACAGAATTAAGAGTATGCTCCAAGAAATGAAGAAGCGGCAGTGCAAACTGCTTTGCACAATATACAAGGCACATTGAAAACGTCTAAAAAGGGGATGTATGTGATGCAAGAAAAGACAGAGAGGGCGGGATCTTTCACCATTGGACTGAGCACCATAGTGTCATTAAGGGTGGAGACTGACAGGGGCGATCTCCTTGCTGATCCGAAAAATTTTCTCAATCACGCGAAGAATGTCATACGCGAATATGGGTTTACGGCTCTGAACTCGCTCGTGGAAACTTCGTTTGACGGCGGTGGACACAGCGGCGCGATAATACTCGCCGAGTCGCACCTCGCATGGCATTCGTGGCCGGAACTCAATTTTGTAACCATAGATCTGCATATCTGTGATTATTCAAGAAACAATAACAGAATATGCAGGGAGGCGGCGGCAGAGATTGTAGTATTCTTTCAACCACGGCGCGTAACAGGCGTCATCTCACGCTGGCTTCCCAGTGGAAACATAAATGTGAAAACAGTTGCCGGAATTGAGGAGTTGATAAAGCATGGGCATTGACTGAAAGTTGTAATCCTCTCGCCATTGGCGAGAGGCTTTCCTTTTTATAAAGAACAACTTATCCACACAGAATTCCAATTTTTTATGATAGAATGTACTATAAGTATATATTATATAAAGGTCGCTTAACCTCTGTTAAAAAGTTAGAATCAACATATGCTTATCAGAAGTTGGTCAGATGTTCTTATTAGTTCGCTGCAGAGTTTGTGGGGTGACGTTATTTCGTTTCTCCCAAATCTGCTGGGAGCGCTTATCATTTTCACAATCGGACTTGTTGTCGCGTCCGGCCTCGCCTCCCTTACGGAGCGGCTCGTCACATTCCTCAGGTTTGATAAGTTGCTGAAGCAGATGGGTGTTGACGATATATTTGAGAGAGCAAACATTAAGTTGAATTCAGGGAAGTTTTTTGCTGCTATTGTGTATTGGTTTCTTGTCATTGCATTCTTGCTGGCGGCATCCGACATCCTCGCATTCTTTGCGCTCTCAAGCTTCTTGAACGACGTACTGCTATACATTCCGAATATTATTATCGCGGCTCTTATTATGCTTGCGGCATTTATTCTTGGGAACTTCCTTCGCGGATTGGTACGTGCGTCAGTTAAAGGAGCAGGGCTTCATTCTGCAAAATTTCTCGGCTCACTTACATGGTGGTCTGTAGTTATTTTCGGATTATTGTCTGCGCTTACGCAGCTTGGAATTGCCACCTCAATCATCAATACAGTTATTACCGGCGTAATTGCGATGTTCGCAATCGCGGGTGGTATTGCATTTGGATTGGGTGGAAAAGAATACGCGGCGCATCTTTTGACGCGCTTGCGTGAATCAACGGAATAACGACAGAACACGAAAGGAAAAAACGTTGAGTATACATTCAAAGACCGCCTGTGAGGGGCGGTTTTTGAATTAGGGTATTGCTGTTGACAAAATAGATAATTGATGTATTCTAGGCGGTAGTTTTTTGATGTAATTCAGTGTGTGCCTCTATCAGGGACACACACCTCAACTAACAGCTGGGAGAATGATCATGAAATATCCCAATATGGACTGGGGAAAGATGGAAGCGGTTGTGAACAAGCTCTATGGCATGGAGGGCGTGAAACGTTTCCTCCGTGGCGAGCTTGTGGTTTGCGAATCGGTTCGTTTATGGAGCGAGAAAAACAACGTCATTACCTTCTCGGTTACCTCCGACGGCACGACCGGCGAGGACTGGATTAAGCGTTTGGAAGGCAACGGCCACATCGGAGACTATGTCAAGCAGATACTCAGTTCGCCGGACTTCAAGCCGACCGATGGCGTGACGACCAAAGTCGCTGTCCTCAAGGGCACGCTCTTCGGCGACGCCCACGACCAGATCACGACGAAAGAGATTCGTACCGAAGCTAACGGGCGCAATCTCGTCAGACCGAACGCCGAGGTCGCCTGCCTCATTCGCGAGAAATTCTCGAACATGGAGATCGGGGCTATGGGTCTCAGGTGGATCGCTACAATGCATAAACCTATCAAATTCAGCGACAATGGGTCCATGTTTCTCCATCAGGTGCTTGGCGGGGGTTGCTCCACCTCCCGGCTCCAGACGTTCGCCGCTGGCCCCGACATCGTCTGGTGGCATTGCGGCTGTGTTGGGTTCGCGTTCGCTGTGCCGCAAGCCAGTTCTCAACACTAAGACTCTCGGGACTTTAGCCCCTTTGGACTTAGTCCTCGGCCCTGTTCCGACTCGTCGGAGCAGGGCTAAATTTTTTCATATATACCTTAGCATTATCAGTCACGGCAACAGCTGGAGAAGTCAAAGACCGCCTGTGAGGCCTGCCTGTCGGTAGGCAGGGGCGGTTTTTGAATTGAGCGCACATATATGTTTTCCAATTGACATATTTTTATGAACGCATTAGTATAGACAAACGAATGAAGATGCACAGCAAAGAACCAATATATACGGTGGCCTGAACATCGGCATTTTCTGATGCCAGCCGCCGAAGGGCGGTTTTTTGTTGTCTCTGGTCTACAAAGATTCGGAGGAGAGAAATGAATTGAACGCTTGCCGCTTGAAAACAGAAAAGTAGGTAATAAATTTCAAGAAATAATCACAATACGAGATCAGTATTGGGATGGCTGGTATAAGGGCGTATGGTGGATGCCTTGACATCAAAAAGCGATGAAGGACGCGGCGTAACGGCGATACGCCTCGGGGAGGTGCGAGCAACCTGCAATCCGAGGATGTCCGAATGGGGTAACCCTCTTGAGCAAACCTCAAGAACTCCAACACATAAGATGGTGGAGAGCAGACCCGCTGAAGTGAAACATCTCAGTAAGCGGAGGAAAAGAGAACAATAGTTATTCCCGTAGTAGCGGCGAGCGAACTGGGAGAAGCCTAAACCGTGACTGCTTGCAGTTGCGGGGTTGTAAGGGAAGTACGCTATCTTGCGTATCGCACAGTATTCAGAAGTTTCGTGGCGTTGCCGTGGAGCTGCTGAAGATTGTGTGATTCGTGGGAAAAGGAAGAGTTACAAAATCATTTGTTAGCAGAATCAGCTGGAAAGCTGTACCAGAGACGGTGATAGTCCGGTATGCGAAAACAGGTGAACTCTTTAGTATTTCTTCTTGAGTACTTTGACACACGAAAGTGTCGGAGGAATCCGCGAGCACTATCTCGCAAGGCTAAATATTTTTGATGATCGATAGCGAACAAGTACCGTGAGGGAAAGGTGAAAAGCAGGCCGGTGAGGCCGATGAAATAGAACCTGAAACCATATGTCTACAAGGACTCGGAGTCCCGACATTGCAAAATGTCGTGGACGACGGGGTGCCTATTGAAGAATGAGCCAACGACTTTATATGTGTTGCATTAGTTTAATCCGCCTCGGGCGGAGGAGGCGTAGGGAAACCGAGTCTGAATAGGGCGTTAGCAGCACGTGTAAGACCCGAAGCCAAGTGAGCTTGCCCTGGCCAGGATGAACCCCGATGAAAATCGGGGGGAGGTCCGCACCAGTAGGTCGTTCAACACCTTTGGATGAGCTGGGGTAAGGAGTGAAAAGCTAATCGAACTTGGTAATAGCTGGTTCTCTCCGAAACAGTTTTAGGACTGGCGTTGTGCCCGCATAGGCGGGAGAGTTCTTTGCAGGTAGAGCTACTGGTTGAGAAGTGACGGGGGAAACCTCAGCTTTTCAGTCAAACTCCGAATGGCAAAGAATGCTTACAGCAGTTAGACCGTGGGGGACAAGCTCCATGGTCGAAAGGGAAACAGCCCAGATCGCCGTCTAAGGTCCCTAAATTCTTGCTAAGTGTAAAAGGTGGTATTGCGCCAAAGACAGATAGAAGGTTGGCTTAGAGGTAGCCATCCTTTAAAGAGTGTGTAACAACCCACTATTCGATTTTCGCCTTCGGGCGAAGTGGCGCGGTGCGCCGAAAATGTACCGGGGCTAAGCAAGATACCGACGACGCGGCTCAGCGCTTTCTTTTGCGTATAAATTTTTGCGCGCAAAAGAAAGCGCTGAGGGTAGGAGAGCATTCTGTTCAGCACTGAAGGTGGACTCGCGAGAGCTGCTGGAGCGGACAGAAGAGAGAATGTTGGCATGAGTAACCGCAATCCCAATGAGAAATTGAGACCCCGAAAATCCAAGGTTTCCGTGGCACTGGCAATCAACCACGGGTTAGGCGGCCCTAAGGCGATGGTGAAAACCGTAGTCGATGGATAGCTGGTTAATATTCCAGCCCTTCCCATAATTTCGATGGAGGGACGGAGGAAATAATGTGTGGTGCCTTATTGGTTTGGCATCGCTTATTTCAAGCATCGCTGTGTGGAAAATCCATTCAGCTGACTTTGATGTCATGGTGCGGAGATCGGCGGAAGAATAGGTTTTTGCCTGTTCAACCATGCAGAAGAGCCTTCCAGGAAAAGCTCCTAAGGTTAGGTTATGGGAATCCGTACCGTAAACCGACACAGGTGGATAGGGCGAGGAGCCCAAGGGGAACGAGTGAGTCTTCGTTAAGGAACTCGGCAAAAAAGCGGCCGTAACTTCGGGATAAGGCCTGCCCTGAACCCGCAAGGGTGAGGGGCCGCAGCGAAAGTCTCCCTGGCGACTGTTTACCAAAAACACAGCTCCCTGCTAACTCGCAAGAGGATGTATAGGGGGTGACGCCTGACCGATGCGAGAAGGTTAAGGTTGGCGGTGTATTGTCTTCGGATGATATGCTGACTGGCTGAAGCCCTCGTCAATGTCAGCGATAACTATAATCGTGAACTCGCTACCCTTCGTCGCTTTGCGGCGGAGCAAGAGTTAGGGCGATTGTAAAATCTGTCTATATGCTGGAACACCCGCGCATACTACGGTACCGATGAGGTAACAATCCGTAGTCGATGCGGACAATCAGCAGGAAAGATTGTTGCGCTTAGTTCATTGATACCATATGAAAAATAATGTCAACGAATTGAGAAAATTGAAAAGAAAGTATCAGTATTACTTTCTTGCTGGATTTGTAGACGGCGAAGGAAGCTTTAATATTTCTTTTGCTAAACATACAACCACAAGATCGCGCTGGATTATTCTGACAAAATTTCAGATATATCAACACCAGAACCATCGCGATATTCTTGAGTTGTTCCAAGAGATTCTTGGGACCGGAAGAATAGATAAAAAATCCGGAAGTGACGTACTGTCGCTTACGGTAGAGAGTAGACAAAATCTCACAGAGAAAATCATCCCGTTTTTTAGACGGTATCCGCTTATAACAAAAGCAGATGCGTTTAAAAAATTCAGCATCATTATCGCAATGCTGAACAACGGCGAACATCGTACGCGTAAGGGGTTTGAGAAAATAGTGAACCTCGCGCATTCAATGAACGCCGAAGGAAGATTTCGTATATACTCCAAAGAGTATATTTTGGAAACTTCCAGGGAAAAATTTAATTAGTGAGCGCAACAAAATCCTCAGAGACTACACGACAGACTTCTGCCGCTCATGTCGGCGCGGCAGGGGATGATATAGTCCATACTCTTTGGCGACAAAGAGAAAGATGTAAAAGTCTAAGGTAGCGCATTTCCTTTCCGGGTAAGTTCCGGAGCGCACGAAAGGCGTAACGACTGGGGAACTGTCTCAACGAAGAGCTCGGTGAAAATGCGATTCCCGTGAAGACGCGGGATACCTGCAGCGGGACGAAAAGACCCCAGAAGCTTTACTATAGCCTGGTATTGGTCTTAATGATGTGTTGCGTAGAATAGCGAGGAGGCTTTGAAACTTCGATTTCGGTCGGAGTGGAGCCGCCAGTGAAATACTCGTCTGCATATTGTTAATGCCTAATCTTAGCGGAAAAAACGATAGGAGACAGTGCTTGGTGGGTAGTTTGAATGGGGCGTTTCTCTCCTAAAGAGTAACGGAGAGGTTTATAAGGTCGGCTTAGCGCGGATGGAAATCGCGCTGGACGTGTAAAGGCATAAGCCGGCTTAACTGCAAGACCTACAAGTCGCGCAGATGCGAAAGCAGAACTTAGTGACCCGACGAACCTTTATAGAAAGGTCGGAGACAACGGATAAAAGCTACTCTGGGGATAACAGGCTAGTCTTGCCCGAGCGTCCATAGCGACGGCAAGGTTCGGCACCTCGATGTCGGCTCATCCTATCCTGGGGGTGGAGAAGCTCCCAAGGGTTTGGCTGTTCGCCAATTAAAAGGGTACGCGAGCTGGGTTCAGACCGTCGTGAGACAGGTTGGTCTCTATCTGCTGCAGGCGTTGCATACTTGAAGGAATTTGATCCTAGTAAGAAATTGCTACTTTACGGAGAAATCCGTAATGAAAATGCGGCTCATAACGGTGAAGTCTTAGTCAAGTTATCTGGTTGGCATATGAGAAATACATGGCATGGTCCGTCGTGTATGGTTACTTGAGGACCGGATAATTTGAAAGATAATACCGTGGGAAGTCGATCTAATACTGATATAACATACATTGCTTTCTGTTTTAGGTTTGACCCCGTAACGACTCAATTTTGGATATAATCCAGAATGGACTTATGTAAACTGGAAAGCCAATATGGCAGGTTTATGTAGGTAATACGCCGCCTCCTCCTCCTTACAAGATAGGGAAAGGATGAAGGTATAGTCTGCGCTCCTAGAAATAGGGGAAATCGTGACGAGAGGACCGGATTGAACGAACCTCTGGTCTACCGGCTTTGTCACCAGATGAACCGCCGGGTAGCTATGTTCGGAATGGATAAGCGCTGAAAGCATCTAAGCACGAAGCCAATCCTAAGATTAGGTATGAGCTCCGACGCGCCGAAAGGCGGATCGGAGTGGTGCCCTCCTGAGAGATGATCAGGTTGATAGGCTTTAGGTGTACGCACAGCAATGTGTTTAGCCAAGAAGTACTAATAGGGCGATACCAGCCATCCCAATACTGAACTCGTATTGTGATTATTTCTTGAATTTTATTACCGTAGTAGTTAGAAGATTTTTGTTTGCTGGTATTTTAGTTCAGTTTGTCCCACCTCTTCCCATTCCGAACAGAGAAGTGAAAGGACTGAACTCCGATGATACTTAGTAATAGGGAAAGTAGGATATGCCGGCATACAAAAATTTTCTAAACCTTTCTTCGCTGCAAGAGTGTGAGCGACGTGCGTGTATTTTATTTGCTATACTAATATCTGTATGGTGAATCGGACGCAGCGAAAAATATTTTATGGTGCGGGATATCTCCTGCTTTTTACCCTTTTCGGAGTTCTTGTATATAGCGCCACACGACAGGAGCCGAGCTGTTTTGACGGAGTTCAAAATCAGGAGGAAGAGGGGATTGATTGCGGCGGACCATGTGACGAAGACTGCGCTCTCCGCTTTTTGGAGGCGCCGCGCATAACAGATACAAAATTTGTCGTTGTGGACGGATTTATTGTAGTGGTAGGAGAATTGTATAATCCAAATGAAGCATATGGCGCGAGATTAATTGATTATACTATCTCCGTCTCCTCTGCCGATGGAAGGGTGCGTTATTCAACGAGCGGAACAACATTTTTATATGGCGGAGAACGGAAGCTGATTATAGAGGCGATACCAGAAGCGAATGTCGGCGTATTTGAGCGCGTTGAAATTACAATAGAAAATCCGCTATGGGAGCGAATAGGCGCATTTTCGGAGCCGCGCCTTACGCTTCTTGTGGAAAGCGTTGTATATAATGAGAGCGAGGGCGGTCTTCGTATCCATGGACGCATTCGTAACGAAGAAGCGCGCCGTGCCTCAGTTGTTAATATTGCCGCGGTATTATATGACAAAAACGGGCGCCTTGCTGGAGCATCCAAAACAGAGATTGCCCTGGAAGAGTTTGAGGAGAAGGAGTTTGTTATTCTTCATCCGTTTGTTGATGATATAAATACAGAGCTCACGGCCATATCATACGAAGCGCGGCGGTGAGAATGCGCCGCCAATCGCATCATGAATTTTAATTTCGGAAACACCTCATCGCTCACCGTTCCACTTCTCCTCCTCGGCGCAGGAAGCCTCACTATACTCTCAAGTATTTCAATACAGCTTTTTTGGATGCAGGCCATTTGGTATGCGCTCGGGTTCGGCATATTTTTTTTACTTCCATATTTTGATTGGCGGTCATTTGTCAATTATCGCTGGGTAATGTTCGGAATATATGCTATCGCGCTCCTCATCCTTATTGCAACATATTTTTTTGCTCCATCAATTCGTGGCGCGCGAAGCTGGATTATTATCGGCCCCGCCCAAATTCAGGGAGCTGAATTTGCAAAAGCTGCATTGATTCTTATTCTTGCGTATTTTTTTGCGAAGCGACATGTGCGCATCGCTCTTCCGCGAAATATCGTATACTCGTTTTTTCTCTTTGCGGCTCCTGCTATCCTCGTTCTTCTCCAGCCCGATTTAGGTTCGGCGTTTGTTTTCTTCGGCATTTGGCTCGGGTTTTTGTTGGTAAGCAGTATACGAATTCGCCATCTTTTTATTATTGGTATTCTCTCTGCATTTGTCGCCCTTATGGGATGGCAATATGTTTTGGAGGGATATCAAAAAGAGAGAATTATGGGACTGTTTTTCCCGGAGCGCGACCAGCTCGGCATAAACTACAATGTAACACAATCAAAAATTGCGATTGGCTCTGCGGGAATATTTGGAAAAGGATATGGACGAGGGACGCAAGTTCAGCTCGGGTTTCTTCCTGAAGCGAGTACTGATTTTGTCCTCGCGGCCCTTGTTGAGGAGTGGGGGCTTGTCGGAGGATTTTTTATAATTGGGGCGTTCCTCGCGCTGATTTTTCAGATATTAAAAATTGGCCAGTTTGCACGTACAAATTTCGAAAAGTTTATCTGCTTGGGCACGGCAATCATGCTTATTATTCATATTATTATCAACTCTGGATCGGTGACAGGTCTTATGCCTGTAATCGGCGTTCCATTTCCATTGCTTAGCTACGGCGGCTCACATTTGTTGACCGTATTTTTTCTTCTCGCTATTATTCATTCCATTGAGCGCCATTGACGCATGGTGAAACAATGGACCTGCTATGAGTAAAAAGTTGCAGAATATATATGTACATCGTAACAGCATCGCGCTTGTAGGGGCTCTTGCTGCCGCGGTGGTAGTTTTTTTTGTACTTGTATACTCCGGAAGCGCGTCTGGGAATGATGCCACGCCACAGGACGAAAGAGGAATAATCGCATTTAATATCTCTCCCGGGGATGGACTCAACGAAATATCGGCCTCCTTAAAAGAGTCCGGTGCTATTCGCTCGGGCGCTCTTTTCAAGTTCTATGCTGTTATTACTGGCGCCGCGCTCTCTCTCAAGCCAGGTGCGTATGAAATTCAGGAGCATGTTTCGCTTAGAAAACTTGTACAAAGAATCGTCGCTGGCGAAGACAGAGAGGTTGTTATTGCAATTCCTGAAGGCGTAACGATAGTACGAATTGACGCATTACTTAGCGAGGCGGGGGTGATTTCTCAAAACGCCCTTATTGATTATAGCCGTTCACAAAAATCAATTGAGGGATACCTGTTCCCCGATACCTACCGCTTCTTCATTGGAATGGAGGTTGAGGAGGTTGTTCAAAAAATGCGTGCTTCATTTACAGAGAAGGCACTACCGCTTCTTCAGGAAGACGAGCCGAATAGCATGCGAAATCTTATTCTCGCCTCCATCCTTGAGAAGGAGGTTCCAGATTACGAAGACAGAACAATCGTCGCGGGCATTCTCCTAAAGCGCCTTTCCGTTGGCATGCCGCTTCAAGTTGACGCGTCTATTTGCTATATAAAGGAGGTGCAGACGGGGGATAAATGTTATCCACTGCGGCGCAGCGACTTAGCTATTGATTCAAGGTATAATACATATAAGAATAATGGAATTCCGCCACTACCTATCTCAAATCCAGGGCAGGAGGCCATCCGAGCAGTACTTGACGCGCGACAATCCGAATATTGGTTCTATCTTAGCGACCCCGATACGAAAAAAACGATATTCTCGTCAACACTTGACGAACATAACCGAAATCGTGTTAAATACTTGAATATATAGAATACATATATCCATGAAGGTAATGGCAGCTTTTTTGCTGTCATTCTCGCGCTTGGATAATGCATTCAGTATTGGGTCATGGATTGCAGTATTATAAAGAAGGAGGCTGGCTTCAAGAGTGAAAGTAAAAATAGCATAGCCGCTGTTTGTATGGCCCCGAAAGGGTTCGCGCCGTAGCGTTATGCAAAAAAAGATTTTGCTGCCAACAGCAGTTACTGCGCGCGCGGATATATATGTGATAGCAATTTAACTTGTCGTATTCATTATTTTTTATGCCTAAATTACCAACGCGTATTTTTTCTTCTCATACCAGCACATTAATAGAACAACCAAATCTTTTTGAAATACAGCAGGATTCATATAAGCGGTTCATAAAGAGCGGGTTACGGGAGCTGTTTGATGAAATTTCTCCCATAACCGACTATACGGGGAAAAATCTGGAGTTGCATTTTCGTAATTTCTACTTTGACGAGCCAAAGCATGATGAGGAATTTTCGCGATATAAGGATGTAACCTACGAGGCTCCATTACGTGCGGAGGTTGAGCTTATCAACGCGGAGACGAAGGCATTCAAAAAGCAGGAGGTGTATCTTGGTGATTTCCCCGTAATGACCACTCGCGGAACGTTTATTATCAATGGAGTAGAGCGCGTTGTTGTTTCACAGCTCGTGCGCTCATCAGGCGTATATTTTGCGGCAACGCTCTGGCATGGGAAAAAGCTGTTCAGTGCGAAGGTCATTCCGAATCGCGGAACATGGCTGGAATTTGCGACGGACTCGGATGGGTTTATTGGAGTAAAAATTGACCGGCGCAGAAAGGTTTCCGTTGTTGACCTCTTGCGCACATTTGAATCGCGTGATGGCGGGAGTGCGTTCTCCACGGAAAAAGGAGTGCGGGATGTGTTTGCCAATACTGACACCGGCCCAATAAAATATATTGATGCGACACTGAAAAAGACGCCGTCAAAGACGGTTGATGAGTCATACCTTGAGCTATATAAGCGGATTCGTCCGGGTGATCTCGCAACGGCAGAAAACGCAAAAAGTCTTATTGACGCTATGTTCAGTCGATTTGACCGATATGATCTCTCCGAGGTCGGCCGATACAAGCTCAACCAACGGCTCGGCAAGAAGGCGAAAAATAAAGACCGTCTCCTCTCAACAGAGGATATTGTTTTAATTATTAAAGAAATTATCCGCCTGAATAATACGCCTTCGGCGCTGCCGGATGATATTGACCACCTGGGAAATCGGCGCATCCGTCCGGTCGGGGAGCTTTTGCAGAACAAATTGCGCATTGGGCTCATGCGAATGCGTCGGATTGCGCAGGACAGAATGGCGACATCGGAGGCCGATATTGCGGGTCCTGCGCAGCTCATAAATTCGCGTCCTGTTGCTGCGTCCATAAAAGAGTTTTTCTCTTCATCACAGCTATCCCAATTTATGGACCAGATTAATCCATTGGCGGAGATAGAGCACAAAAGGCGGCTCTCGGCAATGGGTCCAGGCGGATTAGTCCGCGAACGCGCTGGGTTTGAGGTACGTGACGTTCACAGGTCTCACTATGGAAGAATCTGTCCGATTCATACGCCGGAGGGCGCGAACATCGGACTCGTAAGCCATCTGGCGAATTTTGCCCGCCTCAACTCATTTGGATTTCTTGAGACGCCATACGCGGCGGTAAAAAGCGGTAAGGTTACAAAAAATATTGTATGGCTTGATGCGCTTGAAGAAGAGAAGTATAAGATTGCACATGGCGGCGTTGTGTTTGGCGGCGATGGCCGTATTCGCGACGAAATTGTTGAGGCGCGCATTCAGGGAGAGCCGGGGACATGCCCGCGGGATGAGGTTGACTTTATTGAGGTCGCGCCTCATCAATTTGTGAGCGTAGCAACCGCCTGTATTCCGTTTCTTAATCATGATGACGCGAACCGCGCGCTTATGGGCTCAAACATGCAAAAGCAGGCAGTTATTCCTGTACGCCCCGATGCGCCGTATGTGCGAACGGGGATGGAGGAGAAGGTTGCGCGCGACTCCGGCCATATGGTTATCGCCGACGCCGATGGCGAGATAACCGAGGTTGATGCGCGCCATATCATACTCAAGGGAAAGAAAAAAACATATACATACCCTCTCCGAACATTCCGGCGCTCAAATCAATTTAGCTCCATGTCCCATCGCCCGCTTGTACGTTGCGGACAAAAGGTGAAAAAAAATGAGTTTCTTGCCGATGGTCCGGCAATTGATAATGGCGTGCTTGCGCTCGGGCAAAATTTATTGGTTGCATTTGCATCTTGGGAGGGAGCAAACTTTGAAGATGCAATTATTCTTTCCGAGCGTATTGTGCAGAATAATGTATTCAGTTCCGTTCATATTGAAGATTTTGTTTGCGATGTACGCGATACAAAACTCGGGCCGGAGACGACGACGCCGGATATCCCGAATGTTTCAGAGGACAAACTGAAAAATCTTGATGAAGAGGGGATTATTCGCATCGGCGCCGAAGTTCAGGCGGGAGATATTCTTGTGGGGAAAATTACCCTAAAGGGTGAGACAGAACTAACATCGGAGGAGCGGCTTCTTCGCGCGATTTTTGGCGAGAAGGCGCGGGACATAAAGGATACATCATTGACGCTGAAGCACGGGAAATACGGGCGCGTTGTTGGCGTAAAAATTTTTTCACGTGAACGAGGCGACAAACTTGACGCGGGAGTAATTAAACGGATACAGGTTGAAATTGCGCAACTTCGCAGAATTCGTGTAGGAGACAAGCTCGCCGGCAGGCACGGGAACAAAGGAGTAATTTCGCAAATCCGTCCCGTTGAAGACATGCCGCACCTTGAAGACGGAACGCCGGTTGATATTATTCTCAATCCGCTCGGCGTCGCCTCGCGCATGAATCTGGGGCAGATACTTGAAACACATCTCGGATGGGCGGCAAAAACACTTGGCTATTCTGCAATTACGCCATCTCTCTCCGGCGCCTCCGATGATGATATCTATGCTGAACTAAAGAAGGCGGGGCTCCCGGAAAGCGGAAAGGTAACGCTCGTTGATGGAAGGAGCGGAGAATCGTTTCATCGTACCGTTGCCGTTGGCATTATCTATATGATGAAGCTCAACCATCTCGTGGAGGACAAGATTCATATGCGCTCAATTGGCCCCTACTCTCTCATTACGCAACAGCCGCTTGGCGGGAAGGCCCAGTTTGGCGGCCAGCGGTTTGGAGAAATGGAGGTGTGGGCGCTTGAGGCATATGGCGCGGCGTACGCGCTTCAGGAGATGCTTACATACAAATCAGATGATATTATGGGCCGCGCGGCGGTTTTTGAGTCAATTATCCGCGGAGAAAAGATAAAAACGCCGAATATTCCGGCATCGTTTAATGTGCTGACAAATGAGTTGAAGGCGCTTGGATTTAATGTGGAACTGCGTTCTGATGAGCAGATTAGTATTACGGAAGAGGAGCGGCTCAATGCGCTTGAGAGGAAAAAGTCGGATTCAGCAGATGCGGCGGAACTGGCCAAATCTTCAACAGAAGAACAGTAAATATATTTACACACTATGTCTAAGATTGAATCAATAAAACTTACCATCGCCTCCCCGGAGGAAATTCTCCGATGGTCGCATGGGGAGGTAATAAAACCGGAAACAATTAATTATCGTACCCAGCGCTCGGAAAAGGATGGGCTTTTCTCTGAACGCATTTTTGGGCCAACAAAGGATTGGGAGTGCTATTGTGGAAAATATCGACGCATTCGCTATAAGGGGATTACCTGCGACAAATGCGGCGTTGAGGTAACCCGCTCTATTGTCCGGCGGGATCGGATGGGCCATATTACCCTCGCCTCCCCCGTTGCTCATATTTGGTTTCTCCGAAGCATTCCGTCAAAAATAAGTATTCTTCTTAATGTTCCCGCGCAGAAGCTGGAGAAGGTTATCTACTATGCGTCATATATCGTAACGTCGGTAAATGAGGAGAACAGAAAGCGCGCGCTTCAAGAAATTGGTCGCGAGTTCAAGATGCGTACGCGGGTCCAAAAGAAAGAAGGCAAAGATGCAGGCGCGGGCAAAAAGAAGAAAAAAGATGAGCCGAAAGACGAGGAGCAAGAGCGGCTTGAGGCGGCGATGCACCAGACAAAAAATGAAATTGAATCGCTGTCAGTCGGAATAGTGCTCTCGGAGACCCAGTATTATAATCTCTCTCGCCGGTTCGGTGATGTGTTTACCGCAGGCATCGGCGCGGAGGCGATACGAAAAATTCTTGAAGAAATTGACCTAAAGAAAGATGCAAAGTACGTTGAGGTACTGCTTGAAAAGACGAAAGATGCAAACGAGGAGCGCAAGCTATCTCGTCGGTTGAAAATTCTCCGTGCGATGAGCAAAAATAATCTTCGTCCGGAATGGATGGTGTTGACGGTTATCCCGATTCTTCCGCCCGACCTCCGCCCAATGGTTGCGCTTGATGGCGGACGATACGCAACATCCGATTTAAATGATTTGTACAGGCGGGTTATTAATCGTAATAACCGGCTGAAGAAGTTACTTGAGCTCCGCGCGCCGGAAATTATTATTACAAATGAAAAACGAATGCTTCAGGAGGCGGTTGACGCGCTCATTGACAACGCCGCGCGATTCGGCGCGCAGCAGATGTCAAATCAGCGCCGCCCGCTTCGCTCTCTTGCGGAGATGCTGAAGGGGAAACAGGGGCGGTTTCGGCAGAACCTTCTCGGAAAGCGCGTTGATTATTCCGGTCGGTCGGTTATTGTCATTGGTCCGAATTTGAAAATTGACCAGTGCGGACTACCAAAGAAAATGGCGCTTGAGCTGTTCAAGCCGTTTGTTATCGGAAGAATCCTCGCCGATGGGCTTGCGTATAATATTCGCAACGCGAACCGCCTCATTGACCAGGCGCCGGCGGAGGTGTGGGCAATTCTTGAGGATGTTATCAAAAATAAGAAGGTACTGCTTAATCGTGCGCCGACACTTCACCGATTGAGCGTTCAGGCGTTCCGTCCGGTTCTTATTGAGGGACTCGCAATTCAGCTTCCCGCACTTGTATGTACGGCATTCAATGCTGATTTTGATGGCGACCAAATGGCGGTGCATTTACCGCTCTCCGATGCCGCGCAAGAAGAGGCGACAAATCTTATGCTCGCGAGCAAAAATATTTTGAAACCCGCGACCGGCGACCCGGTTGTCGCACCGGGACTTGATATGGTGCTTGGGTGTCATTACCTTACAAAAATACTAAAAGGCGCAAAGGGTGCTGGGATGATTTTCGCAGATGAGGAAGAAGCGTTGATTGCGTTGGCGCAAAGAGAGGTTGCGTTAAACGCAGAGGTAATTGTAAGAATTAAAAGAGAGCGCATAACAACATCATGTGGCCGCATTATCTTCAGTGGCTTATTCCCAAAGGAGTTCCGATTTATAAATGAAACGATGACAAAAAAGATAATCGGGAAACTCATCGGAGAGGTAGTTGATAAATATGGCATTGATTCCGCTCATGAGGTTATTGATGACATTAAAGCGACGGGATTTGAGTATGCAACACAGTCGGGGATAACATGGTCAATGTCTGATCTTATTACGCCGGAAAGGAAGCCTGATATTATCAATGGGGCTGAAAAAGAGGCACAGCTTATTCATGAGCAGTACAACAATGGCGTTCTCACTGCCGCGGAGCGGCGCGCGCGCATTATCAGTATTTGGGAGGCGGCGAAGATGGAGATAGCGGAGGTGGTGCCGTCCGCGCTTGCGGAGGATAATTCTATTTATCTTATCATTGATTCCGGCTCTCGGGGTTCATGGTCTCAGCCGATTCAGATGGCGGGTATGAAGGGGTTGGTGCAAAACTCGCAGGGAGAGACGATTGAACTTCCAATAAAATCATCTCTCAAGGAGGGGTTGAATGTATTGGAGTACTTTATTTCTACACACGGCGCGCGCAAAGGAACAACAGACACGGCACTAAAGACGGCACAGGCGGGATACCTGACGCGGCGGCTCGTTGATGTTTCGCAAGACCTGATTGTCAGGGGAAAAGATTGCCGTACAAAGGAGGGGATTCAAATGGTTCGCTCTGACGGGGATGAGTTCAACCATTCGTTTGCGAGTAGGCTTTTCTCTCGTACGACGATAGAAGATATAAAGGACGGAAGAAAAATTATCGTGCGGGCAGGCGAGATTATCACCGTAGAACACGCACAGACGATTGAGGAGTCCGGCGTTGAAGTGGTGTTGGTCCGTTCGCCAATTACCTGCAAAATTCTATACGGCATTTGTTCCGCATGTTACGGACTAGACCTTGGTGCCAACAAGTTGGTTGAAACGGGCACGCCGGTCGGCGTTATTGCCGCGCAGTCAATTGGCGAGCCGGGAACGCAGCTCACAATGAGAACATTCCATGCGGGAGGTATCGCCGGCGTTGATATCACGCACGGCCTTCCGCGCGTTGATGAAATTTTTGAGGTACGTCCACCGAAAGGAAAGGCAATTCTCGCGCAAGCGGACGGGACGATTGAGTCAATTGAAGAGCGAGGCGCGTTGAAGATAGTAACACTCAAGACGATAGACAAGAAGTCTAAGTTGATAAATTATTCGGTTTCTCGCTCAGCAACTCTATTCAAGGGCCAGGGCGATATGGTGGAGAAGGGTGATCAGCTATCGGAGGGGAATATTGACCTTAAAGAATTATTTGAATGGCGGGGCATGCAGGATGTATGGAAGTATATTGCCAATGAGGTGCAGAGAATTTATGTATCTGAAGGCGCGGTAATCAATAATAAGCACATAGAGGTTATTATCCGCCAAATGTTCGCCCGCGTTCGTATTAAAAACGCCGGCGATTCAGATTTCGTTAATGGAGAGATTACTGAAAAATCAATGTTCCTTGAGGCAAATCGCGCATTGCGGAAAGAAGGGAGTCGCCCGGCAACGGCCGTACAGCTTCTTATGGGAATTACAAAGGCGTCGCTTTCAACAGACAGCTTTCTCTCGGCAGCGTCATTCCAAGAAACAGCGCGCGTTCTTGTTAATGCCGCGATTGAGGGGAAGGTTGATAAGTTACGAGGGCTTAAAGAGAATGTTATTATCGGTCAACTTATTCCGGTTGGAACTGGACTTAAACCTCCAGCTCAAGAAAAAAATGAGTAGTCAGTCATTTGACGGAATGTATATGGTCTGATACCGTAACCGCGATTATATATGGAGCACAACGAAGAAAAAAAATATTACGAGGCGAGCTTTCTTCTTTCGGAGGAGACGCAGATAGAAGCCGTTATGGAACTGCTTGAAAAAGCCGGTACGGAGCATGTGCAAACTGCACCGGGCGGAAGACAGATATCGCTTTCGTATCCCATAGAAAAAAAGACAAACGCATACTTTATTACGCTTAATTTTTTTGCAAAGCCGGAGATAATTGAGCCACTTACCCGTGATCTTCGCCTAAGCGAATCTATCCTCCGGTTTTTGATTATCTCTGCAGTTGAAAAAAGGGCTCCTGAAGAGAGCATGCTGACCCAAGAGAAAGATATTCGCAATGCTCCAACTCAATCGCCGAGAAGCACCCAAAAAGACGAAGCGCCTCGTCAAACGGCCGGAGATGCGGCGGTAAGCAATGAGGAGCTTGAGAAAAAGCTGGAAGAGATATTAAATCAATAAACAATACGGCCAGCTTGCCTCTTTTCCATATATCACCTACCATTACCACAAAAGAGTAACAAATTTATGTATCTCAACAAGGCATTTATTATTGGAAATCTCACCCGCGATCCCGAAGCGCGAATGACACCTTCGGGCGTACAAGTTGTGTCATTTGGTGTCGCCACAAATCGTGTCTGGAAGGATCAGCAGGGCGAACAGAAAAAAGATACGCAGTTTCATAATATTATAGCATTTGGCCGCACGGCGGAGGTCGCGAAGCAGTATCTTTTCAAGGGGAGCTCTGTTTTGATTGATGGAAGGATCCAGACGACATCGTGGGATGCGCAGGACGGAACAAAGAAATACAGAACAGAAATTATTACAGAACGACTTCAGCTTGGGCCTCGTCCGTCCGGCGGTTCTGCTCAAGGGCAACCCAACAGCAAGCCATCATCCGGCGAAACAAAAGAGGCGGCGGTGCCAGCCGATATCCCAACGATTGATATTGAGGCCGACATTAATCCAGAGGACATTCCGTTTTAGTAAAAGCAGTAAATTTGCGCAGACATGAAGAATAAAGCATTACAGTGTTTTTTTTGCTCTCAAAATCTAAAGGATATTGATTATAAGGAGCAGGAACTTTTGCGTAGATTTGTCTCTTCGCAGAGCAAGATTATTGATCCGCGGCATACGGGAACATGCGCAAAGCATCAGCGTATGCTTGCCCGTGCAGTTAAGCGCGCGCGCTTTATGGGGCTCTTGCCGTACGTTAGTTAACGCATCCACTTATGGATATTACACAGAGGCATACACGCACTCTGCGTAATACGTTATAATGTAAGTATGTCTGCTCTATATTGTGGCGGATTCTATTATGGACTCCTTTCTTCTCCTCGGTCTTAATAAGATTTCTGGAATATCTGCATTTATAGATGCAGGAATTATGTTTACGGCGGTTATTTTGCCGTATATATTTCTTGCCGCCACGATATGGTTTCTTGCCTCTCGCAAGAGCATGAAGGGGAAAATGTACGCTTTTTCAGTCGTACTTCTCTCCACACTCATTGCGCGTGGCGTGATTACAGAGACGGTACGATATCTCTATAATCGCCCGCGACCGTTTGAGGTGTTTGAGGGGATTAATCAGGTAGTATCACATATGCCGGGCGGGAGCTTCCCCTCAGGACATATGACATTTTACGCGGCCATTGCCGGAGCGATATTTTTTTTCAATAAATTTTCAGCCCCTCGGGAATACTCGGGATCTTCAATAAACGGCGCGTATCGTTTCAAAAACGATACATGGAGTATCTGGCTCTTCTCGCTGACCATTCTCATTGGCCTCGCTCGCGTTGCAGGCGGCATTCACTGGCCAAGCGATGTCGTCGGCGGAATTCTTATCGGCATTGCAAGCGCATGGTTCGCGGCGCTTCTTGTACTGCGAAGAAAAAAAGAGGCGTATTAGCGCTTTTTATTTTACGCGCAATAAGTTCATCTCAAGAATTGCGAATATATTTACGCAAAATTCTGTCTAGTGCCGAAGGTGGGATTTGAACCCACAAGGACTTGCGCCCACGACATTTTGAGTGTCGCGTGTTTACCAGGTTTCACCACTTCGGCATATTTTTTGTCCATCCGTAGCTTTAGCGAAGGAGGACACGATTGATAATGCCATCATTTTACCGTATAGTAAATCCCGTTAAAGACCAAAGCCTTTATATTTTGGGAAAAACTGGCAAAAGTCAAAAATATATGAGTAAATATTCAAATAATCAACCAGATACGGAAATGTTTTACATTTCTTGTCTCTAACGGGATAAACCTCGTTAGAGACCAAAACCTTATGTTTTATTGTATATTATATAAAAGAGAAAAAACGGTCGTTAATAGATTAGGCATGGTCGCCCAAGGCGACCTGTCTCTAACGGGGTAAATCCCGCTATGGCACGAGTCATCTCTTTTTGCAATCAGAAAGGCGGCGTTGGGAAAACGACGACTGCGGTCAATCTTGCCGCGTATCTTGCCGCGCTTCGGCGGAAGGCGCTCGTTGTTGATTTTGACCCGCAAGGGAATGCGAGTTCGGGATTGGGATATGATGCCATGACCGCAGATGAGAAGAGCATATACCACGGCATCGCGCAGCTCGCGAACTTTGATGAGCTCTATAAAGTGTCGGCGCTTGAAAATCTTCACTATCTTCCCGCGCGCCCGCAACTCGCCGGCGCGCTGGTAGAGCTCGTATCGGTGCCGGACCGCGAATATGTTTTGCGGAAATTTATAAACCAATTTCGGCATCGGTACGATTATATTCTCATAGACCTTCCTCCAAGCCTGAATCTTCTTACAATAAACGGCCTTATCGCGTCTGATGAGGTCATCATTCCCGTTCAGGCGGAGTATTATAGTTTAGAGGGGCTCGGACAGCTCTTGGAAACGATTGGCATGATTCGCCACAACCTGCGGCATCACATCCGCATTGCGGGTGCCCTGGTAACTATGCACGACAAGCGTGAGCGCCTTTCACGGGAGGTAACAAAGAGTCTTCGCCGTCACTTCCCGCATCATGTGTTCGCGACAGAGATTCCGCGCTCAATATCTCTTGCCGAGGCGCCAAGTTTTGCACAGCCGGTTTTATTGTATAATCCAAATTCACCGGGAGGGAGGGCGTATGAGCAGTTAAGCAGGGAGGTTATTGAGCAGGAGGTCCGTCATACTCGTTCTTCTGTAAATGACCCGGCGGGGAATTTTAATATATAATAAGCCAAGAATTGAAATATTAGTTATCTATGTTAGGAAAGGGATTAGAATCACTTATACCAAAGAAAGATGTGGATGTGCAGGATGCCGCTATTCCGCCCCTCGTGGATACTCGGGATCTTCGACATACAGCCGATGAGCGTACCAACGAGAGTTCGCCAGATAAAAATATCGCCGCGTCATCACCGCGGCGCGCCGAAGAAAAGAGCGGGCCGGTTTTTTATATTGAAACCGAGAAGGTATCGACAAATCCGTATCAGCCGCGCCGGCATTTTGATGAATCGACGTTGGCAGATCTTGCGTCGTCAATTCGTGAGGTAGGAATTATTCAGCCGCTTATCGTCTCAAAGCGCGAACGGCAAACAGAAACAGGGGCGGATGTTGAGTATCAGCTTATCGCCGGAGAGCGCCGCCTGCGCGCCGCGCGGATGGCGGGCCTCTCGCAGGTGCCGGTTATTGTGAGAAATATTCCTGTTGCAAAAGAGGGGCTGGAGATTGCGATTATTGAAAATCTTCAGCGAGAAGACCTCAATCCAATTGATGCGGCGCGCTCTTTTGCGCGCCTTCAGGATGAGTTTGGGTTGGCACAGCGTGAGATTGCGGCGCGCATAGGGCGAAGCAGAGAAACAATTTCAAATGCCGTTCGCCTGTTGAGTCTTCCGTCATATATTCAAGACGCCGTTGAGCAGGGAGGCATTAACGAAAGCCAAGCACGCCTTCTTCTCGGCGTGGAGGACATTGCAAGACAGAAAAAGCTTTTTGACAGCCTCGCAAGCGGTGGTATGAGTGTCCGCAGATTGCGGGATGCGATTAGGAATCATCAGCGCGCGGCGAAATCAGCTCCGGAAAATAACCGCGCAAAAGACCCGCATATTGCGCTCGCAGAGGAGCGGCTTCAGGAATTTTTCGGCGCGCCGGTAAATGTACGGCAAACAACACAGGGGGGAAGGGTGGTTATCTCGTTCTATTCCGATGAGGAGCTCCAGGGTCTTTTGGAGCGGCTCGGCGGCGATACTGGATTGTAGGGCATTCGTTACGGCGTTCTCTGTCGCTTTCTCTTTATATGCGTACGAATGTGATACTTTGCGGCATTTGTCTTAATAAACCCAAGCCATGACTCTGACGGCCGCTTGTTCTTCTGTGTAAGAATTTCAATTGTATCGCCCGACCGGAGCTGAAAATTAAGGGGAACGTTCTTATTATTTACCATTGCACCCCTGCAGGTGTTTCCAACTTCCGTATGAATCTGGTATGCAAAATCAACCGGTGTAGCGCCGGCGGGAAGGTCAATCACCTCTCCCTTCGGCGTATTTACAAAGATGCGGTCCTTGAAAAAATCAATTTTGAAGGATGTTATATTGAGCGGATTTTCCTTCCATTGCCGCAAACCGCGGATAATTTCATGGTTAATGCGCCGCGAAGAGGCCTTGTTGTTTGACTGTTTGTAAATAGCATGCGCCGCGATGCCGTGTTCCGCCTCCATATGCATATCAGAAGTTCGTATCTGAATTTCCGTAATTTTTTCCCTTGGAGAAAATACGGTCGTGTGCAAACTTTGGTAGCCGTTTTCTTTTGGAAGCGCGATGTAGTCCTTAATTTTTCCCGGAACCGGAGGCCAGAGAGAATGAATGGCGCCGAGCGCTGAATAACACTCCTCTATTGAGGAAACTATGATGCGAATTGCAATCAAATCATAAATTCTTCCAATATCATCTCCGGATTTTTTCAGTTTTTCATATAGGCTGTAATAATGCTTTGCCCGATGGTCAATTATCATGGGTTTTATCAGGTGCTTGCCAAGCTGTACCTTAAGAATTGGCGTTATCTGCTTTAAATAAGCTGTTCGCTCACGATAGCGGTCTTTAACGAGGGCGACAATATGCTGATACTCTTTCGGGTGCGTTATAGAAAACGCCGTCTCCGCTAATTCTCCGCTGATACGATGCATACCAAGTTGCGCCGCAAGTGGAGAATATATTTCCATTGTTTCAAGCGCAACGCGCTTTTGTTTTTCTGCGGGAAGGGCTGCGATGCTCTTCATCTCATCAAGGCGATCCGCAAGCTTAATCATGAGAATTCGCGCGTCATCAATTCCTCCAAGAATTGAGTTTCGCACCGTCTGTCGCTGCGCGGCATTTCCGTGATATTTTATTGTCCCAAGCAGTTCTACGCCCTCAACAAGATGGGCGATCTCCTGTCCGAATTGCGAGGAAATTTCCTTTACCGTATGCGGTATTTGATCGTGGACGTCATGGAGGAGCGCCGCAATAATCGTATCTTCGTCAAGGTTAAGTTCAGCGATCATTGACGCGACATCGACGGCGTGGTTGAAATACGGCTCGCCATTTTTCCGCATATGTCCGCGATGCGCGCGCCGCGCAAATGCATAAGCGTCTGCAATGCGGGAATTCTCCAGTACGAGAGATTTTAGAAGCATAGTGTAAGTTTTCAATGGATTTCAGATGACTCAATGCCCGAATTATTGAATGAAAATAGAAACGATGGGTTGGTATGTTATTTAGCTTTTGAGCCGCTCTTTTTTTTGTTGCTTTCCGGCTCTGGCTCCCGTGGGTCTTTCCATGTCGCATGGTCGCAGTCGGGATAGCGGGAGCAACCCCAAAATATCTTTCCGCGCGCTCGTCCCCGGCGATGAACTTTCTTTTCAATAATGTCGCCAACCGTGCATTTTGGACACTTCATCCCAATTTTCTTTTCGGGTTCCGGTGCTGGAGTCTTTCCATCGGAGAGAGTTTTCGTATTTTTGCATTCAGGAAATCCGGAACATGCGAGAAACTTTCCAAATCGGCCAAATTTTATAACCATCTCCTTTCCGCATTTTTCACACACGATATCGGTGGGCTCTTCAGGGACCTGCTTCTGAACAGTGTCGTACTTCTTCTTCACCTCAGCGGCAAACGGTTCGTAGAATTCTTTGATGATAGCATGCCATTCTTGCGATCCGTGCGCAACATTATCAAGAAGCTCTTCCATCTGCGCGGTAAACTGAATATCAACAATTTTAGGGAAGTTCTCAACAAGAATAGTATTAACCATCTCGCCGATCTCTGTCGGATGGAACCGACCCTGTTCTTTCTGAACATAATTTCGCTCTTGTATAACGGAAATGATGGGTGCGTATGTTGACGGCCGGCCGATCCCATGTTCTTCAAGCGCCTTAATAATGCTCGCCTCATTGAAGCGGGGAGGCGGTTCGGTAAAATGCTGGTCAGCGGAGACGCGCTCCTGCTGAAGTGCGTCTCCTACGGAACAATCGGGAAGTTCGCATTCGGTGAATGCGGATTTCCACACAGCAAGGAACCCATCAAACTTCATAATGGTTCCGGTTGCGCGAAGTGTATATGCTCCTGCGTGTACATCAATTGTTGTTGCGTCAAACTTCGCCTCCGCCATCTGCGATGCAACAAACCGGCTCCAGATGAGTTCGTAGAGCCGTGCCCCATCTACCGACGCTCCACTGAATTTTTCCGGTGTCATCCGTACGTTCGTCGGGCGAATCGCCTCATGCGCCTCCTGTGCAAGCCGCGACTTCGCCTTGAATGCGCGTGCCTTTGAAAGCCCGTACGCCGCGCCAAATGTATTTGAAATCCATGAGCGGACAATAGTAAGCGCCTCCTGCGAAGTATTTGTGGAGTCGGTTCGCATATATGTGATTGCTCCATTCTCGTACAGACCTTGCGCCGCGCGCATGGTACGCTTTGCGGAAAATCCCAGCCGTTTCGCTCCCTCCTGCTGAAGCGTACTTGTAATAAAGGGAGGAGATGGATTCTTTTTTACCGTCTTGCGCTCAATATGCGCTATGGCAAACGGAAGCCCTTCAAGCTCCTCCTTGATTGCCTCAGCGGACGCACGGTCCGGTATGTCAAATTGAGCGACTTTTTTTTCGTTTATTTTTATGAGTGTCGCCTCAATAAAATACGGCGATGCTTCTAATTTGAGGCGCGCGGCGATTGTCCAATACTCCTGCGGAATAAATGCGCGTATCTCCTTCTCGCGGTCAGCGATAAGGCGAAGCGCGACAGATTGAACGCGGCCCGCAGAGAGTCCCTTCGCAACTTTTTTCCAAAGAAACGGAGAGATAGTGTATCCAACGAGTCGGTCAAGGACTCGCCGGCCCTGCTGCGCATTGACGAGATTTATGTTGATTTTGCGCGGAGAGGAGAGCGCGCGCTCAATTGCGGACTTTGTTATCTCATGAAACACGATACGCTCTATTTCCGGCAATGCTTCAGTTTTTGGTTTTAGAGCGTGCGTAAGGTGCCACGCGATCGCCTCTCCTTCGCGATCTTCATCGGTTGCAAGGATAAGATGCGATGCATTTTTAAGAAGCTTTCGCAAATGCGTTACGGTCGGCTGTGCTTTTCGCGGAATAACGTATTGCGGCTCAAAATTATGTTCAATGTCTATGCCGAGCTTGCTTTTAGGAAGGTCGCGAACATGTCCGAATGAAGACTCAACTTGGTATTCGTCTCCCAAGAATGCGCGTATCGTTTTTGCCTTTGTTGGCGACTCTACGATGACAAGTTTCATATTTAATACATATTATATAGACGGCAGATAATAACAAATGTCCATATTGTGTACGAGCAGATGATAGAGCGGTGTTAATTGCCGGTGTAGTAGCCGCCTCGCTCGCTCACGCGGCCATCAATAATAAGATGCGCGAGCGCCTCATGCGCCATATGTGGCTGGAGTTTAGAGAGTTCAATAAGTTTGTCAACCGAAATAGGCGCGCCGGTTTTTTGAATCAGGGAGAACAGTGTGTTTTGCGCGGGGTCGGTTGGCGGCGCGTCCTGCGAACCTTTTCCTGTCCGTTCGCTTGCCGTGCGGAGTCCCAATTCGGCAAGTACGTCATCCGGCGAGGTGACGAGTTGCGCCCCTTGCCGGATAAGTTCGTGCGACCCGGAGAATGATGTTCCGGTAATCGGCCCGGGGACGACGAATACCTCGCGGTTTTGTTCAAGCGCGAACCGCGCCGTTGAGAGCGCTCCCGATGGAAGCGGCGCCTCAATGACAATTATCGCACTGCAGAGCCCGCTGATTATTCGGTTGCGCGCAATAAATTTTGAAGGGTAGATGGTCTCGTCGGCTCCGTATTCAGACAAGAGCGCGCCCGATGATGAGGTGATGGAGCGCGCGAGCCGCTCATGGTGCCGTGGATACACGGTGCTCGGGTGGCATGGGAGAACTGCGACTGTTACGCCATGCGCGTTGAGCGCGCCGCGATGCGCCGCCGCGTCAATGCCGATTGCAAGCCCGCTTACGATAACAACGCCCGCGCGCGCAAGCGCGGCAGAGAATGATTCAGCAATTGATATGCCGTACGGGCCCGCCTTCCGTGTTCCAACGATACCAATGTAGGGTGCGGTTGATAGGGGAGGCGTTCCGGCGCAATACAGGCGCGTTGGCGGATTAAATATCTCGCGCAGTAGGGGCGGATATTCGGTATCTGTGGGAGTGAAGGATGTGATGTTCATTATTCTGTAATCATATTATATACTGTATATGCGGATGCTTATATTATGCGCGTAATCACATTACTCTTCACATCGCGAACATTTGTCATACAAATGGGGGTGTCCCTTGTAGTACTCGTCATTATAATATTAGCGCTTGCGTGGATGCGGCATGATGTTACGGTGCGCGTCCAGGACATTGAACAGAGCCGTTCCATGCTTTCTCTCCGCATCCGCTCGCTGGAGGTCTTCTCAGTTCTTAAGAATCAGTCCGCCGAAGCAAGGCAGTACAGCAGTATCATTGAAAGAAAAATGCCGCGGAAGGATGAGCTTGTTAATTTCCCGAAGACGCTTGAGCGAATTGCGGAGGCGCATAATATTACATCGGAGTTTTCATTCAACGCGGAAATTGCGCCGATGGACGGCTCTCCGGGAGCGATAACATTCACACTCGTCCTGTCCGGAGAATATAGTAGCATCACGGCATTCCTTTATGAATTTAACGGCATTTCGTATGTTGTCGTGTTTGACACGTTTGATATGGTAAGAACCAGCGAAGCATTTCGGGGGACATTTCAAGGAAGGGTATTTTACCGGTAATGCCGGAGGCGTGATGCATAAAAAATGATAAGCAGAAAAACAAAAAGAGAATTGACATTTATTGCCGTGGCGCTTTTAATGGGGGTAATTATTTTCAGCGTTATTGTGGAGAGTATTTCATTTCTTGTCCCATTATTAAATAAGGCGCTGAAAGAAGATGCCGAGAACACTCCGGTAGCTACGTTTTATATTGAACGATACAAGAAAATCATACCGGAGGATGAGTAGGCGACGGGTTTGCAGTGTGGGCATCACACGGCGCGCTTGGGCGTGCGGGTTCAGCCCCGACGCGCGAAGCGGTCGTCTGATATAGTTTGGGTGTGTAGTTCAGTGGTAGAACGCTGTCCTGATAAGACAGAGGCCGAAGGTTCGATCCCTTCCACACCCACCAGCGGGCGGTTAGCTCAGTGGTAGAGCGCTTCGTTGACATCGAAGAGGTCAGAAGTTCAATCCTTCTACCGCCCACACCACATACAAGTCCCCGCTCATTATGTTAATGGACCCAATAATTATATACGAGGACGAAAATATACTTGCGGTAAATAAACCCGCGGGAATGCTTACGCATAGTTCGGCTCCGCTCACTACAAGTCGTGTACGCCCCGGAAGCATGGAATATACTCTTGCCGATTGGGCATGCGAGCACGATCCCGGAATTAGGAGAGTAGGGGAGGATTCAGGTCGTCCGGGTATCGTACACCGGCTGGACAGGGAGACATCCGGCATAATTTTAATTGCAAAAAACCAGCGTACGTTTTTGTTTCTCAAGCGGCTGTTTCAGGAGCGTACCATCATAAAGTCATATGTCGCGATTGTTCATGGAAAGATGCCGAAGGCGGGGCGCATTACTAAGCCAATTGGCATTAAAAACGGCTCGGTGAAGCGCTCTGTTTTCTCGTCACGCAACAAGAAAGAGGCGTATACGCGATATGAAACAGAGGCATATGGCATTGATGAAGAAACAAAAGAGAATTATTCGCTTGTTCGCGCGTATCCCGAAACGGGAAGGACGCATCAGATCCGTGTTCATTTCGCCTCAATCGGCCATCCGATTGTGGGAGACGTCTTATATGGCGCAGTAAAAAACAAGAGTGAGAAGCGGCGGCACCTTCTCCATGCGGAATCTATAACATTCACCACCGAAGATGGTAGTGCGCTTACATTATCAGCCGAACCGCCGGAAGATTTTTCTTTATTTTTCTCCCGACTAAAGAGGGAGGCAATCTTGAAACAAGAAAAATAGGTAAATGTGCGACAGGCGAGGAAGAGAGAGTGGACAAAACGGTCTTTTATATTTTCTTTATTTTGTTATCATTAATACCATTAGAATATATGGGCACCGTCCTTATGAATAAAAAGCGAAAGGGGTTCACGCTTATTGAGCTACTTATTGTTATCGGCATACTTACCATACTTGCAACGGTGGTAACATTAATATTAAATCCTGCGGAGCTGCTTCGGCAGGCGCGCGATACTCAGCGGATTTCTGACTTAAGCTCAATGCGCAGTGCGCTTGCGTTTTATATTGCTACGGTTTCAAGCCCGGATTTAGACGGCGCGCAGACCTGTTCATCAATGTGTTTTTACTATACAGGAGCTTCTGGAGGAAGTGCAGCGGCTGGGTGCGGCTCTACCCCCCGTCATGGCACAAAAACCGCTACGGGTGATGACGATCGCACCGTAGATGCACTCGGATGGATTCCGGTGAACTTCGGCTCAATCTCCGGCGGCGCGCCGCTCGCGGTTCTTCCTATTGATCCAGTTGATAGTACAACATACTATTATACATATGCGTGCGACAACACGAACATCACATTTGAGCTGAATGCGGTGCTTGAGAGCGTCCGCTACAAAACGACAGAGGACTTTGACGGAAAGGATGGGGGAAGCAGCACCTCGTACTACGAGGTAGGAACTGAGCCGGGGCTTGATTTGTAGCCCGTATTCACGGCGAAATTTTTATATAAATATCATGGAGGCGCTTATTAGTATTGCGGTTGGGGTTGTCGTGTATGGAGTCCAGATTATTGCGCCCAAAAAAATTACCGTTATCGCACCAATAGGATACGGCGCGATAGTTGTCTTCCCGTTGCTGTTTCGCGCCGTTGATACAGCACGGCAATATGCCGCATGGAATGGAAGCGAATTCGGAAAACTGTTCCTTCCGCCTCATCAGCCAATCTCATATTTCGCCTCTTATGTCTGGACCAATTTTTGGCTTTCTTTTGTGCTTACTGTTGGAGTTTCTATTGGAATTCTCTTTGTATTGTGGGCAGGAAACACATTGGCAAAACGGCGTTTTTTCTATTCCGGAGAAATATTTCTCGGCGCTGGCGGAGCGGGGATAGTCGGGTATAGTAATGCACTGCTCTACATTGCTCTGCTTTTGGCAACAGGCGTCGCGTATTCGTTAACGCAGTTTTTCTTCAAAAAAAATCACGAGCGTTTTTCATTGTATTATCTTTGGATACCGGTTGCGGTAGCGATTGCAATTGCGATGTTTGCACTTCAAAAATGAGTGAAAATTTCTTTAGCATTGATTGAATGAATTTCAAATATTTTAATCAGCGCGTTGCTTAAAGCTGAGCGCGTTGGATTTTAAGCAATTCGTTCGTATAATAAAGCAATATGCTTCAAATTCCGCCACAGGCGTTCAAAGATATTTTGGTGCAGGAGAACCTCATCACCGATGAACTGTTTGAACAGCTTATGGGTGATGCGAAGCGAATGGGTCAGAACATCTCTGATATTCTCATCTCCCGAAATATCATCAACGCGGATTATTTTACAAATCTTCTCGCCCGATACTACAAGGTTGAAATTGCGGACCTTGCGCACCGGGGAATAGACCACGATATACTTACATTACTATCGGAAGATATTGCGCGGAGCAAACGCGTTATTTTATTCCAGCGCGAAAGCAATGGGGTAATCAATGCGGCGATGGAAGACCCGACAAACCTTGAGACGGTAACGTATCTTGAAAATATATTAAAAACAAAAATTCACCCCTTCTTTGCAACAGACGAAGACCTCAATAAGGGGTTCTCATTTTTCGGACAGCAAACCGCCGAATCATTCAAGCGCATTATTGAAGAGCATATTGCGGCATCGCTTCGGGAGGGAGAAAAGGATGCTGAAAAGGCGGCAAGCCAGGTTCCCATCGTCGGAATTATTGACAATGTTATGCTTCATGCCATCTCGCTCCGCGCGTCGGACATACATCTTGAGATTCTTGAGGACGCGCTTCTCGTCCGGTATCGGATTGACGGGATACTGCATGAAATACTCCGCATTCCAAAAGATGTCCATCCGGCGATTGTTGCGCGCGTAAAACTATTGGCGCGCCTGAAGATTGATGAACACAACAGGCCGCAAGATGGACGGTTCCGATATAGCGCGGCCAGCGAGGTTGTTGATGTCCGTGTTTCCGTTGTGCCGACGTTCTACGGGGAGAAGGTAGAGATGCGTCTTCTTGAGGCGACACAAAAGCCAATGTCATTTAAAGAGCTTGGCATGTTGGAAGAGACGGTGCGTATGGTAAACGACGAGATACGGAAAAGCTACGGAATGGTACTCATTTGCGGTCCGACCGGCTCAGGAAAGACATCAACGCTCTATGCAATCTTGAACACGCTGAATCAGACAAATGTAAATATTGTGACAATTGAAGACCCTATTGAATACAACATTAAGTATGTAAATCAAATTCAGGCAAATCCGCAGGCCGACCTGACATTTGCAAATGGCCTGCGCTCAATCCTTCGCCAAGACCCGAATATTATTATGGTCGGGGAAATTCGCGACGAAGACACGGCGGCGATTTCAGTGAATGCGGCACTGACGGGACACCTTCTCCTTTCTTCGCTTCACACAAATGACGCGCCGACGGCGGTTCCGCGATTGATAGACATGAACGTAGAGCCGTTTCTTGTGTCGGCGGTGCTGAATATCATTGTGGCACAGCGACTTGTGCGCAAAATTCATTCAGACTGCATTACCTCGTATGAGCCCGACAAAGAAATTGTCGCGTTGATACAGCGGCAATTAAAGGGACTCGGCATTGACCCCGTAGCGATGTCGGTTCCAAAGACGCTTTATCGCGGAAAAGGATGTGAGGCGGATGAATATACCGGCTATCAGGGGCGAACGGGCATTTTTGAGGCGCTCCGATTCAATGAGGAGATGCGGGCGCTCGTTTCAAAAAGTGATTTTACGCTTGAAGGGTTTCGTAAACTTGCGCGCGACGGCGGAATGGTCACAATGTTTGAAGATGGCATGAGAAAAGTTGAGCGTGGCGTTACGACAATAGAAGAACTGCTCCGCGTTATCGGGGAGTAGGCGCAAGTAATAGGGGAAAAGGAAATATGAAATTTCACTACATCGCATCGCAAAAAGACGGAAAAATTACAGAAGGGGATGTGTCGGCGAACAGTACCGCGGAGGTCCTTGAGTTTCTTAGCTCGCAAAACCTTCAGCCGGTATCCGTTCGGAATGCGAACGAGCTCTTAAGCATGCGCCGACGGCTGTTCTCGTCTTCAATGACAAGCGAAGATAAGATGTTTTTGACAAAATATCTCGCGCTTATGCTCCGCGTGGGAACGGATCTCTTTCAGGCAATTAATATTTTGATTGCGGATTTTGACAAGCCCGCAATTAAGTCATTCCTTATAGAGGTACGCAGTAATCTTGAGCGCGGCCTTCCGTTTTACTCAACGTTTGAACGGCATCCACAGCAATTTTCTTCGGCGTTTGTCAATCTTGTAAAAGCTGGAGAGGCGTCGGGGAATTTAGATAATGTTTTCAAGGATTTGAGCGTATTGCTTGAGAAGCAGGAGCAATTGAGAAAGCGAATCAAATCTGCGCTCGTGTATCCGGTCATTCTTCTCTCTATTTCGTTTATTGTTCTCATCCTTCTGGTAACCTTTGCGCTTCCGCGCATCGCGGGAGTTTTTTCAGATAGCGGTTTTGAGCCTCCTCTTTTCTCAAAAATTGTCTTCACTATTGGCCTCTTTGTCGGGAAGTACCTCTTTCTTCTTCTTGCGCTTCTGGGTGCCGCAGGGTTTATGATGTGGTTTTTATTTTCCAAAACAAATGCAGGACGAAAGATTGTTACTCGTATTCTGCACATAATTCCTGTCGTCCGAAGTATTTTGCGGACAATCGCGCTGCAGCGCTTTGCCGCAACGCTTGCGTCGCTGATGCAAGCGGGCCTGCCAATACTTGATTCGTTGGAGATAACGGCGGACGCGGTCGGTGACATAGAGATGAAGGAGGCGCTCTTCCGAATATCTCGCGAGGGAATCGCCCGCGGACTGACAATCGGCGATGCGTTCCGACAGGAGGAGGTATTCCCGCGCGTTATCACCAATCTTATCGCGGTATCGGAGCGGGCGGGTCATACAGAGGAGATTCTTAAGACGCTCGCTGATTTTTATGAGACGGAAATTGACTCCTCGCTTAAGACACTTGTTTCATTTCTTGAGCCAGTTCTCCTTCTGGGAATCGGGCTTATTATCGGTGTTATTGCGCTTGCAGTCATCGTGCCGATTTATCAGCTTGTCGCAAGTTTTTAATGTGCGTACTGACGGAATGCATATGGTGAGAGATGAAAACGAAAGAGGGTTTACTCTCATTGAAATAATGATCGTCTTGGCAATCACCACGATGTTAGGAGCGGTTGTTTTTGCAAATTTGCCGGGCATCCGACGAGAGCGGCAAATTGACCTTGAGCGTGACAAAATTATAGCCGCACTGCAGGATGCGCGCGGGCGTTCTATCGTCCAAGAAGACGGCTTGCAGTGGAATGTGTACTTTGAAAATGCGGCAGAGAGTGATTTTTACGCGTTGTTCTCGGGAACGAATTATGGGACCGGAACAACAACGGAGATGATATATCTTCCATCAAGCATTGAATTTAAC